>Ga0213878_10000014_pt1 | contig 378785 bp, 327 predicted proteins | sample VelepicoBEBS_R02_FD_161053 | JGI IMG/M metagenome (GOLD analysis project Ga0213878, IMG submission 161053) | Vellozia epidendroides bulk soil microbial communities from rupestrian grasslands, the National Park of Serra do Cipo, Brazil - BS_R02 | ecosystem: Environmental > Terrestrial > Soil >... | reverse complement strand
ACTGGAAGATTGTGAAGTTGGGGGATAAACAGGTAAAAGATCTGATTCCGAAATACGATATCAAGATCTACCCGAATCCTGTCTCCGACTATGCTTATGTAGAAATCGGTTTTGAATTCAAAGAAGCCGAAATCCTTGTCTACGATATGAGCGGAAGGCAGGTTCAGTATCTGAAGACCAAAAACACCGTAACCAAACTTAATACCCAGCCTTTGATTCAGGGAGCTTATCTGGTGACCATTAAAACGGATAACAACAAGACGGCAAATGCTAAATTAATTAAAAAATGAGACAAGAATACATGAAGAAAATTTTTACGCTATTATTTATATATCTGTTTTCTATAGGCCATGCGCAGATGGGAATAGGCTCGGATAATACTTTTCAGGCTAAAAATATATTTCCGGGGCCTTCTCCTGCAGAGGCTTACAGTTTTTCTAAAGTAGGAAAACTACCCATGGATCTTTTCAGGGGGAAAGCCAATATTTCTATACCTTTTTATTCTATAAAGATTGACGGATTGGAGATCCCTATTTCCTTATCGTACAATACCGGAGGAATAAAGCTAAATGAAGTAGCAGGCAGTGTAGGATTAGGTTGGTCATTAAATATTCCGGGAACAATTAATAAAAGTATTATCGGAAGAGATGATAGCAGGATCGCTTTTTTTAGTAAAGATGCTTCTGTGTATGGGTCTTATAATGGTACCGTTTCCCATCTTGACTTTGATGAGCCACGAAGAATTAATCTGCAGCATATTTATGACGGAGATTATGATACAAAACCAGACTTATATAGTTATAGTCTTCCGGGAGTATCCGGAAGTTTCATCATGAATGCCAATAATCTGGGAATGCCTATTCCGTATGAAAATGTAAAAATAGAGCAGATCAGAGGACAATATCCTGACCCGGGAAAATTTAAAGCAACGGATACTTCCGGGAATATTTTTTGGTTTTCACCTAAAAGCATGTCAGCTTCTTATGATCCTACTAATCCTCAGGGAGATAATATAGGTTCTACATTATTCAGAATTGACAGTATCAGAACAGCGTCCAATAAAACGGTAAAGTTTTTTTATGAAAAGAATTTAGGCTATATCGAAAAAAATATTGTCGAAAGAATTTATACTAAAACAGGAATAGACTATGATCCGGGGAAAAACTATTTTAATTTGTTGCCACCGGCTTATGAACGATGGAATACAGAAACTTCCAGTACAGAAAATCTTATTTCCAGAATTGAATTTCCGGAAGGAACGGCAGAGTTTAAATATTCCAATGACGAAAACGGAACACTGGCTTTAGAAAATGGAGCATTGTATAGAAAAGACCTTAATACCAATAGTGGAATTGCCCTGAGAAAAATAATCGTTAAAGATCGGTCTAATCATATTGTTTCGGATCAAAGGCTCAATTATGAATATTTTAGTAGTAATAATTCTAATAAGACTTATGAGGATTACAGACTTAAACTGACCAATGTTTATGATGCCTTATCTCAGACTTATCATAAATTTACCTACAATGAAGATTATCCTATGCCCACCCGGAATTCTCACAATGATGATTATTGGGGGTATATCAATAACTTAAGCAATACTTATTTGGTATCTAATCTTCCTCTGAAAATTTATACAGATATTCCGGATACAGGAAGAGATCTTCCTTCTGTTACGAGAAGAGACAGAGCTCCTAATCCCAGCTATTCTCAGATTGGAATTTTAAAATCTATAGAATATCCTACCAAAGGGAAGAAAAATCTTTACTATGAAAATCCGGTAACAGAGCAGATCAATACCAATACATATACTGTTTCAGAAGGAATGAACCAGGAGGTTACAAGCTTTGGATATTCGGATGGTAGTTTTAACGGAGGAGGCAATAAGACTTTTATTTTAAATGAAAGTGATATTCCCGGTTATGGAATGAACCCTCAGTTTACTTATGGTTTTGATAGCGGATGCTTAACGGCAGATACACCGGGAGACGGGAATGTTCACCCTAACCCTGATGACGGCAATGTTACAGAATGTTTTGGAGATATTAAAATAACTTCAGTTAATTCTCCGAATCTGACAAGGCATTTTGGATCGAATGGACGTCCTTTTACAGGATCGGTACCGGTTGCCAATATAGGAGTTCCGTTTCCGATAAAGGTAGAACTGGTCCTCAGCAGAATGGGAGTTTGTAACTGTGCTGTCAATGCAGGACTGACATGGAGAAAAGATATTACCGAAACCACATCAACACCTAGTTATTTATCCGGTTTGAGAATAAAGAAGATTGAAGATGTTGATCAGAATAATGTCTCAAATGTCTTTGAGTATAAATATGGGAAATTTAATACGACAAAAAATAAATTTGAAAATATTTCTGTGCTGAAACAGCCTTTTAATTTTACAAGAATTGATAAAAAGATCTATCGCAGATTTGACGATCAGGGATTAGAGTATTTTCCGTCCCGCATTCAGGAATTTTTTACTTTATCTAATTCCGATCAGGCTTCCAATAGCTACGGTTCTTCAGATATTGTTACATATCCTTATGTAATTGAAGAAAATGGACTGGGAAAAGTTTTTTATGAATTCTCAGATAAAGATTATCAGTTACAAAGTATACTGCCATCAGGTACTGCTCGTTATAATGATTGGAAATACGGACTCCCATTGAATGAAAAATATGTTAACAAAGACGGAGAAACAGTAAAGACAGTTGATTATGAATATAATTTTAATACTTTAAAAAATGGTCTTTCGGATTTTGTCACCAATACTATATCTAAAATTGCTTTTGGAACAGATATGTTAATTATACCTTCTAAAATACAGGTGTCACCAGGGCAGGGAATTGAAGGAGATGTTTTTTATGTGGAAAGTACAATAGATTATATAGAATCCGCAAAAATTGAAAATGTAAAAACTACTGAAAAAGATTTTCTGTTGGGGAAAGCTATTGAAAAAACTACTGTGAATACATATACAGACACAGATATCAATAAACCTATTAATTTAAAGAATACAACAGGTACCTTTGCATCAGGAGAAAAAATACAGACTTCTTATAATTACGCCCATGAAAAAGGGAATCAGCTGATGATCAGTAAAAATATGATCAGTATCCCTTTAGAAAAATCAATAGTACAAGTACGCGGGGGGATTACAAAGACACTTTCGGGAACGGAAACCATTTATCCTAAATCAGCAGCTGAAATTACAAATAACACGAATAATCTGGTTCTTCCATTATCCGTTATTTCCTATGATATCCAGAACAATACGCCCTCTACGGAAGCGACTTATGATTCCTACGATTCCAAAGGCAACCTATTGCAGTATACGACCAGGGATAGAAAATCCACAGTCATTATTTGGGGCTATAACCAGACTCAGCCTATTGCCAAGATTGAAAATGCGAAGTTAGCAGACATTCCGCAATCGCTGATCACCACCCTGATGAATGCTTCCGACACAGACGCCGCAGCCAGTCCCAATAATGATGAAACTGCCTTACTGAATGCTTTCAGAAACTTCAGAAACAGTCTGCCGGATTATCAGATCACCACGTACAGCTATGATCCGCTCATTGGAGTAAGAAGTATTAGTGCTCCTTCGGGGATTACAGAATTTTATACCTATGATTCCGCTCACCGACTTGAAAAAGTGATGGACAGCAATGGAAAAGTGCTGAAGGAAATGAAGTATAACTATAAAAACTAATACGGATGAAAAAAATACTAATCCCTGTAGGACTTCTTTTAGCAGGAAGTTTTCAGGCACAACTCAGTCCGGTTCCTAATACCGAAAACTATATCCAGACGAAAACCTATCTGGAGTATAACGGGACAACTCCCACCAAATCTTCAGAAACCGTTCAGTACTTTGACGGGCTCGGAAGACCCAAACAGATTGTTAATGTAAAAGCCTCTCCTCTGGGAAAAGATGTGGTAAGTCATATTGAATATGACCAGTTTGGCAGACAGCTCAGAGACTATCTTCCGGTCCCTCAGTCCGGAACCCAGAACGGAGCCGTTTATACATCCCCGCTAAGCAATGCATCATCCGTATACGGCGGAGAAAAGATCTATGCTGAGAAAGTAATGGAAAATTCTCCCCTGGACCGAATTCAACAGCAGATTCAGGTCGGAAATGACTGGCAGACCAAACCGGTGAAATTTGACTATGATGTGAATCTTTCAGGAGAAATTATCAATATGTTCACTACGACTGTGTGGGAAAATAATGCGACGAAGTCTACTATTGAATACGGTGGACTATATGGTGCCGGACAATTATATAAGAATACAGTTACTGATGAAGATGGTAATAAAACCATAGAATTTAAAAACGGTAAAGGTCAGACCCTTGTGGTCAGAAAAGTTTTAAATGCTACAGAAAATGCAGATACCTATTATGTGTACAATGAATATGATCAGTTAGCCTGGGTAATCCCTCCTGTATTATCAAAAAAAGTATCATGGGGTTGGGCGGATCAGCAGGCATTGGCTTATGAGTATCGCTATGATGCCAACAACCGTCTGGTAGAAAAGAAGCTTCCCGGAAAAGACTGGGAATATCTGGTGTATGATAAAGCCGACCGCTTGGTGTTGACCCAGGATGCCAATATGCGTGAAAAAGGCAAATGGCTGATTACGAAGTATGATCCGCTGGGAAGGGTTATTTGTACAGGGATTATTCTGGGAGGAAGCAGAGCCAATATGCAGTCTCAGGCAGGCCCTGGAGTCATAGCAGAAGTCAGAAGCAACACAGGATTTACCAGAAACGGAATGCTGATTCAGTATGATAATAGATATTTTGTTGATATTGAGACCGTTTTAAGTGTCAGTTACTACGATAGCTATCCATCATACAGTTTCAATCCCGCTTTCCCGAGCACTATTCAGGGAAAAACAGTACTGACCGAAACACCCAATGCAGAGGGAAAAAGCACCAAAGGCCTTCCCGTGATGAGTATGGTGAAAAATGTGGAAGATGATAGCTGGACCAAAAGCTACACCTATTATGATGATAAAGCCAGAGCCATAGGTTCATATACCATCAATCATCTAGGCGGATATACCCGTACGGAATCCGATCTTGATTTTTCCGGTACCCCTAAAACGGTAGTCACCAGACATAAAAGACTTGAAACCGATACTGAAAGAACCCTCACCGAAACCTTTGAATATGACGCTCAGAACAGACTGCTGGTTCACAGACATCAGGTCGATGCCAATACACCGGAGATTCTTACCCAGAACAAATACAACGAACTGTCCCAACTGGAATCCCAAAAAGTAGGCGGAACCAATATTTCCACTCCGTTACAGACCATAGATTACCGGTATAATATCCGCGGATGGATGACTAAAGTCAATGATCCTGCCAGTCTGAACGGAAAACTCTTTGGATATGAAGTGAAATATAACAATCCGGCCTACACCCATATCTCCCCGGGGAAATTTAACGGGAATATTGCAGAAATAGACTGGCGGAACGCTTCAGAAGATGTTCTGAAAAGATATTCGTATTCCTACGATGGCCTTAACCGTTTAAGAGATGCCATTTATACCGAACCCGCGACCACGAATCCTTATAACAACTATTATAATGAGTCCCTGACCTATGATATGAACGGGAATATATCAACCCTGAGAAGAAATGCTTTTCCGGTAACAGGAACAACAGCTACCCGGGTAGATGATCTGGTATATCAATACACCGGCAACCGCCTGAATCAGGTGATAGAAAATGCGATGAACGACACCGGTTATGAAGGCGGCAACAATATCATTGACTATGACCTGAATGGCAACATGGTCAATATGAAAGATAAAGGGATCAACAGCATTCTCTATAACTATCTCAATTTACCCAATACGTATTCGATTATTCAGGGAGATCCTGTCTTAGGAGTCACTTCAAGTGTCGCATTGAAATACCTGTACAGAGCAGATGGGGTGAAGCTTCGCAAAAACAATACCACCATCTCAGGAAGAGGGCAGACCCCAACCACCGTTACCACAGATTATCTGGATGGCTTCCAGTATGAGACCACAGAAGGCGGCGGAATATGCCTGACCTGCAGAACGGAAACCGCCTATGAAGAACAGGCCTACAAAAACAGGGGACTTATCCCTCCCGGTGGAATTGCCACTACAAGACTTGATATTGTACCCACCGCAGAAGGTTTTTACAGTTTCACAGAAAACCGCTATATTTACCAGTACAAAGATCACTTGGGAAATACCCGGGTAAGCTTTGCCAAAAACAGCGCAGGCGCTCTTGAAGTCACTGATATCAACAACTATTATCCATTTGGATTAAACCATATCACGGTAGGTGGCACGAATTCTCTTTTGGGAGGGTATTACAGCTATAAATACAATGGTAAGGAAATTCAGGAAACGGGTTTTTATGATTATGGAGCGAGAATGTATATGCCGGACTTGGGAAGATGGGGAGTGATTGATGAAAAGGCAGAAAAATATAGAAGATGGTCGCCTTATACTTATGCAATAGACAACCCTATTAATTACATCGACCCTGATGGAAGGGATATTATTTTTGTGCAAATAGTAAATCAAAATACACAAGTGCATTTAAGGTACAATAAAGGAAACTTTTATTATTTAAATGGAGATAAAAAAGGAGAAAAGTATGATGGTCGGAAAGATAAGGTAAGTCAAAACCTATTTAGACTGGCAAGAGCTTATAGAAAAATAGAACATTCGAATAGTAAGATTCTAAAGGGAATGTTGCATCAACTTGAAAATAGTGAAAATAAGCATTATATCTTAGACCCTCAGACTCCAAATCAAGGTTCAGGCGTACAAGGTACCTCGGATGGAGGTTCTCAGACTATATTTAATCTTTCAAGCAAAGAAGAAAAAGAAAGATTCCAAAAAATGGAAGGTGTCCCAAATTCTGATTTAAGTACAGTGGCTCATGAAATGCAACATCAATATGATAAAGATACAGATAATCAGTCCGATGGAACTAATAAGAGTGATGCACAGAATCCATTAGAGCAAAGAGCTGTGAAAACTGAGAATGAAGCAAGAAAGATAGAAGAGTTACCTGCAAGAACTACTTATGGAGGGGTACCTGTTAATCCTAATCCCCCCAATTATAATGTACCTAAAGATGATAAAGAAAAAAAATAATATATAATTATGAGATACAAATTAAAATACCTTATATTAATTCTATCCTTTGGGTTGTTGTTTTGTTCTTGTAAAAATGAAAAAGCAAATCCTGAATTTATAGAAAAACTATCTGCTATAGAGAATGGATTACCCTCTCCTTACTTTAATTATTATTTATTTTTAAAAACTAAAGATGGTGAGCTTATAGAAACTAATATAATTTTTTTATACAAACTTTATCAAGACCATTACTCTCAAGATTATAAAAATAATTTTAAAGGTTTTTTAACGGATTTATTTTCAGAAGATAAACCATTAAAGATGGATGATGTCAATCTATACAAAGGAAAAGGCTATCTTTTAAATATTTATGATATTGATAAAAAGATATTAAATATGAATATTGAAGATATAAAAAAAGAATATTTGCAGTCGGAGCAAGAATCTTTTATATTGATTCCGAATAAAGTTGCTAATATATCAAGTTTAAAAACTGTTCTTTACGAAATGTTTATAAATGGGTACATAATTACAATAAATGATTATGGAGGAGGATATTATAATATTGAAAAATATCAATCAAAATAAACACCAAAGGCACTGATCAGGTGGCCCCTTGCTAGCGCGAGCTTCTAGCTCGTGTCTGATAAATAAAATAAAGATCATTGTACTTGCAATGGTCTTTATTTTTAATGTAACAATTGTTATATTTACCAGTATAAAAATCACTTGGGCAGACGAGTAAAAGAGAATCTTTTACGATGGATGCGAACGTAATTTAGCAAGGGTGAGTTTTGCCAAAAACAGCGCAGGCGCTCTTGAAGTCACTGATATCAACAATTACTATCCATTTGGATTAAACCATCACGGTAGGCGGTACGACTTCTCTTTTGGGAGGGTATTACAGCTATAAGTACCAAGGATAGGAATTACAGGAGACAGGTTTTTATAGTTTTAAGTGGAGAAACTATATGCCAGATCTAGGACGATTCTTTAATATAGACCCCTTGCAGAAAAATATCAGTATAATTCTACTTATGTGTTTCAGGATAATAAAATGGACTTAGGTAGAGAATTAGAAGGAGCTGAATTATTGCAGGAAAGAGGTTTAATAACATCAATAGGTATGACAGAATACGATGTATATACAAGAGAGCCACTACCTGATTATATGTCTTATTTAAATTATAAACCTTCTACTCCTGATTGCGATTTAATGACTGCCGAAAATGTCTAACGTATCAAAAGCAGTTAATTACTACCAGACAAAAAATATATACGGAGGAGAGAAAATAGAACCTACAAGCGATAATAAGACTACTAAAATAGTAAATGTTCTTGCCCCTACATCGGATCATAAAAGCATAGATAATGATTTAAGCACAAAAGTTAGAGATGTTGTAAAAAGGGAATTAATACCTAATCAATAATGAAAATAGTTACAAAAATAATTTTAATTATTTCAATAATTTATACCCTACTTTTATTATATTTTCAATATGATTATTTTTTAGAATTTACCCCTTTGGTGATAGTTCTATTGGCAATTAACTTTTACCTGATTTATAAATACAATAATAAGTTGCTAAACTTTATTTTAAATGGTTTATTGTTTGTCTTTCTACTATTTTGCTTCTCCTTTGGGGTAGCATTAAGGCAGGACTGGTAGATATAAGCTTTATTATTTATAATATGTTTTGCAGCTTAGTTTATTTGAGGAATTGGGTATTATGCTTACACCTGAAATAAAAACAAACCCTTGTAACCACGAGGGTTTTGTCTGATACGATAGCTTTAGAAAATAGGGATTTGATTATTACAGGAAGAATAGAAACCGCTATTTTATCCGCATAAAGACCATTTCGGAAATATCCGGGTGAGTTTTCCCGGATTATACAATAAAAAAACAATCTTCTGATATCAGAAGATTGTTTATGTTTGATGGTAGACCCACAGGGATTCGAACCCCAGATGACTGAACCAAAATCAGTAGTGTTACCGCTACACCATGGGTCTGTTTCAATGCCGCGAAATTATAGAAATTATTTGAAATATGAAAATAGAAAATGAAGATTTTGCAATATATTTCGTGTTTCTGAGGTTTAACGGCTGATATCCAAATCATTATTTTTTCATGAAAAAAAATCAAAAAGGAGGATATTTTTAATACTAAATAATAAAACCTTATCTTTGCAAAAAATTGGGCTCCAAAAGTTGGAGTAACCCATTAATAACTTATCCTGAGCATAAGCAAAAGGATTATTAAACATTTTTTATGTCAAATATTGTCGCAATCGTTGGACGTCCCAACGTAGGGAAATCCACGCTTTTTAACCGTTTATTAGAGAGAAGAGAAGCTATTGTAGATTCTACAGCCGGTGTAACCAGAGACCGTCACTACGGAAAATCTGACTGGAACGGGGTAGACTTTACCGTAATTGATACCGGAGGATATGATGTAGGTACTGATGATATCTTTGAAGAAGAAATCCGTAAGCAGGTACAATTAGCAGTAGATGAAGCTACTTCTATCATTTTCATGATGAACGTGGAAGAAGGCCTTACCGACACGGATTTTGAGATTTACAGGTTATTAAGAAGATCTAATAAACCGATTTATATTGTAGTTAATAAAGTAGATTCATCAAAAGAAGAACTTCCTGCAACGGAATTCTATCAGTTAGGAATTGAAAAATACTACACACTTTCTTCTGCTACAGGTTCCGGAACAGGAGATCTATTGGATGATATCGTTAAAGATTTCCCGACTACAGAATATAAAGATCCGTTTGAAGGATTGCCTAAAATCACTATTGCAGGCCGTCCGAACGTAGGAAAGTCTACGATGACTAATGCTTTACTGGATGTAGAAAGAAATATTGTAACAGATATTGCAGGAACTACAAGAGACAGTATCCAGACGCTGTACAATAAATTCGGACATGAGTTTGTACTGGTAGATACTGCGGGTATGAGAAGAAAATCCAAGGTCAATGAAGATCTGGAATTCTATTCGGTGATGAGATCCATTCGTTCTATTGAATATTCTGATGTGGTCATCATTATGGTAGATGCTACACAGGGATGGGAATCTCAGGATATGAATATTTTCGGTCTTGCACAGAAAAACAGAAAAGGTATTGTTATCCTGGTTAATAAATGGGATTTGATCGAGGACAAGCAAACCAATACAATGCGTGATTTCGAAAAATCAATTAAAGATAAAATAGGACAATTCCACGATATTCCGATTTTATTCGTTTCAGCTTTAACGAAGCAAAGAATCTTAAAAGCTGTAGAGGTTGCGATGGACGTGTATAACGATCGTAAGAAAAAGATCAAAACTTCAAAACTAAACGAAGTGATGCTTCCGATTTTCGAACAGACCCCTCCTCCGGCTAACAAAGGAAAATATATTAAAATCAAATACTGTGTTCAGCTTCCTACACCGTCGCCGCAGTTTGTATTTTTCTGTAACCTTCCTCAGTATGTAAAAGAGCCGTATAAGAGATTTACTGAAAATCAGCTTAGAAAAGAATTCGGATTTACCGGAGTTCCGATTGAAGTGTATTTCAGACAAAAATAAAAGAACATTGTTCGCAAAAAAGCCGGCTGTCTCTACCTTGAGACAGCCGGCTTTTTATTTTTCAGTATAAATTCACAGATGAAAATAGCCTGTGGATTATTTTGTATTACCTCCACTTTTCATACACGATCCTTACAGGGCGGTATCCCTGAGAATCCAGCCAGCGCTGCATCGTTTCATTATTACACAGCGTATAACGGTATATTTTCCGTATTTTATAATGAGCATAAGATTCTTCAAATGCTTTATTGAGAGCGGAATAAATGCCTTGTTTTCTGTATTCTTTTTTTACATAGCCCTCAGAAACATAGAGATCGTCCTCCTCTCCAAGTTCAAAATTGCTGTCGTCTTTTTCATCAATATAGCCGAAAAGGAAACCAATTGCTCTTCCGTCCACTTCTGCAATAAGGAATGTTCCGTCGTTTTCTTCTTCACATTCCGACATAAAACGGAGGTAATTTTCTCTGATATGACTCCAGTCGGCTGTTTTATCATTCATTTCCTTTTCGGAAACGTGGAGCTCTCCAACAAGCTCATCCACCACCGGAAGGTGTTCAGCGATTTTTATTTTTCGGATGGAATACTTCATGTGGACGTTTTTTAGTTGTATTTATTTTCCTCTCAGCGGACTTCCGTACCAGGAGGTGTTATCAGAAAGTACTTCTCCTTTCATTACCAGTGAAAGGGCATCAATATTGACATTGTTTCCGATTTCACTATCATATAAAATAATCGTTCTGGAATTAATGGTCGTCTGGCTGCCTATTTTTACACTTCCTACTTTCATAATTCTGTCTTCAAAAAGATGGGTCTGAGGACCACAGTCTTCATTGAGCATGGATTCGTCACCAATGGATACCATGTCGAATTCTGTAATATCAGTAGTGTTAAGCCATACTTTTTTACCAATTTTTACCCCCAGGAAACGCATAAAGAAGGGCAGCCACCAGGTTCCGCGAAGAAAATCCAGAAAAAACTGTACCGGAAGAGCTTCATAGATCGTGGTAATTCCTTCACTAAGCCATACTTTAAGACTGTACATCGGCATTTCGGTTTTCTTATACTTGCCTATTAACAGCCATTTAAGCAATACCGTAAGGAAAAAAGAAGGTAACGCAACGATTCCTAAATAATAAAAAGGAGCCAACAATAGCAGATAAGGAATTCTTCCTTCCAGATAAGTACTGGTATAGGCAATAAACAGAACACTGCAGATGATAATGACTGTTTGGGGGAGAATAATCCTGATTCCTTCTACAATGGCTCTTGCCAGCTTAAGACGGAAAGGCGGATTGTAAGTAAGGGTATCCTGAAATACATCGGATTTCTGTCTGGACGGAAGACCTATAGGAGGAGATCCGAACCAGTCTTTTTCCGAAGAGTTTCTCAATTGTTCTTCAGAGGGTGCTTTACTTAATACACCTATCAGCATATTGTCACCCAGTTCATATCCCTGGGGAATAAGCCCGCTGTTTCCTACAAAGCTGTTGTTTCCTATCGCTGTTTTGGAAAGGATTAATTTTTCATTTCTTACATCGTGCTCACCAAGAATAACCGCATCGGCAATGAAAGAGCCTTCTCCGATTTCCAGAAGGTGGTGGGAAACATCGCTGGCTGTCGAAATTTCTGAATTTCTGCCCACTTTCGCACCCATCATTCTGTAAAATTTACTGATATAGATGGAGGCAAAAAGAGGGTGTACAATAATCAGTGATAAATTAAAAATCTGGTCTTTTATCCATTTTTTATAATACATAAAACTATACACGGGATAAATTCCCGGTTTCATATTGTACTGTAAAATTCTGGTCAGAATACTTACTACAGCAATAAACAACAGAATATAAACGGTAGAAAGTATAGGCGCCTGCCATAAATAATAAAAATTGTAATCTGACGAACGGTCATCCAGATAATACAGCGTATATAAAGTAGGAGCCAGCGGTAAAACAATCAGCAGAGGAAAGAAAAACAGAGAACAGGCATATAAAACAGCAAACCGGTTTCTTTTTCCCGAAGAACTCAATTGCGGAGGCTGAATTTCTTCTCCGGTTTTCACCTTTACTTTTTCAGCAGGGCTTCCGTTCCATACCTCTCCGAATCCGATTCTCTTACCCTCATTCAGGCAGCTTAAATCCTGAAGTTCTCCAAATTCTTCAATTACGGTGTCTCCACATACAATCACAGAAGATCCAAGATAAGCATGAGCTTTAATATGAACTTTTCGTATTTTCAAAATCCCATTTTCAACGGAAGCATTGTCTATACTGCATCCGGAGCTGGTATTTACATTTTCGTCTATAGTGACAAGATCTTCTGCGGCAATAGGAAGCAGGCTTAGCTGAGCACTCGGATGAACTTTTACACCAAGAAGTCTCAGATATTTAGGATATAAAGGCGTTTCGACAATAAATTCCGAAGGCATCAGTCTTTTGATAGTCTTCCATAGCCACCATCTGAAATAATACCATCCCCACAAGGGATAATCTCCCTCTTTTATTTTTCCGATAACCAGCCATTTGGTGAGAACAATAATTGTTGAATACACGGGAGGGATCAACGTATAAAGCAGGATGGCACTTAGCAGCGCATATTGTATTCCGTAGCCGTTAAGCTGGAAATAATAATAACTTAGATAAGGAAAAAATATCTGGATGCTTAATAGTGCAAATACAAGCATCAGACTTAAAGTCTGGGCAATATTACAGGCAATGTACTGTAATGTTGAAACCCTCTGAAAAGGTTCCTGATGAGAGGTTTGCTGAGTCTGTTTGTTTTTTAAACATTCCGAATAGGCGGATAAAGGCCTGTTTTCGTAGATTTCCTTCAATGAAGCGGTAGGTATTCCGGCCTTTTGACGAAGATGGGAAACCAGAGTAGCGGCAAGCAGTGAATGCCCGCCCAGATCTGTAAAGAAATCCTGGCTCAGATCAATATCTTTTCCGGGAAATACCCACTGTAAGGTCTTCAGAAGTCTTTCTTCTACCGGGGCATTTATATCGATTGTAATATCTTCATTTTTTTCGTGAACAGTAAAGCTTTCCGGAACGGGAAGTCGCTTTCTGTCGATTTTTCCACTTGGCATTCGGGGCATTTCCTTCATCTGAACAATGGAAATAGGAACCATATAAGGAGCCAGAAACTTGGCCAGCGCTTTCCTCATTTCATTTTCATTGAATGAAGAATCGTTACCCATTACAACATAACCCACCAGTTGCCCCTGCTCATTGGAATCTTCTTTTACCGCCACAGCAGCAGAGGAAACATCCGGAAGCTGATTCAGTCGGGATTCTATTTCGCCCAGCTCAATTCTGTAACCCCGAAGTTTAATCTGATCATCAATTCTTCCCTGAAAGTCAATAAATCCGTCTTCACGGATAACCACAGCGTCTCCCGTTTTATAAATGGTTTCTCCCGGCATTTCCGGAAAAGGATTAGGTAAAAATTTCTGTTCAGTCAGTTCGGGCAGATTAAAATATCCGTTGCTTACTCCGGGACCGGAAATAATCATTTCTCCGCGCTCACCTCTTGGTACGATATTCAGGTTTTCATCTACAATGGCAATATGGTAATTAGGGAGCGGCGGTCCTATCGTAAGATCTTCCTTGCTGTTTAATCTGATCATATTGGAAGAAACAGTAGTCTCCGTAGGACCATAGCTGTTGATAAACGTTCTGTAAGGTTTTGCCCATTTTTCCTGAACCTGTTTTGTACAGGCTTCCCCACCGGTATTGATAAATCTTATAGCAGGAACTTCATCAATAATCGCTAAAATACTGGGAACGGCATGAAGAACGGTGATGTTGTTTTCCGTTAAAACATGGCTGAGCTCATCAATCGCTTTTACGGTAGTGGCATCGGCAATCCACAGGGTGGCTCCGGCAAATAGGCTGATCCAGACCTCTTCACACCACATATCAAAAGAAACTGAAAATCCCTGATATACAATATCCGTATTTCTGATTTCTATAAAATCCTGTTCAGACCGTATCAGATGGCAGATATTTCTGTGGGAAATAGGAATTCCTTTAGGATTTCCCGTACTCCCTGAAGTAAACAGTACATAAGCCCAGTTATCCGGACTATTCCGGATGGCAGGAGCCGGAATAGAATTTTGGGGTTGAGGTACTATTGATACAGGCGGGCAATGAATATGGGCGTCCGTATCAGAAAAATAAGTTTTTACCTGAATATCTGTAAAGACTTTTTTGATCCTGTCTTCGGGCATTTCCCTGTCTAAAGGGATGTAGGAAGCTCCGGCTTTTAAAATTCCAAGAATGGCGACAGGAAGTTCCATACTTCTCGGATACCAGACTCCCACACGGTCGCCGGGCTGTACACCCTGGTCCTGAAGTTGTTGTGCAATAGCATTACTCCAGCTGTCTAATTCAGCATAGGATAGTTTTTTATTTTTAAATATAAAGGCCGTTTTATCCTTATATTTTTCAAAAGTGGGACGTAGTAATTCAGGCAGAGTTTCATCTTTAATCAACTCCGGGCTGATTTTTCCTAAAATCAGGCTTTTCATCATCTAAAAAATTATAATAATATATCTATTGGGAAAACTTTATAAATATAACTCATTTCTCTTCATCTTCAATCTATCATTTCGTTTTTTAGTTGTAATTTTGCAGGAATTAATATCACTAACTGTAATTTAAAACTTAAAATATTCATGCTTAATATTTTATCGCAAAATTTTTCTCTTGTAAATGAATGGATTAATGAACTTCGAAACGTAGAAGTTCAGCACGATCGGATGAGGTTCCGAAGAAATATGGAAAGAATCGGAGAGATTGCGGCTTTTGAAATCAGTAAAGAACTGAAGTATCGTGAGGTTGTTATCCAGACTCCTCTAGATACCATTAAAAGCAGAGAAATTGCAGTACAACCGGTTATTACAACAATTCTCAGAGCCGGAGTACCATTGTTTGAAGGGATTCTCAATTATCTCGACAGAGCAGACTGTGGTTTCGTGGCAGCTTACAGAAAGCATGATGCCAACGATTATTTCTCTATCAAACAGGACTATCTTACCTGCCCGAATATTGAAGGAAGACCTTTAATTGTGGCAGACCCTATGCTGGCTACCGGAGCTTCTCTTATTGAAGCTATCAAAGATCTTTTAACGAACGGAAATCCTACACAACTTCATATTGTAGCAGCTATTGCTTCAAGACAGGGAGTAGAAACCGTTCAGAATGCATATCCTGATGCCCGTATTTGGGTAGGCGCTATTGATGAACAATTAACCTCTAAAGGATATATCACTCCGGGACTGGGAGATGCAGGAGATTTGAGCTACGGAGAAAAACTGCAGCGATAGTCTAAGACAGGTTCCAGAAATCTTTTATGATATCCAATAACAAAGTTGGCCGTACTTTATCCATCGGGTGTTTGGTATCCGGGAGTACGGCTAATTTTGCATTAGGAAGATTTCTGTAAGTATGGGCACTTTCTTCAATAGTTACCATATTATCCTTATCTCCAACCATAATCTGGACAGGAGTAATAATAGAGGCAAGATTGTCTTTTAAGGGAGGTTTTTTTCCTAAGTCAATCATCAGATCTGCAATGGCAGGAAGTAAGTGTTTCCATGTCGAGCCATGTTGTGATTCTAAAAGTTTTGCATATTGTGGAACTTTATCAAGAATAATATCGGGATTCAGCATTTTACTTTCTTTCAATGCCTGCTCTTCACTCCAGTCAAATTTTGTTCCTAAAGTAATGATAGAGTTAATAGTATCAGGGTTTTTCAAGGCATAGCAAAGTGCAATATAGCCCCCCATGCTATGTCCTAAAATAAAAACATCCTTCAGATTATTATTGTTGCAATAATCGGTAAGCTCCTGAGTGTATTTTTCTATACTGATTCCTCCTGCGGGAAGTTCGGTGCCTCCATGTCCCGAAAATAAAGGAGTATGAATAGTAAAATAAGAAGACAGTTTTTCCCGGTAAGGATTGAAAATGTCACTGTGGCCTAAAGCACCGTGCAGTAAAATCAAATTGGGCATGATTGTAAGTTTTCCTGAAAATTATGAAAAAGAATCTAAAGTCTGAAACGATTCATAATTAAAAAGTAAGAAATAGCCGTTTTGCTGCTGAGGCTAGACATCCATGGCTATCACCAATACGCTGACTTTATTGTTTCCGGCATTTAATATTTCCCAGGCAGCTGATGAGATTGTATTTCCTGTTGTGAAAACATCGTCGACTAATAAAATATGCTTTCCTGTGACAGGTCGGGTGATGGTGAATGTACCGCTGGATTCCAGGCGGTGCTTTTTATCTTTCAGTGCCTGAGCTTGAGCATAATGATTTCTTTGAATCAGCTCATGACGGAACGGGATTGTATAGAAATCCGATAATGTTTCCGTGAACAGGTGAAGCTGATTGTAACCTCTTTCCCGTAATTTCTTTGGATGTAAAGGAATGCTGGTTATAAGATCGGGCTTCGTATCTTTGAAATCCAGACGTTCTGCAGTCCATTCTGCAAGAATTTTTCCAACCCTTTCACGGCTTTTGTATTTCAGTTCATGAATGATTTTTCTGCTTACACTTTCTTGCTCAAACTGAATCAGGGCATATGTGTTTTCAACGGGAAAGAACAATCTGCATTTCTCCCTGATCGGATTGTTTTCAAAATAATCAAAATGGGTGAAATGAATCTGGCTGAAGCATGCGTCACATACCAGTAATTCCGGGTCAATAATTGTATGACAATTCAGGCATCGGTTTGGGAAAAACAGATCAAATATCATGGGTGTGTTTTTGTTAAAGATATGAAAATGCTTTTGTGAAAGAATGCATACTTTAATAATAATTTTTAAACCATTTTGTATCCGTCTGATCTTGGAGTTTCCAGACTTTCCGGAAAACTAATTCTCCTTCCCGAATTCCTTTCTTATTTTTTCTACCGCATTTTTCATGCTGAGATTAAACTGCTCTTTTTCCAGTCGTACAGGAGGAGCCTGTCTTACTTCACAGTCGGCAATGCTGCAGGATTCGCAGGTAACTCCTACATTGATGGTTTTTAAAGACGGAGATTTTATAAAACTTATTTTTTTAATTGTTTGGGGACTCAGTAAAATTCCCAGACAGTAACTTCTGTTGCTTCCGTCAGAAAACGGGTTTTTTTGAGACGTTGAAATCACCAGATAACTTATACCCTGATCTTTATAATGGGAAATCTGAGCATCGGTTAAAGTTTCATTTTCTTTTAAATGATGCAGGTTTTTTACAGCGACCCATCTCCTGCAGTAATGCTCGTTAGTCGCATTGGCATGAGGAGCCTGCTGATGATTGAGGTGAAGTTCTTTTAAAATCTGTATTGTATCGGAATCTTTCTTTTTAACCAGGCATAAATAAAAGAGATCTTTAATCCCCATTTCGGCAGAAAGAATGTTGGTCAGACGATAATAAAATGTCTCCGGAGAGTGGGTGAAACTTCTGATAAGGTTTTCGAAATTCTTAGGCTCCCATTTATTTTGTTTGAAAAAATCTGCAGTTTTTTCAAGAGCTGGTGTTTTTGAGATTAATAAAGCGCCTGCAAAATAGGAAGCATAGAAATTATTAAGAATTTCTTCAAAACTTCCGAAGTCAAGCCATGAGTAGGTATGGGGTCTTATTTTTAAATCCAGGACATTGAATCCGATCTCTTTAGACAGAATAAATGTTTTCTGGTCTTTTTCCAGTTTTTTATTCAGCAGCAATAACCTCTTTTCGGGAATAAACAGGGAACGGAGGTTGTCCAGTGTTCCGTATTTTTCAAAATCTTCCGACTGAAGCCGGTAGCTGAATTTTTCAGTAAGAATAGCCTCCAGTGTTTCTGACTTTAGATTTTTATCAGTTTGTAATTGGTTTTCCTGTATAAATAATGTGACTTTTTCTTCTATTTCCGGAAAATAATTGTCGTACAATTCCTGAAAAGATCTTAGAACGGCAAAATAAAAACGCTCTTTCCCCAGATTATAATTTTGGGAGATTTCTATCAGTGCATTGATGAAAGCGGTTACTTTTTTCGGAGCGTCACTGATGATGCTGATCAGATTGTTTTTATTAATTCCGAATAGTTCCAGCGGAATCTCCTTGAAAAAATCAGACTGCAGGATTTCATTAAAAGGAGCGAGGCTTTTATCAAGTTTTGTAGAAACCAGATCATCAAACGTGCAATTCAGGGATTCTGAAAGCTGGATAATCTTGTCGTGTTTCGGATACTTTTTTCCGTTTTCAATTTCGTTGAGGTAAGATTTTGATAATCCGGTTTTTAAGGCAAGATCCTGAAGAGACCAGTTTTTCTTCTGTCTCTGTTGTTTCAGCTTTAGCCCGAAAACCGTTTTGATAAAGTCGCTTTCTGAATTCATTACTCAAATATAAATAAATAGATGCGATTATTCGCATAATAATTTTTAAAATAAAATAGCGAACGTTCGCTGATTGTGAAAATTTTTATTTATGTTTGTAATATCAAATCATCAAAATCAATAAGTTATGGAAACGAAAACCCAATTGGAAATAAGAGCTGATCAGCAGTTTGAAAGTGTTTTTACTCCGGATTTAATGGATTTTCTGATAGCACTTCATCAGAATTTTAATCAGAAGAGACTGGAGCTTTTAGAAGAAAGAAAAAAAACTCAACAGAAATTTGATAACGGTATTCTTCCGGAGTTTTTACATGAAACGGAAGATATCAGGAATGGAAACTGGATATGTGCACCATTACCAAAAGATTTGCTGGACAGAAGAGTTGAAATTACCGGACCTGTTGATCGTAAAATGATTATCAATGCATTGAATTCCGGTGCAGTTACCTTTATGGCTGACTTTGAAGACAGCAGCTCGCCGACATGGGAAAACTGTATACATGGGCAGATTAATCTTTCAGATGCAATCAGCCGAAATATTGATTTTATTAATGAAAAAGGAAAGGCTTACACTCTTGATGAAAAGACCGCTGTATTATTAGTTCGTCCGAGAGGTTTACATCTTCCCGAAAAACATATTGAGATTAACGGAGAACCGGCTTCCGGTTCACTGACTGACTTTGGAATTTATTTTTTCAGCAATGTAAAAAATCTCCTGGAAAATGGCAGTGGCCCCTATTTTTATCTTCCGAAACTAGAACATTATAAAGAAGCCCGATGGTGGAATGAGGTTTTTGTTTTCGCCCAGAATTACCTTGGAATTCCACAGAAAACAATCAAAGCTACCGTATTGATCGAAACCATTACCGCTTCATTTCAGATTGATGAAATTTTATACGAATTAAAAGAACACAGTGCAGGACTGAACTGTGGCAGGTGGGATTACATTTTTTCCTATATCAAAAAATTCAGAAACCTTCCGGAGTTTATTGTTCCGGACAGAGATCAGGTAACCATGACTTCACCCTTTATGAGTGCATATTCAAAAAGAGTGATTGAGCTCTGTCATAAAAGAAATGTACATGCCATTGGTGGAATGGCAGCCCAGATTCCGGTAAAAGACAATGATGAAGCAAACAGGATTGCTTTTGAAAAAGTAAGAAATGATAAAGAACGTGAAGTAAAAAACGGGCACGACGGAACCTGGGTGGCACATCCGGCATTGGTCACAGTAGCCAAAGAGGTATTTGATGAACATATGCCTTCAGAAAATCAAATCGTTAAAAAGTTCGATTATCAGATAACAGAGCATGACCTTCTGGAAATTCCTAAAGGAGAAATTACAGAAAAAGGAGTCCGCAAGAATATCAACGTAGGCATCCTTTATCTTGAAAGCTGGCTGATGGGAGCCGGAGCCGCAGCGTTGTATCATTTAATGGAAGATGCTGCTACAGCTGAAATTTCAAGAACACAAATCTGGCAATGGCTGAAAAATGAAGCAGTATTGAGTGATGACAGAACGCTGACCCGAAATATGGTTCTCCAATGGGAAACCGAAGAAATGGAAAATATTGAAAAATACGTAGGAGAAAACCGCTTCAAAAACGGAAAATTCAATCTTGCGAAAGAGCTTTTCAATGAATTGATATTCTCTGAAAACTTTGAAGAATTTCTAACCTTAAAAGCTTACCCTTTTATTTAAGTAAACCCGGATGACCAAATATAACAGTCAACCGGTCATCAACAACACCTAATCTAAAAAATCCAAATATTATGAAATCAAGACAAGAACAAATCCAGGCTTTAGAGCAGGACTGGCTGACAAATCCTCGTTGGAACGGAGTAAAAAGACCCTATACTGCGGAGGAAGTTTTAAAATTAAGAGGTTCATATAAAATCGATTATACGATTGCTACTGAAATGTCAAAAAAATTCTGGGATAAATTACATAACCAGGATTATGTTGCAGGGCTTGGAGCCTTAACCGGAAATCAGGCAGTGCAGGAAGTGGATGCGGGGCTCGAGGCTATTTATCTTTCAGGATGGCAGGTTGCTGCAGATGCAAACCTGTCCGGAGAAATGTATCCCGATCAGTCATTGTATCCGGCTAATTCAGTGCCTTCTGTTGTGAAAAAAATCAATAATGCATTATTGAGAGCAGATCAGGTGCAGTCTGTAAGCGGTAGCGGAGACAAAGAATACCTTGTCCCGATTATCGCAGATGCGGAGGCCGGTTTTGGAGGAAATCTGAATGCTTTTGAGCTCATGAAGCAAATGATTGAGGCAGGCGCTGCTGCGGTACATTTTGAAGATCAGTTGTCTTCTGCAAAGAAATGTGGCCACCTGGGAGGCAAAGTTCTGGTGCCTACTCAGGAAGCTGTCAATAAGTTGATTGCAGCACGCTTAGCAGCGGATGTATTGGGAGTACCAAGTTTGATTATTGCAAGAACGGATGCCGATGCAGCAGATTTATTAACATCAGATATTGATGACAGAGATAAAAAATTTGTTACCGGAGAAAGAACTTCTGAAGGTTTTTATGTGGTAAGAAACGGAGTGGAACAGGGAATAGACAGAGGATTGTCTTATGCTCCTTATGCCGATTTAATCTGGATGGAAACCTCAAATCCGGACTTGGAACAGGCCCGGAAGTTTGCAGAAGGAATACATGCAGCATTTCCCGGAAAGATGCTCGCTTACAATTGTTCACCATCATTCAACTGGGCAGCAAAACTCAGTGTTGAAGAAATGTCTACATTCCGTGAGGAACTGGCAAAAATGGGCTACAAATTTCAGTTTATTACCTTGGCAGGATTCCATGCTTTGAATACCGCCATGTTTGAATTGGCTTTAGCTTATAAAGAAAGAGGCATGGCAGGATATTCAGAACTTCAGGAACGTGAATTCGCATTGCAGCAAAAAGGATTCAGAGCGGTAAAGCATCAGTCTTTTGTAGGAACAGGATATTTTGATGAAGTACAGAATGTAGTGACTAACGGTTCATCAGCAACTGTGGCTATGAAAGATTCTACGGAAGCAGCCCAGTTTCATTAATTCATTAATTAGTCATTTTTCCATATTTTTTGATGTAACCTTTCCGGAAACGGGAAGGTTTTTAAATTGATGATAAATCTGCGGACATTTCTAATGCCATTGAGTGTTGAACCAAACCTGAAAATTTCAGATCGTAATGAACGAAAATTTATGGTATCTTTGAAATCAAAATTTTTTAATAAGTACAGAATGAAATTAATTAAAAGTCTTTTTATAGCAATGGGGTTAATATTAACGGCTAATGCTGTAAGTGCTCAACAAAAGATAGGAAGTGTGAATACTGATGATATTCTTGGAAGTTTATCTGAAGTTAAAACGATGACAACAACCATTGATAATCTGACTAAGGCTAAACAGGCGGATATTGAAAAATTAATCAGTGAGTATCAGACTAAGCTGAAAGCTGCTCAGGATAAAGAAAAAACACTGAGTGAAGCAAACAGAGAAACTGTCAGTAAGGAACTGGTCGCTGCACAAACGGAACTTCAGGGACTGGGTAAAAAAATAGAAGATGCCAGAGCAGCTGCAAATAAAGAAATTGCAGACAAGCAAAATGAATTATTTGTTCCGCTACAGCAAAAAGTGAAGGCTGCTATCTCTGCCGTTGCTAAAGAAAGAAGTCTCAATTTTGTATTTGATGTTTCATCACCAGATAATAATAATCTTATTTATACAGATGGAACCGAGGATATTACGACTTTTGTTAAAACTAAACTGGGAGCATCCGCTTCAGCACCTGCTGCAAAAACAAAGAAGTAATTATAAAATATCATATAGAAAAAGGAATCAGGTGAAAATCTGATTCCTTTTTTGATGTAAACCTCCTGTATTCTGTTGTCAATATGAAGTTTCTTTTATGATTAAGTGATACATTTGAGTAAACTTTTCGGAGCAATGAATTTAATATACGAGAAACAAATCAGGGTGACACAGGAGCATATTGACGAAAATCAGCATGTGAACAATGTTCAGTACGTACACTGGGTAGAAGAAGTGGCAGCAGAACACTGGGCTCTTTTAAAAGATGGAACCGCCTATGTCAATGATGCCTGGATGCTTCTGGACCATCATATTCAATATAAAAAGCAGGCTTATCTGGGAGATATCATTACCGTGAAAACATATCCCCGGTCTCCCGAAGGAGCAAGGCAGCCCCGAAAAGTTGAATTTTACTGTAATGATCAGTTACTGGTAGATTCAAGTACATTATGGGTTTTGTTTGATCCTGAAACGAAGAAGATTAAAAGGCTGGAAAGCAACTGGCTGGAAAAGCTCCTGTAATTTTACAGAAAACGTTTCGTTTGATTATTTTAATATCATTGTAATAGAAACAGTCTCTTCTGTGTTAAGCTGTTTTATCCTATCTTTGCAATATGATACGTATTACAAAAATTTTTACATTCGAAACGGCTCACGTACTGTACAACTACGATGGGAAGTGTAAAAATATGCATGGGCATTCCTATAAACTGTTTGTCACAGTGAAAGGAAAGCCAATTAATGACATTGAAAACCCTAAAAACGGAATGGTAGTAGATTTTGGCGATATCAAAAGTATTGTAAAATCTGAAATTGTAGATGTATGGGATCATGCAGTTCTTGTTAATGCTTTGTCTCCCCATAAAGAATTGGGAGATGATCTTGAGCAGAAAGGACATAAAGTAATTTATTGCAGCTTCCAGCCGACTTGTGAAAACATGTTATACGCTATTGCCGCAAAAATAAAATCAAGACTTCCGGAAGGAATTTCATTAGCTTATCTTAAACTTCATGAGACAGAAAATTCTTATGGGGAATGGTTTGCGGAAGACAATCAATAATTTTTATCCAACAAAACTCAGACGGTGTTAAAAACTACAATTAATTTAGAACCTGGAAAAAAAGTATATTTTGCTTCAGATCAGCATTTTGGTGCTCCTACTCCTAAAGAGAGCAGATTGCGTGAAGATAAGTTTATACGTTGGATGAATGAGATCAAGGAAGATGCACAGGTTTTGTTTTTAATGGGAGACCTTTTTGATTTCTGGCATGAATGGAAGCATGTTGTTCCCAAAGGATACATACGTGTTCTTGGAAAGATTGCAGAGCTTAAAGACAGAGGAATTCACATCTATTTCTTTGTAGGAAACCACGACCTGTGGATGAAAGATTATCTGGAAGAAGAAATAGGATGTACGGTTTTCTATCAGAAACAATACTTCGAAATGGGAGGGAAACAGTTTTTACTGGCCCACGGAGACGGTTTGGGACCGGGTGATAAAGGCTATAAGAGAATGAAAAAGCTGTTCACCAATCCGGTGGCACAATGGTTTTTCAAATGGCTCCATCCGGATATTGCCATGAAAATCGCCTTATACCTTTCTCAAAAAAATAAAATGATCTCCGGAGAAGAAGACAAAGCTTTCCTGGGAGAAGATAAAGAGTTTCTGATTATTTATTCCAAAGAGAAGCTGAAGACAGAGAAGATTGATTATTTCATCTACGGACATCGCCACCTTCCCATGGTACTGGATCTGGAGCAGAATTCAAAATATATCAATCTCGGAGACTGGATTTCTTATTATACTTACGGGGTTTTTGAAAAAGACTTTGAACTGAAAGTTTTCGAAAAATAAAGCAAAAAAAAATTACCTCAAAAGAGGTAATTTTCGAATAAACCGAAGTTCATTCTTGTTTTTAATCCATATTCCGGATACATAATTGCAAGAAGTTTACCAAAGTTTCATTTTGGTATAAAATTTATTAAATAAAAAATTATTCACCTCATCATTGTTTAGTAACGGAGGTGGTGAGACGGCTAAAAAAATATAAAATTGGAATACATATTCAACATACAGACAGAGCAGGATTTCCTGGAAGCATCATTGAAAACCTTTCGTTATCAGTATGGAAATGTTGAGATATACAGAAAGTTTGTCGATTTTTTAAAAGTAACCCCTGATGAGGTCAACCGTCTGGAGGAAATACCTTTTCTGCCGATAGAAATGTTTAAAAACCATCAGATCCTGGATAAAAATGTAAGTGCAGATCTTTATTTTCAAAGTTCAGGAACTACGCAGATGAATCTTTCGAAACACTTTATCGCCGATCAGAACCTGTATGAAGAAAGTATTTATAAAAGTTTTGAACAGTTTATCGGTAAACCCGAAGATTTTATTTTTCTCGGGCTGCTTCCAAGTTATCTGGAAAAGCAAAACTCATCCCTGATTTATATGGTAGATTATCTGATGAAAAAATCAGCGAAATCTGAAAACGGATATTTTCTTTACAATCATTCCGAGCTTTGTGAGCTTTTACACCAATTAAAAGATAAAAAAGTGATCTTGTTCGGCGTTTCTTTTGCCCTGCTGGATTTCTTAGACAGCGTAGAATCTATGAATCTTTCCGTTGCAGGATCTCCGGACCTGACGATTATCGAGACAGGAGGAATGAAGGGAAGAAAAGAAGAAATGACAAAAGATGAACTGCTGAAAATTTTACAGAATGGATTTAAGACAGATAAAATTTATTCTGAATATTCCATGACCGAACTGCTTTCACAGGCTTATTCTCTAGGAAATAATGAGTATGAATGCCCGAAATGGATGCGGGTGATGGTGAGAAACGCAGAAGATCCTCTGACTTATGAAAAAGAAGGAAGAACCGGAGCTATTAATATCATTGATCTGGCCAATACCCATTCCTGTTCTTTTATTGCGACTCAGGATCTTGGGAAAATAACCGGAAATAAATTCCAGGTACTGGGAAGAATTGATCATTCTGATATCCGTGGCTGCAGCCTTTTGGTGAGCTGAAAACAGATAGTGTAAGGTTCTCATACTTTCTCTTATGACTTTTTTTCAAATTTTTACTTATAAATAATGATTAAAATAGAAGAACTTGTTCATGCATATATTCATTCTCATTGCGACTTTGAGAAAGAGCTTGTTCTTACCAATTACTTTCAGGCAGATTGGGAGGCAGATATACTGATTATTGATGCCGCAGGTTTTAGTCATGAAATTGAAATTAAATTTTCAAAAAGTGATTTTAAAAACGATTTTAAAAAATCTTACCTCAATAAGGAAACCGGAGAGCAATTTCTGAAACATGATAAAATTTCCTGTGGAGATTATATCTGCAATGCTTTCAGTTTCTTATTGCCGATGGGAATGGTGGAAGCTGACCTTGTTCCTGAACATTGTGGCATCATTGAATTTTATCATAATGCAGATACCTGGGAAACGGAATTTTATAATATCCGTGAACCTAAAAAGCTTCATGGAGATTCTTACTGGAATCTGAATGACAAAGATCTTTTTATCAGGAAAATGGCTCTTAATCTGCTTCAGCGCAAAATGGAAATCAAAGGAAAACACGAAGAGCTTATTTTTAAAAATCCTTTTGATATTAAAAAGATAACATAAAAAAATCCTGTCAAGTGACAGGATTTTATCGTTTATGGGGTTGGCTTCAATTAATCTGCTATTTCAGCCGTGTCTCTCTGAAGTAAGAATTTGTAGATCAGACCGCCTACAACACCACCTAAAATCGGGGCCACCCAAAACAGCCAAAGCTGTGACATGGCAAGACCGCCGGCGAAAACAGCCTGCGATAAAGATCTGGCAGGGTTTACGGAAGTATTGGTGATAGGAATAGAAATTAAATGGATTAAGGTAAGCGCAAGACCGATGGCAATACCTGCGAATTTACCGTTTGCCCACTTATCTGTAGCTCCCATAATCACGATAAGGAAAAAGGCAGTCAGCAAAAACTCTGCAAGGAATGCGGCTCCCATACTGAAAGCCTTCCCGTTATATACTGCTTCTCCGTAGAAGTTGGTGGCAAAGGCACCCGGTTTTGAAAAATCTACGACTCCCGCACCGTTAAGGATAGTGTATAAACATCCTGCTGCCACAAGTGCACCTAAACACTGGGCAACGATGTAAGGGATGAGATCTTTTGCCGGAAATCTTCCACCCGCTAAAAGTCCGAAAGAAACAGCGGGATTGAAGTGTCCGCCGGAAATGTGTCCAACAGCGTAAGCCATTGTCAGAACAGTAAGACCAAAGGCTAAGGCTACCCCTAAAAGTCCAATACCGATGTCAGGAACTCCGGCTGCGAAAACTGCGCTTCCACAACCCCCGAAAACAAGCCAAAATGTGCCGAAAAATTCAGCAAAAAGTTTTTTTATCATGTTGTTTATTTTTGAAATGTATCTCAAATGTAAAGTTTAAATCTTAAAATAAAAAGTTAAAACTGAAAAAATATTTCAAAATCAGGGGAACAAAAAATGTAAATTTAATAATTTGGTTTAATGTTTGTTTGGGATTTATCTGAGTACTATAATGATCAGAAATGAAAGGTATAACATAATTGTTTTATCCTTCATGATGTAAACTTAAAAGGGGAGTTAATGAGAAAGTTTTTTTGTGTGGTCTTTGTGCCTTTTCTTTATAATTTACACTATTCGCAGGCAGCAAGAAAATCTTTTCCTTGCTATGATTTTACATCGGTTTTGAAAGTGGAACCGACGGCGCTTTATAAGCCCCATATAGATGCTTCAAAAAGTTTTGGCATACAGCTGCTTAAAGATTCAAAAACGGTACAGAAATATATTAATAACGGAAAGTTCCATAAGGTTAAAAAATCCGGGAAAGGGTATCATGTTCAGAAGCTTGATTACAGCAGAGCTTATATGGTTTCAAAAGCAAAAGCCACCCTGGAAAAGATGGGAGCCAAATTCAGTAAAGATACAAAAGGGGGAACATTCACCGTTTCATCCATTACCCGGACACTTGAAGACCAATGCAGATTAAGAAGGGTGAATTCTAATGCTTCATTAGGGATAAGTTCTCATAATTACGGAAATTCTTTTGATATTTCATATATAAGATTCAATAACGTTCTCAAGTATAACCCTAAAATGGAGGTGGCGTTGGAGAAAGTTTTAAAGTATTATGCGAATGCTGGTAGGATTTATTACATAAAAGAAAGGCAACAGAGTTGCTATCATATTACAGTAAGGAATTATTAATTAAAATTCTTACTTGCATAGCATGTGTAGTTTGTATATTTTTATACCTCTTAAAAACCATGCTTATGACAACATTAAACAGAGAAGAGTATATGCTTTCTCATGATATATGCCAGGTTGCGGCAGCTACCTGGTGTGAGTATCTTACAAAATATCCGAAAATACAGGATATTATTCCCACCAACTATATTTTTGACCTGTCTCCGGCGCATCTTGACTGGATGAGAAATAACAGCCAATATGAAGAATTTTGTATTGAAGTCGGTGTTTATGACGGAAGGCTGATTCTTATTTTCTATCCTATGAGTAAGGAAGGGAAGAGAATAGATGATAAAGAAGCTTATCCTTTTAGTTTTCTTTGTCAGCTGGACAGAGATATCAGACTTCAGGAAACTCAGGAGTATGTTATCGTTAAAAATGCCATTTTATCAAAAGATCTTCAGAATGTAGATCAGGATGCAGATATGTCATTCCCGATTTCAGGCAAACCGGTCCTTGAACAGGACAAAGCGCTGGAAGCTATTGAGAAATGGAGAGATGAAGGAATGGAGTGGTTTTACAGGGAGTGTAATGAGTTTAACGGGGCAAGAATATTCAGAAGGTTTTACGTTCCAACAGCTGATTTATGCCTTAGTGATAAGAGCTTAAACGGGATCGTATGTTCATTCGGACTTAAATTCAATGATATCTACGAAAGAATGCTGGTAACACTGATTTTCATTTCTTTCCGTGACAGTTTACAGAATGTAGGCGGAGTACAGCTTGAGTCCAATACGTATGACTGGGCAAAACCATGTCCTCCGATCTGCCGTATACCGGGGTTTGAATAATTTGTAACAGGGATGGCTGATTTTTATAAGGCAATTTTATTTCTGAATTATGGTCTGCTTCTGTCAGTAATATTGCTGGGAGCAGTCAGATTCCGTGTTTTAAATAATAAGGAAAAGCAGTATTTTTATTGTATTGCTTTTCTTTTTTTTATTGAGCTTTTGAATCTGGTTTTACCCTATGTTTTTAACCTTAATGATACCTCATTTCTCTACCCTTTATATATTGCCGGTGAATTTTTTTTACTGTCCGCTTTATTTATCAGGAAACTGAATCTTCCGGCCTACTTTCTGGGACTCGTCGCAGTAGTAGCTTCCGGATTTATGATTTCAAAATACAGTTTTGACTATCCCGGTAATGCTGATATCGCGAAAGTGATTTCCAATATCATCATTATCTGTCTTTCCGGCTTTACTCTGATCAGAGAAATTAAAGATACTTCGGGGCAGAACCGTTTTCTGGTAACGGATGCCAGTATTTTTTTCTACTACTCCGTTTCTGTGTTTATTTTTATCGTTCAGCATCAGATAGCTTATCTTTCTGAACATGATTATTATATTATTTTCAGTGCAAATAATATCCTGTCTGGTATTTTATACATTTCATTTTTATATACTTTCATCAAATTAAAGAAGTAACCTTAAATATCAATCTGCTGATTCTTATCATTGTTACGATAGCGATTATCGTATCCTTTATTCTGCTTGCCTACAGAGCTTTTATCAGCAGGATTATCAAGGAAAAAAATGTACAGCATGAGGCGGAAGTCAGTCATCAGAAGAAACTGGTATTGGAAAATATTAAAGCCCAGGAAGAAGAAAGGAAAAGAATTGCAGTAATGATCCATGACGATATCGGAAACAGGCTTAATATTCTTTCTTTATGGCTCAATAATCTCGATACAAAAGGAGATGAAATAATCAAAAAAAATATTTACAGTCAGATGTCTTCACTCATTGATGCAGCCAGAAGTATTTCACACTCATTGTATCCCGTAAACCTTGAATCTGTAGGATTGGTATTGTATGTGGAAGAACTGATTGCTAACCTTTCTCACAAAATCAATATTTCCATGCAGGTAATGCCGGGCTATGAAAAGAAAGATCTTTTTATAGAAGTACAGCTGTATAGAATTATTCAGGAATTTACCACCAACGTCATAAAACATTCTACAGCTACAGATGTATGGATTTATATTAAAGATTATACTCAGAATATGACTGTTGTTATTTCAGATAACGGGCAGGGATTCATCTATGAAGAAGTGAAAAAAGGTATGGGAATTAAAAATATTGAATCCCGGATCAAATCTATGAATGCCACCCACAAATGGAAAAAAAGCTTTTCAAATAAAGGAAGTCGTCTAATTATTAAAATTCCCAAACAAAATGAGTTCCCAAATCAAAATAGCACTGATAGATGATGAACAGCTGATTCTGGAAGGTGTGAAAATGCTGCTGTCTAATGAAAAAAATATATCGGTATGTCTTACAGCAGATAATGGTCCCGATTTTATTACCGATCTGGAAAAACTTTCAGAAGATGAATTTCCCGATATTGCTCTTGTAGATGTACAGATGAAGCCAATGAACGGTTTTGAACTGGTAGAAATCCTCAAAGAAAGATATCCGGATCTTAAAATTATTATTCTTTCTTCACATTATAAGACCTCTATTCTCGGATATATGGTGAAATTGGGTGTGTCGGCCTTCCTTCCCAAAAACTCCAATAAAAAAACATTTATTGATGCCATTACAATGGTTGATAAAAACGGAGTGTTCTTTACGGCTGAAGATCATCAGATGCTGTTTACCTACATGAACAGTTCTGCAAAGAAAAACTCTCTCTTTGAAACAGAAGATGAGTTATCTGAAAGAGAAAAGGATGTTGTAAAACTGATTTGCCAGGAATTAACCAATAACGAGATCGGGGAAAAACTTTTTATCAGCCCGAGAACGGTAGAAAGCCACAGACAGCGGATTCTGGAGAAAATTGGTGCTAAAAATACAGTCGGAATTGTTATTTACGCGATTGTCAATAATATTTATGCGCTCGACAAATTATAATCCTATTCCGTAGAAATACGGATTTTTTTATTTGGTACTTTTCACTCTAGTGTATGTTTCTTTTCTTCTGTTACTTTGAAAAATCCTTGTTGAGAACAAGAATTTTGGATGAGAATTGAATGTAAAATGCAGATAGATCTGCAACATAAATGAATAAAAAAGAATGGAAGACAGTAACGTAATTTCCGTTGGAATCTTTTTTGACGGTACCGGAAATAACGGAGTGAATGCCTTTTCACCGGATAAACCACTGAAAAATAATGAAAGCTACTACGGAGCTTTTACCAATATTTATAAACTATACAATGTATTTAACGGGCAAAAAAAAATATATATAGAAGGTATAGGGACCGTGACAGGGGATGAAGATAACAACTTTGCCATAGCTACATGTGCCAATCCGCCTTACGATAAAGGATATTCAGCAGATGATAAACTTCAGCAGGCCGATGACTTTGTGCAGGAAATCATTGATGATAAAGGCAAAGAATATCATTTCTATATTTATGGGTTCGGTAGGGGAGGAATGCTGGCCAGAACTTTTTGTAACCAGCTGCTGACTCATTATTCTTTGTCTCATATTAAAATAAAATTTCTGGGAGCTTTTGATACCATAGAATCTAAACCTTTCAACAATTATGATTTAAGCTTATCTCAGGAAGTTGAGAATGCATTCCATCTCTGTGGGATAAATGAAAGCAGGTTTTTCTTTCCGCTTACTGGTTTTTTTGAAGACTCAAGGAATATGCAGGACAGACAATATACAGACTGGAATACGGTAAGAAGAGAAATTTTTGTTCCCGGAGCCCATGCAGACGTGGGAGGAGGATATCTGGAAGGTCCGCAGTCTGTTTATATTTCTACAGATTTTGAAAATGAGGCGGAATTGAACGATTATATTTCTGATATCAGGAATGCAAAAACAGATGAAGAGGGAAACAAAATCTGGGATGCTTTGCTTTCAGATTACCGAATTGAAAGCGAAGATGTATTTTTCCAGGCTTTCATTTGCCGGGATAAGGTATACAACAGTCTGGCAAGAGTATACGGGAAACTGATGCTCGAAGAAACCAATAAGGTAACAGATGTTTTTGATGCAGACCTTGCGGGTTTTTATTTTGAAATAGATGCTTCCAGGCATTCTTCTTTGGATAGGCTTTATAGGGGACTGCAAGAATATTTACAAAACATGACTACAGGAAAGAAACCGGTATATGAGTATGAAAAACTTACAGATTATATCCATATTTCAGGAAATTTTGGACTGTGTGGTCATATGTTGATAAGCAGAACAGCATCAGAAACGAATGCAGAGTTGATTAATAACGGTCTGAATGTTTCCAGCAGTACCTCTGTAGATGAGGAGAGCCAGGCAAGACTTTCCGTTGATCTTCATCTTCCGGAAGACAGTTTTGTAGCCGATTTTCTCTACGGAACGAATGTTCCCAATAATGATATCTGGATTCGTTCGGTGATTAAGACTCCCGCAACGGTAAAAATAATGAAATAGGCAATACTTTTTCAGTTTTAAATTTAGGTTATCGGGACATCTTCATAGATGTCCCTTTTAAATGATAGCTCTGTCTTACCGTTGCCAGATAATTGAAAAATGAATCAACCCGTACATATCCGTTTTTAATTGAATATACAGACTCTCCAACAGCCCGCTTTTTTATTTCTGGGCTATTCATTTCTTTTTCCGTATTTTTGCACCCGAAAATTCATTATTCATTACTAATTATTAATTAAGATGCTTTCGGTTCAAAGTTTAGGGTTACACCATTCAGGAAATTATTTATTTCAAAATGTCAATTTCACCATTAAAAAGGATGATAAAGTGGGTCTCGTTGGTAAAAACGGTGCGGGAAAATCCACTTTGTTGAAAATGCTGTCCGGAGAAATTAACTTCTACGAAGGAGAGGTGGTGACGGAGGGAAGTATTACCATCGGTTTCTTAAAACAGGACCTTGATTTTGTAAAAGGAAGAACGGTCTGGGCTGAAACTATGCAGGCTTTTGAAGAAATCAATGCGTGGAAAAATGAGCTGGAAGAGGTGAATCATCAGATGGCTACAAGAACCGATTATGAAAGTGATTCTTATACAGATCTGATTAATAAAATGACAGAACTGAATGATCTTTTAATGAACCATGATGCCTACAACCTGGAAGGTGATATGGAAAAAGTATTATTTGGTTTGGGATTTAAAGCTGATGATTTTCAGAAAATTACCGATGAGTTTTCAGGAGGATGGAGAATGAGAATCGAATTAGCCAAACTACTTCTTCAAAAGAATGATATCATGCTTCTCGATGAACCTACCAATCACCTGGATATGGAATCTATCATCTGGCTTGAAAATTTCCTGAAAGATTATCCCGGAGCCATTGTCCTGGTAAGTCACGACAAGCAGTTTATGACAGCTGTATGTAACAGAACTTTCGATATCAACAATAGAAAGGTAGATGATTATAAGGCCAACTATTCCAAATATCTGGTCATGAGAGAAGATCGCCGTGAAAAACTGATTCAGGCTAAAAAGAATCAGGATGCGGAGATCAAACAAATGGAAGATAATATTAATAAGTTCCGTGCAAGTGCTACCAAAGCATCTTTTGCCCAGTCACTTATTAAAAAATTAGATAAAATAGAACGTATCGAAGTAGATAATGAAGACGTTTCAAAATTCAATATCCGTTTCGTACAATCTATGGTTCCTGGAAAAGTGATTTTTGAAGCAGAACGTTTAGGAAAAGCTTACGGAACAAAACAAATCTTCGATGATGTGGACTTCATTGTTCAGAGAGGAGACAGAATCGCTCTTCTGGGACAGAACGGACAGGGGAAAACTACACTGGCTAAAATTCTTGCCGGTGATATTAAAGAATATTCAGGAAGCTGGAATCTGGGACATAATGTAAACATCGGATATTTTGCACAAAATCAGGAAGAAGTCTTAACTCCGAATAAAACTGTTTTAGAAGAAGCTGAAGATGCAGCAACAGAAGAAACCAGACCAAGAGTAAGAGATTTATTAGGATCTTTCCTATTCCAGGGAGATGCCGTTTCCAAAAAAACAAAAGTACTTTCCGGAGGAGAAAGAAACCGTCTTGCCCTTTGTAAATTATTGCTTCGTCCTTTCAATACCCTGATTATGGACGAACCTACCAATCACCTTGATATTCAGTCTAAGGAGATTATTAAGCTGGCGCTGCAAAACTTCGAAGGTACCCTGATCGTGATCTCTCACGACAGAGAATTCCTTCAGGGGCTTTGTGATAAAATCTACGAATTCCGTGACGGAAAAATGAAAGAATTCCTTGGAGATATCAATGAATATCTTGAATACAGACAAAAGGAAACCATCCGGGAAATTTCTGCAGAAAAAGCTAAACTTCACAAAGAAGATGTAAAGCCGGAACCTAAAAAAGTAGAAGAAAAACCGGTAGTTACTGCCAGTCAGTCTTCCAATATCGTGAGCAAAGAACAGAAGAATATTCAGAATAAAATCAAAAAAGTAGAAGAAAAAATTTCCGAACTTGAAACTAAAGTAGAAGAAATGGAAGCTTCTTTTGCCAAGGAAAATCCTTCTGATGATACTTTGGATAAATACAATAAAGCTAAAGAGGAACTTGATAATGCACTCCAGGAATGGGAGTATCTGGGAACTCAGCTTGATTAATTATAAGACAAATGCTTCATGATTCATGAGGCATTTTTTGTAACATAACATGATAAATTCCGACATATCGTCAACAATCATTAAAGTAATTTAATAAAAGTATAGCCTTACAATTAAATTATTTTCCTAATTTTGAACCATGATTTTAAAAGAAAGCAGAAACCTAAAGAGTTTTATCTCCAAGCTATTGTTTGGAGTGTACTTCCTCGCACTGCTTTCTCAAAGCTTTCACCACCATGATTCTGTAGACTATTTTAAGTCTTTTAATCTTAAAAAAACAGAAAATACGGTTACGAAAGCTGCGACTAAAGAGAAAGCCGGCGACTGTCTGGCCTGCCATTTTTTGGTAACCGGGCACACCTTAGCTCCTGAAGATTTCAGCTTAACTTTCGGGCATTACACTCAGGAAGTAAAGCAAATCATTGCCGTTCAGGAGAAAATCTGGTCTCAGACCAAATTCAGTTTTCAACTTCGGGGGCCTCCCAGTTTTTCATAATTCATAGATTCTTTTTTGGGGTTAAAGCATACGCTTTAAGGTTTAAAGTATAAGGTTGTTGCAAAACAACCGGTCGTTCATAATTGATAATATAATTTAAACAATGCTGTTACCTGCTTTTTAGCACCAATGCTTTGCGTTGTACATGAGACATTTCATTGCACAGTCCCATAAACCCTTTCAACAAATTTAACGAAAAATGTACCTGCTAAAAAGGTACACAATCAATCTATTTTACAATGAAATTGATATATTGCCTGATGCTGATCTTTTGTGGATCAGTATTGATAAGCGCACAAAAAAATTATGCTGTACAGGGAACGGTTCAGGATTTTCACGATAAAACCCTGCTGGAAAATGCAGTCGTGAAAATCGGAAACCAGACAGCTAAAACCAATAAGAAAGGTCAGTTTTCTTTCGATAAAATCCCTGCAGGGAATTATACTCTTATTGCACAACATCCTGACTGTAATGCTTATACTGAAAATGTAAATGTAAATCAGGACCTGCATTTAACGATAACCCTTGAGCATCATAGTAAGGATATCGAGACTGTGACTATCCACGGAAGTCATAAAAATAACGGTTCATTAGTCGTTAAAACAATCAATAAATCGGATATAGAGAAAAATTCAACAGACAATCTTGGAAATTTATTATCTAAAATTTCAGGAGTGACTGCTTTGAAGACTGGAAATAATATTTCAAAACCTGTTATCCATGGGCTTTATGGAAGCCGTATCAGCATTCTGAACAATGGAGTACGTCTTGCCGAGCAGGAATGGGGGGTAGAACATGCACCGAATGTTGACATTAACAATTTTCAGCATATTGACGTCATCAAAGGAGCATCTGCTCTGAAGTATGGGAGTGATGCTATTGGAGGGGTTGTGATAATGGAACCGGAAATTTTTCCTAAAAAGGACACCATCAAAGGTTCTATAGGGCTTACTGGAATTTCTAACGGAAGAGGTCTTGCATTAGACGCAGATGTCGCTAAAGTCTGGAAAAATGGATGGGCTATAAAATCCGGAGGAAGCATCAAGAAGCTTGGCGATCAGAGTGCGCCCAACTATAATCTGAAAAATACTGGAATGGATTTTTCTTCCTTCAATTTTACCGTTCAGAATAATACCTATGAAAAAGGAATCTCTTTTGATTATTATCTGACGAATCAGAATATAGGAATTTTAAGAGACTCACACGTATCTACTTCTGAAGATTACGACAGAGCGATGAGTGCTAACCCTCCTATATATTCCGGCAAATTCAGCTACGATATTGATAACCCAAGACAGGTTATAGAACATCATATTGCAAAAGTTTCTGCTTTCAAAAGATTTGAAAATATAGGAAAGTTATCTGCAACCTACAGTTATCAGTACAACCACAGACAGGAATATGATATCAGAAGAGGAGATTTGAATGATACTCCATCTCTGGATCTTGCATTGATGACACATCAATTTAATATTAATGATTTATTGGAAAGAGAAAAATGGTCTCTGGAAACAGGAATTGATGCAGGTTTTCAAAATAATTATTCAGACCCTGCCACAAAAGCAAGACGTCTGATCCCGAATTATGATAAGTATTCTGCCGGAGTATATTCTGTTTTCAAATATAAAATTTCACCTGAATTCAACTTTGAAGCAGGGGCGAGATATGATTTTACCCGCTATGATGTAACCAAATGGTATGATAAAAGTGACTGGGTAAACTTGTATGCGGATGCTTATCCACAATTTTATGTGAAAACAGATCAAAACAGAATTTTGACACGCCCTCAGCTTAATTATAATAATGTTTCTTTCAATGCCGGTTTGCAGTACCGCCCGAACGCCAATTTTGATTTGAAATTTAATTATGCAAAGGTAGGACGATCTCCAAATGTTGCAGAACTATTTTCAGACGGGCTGCACCACTCTGCGGGTATTATTGAAACAGGATATATGGGATTGAAAAATGAGCAGGGACATCAGTTTAACCTGAATGTAGACTCAAAGTTCAACGTTCTGAAAGGGTTGAATATTTCTGTAAACCCGTATTTCTTTATCACTAAAAATTTCATTAATGAAATTCCGGTAGGAATCAAAGGAACGATCAGAGGAGTATTCCCGGAATGGGTATATCAGCAGATTGATGCAAAAATGTATGGGGTAGACCTGGATATCAACTGGAAACTTACCGATAACCTTACCTATACAGGAAAAGGAAGTTATGTGTATGGTCAGGATGATACCCATAACGAACCGTTGATCTTAATGATGCCTCCGAATTTTTCCAATGCATTACAGTTTAAAAAACAAGAATGGAACAATTTCTATTTCACTGTTGAAAATCAAACATTTTTAAAACAAACCAGATTTCCGATTCGAAATGCACCACTGGAACTTTATATAAATGGCGAATTGGTGGATAAGGAAATCGATTTCAGTACACCTCCAAATGGATATTCACTTTGGAATATCCAGGCAGGAATCAATATCAGCAAAAATCTTTCTGCAGGACTTATCATCAACAATCTTTTCAATACTTCATACAGAGAGTATCTGAACCGTTTGAGATTCTTTGCAGATGAAGCAGGAAGAAACTTTATTTTAAATTTTAGATACAGATTCTAAAAATTTCAAAAAACTATTCAATCAAAATTTTACAATTTTAAAATTCTTAAAAAATGAAAAATCTATTCAATACTAAAAATATTATCAAATTATTAGCTGTTTTATTTATCATTATTACTGCCGTTACCTCTTGTCAGAGAAACGGATCTGCAGAAGAAGATGATCTTCCCCAGGAAGATCTTACCAATATCCTTTTATTGGTGACAGACGATACGGCAGGAACTACTCAGACTTATGATTATAGTATCGGCGCAGGAGGAATACCTACTATTCCTCTTAAAGATGGTAAAACATATACGGTTCAGGCCAAGTTCAAAAACGGAAATGAAGATGCAACTCAGGAAATTATTGATGCTAAAAATGAACACTTTTTAATATTTGATTTTCCAAAATCCAATATTACTGTAGAAAGAATAGATGGAGGTGATCTTAGAGGTGATGGAAAAAGAGTTGGGTTGAGAACAAAATGGACTGTTGTAAAAGCTGTTGACGGAACATCTCCATTATTGAAATTAACGCTTATCCACTCTCCAAAAAGCGTAAACGAGGCTAAATCAGGAACTGCATGGGGAAGTGTAGTAGGAGGTGAAACAGATGCTCAGGCTACTTATAATCTAAGTAACTAAAAAGACCTTAAAAACACACATACATTGTAAATATTATTTTGGTAAGGCCACCGATCTTTCGGTGGTTTTTTTAATTATAAATATTTGAAGACTAAGAATTTATTTGAAATGAGTTATTTTCATAAAAAATTCATATTTTTGCAACCTAAAATTTTAATCAATAATGAAGGTTACCGCACAAAACCATGATGACGTAAGTGCATTGCTTACAGTAACATTGGAGAAATCTGACTACAAAGAAAAAGTAGAAAAGCAATTGATTAATTATGCTAAAAATGCGCAAGTTCCTGGATTCAGAAAAGGGAAAGTGCCTTTAAGTATGGTTAAAAAACAATATGAAGCAGGTATTGCATTTGAAGAAATCAACAGACAGGTTTCTGATGCTTTGAACAACTATGTTAATGAAAACAAATTAAGATTAGTTGGTCAGCCAGTTCCTCAGCCAGTAAATGAATTAAATTACAATGCTGATCAGGTTGAAGTTGCTTTTGAAGTAGGATATGAGCCTGCATTCACTATCGATTTAGCTAAATATGAGGCTCCTCACTATAAAGTAGAGGCTTCTGAAAAAGAAATCAACAAGAGTATTGAAAACATGCAGAAGCGTTTCGCTGAGCAGGTTCCTCAAGATAAAATCACTAAGGATTCTTACATCGCTTTAGAAGTTTCTCAGGTTGTGGAAGAAGATGCTGAAGGAGAGCACCACCACCACCCAAAGAACGTTACCATTACAGCTGAAAATAAAGAAGCTTTCAAATTGGTAAAAGCTTTGAAAATGGATGAGGCTGTAAAAGTATCTAAAGAAACTCTTGCTGGTGACGAAGAATTAGCTAAAGAATTAGGATTCAGCAAAGAAGAAGTAGAGCACCTGCACCACAATGAAGTAGAAGTAAAAGTAAAAGATTTCTATTCATTAGACTTAGCTGAACTTAACGAAGAATTATTCGACAAAGTATACGGTGAAGGAAATATCAAATCTGAGGATGAACTTAAAGAAAAAGTAAAAACTGAATTAGACGAGTACTTCCAGCAGAATGCAGATGTTCACTTTGTGAATAAAGTATTAGAGCAGGTAACAGAGAAGGAAGAAGTAAAACTTCCTGAAACTTTCCTAGTGAAGTGGTTATTATTCTCTAATCAGAACATCCAGTCTGAAGCTCAGGCTAAAGAAATCCTTGAAGCTGAGAAAAGCCAGTTAAGATACCAGATTATTGAAGGTAAATTAATGACGGATAACGAAATCCAATTAGATTATGCTGACGTATTGGCACAGGCTGAGCAGTTGGTTAAAAATCAATTGGCTATCTACGGAATTCACCACTTAGGAGATGAAGAAATCCAGAAGTATGCTGTTGAAATGCTGAAAGATCAGGAGCAGGTAAGACAGATCTCTTCTGAAGTTGCTATGGCTAAACTAAAAGATGTAATTCTTGAAAAAGCGACTAAAAAAGAAACTAAAATTTCTCACGACGAGTTTTTAGAAGAACTTAAAAAATAATTATACACGATATAAATATTTTGAAACCGCCAGTTTTTGGCGGTTTTTTTATTTTCTGGCTTTTATCAATTATCATTTGTCTATCATAACGTATGTCCGCCAATATTCCTATATTTATCCCCTAAACTTATTATTACATATATGAAAAAGATAATCATTCCGTTTTTCTGTGCCGTGCTGTTTTCTATTCCGGCCAATGCTCAGAAGAAAGCAGCGGTAAGCACAGTTAAAACAACTGAGGCTGTGCAATCGAAATTAACACCTAAAGAAGTTATAGACAATTATTTCAAAGCTTTAGGAGGAAAAGATAAACTCGAAGCTGTGAAAACTTCAATCACAGACAATACACTGAGTGTACAGGGAATGGAAATTACCATGACGACTAAGAAATTAGGAAATAAATTCAAATCGGTACAATCATTAATGGGAAAACAAATGATTCAGCTTTTCGATGGTGAGAAAGGATATTTTGATCAGATGGGAAATAAGACTGAAATCCCGGCAGATAAAGTTGTCGAATTGAAAAAAGGAAAGCCGGTGGAAGCCTTGGCTTTTGATTCTGTTCCTTTCCAGAATGCAACCGTAGAAAAATTAGATGGTAAAGACTATAATGTGCTTTCCTCAGAAAAAGGGAAATTCTATTTTGATATAGCAACCGGACTTTTATACAAAACAGTGTCAGGAGACGGAAATATTATAGTGAAAAGCTATATGACCGTAGATGGGATCAAATTCCCTGCTGAAGTAGATGCTGAAGGCGGCGGTCAGAAGATTAATATCAAGACTACAAAAATGTCTATCAATTCCGGTGTAACGGAAGCCGATTTCAAATAAGAGGTCATCTATATAGAAAAAGCCGGAGAATATCCGGCTTTTTTTATTGTTTACTGAGTTCTATGAATCATATTCTCTTTTCCACTCCTCCGCAACTTCACTAAGTACATTATAAAAATCCACACCATATTTTCTTGTTAATGGTGTTTTCAGAAACTTATAAACAGGTACCTGAAGTTCTTTTCCAAGAGTACAGGCATCACTGCATACGTTCCATTCATGATAGTTCAAAGCAGTAAAAGTAGAGTATTCTGTAATTCTGATAGGGTAAAGGTGGCAGGAAATAGGTTTTTGCCAGTCTACAGCACCATCTTCATACGCTTTTTCAATCCCGCATTTGGTAATTCCTTTATCATCAAAAGTAACATACGCACATTCACGATTCTCCACCATCGGAGTAACATACATTCCGTCGTGTGGATCAGTAGTCCATGTTCCCTGTTCTTCCAGAGCTTTTATACCTTCCTCAGTAAGGTAAGGTTTTATTTTATCAAAAATACTGTCCAAAATTTCAAGCTCATCTTTATCCAAAGGAGCTCCTACATCTCCTTCCACACAACATGCACCTTTACACTTGGTAAGGTTGCAAACAAATTCTTCGGAAAAAATATCCTCGGAAATCAATTTATCGTCTATCTGAATCATAATTTCTTAAAATAAATCAAAAACTGTACCCGCTTTAAAACCGAGTAAACTAATAATAATCAACCATAATGCCGTTTCCTGCATCCAGTATTTAGGTAAAAATCTCATCATCCTGCTTAGAATAATACTTGAAGGAAATGCCAGTAAGAGCAGGTATTCATAGTTCTTATTCATATACAAAATAATTGTTACAAGCTGAGCAAGAGAAAAAACCAGCAGAAAAGTATATTTATATCTGCTTATCGGGCTTTTCTTATTATAATTTTGAAAATGATCATATACGGCATAGATCAGCATCAGAACTACAGGAATTAAAGGTAATAGTTCCGTGTAATCAGTTACCGGTTTCATTTTTCCAAAAGGGAAATAATCAATATTCCATGAAGTAAACTGTATGAAATACATCACAGAAAAATAGCTGAATGTGATCAGCATCATTCCCAAAAGGAATCTGAAGAGGTTGAGTCCTATTTTAGCAGACGTAGCGACCACATGGATGATCACAAAAACGGCCATAGGCCAGGTTGTCGGCAGGAAAATAAAATTCAATGCAACTATGGCTCCTACCAATACATAGGATTTTTTCCTGATGTCTTCGTCTGCACTCGTTAAGAGTAAAATCAGAAAAGAATTGGTAAGCAGTGAAACTGCAATTCCGATATCTAAATTACCCGGATACAGCCCAAAAATAAAAAATGTATATAAAAATAACGGAAGGTGGGTCTGATAATTGAGTGCAACACTATGAAAACAAAAATATCCCAAAGCAATTCCCAGGAATGTAATTCCGGCAATAAACGCTTCGTATGTATTGAAATTCAGGATGTTAAATATTATTACTACTAAAAGAAGAAAACCAATATAAACAGGAATTGAAAAAATATTGCTTTCTTTTGAAAGTAATTTAAACATTTTTTATAAATTTGTACAAAGTTAATTTAAAAAAGGAAAATAATGACGTCTTTCTTTCTATTCTTAAGCAAAGTTTTCAAATGGTCTTTCGGTTTCTTTGATGCTTTCGGAAATGTTTTAAACTGGATACTATTTATCGTTTGCTGTGTATTGTTTACGTATTGGTGCTATGTACTGGTGGTTACACTGGGTGGCGATAAAGATAAAGACTATTATTCTCCGACGGAAGGTAAGCATCCTTACTATGATCCGAATATCTACAAAAAAGAAGGTTAATTAATTGGTTATATAGTAAAAAACCGATCAAATAATTTATTTGATCGGTTTTTTTATTACTAACGATTAAAATTTAATTTCTTTTAGTCATGGATGGGAAGTACCAGAACAGGAACGGATGAACTTTTTGTAAGTCCCTTTGTTAAGCTTCCAACAAATACATCATAAATTCCACTTCTTCCGTGGGAACCCATAACGATATAGTCTGCATTTTTTGCCTTTGCATGTTCAAGGATAATATCCTTTGCAAGACCTTGTTTTAAAAGATGCTCACAATCGATATCGTGGGCAAGAATCCGTTGTTCAATTTTATTGAGCTGAACCAGTTCCTCTCTGATCTCATTGGCTTCCACTTCCGGAAAATATTGAAATCCCATATCCCCAATTGCAAAACCGATGTCTGATGGTGCTACGTGAATCAGGTATATTCTACCGTTAAGTTGTTTTGCAAATTTTATGGCACCTTCTACCAGCTGGTCTGTTTTGTCCCCAAAATCTACGGGTAATACAATATTGATCATAACCTTTCATTTTGTTACCTAAAGATATAAAAAAAATACCAGAGTCTGTGTTAAAATACTTATAATATTATATTTCCGGTCATTATTGAATAATCTGCATTTTTATTTCCTGTTGCACAGGCTTTCCTGTGAGCGGATCAGGAATTATTTTTTTTCATACTGTTATTCAGTTGGTTATGTGTTTTTCTTTGCGAATTTTTATCCTGTATTTAAAGTTTGAAATTTTATTTTGAACGGATGGAAAAAAATGATATTTTTGCGCGTAATTAACTGGTAATCTTTATTTTACGATGTTAATTTTAATTTTTTTTTAATAAAAATATAGTGTGTTTTTTATCAAAATGTTTATGGTTAAAATTTTTAACAAATGTTTGAAGTTAATATAAAAGCATGGAATTATGCGAAAGTAGCTTTCAGTGACGAAAGAGATAAATACAGGTATAAACAGCAGTACAAAAGCTTTTTCCTGTCTTTGTTGAATCGTGAACCTTCCAGAAAATGGTTTACGATTTTAGAAAGTGAACGGTATAAGGAAATTGTAGCCAAGAGGCCCAGACTCTTTTTAAAGCCCTTTAAAGCTTACCTTTCCACCCAGTATTGTATTAACAGAAGAATCAAAATCCTTTGTGATACTTATGATTTTATTTATGATAATAAGATTGAAAAAGTGATACAGGATGAAGATTGTACGGTCTGTGAATTTAATCTTAAAAATAATTTACCGGCAAAGCTGAAAATCGGTTACAATGACCGCTACAGAAAGGAAGGCGAATTGGTGTTTTCTCTGGTGATTGATCATCTTCATGGGAAAATAGCTTCTGTATCCTTTTCATTTGAAAAAGATGAGAAAAACGGCTGGATATGCAGAATCGGCTGTTTACAGGGAAGACCTGTGGTAGATGGAGTATATGTAACTAAAGAAGCTCAGAAACTTATGAACGGAATAAGACCTAAAGCTTTTCTGATCGAGGTTTTACAGGAATTTTGTAAAGTTTTTGAGATGAAGTCTATTGATGCTATCGGGGGGAAATATCAGGCACAAAACAAAAAACATTTTATTCATATTCCTTTTTTACATGCTATCCGTTTTTCTTACGATGGCTTTTGGGAGGAAATAGGAGGAAAGTATGCCGAGAATGACTGGTATTCATTACCTTTAGAAACTTCCAGAAAAGAAATGAGTGAAATAAAATCGGAAAAAAGATCGGCTTACAGAAAAAGATATGAGCTTATTGATGCGGTAAAAACCGATTTACAGCATTACTTCAGAAATACATCTGTAGTAGAGTAATTTTCTGGTTTACAGTAAAAAAAGGCAGATTTTCAATCTTATTGAAAACCTGCCTTTTTTTATTCGATAATTTCGTTTTTATTTAAAACTGTAATTCTTTTCAAAATCTTTGCTAAGAAGCTCATAACAGACTCTCAGCCATACCACAATACAAGGGACTGCTTTTAAAGAATATTTGATAATATAATTCTTTTTCACAAATTTCGGGAATAAGTCTGAAGTGGAAAAACAGGTAAAAATAATCACAAAGATTAATAAACCTATGACAAATGGTGTTTTTTCCTTCTGAAGAAAATACCAGATCATGACTCCTGTTACCGCAATGATATAGGTAGGTGATTCCGAGCTTGAACTGAATAATACTAAAAATAGTAAACTGGAAGCGAGGATCATAAGCTGGAAAGCATAGTGCTGATATTGCTTAATTCTTACATAAGGTAGCGCAAAAAGAGGTAATCCGAAGGCTAAAAATACCAGATTGGAAATCGATGGATCTCCCAGGATTCTTCTGACAACTCCCATTAATGAAATATCCTGCATATTTCCTAATACCTGATTTTCACTATTCTTTTCAATAAGAGAATGGAACCAGTCTGCATAGCATTGGGTCACAAACTCCGGACTTGAATAGATCATTGGAATAACAAAAAATAATCCGGCAATAACGAGTCCCGAAAGAATAAATTTAGTCTTATTTTTAATAAAAAAGAACTGTGTAAGACCTACAATTCCGTAGATTTTCACAAAAACCCCGATGAGAATTGCAGTGACAGACTGTACTTCTTTTCTTTCGTAAATATAAACTGCAGATAAGATTAAAAGCCCTGTTAAGGCAATGTTGAACTGATAATACAGGGAAGCAGTAATAAACTCCTGTAGACAAAGCCAGGCAAAAAAAGATTTTTTCTGGTCAGAAAAGGGCGTCTTATAAATGGCAAAAAGAAAAACCAATGTGTTGGCTATATTCCAGGCAACCATTCCTAATCCGTCCTGTAATAAAGCAAAAGGAGCGATAAGGGCACTGAAAAAAACACCATAATGATTACTGTCAAAAAATAAATCAGGGTACTGCAGGAAAATGTTCTTCTGTTCTACAGTATGTACATAAACATACTTGAATAGCAGATAATTATTATAAGATTGTGGTCCCCGGTAATAGTTGTTTACTGCCGTGATGACGCATATAATAACATAGACTGCAAAAATAATTTTATAATTGCCGATGAAACTGAGGAAATTGCGTTTAAATTTTTCCATAAAATTGCGTTAGAGAGGAGCGTATATTTATAATGTATCTAGTATTGCTGCTAAGATAAATTATTATAGCTGTTTTTATAATATCCGGATATCAAGAATTTTTTCGTCTTTAAGATAAGCTTCCAACATATCATTTTCATTTACTTTTCCTACTCCTTTTGGAGTTCCTGTAAAGATAAGATCTCCTACTCTTAATGTAAAATACTGAGAAGCGAAGGCAATAATATCATCAAAACTGAATATCATGTCTTTGGTATTGCCATCCTGTACAGTATCCTTATTCTTTAAAAGTGAAAAAGGCAAATTTTCAAGGCTGTAGTTTTCTTTTTTGAAGAAGCTTCCTACCACGGCGGAGCCGTCAAAACCTTTGGCAAGCTCCCACGGAAGACCTTTGGACTTTAACTCGGTCTGAAGATCTCTGGCTGTAAAATCTATTCCTAAGCTGATTTCTTCGTAATGCTTATGAGCAGATTCTTTCTGAATGTATTTACCTCCTTTTGAAATTTTTAGAACAACTTCCAGTTCGTAGTGAATATCATTTGAAAATTCCGGAATGTAAAAATCATTTCCTTTTAAAACGGCAGTGTCCGGTTTCATAAAAATAACGGGACTTTCAGGAACTTCATTTCCTAGTTCTTTTGCGTGTTCGCTATAATTTCTTCCTATGCAGATGATTTTCATAGTTTTTTATTTATCAATTTTAAATCTCCTTTCTTATTTTCCGGGCATTATATCCCGTTTGAACGACAGATTGGAGGTGTTTTTAATTTGTTTTTTCATTGTAAAGCTTTAATGAGAAAACTCATGTCCACAATAATAGCAATGATACTGATTTTTAGGTACCATGATAGGAAATCCTAATATCAGCCAGCTGATTCCAAAAATTCCACCGGGTTTTTCATCCTGATAAATATGATTGGAACCACACTTCGGACATACAAAACTAAATCCGGAATTTTCAATGGTGTAATCCACCTCTAATGAATATTCCTCATTGTCTTTGTAGTTCTGAAGAATCTTTTTCGCCTGCTCTGTATCATGCTCAAAAACCTGTAGCTGAATTCCGCCTACAGCCTGTGATAGCAGCCAGTCCGACTGAATGAGCTGTTCATTGGCAATAAAACTGTTGATTCCGTTTTCAGCCAATATCTGTTTGTCCCTGTTGGCTTCAAGGGCATTTTCATAAAACTTAATACGGACAAGATCAGACATTTAAAATTTACTTGAAAGTTGAATCTTTGTGAAAACCTTCTTCGTATACAATGGAAAATCAGCATTCTGAAGCCATCCGAAGTATCCCAGATCTTTCTGGAAAACAGCTTTCACACCCTGACCTTTGTATTTTCCGAAGTTGAAAACCTCTTCCATCTTTTCATTATAACCGATGAATCCTGCAAGATCTGCATTTTTATTATGAAATGTAAATTCACTTAAAGGAGCAATCTCGTTGGGAATATCGTCGTACTTTCCTACCTGAGCGTCAAGAACTTCGAAAGTAGCCATTACATCGGCTTCTGCAGAGTGAGCATTTTCTAATGTTTTTCCACAGTAAAACTGATAGGCAGCTCCTAAATTTCTGGGTTCTTTTTTATGAAAAATAGTCTGAGCATCTACCAGTCGGAATTTGCTAAGATCAAAATCAAGACCTACCCTCAGCAGTTCTTCTGCTAAAAGAGGAACGTCAAATCTGTTCGAATTGAAGCCTCCCAGGTCACTTCCGGAAAGCATCTCCATAATTTTGGGAGCTATTTCTCTAAAAGTAGGAGCCTCTTTTACATCTTCATCATAAATTCCGTGGATTTCACTGCATTCTTTTGGAATGGGCATTTCTGGATTCACACGCCATGTTTTACTCTCTCTGGAAGCGTCAGGATTTACTTTCAGGATACAGATTTCAACAATTTTATCTTTTCCGACATTAGTTCCTGTAGTTTCCAGGTCAAAAATACAAAGCGGTTTATGGAGTTTTAAATTCATGTCTGTAATTCAATAATTTGAAAATGTGTTAATTCAAAAATGAGACTATATTCAATCTCATCGTATATAAAGTGTTTTTTCCTAATTTTATTTCAGTTGTTTTTGAAAAATAAATGAGACCAGCATATAGTAGATAACCAACATAGGAATTCCTACTACTTTAAAGGCTGCCAAAATAATAATTCCTCCCGCAAGCAATACAATTTTAGGATAATTATCTTTTAACTGCCTGGATTTGAATTTCATTGCCATCATTTTTATCGGGCTTACAAGGAGCCATGAAGTGATCAGGCTCAATAGAATCAACAGCAGTCCGCTGTTAAATAGGAAGCCGAAACTTCCTGTTTCCCTGAAAGCATAATACAACCCGAAAAGTAATACGGTGTTGGTAGGCGTATTTAATCCTTTAAAATAATAACGCTGTTCTTCATCAAGATTAAAGATAGCCAGCCTCAGGCATGAGAATAGCGTAACCACTAACCCGATGTATTGAATTTCAAATGGAAAATGAAGTCCCAGTAGCTCATTCCCAAATGGTTCTAATGCCTTATACATGGTAAGTCCCGGAATCAATCCAAAGCTGACCATATCAGCAAGAGAGTCAAGCTGAAGTCCCAGATTAGAGTTTGATTTTAATGCCCGGGCTACAAAACCGTCGAAAAAATCAAAAATTGCAGAGAGAATAATACAGATTGCTGTAGTCTGATAGTCTCCCAAAATAAGATGTATTGCACCGATGCAGCCGGCAAATAAATTAGCCAGGGTTAAAGCATTGGCCAGGTTATTCTTTATAAAGTCCATGAGCACAAAATTACAGTTTTTAAAAATTCTATCTTAAAATAATATGTACGAAAAAATACAATCAAGTGATTTTGATGTAAATTTGCTGCATGAAATTTTTTAAAGAATTTAGAAAACAGGAAGTTCTGGCATTGGTTTACAGGATTTTTTTAGCCTATTTTTTTTACCAGACGGCAAGGCTTTTATTCTGGTATTTCAATAAAGACCTGATCAAAATTGATTCGGTATCAGATTATTTAAAGCTTGCCTATCATGGTATAGCTTTCGACACTACGGCGATTTTATATGTAAATTCGCTATTCATACTTCTCAGTCTTATTCCTTTAGTAATCAATACCAAAAAGGTGTTTCAGAAAATTCTTTTCTGGGTTTATTTTATCACAAACGGTATTGCCTATTCAATGAATTTCGGAGATTTTATCTATTATAAATTTTCGCAATCAAGGCTTACCTCTGCTGCATTGCAGGTGGCGGAACATGAGTCTAATCTATCTAAAACATTCATGATTTCGGTGGGGCAGCATCCTTTTGTACTCATCTGGTATATTGTTCTGATGGGGATATGGGTTTTTCTTTACAAAAAAGTAAAAGTTGAAGAGAGAAAGCCGGCTCACCTGTTTCCGTATTTTCTTCTTTCAGTCCTTACGCTTTGTATTACAGCTATTCTGGTTGTTGGAGGAATCCGCGGAGATTTTAAACACAGCACCAGACCGATTAATATGGTAGATGCCAATCGTTTTGTAACGAATCCGCTGCAGGGAAATATTGTATTGAACAGTACATTTTCTTTTTTCAGAACACTGGGAACCAATAGTTTTAAAGAAGTTCATTTTGTAGATGATCAATATATTAAAGATAATATAGAGCCTTATAAGGTATACGACAGAAAAGTAGAAAACCGGCCTAATATTGTTATTTTTATTGTAGAATCTTTTGGACGTGAGTATTCCGGAGCTTTTAATAAAGATAAAAATATCAAAGACTATGTTTCTTATACTCCGTTTATCGACAGTCTGGCAGGTCAGAGTCTTATTTTCCCCAATACATTTGCAAACGGGAGACAGTCTATTCATGGGATGAGCAGTGTTTTGGCGGGGATTCCAAGTCTTACTGATGCGTTTACAGGTTCGCCGTATTCTAATCAGAAAATTCAGTCTATTGTATCGGTTTGTAATGATTTAGGGTATGATACTTCTTTCTATCATGGCGCACCAAACGGTTCTATGGGTTTCCTCGGATTTGGAAACATCCTGGGTTTTAAACATTATTTTGGAAAAACAGAATATAATCATGATGAAGATTTTGATGGGATGTGGGCTATTTGGGATGAGCCTTTTCTTCAGTATTTTGCTAAAAATGTAGGCAAGAAACAACCATTTATGACGACTGTTTTTACGGCGTCTTCTCATCATCCTTTTAAAATTCCTGAAAAATACCAGGGGAAATTTAAAAAAGGAAAAATAGAAATGCATGAGCCTATCCAGTATACGGATTATGCTATTAAAAAATATTTTGAAACTGCTAAAAAACAACCGTGGTATAACAATACCATATTTGTTTTTACAGGAGATCATACCAATCAGATCTATTATCCGGAATATGAAAAAGCAATGAACCGTTTCGCTGTTCCACTGATTTTTTACTCTCCTAATCCTGAATATAAACTCAAAGGAGAAAATCCTGAAATTGCCCAGCAGATTGATATTTACCCTACTCTGGCAGATCTTATCGGTTACAATAAACCTATCAGAAGCTGGGGGAAAAGTCTGGTGAGCGATAAAGCTTATCCTTCTATTGTAGTCAATTCAGATGGAACATCCGAACAATTTATTATCGGGAATTATATTTATCGTTTCGATGGTAAGGAAATTATAGGAGTATATGATAAAAATGATTTAGGTTTAGACAACAATCTGATCGGTAAAGTTAAAACGCCTGAAGTAGAGAAAGGAAAACAAACAGCAAAAGCCTGGTATCAGGATTATATGAGTAAAGTGATTAACAGGAAACTCAATTAGGACGAAAAGAAAAGGAAACCTCTTTATGCTTTGTATAACAAAAGTTTTTGTTTGTTGAAAATTAATTTATATTTTTATCAATACGTAGAGAAGACTACTGTAACAGAATTGAAACTATAAGAAATATGAAAAAATTATTATTAACATTCGCGCTTTCTTTATTCGGTGTGCTTACTTTTGCACAAATAGAAGGCAAGTGGAAGACAATAGATGATGAAACAAAACAGGCAAAATCTATTGTAGAGATATTTAAAAAATCAGATGGTAAATATTACGGAAAAGTTTACCAGTTGTTAATAAAACCTGCAGATCCAAACTGTACAGTTTGTAAAGACGACAGAAAAGGAAAACCTATTTTAGGAATGGAAATTATCCGTGGACTGAAAAAAGAGGGTGATGAATTCACAGGAGGAAGTATCACAGATCCTAAAACAGGTAAGACTTATAAATGTACCATTACAAGAAGTGGAGATAAGCTGAATGTAAGAGGATATTTAGGACTGTCTTTGTTAGGAAGAACTCAGGTTTGGGAAAAAGCAAACTAATACGTTTAAATAGAATTTTAAGGCGGTATTTCAGGAATGAGATACCGTTTTTGTTTTTGAGATACAAACAGGCAAAGTAGTATATAAATGACTGTCAGGAAGTGAATGAACGGCAGAAAATGTATTTTAAATAAAATTAATATTAAAGCATCCCCTTGAATGAGATACCTTTTTTGTTATGTGTATAATAAAAAAACACTATTTTTGTAGTCTAAATTTTTCAAGAAAATATGGCAGAATATACTTTTCGTGAGGTAATTGCACAGGCAATGAGCGAGGAAATGCGTAAAGACGAATCTATCTACCTGATGGGGGAGGAAGTTGCAGAATATAATGGTGCATATAAAGCTTCAAAAGGAATGCTGGATGAATTTGGTCCGAAAAGAGTAATCGATACACCGATTGCAGAACTTGGATTTACAGGAATTTCTGTAGGAGCTGCAATGAACGGGAACAGACCAATCGTAGAATTTATGACATTCAATTTCTCTTTAGTAGGAATTGATCAGATTATCAATAATGCGGCGAAAATCCGTCAGATGAGTGGTGGACAGTGGAACTGTCCGATCGTTTTCCGTGGTCCTACTGCTTCTGCAGGACAATTAGGAGCTACACACTCTCAGGCTTTCGAAGGTTGGTTTGCCAACTGTCCGGGACTTAAAGTAGTAGTGCCTTCAAACCCTTATGATGCAAAAGGATTATTGAAAACTGCGATTCAGGATAATGATCCTGTGATCTTCATGGAATCTGAGCAGATGTATGGTGATAAAATGGAAATCCCTGAAGAGGAATATTATTTACCAATCGGAAAAGCTGATATCAAGAGAGAAGGTACAGATGTAACTTTGGTTTCATTCGGTAAAATCATGAAGTTAGCAATTCAGGCAGCTGAAGACATGGCTAAGGAAGGAATCTCAGTAGAAGTTATCGATCTTAGAACAGTACGTCCTCTGGATTTTGATACAATTTTAGAATCAGTAAAGAAAACAAACAGACTGGTTATTTTAGAAGAAGCTTGGCCTTTTGGTTCAATATCTTCAGAAATTACTTATATGGTACAGCAAAAAGCATTTGATTATTTAGATGCTCCAATCAAGAGAATTACGACTCCTGATGCACCTGCACCTTATTCTGCTGCATTATTTGCAGAATGGTTCCCTAAACTTGAAAAAGTAAAAGAGGAAATCAAAAAAGCGATGTACGTAAAATAACAATAATAGAAAAAAACTTCCGAAAGGAAGTTTTTTCATTTATTATATTCATGAAGAAAAATTCTTAGGGTCATAAAATTAGTATAAATTTGCGGGTTTAAAATTAAAAAAGCTGACATGGCAGACGTTACAGAAGATGGTTATCATTTTGACATAAAAAAACTTTCTTTTATTGGAGTTTTAGTCTCATTAGGAATTGTTTTCGGAGATATCGGAACATCACCGCTTTATGTGATGAAAGCAATTGTAAATGCAAGATCCGTAGGGAGCAATATGCCTTTCAATGAATACATAGAAGGGGCTCTTTCCTGTATTATCTGGACCCTTACTCTTCAGACCACTATAAAATATGTAATCATTGCCTTACGGGCAGATAACAAAGGAGAAGGAGGTATTTTAGCCTTGTTTTCTCTGGTCAGAAACCTGAAAAAAGGATGGTTGTATCTTATTGCCATCATCGGAGCTGCAGCCCTTATTGCAGACGGAGTAATCACTCCATCGCTTACCGTAATGTCGGCTATTGAAGGTTTGGAAATCTATAATCCGCATACACCGGTTGTCCCTATTACGATCGGAATCCTGATTGCTATTTTTGTGGTACAACAATTCGGAACCAGTTTTATCGGGAAGTTTTTCGGTCCCGTGATGGTGGTATGGTTCCTGGTATTAGGCGGTTTGGGAATAATGCATTTAAGCGAGAATTTTGAAATTCTGAGATCTTTTAATCCTTATTACGCATATAAGCTTATTGTGAACTCTCCGAGTGCAATTGTGATTCTTGGTGCAGTTTTCCTTTGTACAACAGGAGCAGAGGCGCTATACTCAGATTTGGGGCACTGCGGAGCTAAAAATATAAGAGTAAGCTGGGCATTTGTTAAAGTGATGCTCATTTTAAATTACCTTGGACAGGGAGCATGGCTCTTAACCAATTATAATAAACCAGGATTTTCAGTCGTAAACCCTTTCTTTGGAATTATGGAAGAATGGATGATTATACCGGGAGTGATTTTGGCTACAGCAGCAGCAATTATTGCGAGTCAGGCTTTGATTACAGGTTCTTTTACTATTTTCTCTGAAGCGATGTCTCTTAACTTATGGCCTAATCAGAAAATCGATTATCCTTCAGGGGTTAAAGGGCAAATGTATATTCCGAGAATCAACTGGGGACTTCTGATCTTATGCATCATTGTAGTACTTCATTTCAGGGAATCAGGAAAAATGGAAGCGGCCTATGGATTATCCATTACGGTAACCATGCTGATGACTACGGTATTGCTGGTATTCTGGTTATTAAAACACAGAGTCAGCAAAATACTGATCCTGTTTTTTGCTATGGTATACATGGCTATCGAATTAGGATTCTTCAGTGCCAATATCATCAAATTCATGGAAGGTGGATGGATTACGGTAGTATTAGCCGGTTCTATTGGGGTTTCTATGTATGCCTGGTATAACGGAAGACTGATCAAAACAAGATTTATCCAGTTTGTGAAAATAGAGAAATATGTGTCTATCCTTAAAGATATGAAGCTGGATGAAACGATTCCGAAATATGCTACCAATCTTGCTTATCTGAGCAGAGCCAAAAGAAATGATGAAGTGGAATCCAAAATTATCTATTCAATCATCAAAAAACAACCGAAAAGAGCGGATCATTATTTTATTTTAAGTATTGTAAATCAGGAAGATCCCTATACCTTCAGATATACCGTAGACGAAATTCTTCCGGGTACTGTTTATAAAATCAATTTCCTTTTAGGATTTAAAGTAGACCGAAGAATTAATGATTATTTCAATATGGTGCTGAAAGACTTAATGAATGACGGAACCATTCCTTCAAGAAGCAGCCACCCGTCTCTTAGGGCTCATGATATACCACCGGATTTGAAGTATGTAATTATAGATAATACATATATTAACGATATTCTTTTAACTGTTAAACAGAAGATTACCCTTAACATCTACAACTTCGTGAAGTATATCGGAAGTGATGACTTTAAAGCCTGGGGAGTGTCTTCGCACAATGTTGAAGTGGAATCTGCACCTATTACGGAACTTACTGTTTATGACAACAAAATTGAGCAGTCCGGTTACTTCCGTCACAATTCTTAAGAGAGCTGGCTCAGAACCATACTATCTATTTAAATAAAAATCAATAAATTTGTAGATAATTTTTTTAATGGATACAGTACAAAAAGAAAAGAATATAGCTTTGATCAAGGATGTTTTAAGGAACTACTTATTAGAAAAAGGGTTCAGAAACACACCTGAAAGATATACGATATTGGAAGAGATTTATAATATGGATCATCACTTTAATGTAGATGATCTGTATCTTCTGATGATGCAGAAGAAATATCATGTTTCCAAAGCAACTATTTATAATACAATCGAAATTTTCCTTGATGCAGGGCTTATCCGTAAGCATCAGTTCGGAGAAAAGACACTGACCTCTTCATCCTATGAGAAGTCTTATTTTGACAAACAACATGATCACCTTGTGATTTATAAAAAAGAATCTGATAAGGAAATTGAAGAAATTATTGAATTCTGTGACCCAAGAATCCAAGGAATCAAAGAAGCCATTGAAGAAGCATTTGGCGTAAAAATTGATTCTCATTCGCTATATTTTTATGGCACTAAGAATGACTAATTAATGAGAATAATCCTTTTTCTGTTTATCTTTATTTCTACGTTTGGTTTTGCGCAGGATAAAACACCTGTGAAGAGAGATCCTTATTTACAGACTCCCGCAACAGCAAAACCACAACCGCAGAGACCTGAAGATAAAATAAAAATTATCCATGCGGATAAAATTATCAAAGACCCCGGAAAATACGAGGGTAATCAATACTTTACAGGTAATGTTCAGATCGAACATCAGGGCTCTATCCTTACAGCAGATGAAGTAGTGCTTTATAACGAAGAAAACTTTGCAAAAGCAATAGGAAATACCAAACTTCAAAATGCCGACGGTTCTGTGATTACTGCCGGAGAAATGGAGTATGACGGGAATACCCAGAAGGGAGTTGCCCGAAAGAATGTGGTGCTTACCGATCCCAAACAGACCATAAAGACCGATATCCTTTATTATGATAAGCTGGCTAATCAGGCTTATTTTAATACCGGAGGAACAATTACAGACAATCAGGGAAATGTAATGTATACAAAGTCTGCAACGTATTTTCTGAATACAAAAATGATAGACTTCGTGGGGAATGTAAAAATAGATAATGCCCAATACATCATTGAAGGGGTTAATATCAAACAGAACCAGAATACCAAAGTAGCTGAATTTTTCGGGCCTACCACGATTACCAACAGGGCTAATCCTAAGAACAGGGTATATACGGAAAGAGGAACGTACAGAATGGAAACCAAAGAAGCTTTCCTTAATAAAAATTCCAAGATCTTCTATAATGATAAAATCCTTACCGGGGATGATATGTATTTTAACCAGATTACCGGTTTTGGAAAAGCAACCGGAAATGTAACCCTTGACGATCCTAAAGAAAGAAGATATATCAAAGGGGGGTACGGTGAAATTTTTGAAAAGAAAGATTCTTCAATGATGACTAAAAGTCCCTATGCTGTAAAAGTAATGGAGAAAGATTCCGTCTATTTTGCCGCAGAAAAAATCATTTCCTATCAAAGACCGGATTCATTAGATATTAAAATCAAGAAAAGCTATTTAAGAGCTTATAAGAAAGCACGTATTTACAAATCCAATGCACAGGGAAGGGCAGATTCTATCACCTTCAATGAAACGGACGGTATCATGCATATGTACACCAAACCAATTCTCTGGAGTGGAGAAAAACAGGTGACAGGTGATAAAGTAGAAGCCTATTTTAATACCAAAAATGAGAATATAGACTCGCTGAAAGTTATCGGAAATGCTTTTGCCATCAGTAAAGTAGATTCACTGAATCTGAAAGATGAATTCAATCAGGTAAAAGGGAAATTCATGACGGTATATTATGAGAAGAATGATATCAAAGAAGTAAGAGTCGTAGGGAATGCCCAGTCTATTGCCTATGTTGATGATACAGATCAGGAAACCAAAAAACCGGAAAGGATAGGAATTACACTTTCTGCCTGTGGTATTATCGGAGCTTTATTTGAAGAAAGGACCTTGCAGATTATTTCCTGCAGTATCGGAGCAGTATCAGATACTTACCCGATGAGCAAAATAGAACCTGTAAAAAGGAAATTTCCTGATTTTAACTGGAATACCAAAGACAGGATCAGGAAGTGGCAGGATATACTTGTCGACAGTCCTAATCATGAAGAAATAAAATATACCGGAGATAATGAGCTCTATGACAAAGCTCAGGATGCTATTGAAAAAGAAAGAGCAAAGGAAGAAGCTAAAAAACCTAAGCGAACCAGAAAATAATGGAAAAGACCGGAAAATCTCCGGTCTTTTTTTATGGATTAATTTTAACGTTTAGTGAATGTTTTATAGCTTTGCTAAAAAATTTTGAGACGATGGAAATGCATAAAGACTTTTTTATATATCAGGCACAAACCACTCAATTTGCAGCAGGTTTTGAAGTTGAGAAAGCAGTTGGAAGCTATATTTACGGGACAGACGGAAAAAAATACCTCGATTTCGTAGCAGGGGTTTCTGCCAATACTTTAGGACATTCACATCCTAAAGTAGTCAATGCAATTAAAGAGCAGGCTGATAAATATCTTCATGTTATGGTATATGGGGAGTATGCACAGGAAAAACCCGTTGAACTATGTAAATTACTTGCAGAGGCTACCCCGGATCCTCTGGAAATGACCTATCTGGTCAACAGCGGAGCAGAAGCTATTGACGGAAGTTTAAAACTGGCAAAAAGATATACGGGAAGAGAAGAAATTATTTCATTCAAAGATTCTTACCATGGCAATACACACGGAGCCCTGAGTGTTTCAGGAAATGAATACCATAAAAGAGAATTTCGTCCTTTGCTGCCAATGATTTCTTTTATCGAATTTAATAATGAAGCAGAATTTGAAAAGATTACCGAAAAAACAGCCTGTGTTATTCTGGAAACCATTCAGGGAGCAGCAGGGTTTCTGGTACCTGATGATGATTACCTGATCAAGCTTAAAAAAAGATGTGAAGAGGTAGGAGCGCTTTTGATTCTTGACGAAATTCAACCGGGTTTTGGAAGAACGGGAAAGCTCTTTTCTTTTGAGCATTTTGGAATCGTTCCTGATATTCTGGTTATGGGTAAAGGAATGGGAGGCGGGGTTCCTGTGGGAGCATTCATGAGTTCCAGAAAAATTATGGAAACCTTGGCACATTCACCAAAATTAGGTCATATTACTACATTCGGAGGCAATCCTTTAATTGCTGCGGCAAGTCACGCTACTTTAAAAGAAGTCCTGGAAAGCGGTTTAATGGATAAAGTCGCAGAGAAAGAAAAACTTTTCAGGGAGCTTTTGGTCCACCCGAAAATTAAAAATATTAATGGAAAAGGTTTAATGCTTGCGGTAAATTTAGGATCTCCGGAATATACCCTCACAGTAGCAAAAAAATGTATGGAAAGAGGGCTTATTGTTTTCTGGCAGTTGTATAGAAACGAGTACCTGAGAATTTCTCCTCCGCTTACATTATCTACGGATGAAATCAGACAGGGCTGCCAGATTATACTGGATGTCCTTAATGAAGATTAAAAGATAAAGTCTCTCTACCCGGAGAGATTTTTTTTATGCTTTACATGGTATTTTAAACCGCTTTTATTTAACATAATACAGATTTAATATCTCTGATAAATATCATGCAGATTCTTTAAAAAAGTAATTGCTTTTTTGTGTAATAAAAAAATTAATTTATATATTGCGGGACGATAAAAACAAAGATTATATGGCGAAACATAAAGTCCATTACGAATTTCCAATGCATTGTTTATCAGAGATTTTATACGAGTATCTGGCGACTGCAGAGGGATTGTCTGAATGGTTTGCGGATGAGGTAACAGAGAAAGGCGATGACTTCTTTTTTAGTTGGGGCGGAGGACCTGCTGAAAAGGCCACTTTGATCAGATATAAGCCTGAAGGTTTCGTGCGTTTTAGATGGGAAGAAGACGAAGGAACTAAGAATTTCTTTGAAATGACTATCGTAATAGATGATATTACAGAAGACTTAGCTCTGAATATTACAGATTTCTGTGAAGAAGGAGATGAAGAAGAAAACGCAATGTATTGGGAAAATCTTATTGAAAACCTCAGAATAAAATTAGGTGCTGCATAATAGAGCATTGTAATAAATGATAAAACTGATGAACGATTTATCGTTCATTATTTTTTTATAAATAAATCACATCAAAAATTGGAAAATCAATATTTTACATCAGATACATTAAATGTAAAGAATAGAGCCTTTCTTGTGGGCGATACAGTAAAGGTTTCTTTTTTCATACGACATGGCAGATTGATCATGGATGAAGAATGCTATTTTTTCCTGATGGCTTCTATGAGAAAGATGAGAATGAATATTCCTTTGACTTATACATTGGAATTTTTCCAGACACTTTTTCATAAAGATGTTATTGAAGGTAAAGGGCTACAGAACGGAATCATCAATTTTCAGGTTTTCAGAAATAATGATGAGCTTACATTGGCAAAATCTTCAGTTTCCTACTTCTATGAAGTTACGGAATTGAACGATCTGTTGGCTGTTCATGATAGACCTCTGGAGCTGGATCTGATTAAAGAAATTAATGTGAACAACAATTTGTTGAGCAATATCAGGGTTCATTGTCCGGAAAATATTTATGGTGGAATCTACGCACAGGAAAATGATCTGGATGATGTGATTCTTCTTAATCCGAACAAAAGAATTGCCCGCTCCACATCAGGAAATCTTTTATTTCTGGAAGGAAATGTGATTAAAGTTCCGAAACAGTCAGAAGGGGCCTATATTTCTCCTCTGATGGAAGGCTTTGTCACTTATTTGCATAAAAATAACCTTGCAGATATTCAGGAACACGAGATTATTGCATTTGAATCTCAGAAAGCCGAAGAGATTTTGATGATTTCAGATGAGAAAGGCATATTTTGTGTAGGTAAAATAAGAAATAAGACTTTTGCAACTGCCCGTTTCTCAGAACTGGTGGAAAACTGGAAAAAAAGTTTTAATTAAAAATTGACAAACCCGGTAAACAACAACATTTCAAAGTCCTTTACCGGGTTTTATTCTGAATATATCAGAAATTGTTTTTTATTTTAATATTCGTTGATGATTTCAACGGGTTTTTTGTACGATTTTTTCCTTGCAATAAGATCCGGATAGCTGTCGGAATTTCTTGTTAAAGCACTCCACTTGTTTTCGATGTAATTGAACTTTTGAATTTCTTTAGTGATATTCAGTGAAATTTCTTTCTCTGAGAAATGACTATATACCCCTTCCGGATCATTTCCGCCATGACCGGCGTTTATGATAATATATTTTTTGTTCAGGGGAATGGGTGACAGAAATGCTGTTGAAAAGATTAATAAAAGCAAGTAAATAAATCCCTTTCATTTTCAGTGATTTTGGTTTTTCAAAGAACGTGAAAAGTTTTTTAAAAATTAGTTAACGTAATCTTAAAATTTGTTAATTATTTACAAGGGATTGATGGAAATATTGTTAATTCAGTGAAATATCTTCCGGGGAGTTGGCCCAAAGTAAAAACTCGCCGCCAAGATTCTGCATGATAGATTTCCATAGTGTCTGATCATTAGGCAAAGTATAGTCAAGATTATAAACATCTACTACCGTCCACATCTTCCTCTGAACTTCGGTATCCAGCTGATTCGGCGACCATCCTGAATACCCCGAAAAGATTTTGATATTGTGAATATCCAGTTCGTTATTTAAAACCGCGCTGATGATACGTTCGATGTCTTCTGTAAGATAAAACTCATCGGTAATGTTGGTGTAGATATCTGTTACTCTTTCGCCTTTTACAATAAAGAAGACCTTGTCATTTTCCACGGGACCTCCGTCGTATACTTCAATCTTAAAATCAAAAAAGTCGTTGAATTTAGTACTCATCTGGCTGTTTTTCTTATTCAGTATCAAACCAAATGCTCCACTTTCATTATGTTCAATAACCAATACCACCGATCTTGAAAAAATATCGCCGGAAATGTCAGGGGTGGAGATTAATATTTTACCTTTGTATGAGTGATTCATACTCAAATTTAATAAAAAATATTTATGGAAAACCTGCACGATAAAAGAAAAGTGTACGAGAAATCCCAACTTATTGAAAGTGAGGTAAAACAAAATCCAATCGAGCAATTCAGAGACTGGTTTTTGGAAGCAAGCGAGAACCAGATGATCTCTGAAGCTAATGCTATGGCGGTTTCTACAGTAGAAGAAGACGGCTGCCCGAGAACAAGAATGGTGCTGCTTAAAGCATATACTCATGAAGGATTTATTTTTTATACCAATTATAACAGTCGAAAAGGAAAAGCTATAGAGCACAATCATAAAGCTTGCCTTCATTTTTTCTGGCCGAATCTTGAAAGACAGATTATTATTAAAGCCAATTTAGAAAAAGTGGCTGAAAATTTAAGTGACGGATATTTTCATTCAAGACCAAAGGGTAGTCAGCTGGGTGCAGTGGTTTCTCCTCAGAGTGAAGTGATTCCGAACAGAGAATTTCTGGAAATGAAATTAAAAGAACTGGAAAAAGAATTTGAAAACTCTGAGATTCCAAGACCTGCTAACTGGGGTGGATATATTGCCAAGCCCTATGAAATTGAATTCTGGCAGGGTAGACCTAATCGTCTTCATGACAGAATTATCTACCAGCTGGAAGATCTGGACTGGAAAATTTCAAGACTCGCTCCGTAGTATAAAAGTTAGAAAGGGTGGTAAGCTCAGCATCTTCTATCATATCAGTCAATATAAGCGGGCTAAAGCTCGCTTATATGTTTTTCTTTACTCTTATGTACATGAGTCGAAATTTCTAGATGGTTTTACGATTATAAAAAACATAAAAAAGGCTGTTTCAAAGAAACAGCCTGTAAATTTTTGTAATCTGAATGATTATTTTTTCTTAGCACCGGAAACTGCATTTGATAAATCAGCTCCAGCCTTGAATTTAGCAACTTTTTTAGCAGCAATTTTAATTGGTTTTTTAGTTGCAGGGTTGATCCCTTGTCTAGCCGCTCTCTCAGCTACTGAGAAAGTACCGAAACCTACTAAAGACACTTTTCCGTCTTTTTTCTTTAAAGTAGTAGTTACGTTAGAAATGAATGATTCTAAAGCAGCTTTAGCTGCAACTTTAGTGATACCTGCATCTTTTGCGATTGCGTCGATTAATTCAGACTTGTTCATAATTTTTAATATTAAAGTTAGTTCGTAATTATAGCAAATATAATACTATTTTCTAATTGTGCAATTTTTTTATTAAAACTTATACAATTTTTTTACATTTCAGTGAAAATAGTTAAAATATGATAATTCGGTTTTGCACGAAAAATCTACGTTACGGGTTACTAAAATCATGCCAAATGCTTATGTGTATTGACTTTAGCAAAAACTTAATATTATTTCCTGTATTTATTAAATCCTAAATTGTGTGTAAACTATTGATGTTTTTGAGTATATATTTGTTGATTCTATAATCAAAATTCATTTTTTTTATGTTTTTTTAAAATAAACACCTGTGTTCGTGGGACTTTTAAAATGATAAGGTACCGCTGTTTTATTAATTTTTATTAATAAATTTGCAACATGTTAATAGAAGTTTTCAAGTCTAAAATCCACAGGGTGAGAGTAACAGCCTCTGACCTTAATTATATTGGGAGTATAACGATAGATGAAGATCTTATAGAAGCGGCCGGACTGGTAGTGGGAGAAAGAGTCTACATCGTCAATGTAAACAACGGAGAGCGTTTTGATACCTATGTTATCAAAGGAAAAAGAAAGTCAGGAGAAGTGTGTCTGAACGGACCTGCTGCAAGAAAAGTGCAGAGAGATGATATTATTATCATTATCGCCTATGCACAGATGACGCCGGAAGAAGCCAAAGACTTCCAGCCGAAAATAGTTTTCCCGGATGAAAAAACAAATCTTCTTACCTAATTCATGGAGAAAACATCAAAAAATTCTTTAAAATCAGTACTTACAATAGTAATATCGCTTGCTTTTGCAGGCTTTTTTTTATGGCTCGCCTTAAAAGGCCTGGATTTTAAAGTGATTCAAAAATCATTAGCCAAGGCTAATTACCTATGGGTATTGTTTGCTGCCGTGTTTGGGCTTCTTGCCTACTGGTTTAGAGCAATCCGATGGAATCTGATGCTGGAACCTATGGGACACCGGATTTCAAACTCCAATTCACTCTGGTCTATATCATTCGGATACCTGATGAACCTTACCATTCCAAGAAGTGGAGAACTTGCAAGGGCTACAGCCCTCTATGGTGTGGAAAAAGTACCGGTAGATAAATCTTTCGGAACCATCATCCTGGAAAGGGTAGTAGACCTGATATGTATGCTTGGTTTTCTTGGATTGACTTTATTGTTTAAATATGAAGCCATTTTATCCTTTTATGAAAATTCAGGAGTGAAGATTAACCCCAATAAGATCTTAGTCGTTCTTTTGATTCTGGCCGGTGGCACGGTTCTCTTTTTTGTTTTTAAAAAGAAACTGGCCGGAGTTCCGTTTCTGGGAAAGATTGTTGGTTTTATTGACGGAATTTTTCAGGGATTAACAACCATTTTTAAACTGAAACAAAAAGGAAAATTTATTCTGTATACACTAGGCATCTGGATTTCTTATTATTTTGCAGCCTATCTGGTATGTTTTGCACTTCCTGAAACATCAGGATTTACGATGGCGGACGGTTTCTTTATTATTGTAGTGGGAACATTAGGAATGATCATTCCTGCCAGTGGCGGAATCGGAGCTTATAACCTGGCCATGAAATTCGGATTTATGGCACTCTTTATTTCTGTGGGAAAAAGTGCAGACCTGGGTGGTGAAATGGGGCTTACCTATTCATTTATCTCTCTGCCGCTTCAGATTGTTATTATGCTGGTGATGGGGCTTATCTCTATTCCTATGTTGGCAAAGGCAAGAAATGCGGCTGTTTCCGAGAAAGATTTTTAAAAGATAACATATCTTCCCTTATACAAGTCCAATTGAAAAAATTGGACTTTTTTAATGAAATACCACAGCCCAAAGGTTGTGGCATGCAGATTAATTTTTATAAATAAATTTGGTCAATTCATAAATCAAATTTATCTTAATGCAAAAATAATTTAATATAGAATACTATGGCAATTAATTTACAGAAAGGACAGAAGATTGAAATAGGGCTGACTAAAATGACAATAGGATTAGGATGGGACCCGAATGAAGGTACAGGATATGATTTTGACCTGGATGCTTCTGCAATCATGATTGATTCCGATAGAAAATTAGTAAGCGAAGAATATTTTGTTTTTTATAATAATCTAAAGTCTCCTGATGGAGCTTTAACACATACCGGAGATGATCCGAATGGTAAAAACAGCGATGGAGACGATGATGAAGCAATTATTATCGATCTTGAAAAAGTAGATTCCAGAGTGGAGGAAATCCTTTTTGTAGTAACCATAGAAGATTTTGAAAGACGAAGACAGAACTTCGGACAGGTAAGAAATTCATATATCAGAGTAGTAGATAACAATACTCATCAGGAAATTGCTAAATATGAACTGGATGAAGATTTTTCCATTGAAACCGGAGTAGAGTTCGGAAGACTCTATAAAAGAAATGGCGGATGGAAATTCGAAGCTTCAGGAATAGGCTACAGGGCAGATCTTGGATTCTTTCTTGAAAAATATTATAAAGGACAGATCATTAAATAAATTATCAATTACACAAAATAATAGCTATGGCAATTAATTTACAGAAAGGTCAAACAATTGATTTAAGAAAGAATGACCGTGGAGAAAGTGTTTACGATCTTTCGAAAGTGACGATCGGATTGGGATGGGATGTAAGAAAACAGGGAAGTGGTTTCTTTGGGAAGCTATTCAGTAAGGAAGCGGAATATGATCTTGATGCCGTTGCATTTCTTTTGGACGGAAACGGGAAAGTAGCTAATCTCGGAAGAACAGTTCAGACCAATGACGGAAGGCAGATGGGACTTTATCAGGGAGATGTGGTGTTCTTCAATTCTATGCAGCACCCTAGCGGAAATGTCTGGCTTACGGGAGACAACAGAACCGGAGCCGGAGATGGTGATGATGAGCAGATCATTGTGAAACTGGATCAGCTGGATCAGACTTATCAGAAAATTGTTTTTCTTGTAACTATTTATCAGGGCAGAACAAATAATCAGCATTTCGGAATGATTGAAAATGCATTTATCCGTGCCGTAGATGCTTCCGGTAAAGAGATTACCAAATATAGTCTGTCAGGTGATTCAAGTATGAACGGTATGTGTGCTATGGTCTTTGCAGAAGCTTATCGTCATAACGGCGACTGGAAGTTCCGTGCTGTGGGAGAACCTCATCATACCGATAATTTTATAGATATTCTGAAACAGCAATACGCATACTCTAATTAAATTTATCTTATTGATTCATAGAAACGGGCTTTAGCCCGTTTTTGTTTCTGAGTCTGAATTTATTTTTTAAATTGCAGATCAGTCAAATACTTTAACATCATAAAATAACAGAGATGTTTCTACCTAAACCGGCGAAATTTCCATAAAATAAGAATGTTCATCTTCACTGATGATTTTGAACCCCAGACTGGAATAAAGGTGTTGTGCTTTGTTGGTTTTTAAAACACTTAATGACACTGTTCTACCGGTTGCTCCTGCTTTATCAAGAATAGCTGTCAGAATTTTTCTTCCAAGCCCGCGGCCTTGTAATTCCGGATCAATCTGAAGTTGAAGAACTTCTGTTTTTTCATCAGTCTGGTTTATTTTCAACAATCCGATAGGCTGATGATGTAAAAAAATAATGTTGGCTTTATCAAACTCATAAAGTACCCTCTGAAGAGTAGTTTTCTGATCGGTAGGAAGTTTAGATTCAGCGTAATGGGGATTCATCGTTTTCATTCTCAGGTTGAGAAGAAAATCAATATCAGTTTCGTCGGCTTTTCTGTAATGAAGGTCAGGATCCATATCTGAATTAAAAATAATGTATCTGTTATAATGCAATTTTCAGTCCCATTTCTCTTTTCATATGAAGCAAAACTTCAGCATTTCCTCTGGCATCGTCTACCGGATGGTGGGTATGCTGCGTTTGGCGTAGATGCTTCCATTGTGCAAAAGTATCCTTTTCCAGTCCGCAATAAAGATCAGATAATCTTCTTGATGAATATCCGAAAGGGTTTCTTCCTATGAAATGATGAAAATACCAGCATATGAACATCCAGTCAAAACCATTATTATCACTAATAAAAATAGGTCTTCCCTTAGAATTTTTTATGATCCATTCCTCAAAATCATACATGACTCTCTCAGGATCCTCAAAATCCAGGGTTTCTTCTCTGCTAAAACCAGAAACGGCTAATGCCTCCGTATTAAACTTTGCCGAAACAGGTTTTAGTTTTCCGTAGAAAGTAGTATCCAGTCTCTCATTCACCAGGACTGCTCCAAAACAAACCATAGAAAAATCTCCGGGAATAGGACCATCTGATTCTATATCAACCATGATGTAGCTCATTGGATAATCGTTTTAATGAAGCGAAGATATTGATTTCATCTGATTTAGAAATGAAAAAGTGATGTAGAACCTAAGAGAAAAACCGGAAGTACTATTCATATATTGTTTGTTGGGCAAGAATGTAGTATTTCCGGCCTTATTTCAAGGGTTATACCAATTCAAAAAATGTTCTTTTGCCAATTTTTATTTTAGTTTGTGGCAGGAGTTTTACTGTTTCATCCGGATCGATAACTTTAACAGCGTTAATCTGAATCCCTCCGCCTTCAATCAGCCTTTTTACTGCTGATTTACTGAGGTCATTTTTTAGCTGATGGCATAGCTCAAGCAATGTAACAGAGTCGCCGGTACTGAATAATGCATCTATTATAACAGGGGCAAATATTTTCTCCTCAGGATTTTTGCTCTGGAGCTGACTCATGAAAAACTGTCCCGCATTTTCAGCCAGTGCTTCATTATGGTATTGGGTGATGATGTTTTTTGCAATTGTTTTTTTGACATTCATCGGGTTTTCACCATTTTCTATTTTTGATTTTAAATTTATTTTTTCTTCGGATGAAAAATCTGTAGTCAGGTCTATGAATTCATCAATTAATGCATCGGGAATAGACATCGTTTTTCCGAACATTTCATTAGGTTCATCGGTCAGTCCTATGATATTGTTTAATGATTTACTCATTTTTTCTTTTCCGTCAAGACCTTTTAGCAGAGGCATGCACATTACAATCTGAGCCGGCATCTGGTGAGCTTCCTGAAGTTGTCTTCCCATCGTACAGTTAAAAAGCTGGTCTGTGCCCCCCATTTCAATATCACATTCAATTTTTACAGAATCAAAAGCCTGCAGAATAGGGTATACCAGTTCATGCATAGCAATAGGTGTATTTTCTGTAAACCTTTTACTGAAATCATTTCTGTGCATCAGCTGGGCTACCGTTACTTTTGATATCAGCTCAATCACCTCAGGAAACCCAAGACTGTCCAGCCAATCAGAATTGAACACAATTTTTGTTTTCTTCATGTCAATAATTTTAGACAACTGGTTGATGTAAGTTTGTGCATTATGCTCCACATCTTCTTTACTCAAAGGTTTTCTTGCTTTGTTCTTTCCGGTAGGATCACCTATTCTCGCTGTAAAACTTCCTACAACAATAATAATCTGATGCCCCAGATTCTGAAATTGTCTGAGTTTTTTGAGTACGACAGCATGGCCGAGATGAAGATCCGGTGCTGTAGGATCAAAACCGAGCTTGATCGTTAATTTTCGGTTGTCTTCGTGGGCTTTTTTTAGTTTTTCTACCAATCCGTTTTCCGGAAGAATAATAGCCACATTTTCCTGTAATGTATGAATCATATTGAATAATTTTAAAAATGAAAAAACCCGGACAGGGATTGTCCGGGCTCTATATATATGTTAGATTATTTTATTAAAGTACAGCTATAGAAAGTCTTCCCGAACAATAGGTCGGGTTGTAATATTCACTGAAAAACGGAAGACGCAATATGCTGTTTAAGTGTTTCATCTGAAGTATAAATATACTTAATCCTCTGAAGATCCAATATTTAAACCATTAAGACAGTCCGGGCTATAAGAAGATATTGTAACCCGTCCTAATGGTTTAAAATAATGGTTCAAAACAATTTTACTTATCGTTTTCGTAGCGAATACCATGCCATAGTCATATCGGTTTTCAGATGTTGGAAACAGACTGGCTATATGTATTCTGAATTTGTTCTTTCCATATTTCAAGATCTTCGGAAGTCGCTTTGTCTGCCTTATCAAAAAAGAAATGTCGGATAATCTCAAAACCGCAGTATGTAAAAATTCCATGATCGGAAGTAAGGGTGAGTGCTTTGTTCATTTCGATGTGTTTATACTCTTCATGAGACTTTCCATGGGTGTTGATAATTACTGTTTTTTTTCCTTTCAGAAGTCCTTTCTGTATCCCCTGATCATAGCGGTATGCAAACCCATAGCTGAAGACTCGGTCTATATAGCCTTTTATGATCGCCGGTAAACCAGTCCACCATATCGGATAAATAAAAGTAACCTGTTCGGCCCAGGAAATATAATCCTGCTCTTCTTTTACATCATCGGATACCTTTCCGCTGTATTGTTTCTGCATGTCGGCCAGAGATAAGACCGGATCGAAATTCAGGTGATAAAGATCCCGAATTTTTATGTCATGATTTTCGGATTGAAGTGTTTCTGTGACATGATTCAGAATACTTCGGTTTAAACTGTTTTCGTTCGGATGAGCGTAAATAATCAAATGTCTCATTGTTGTATTGTTTTAAATTCTTGAGACAAAATTAGAACAGCGGTATCTGTAAAAATTGTAAGAAAACGAAACAACGGTTATTTTGATTTCGGATTACAGATATCCTGCTGGAATTTCAGATATTGAGCAGGAGAAATGTTAATAAAATGTCTGAAATCATGAATGAGCTGACTCTGATCATAGTATCCGCATTCATCAATAATGGCAAACCATTGCACCGGATTTTGTTTTGAAGTTTCTTCCTCTATGATTTTTATAGCCTTTAAAAAACGTTGATAGCGGCTGATTTCTTTTAGTGAATATCCGAACTGTTCTTTCTGCTTCCGCTGGATATTTCTTTCAGTCTGTCGGGTTTCTTCAGCAATTACCTTTATGGCACTCAGATGTTCATTCTCAAAACTGCTTAAAAGCTGTCCGGTACTATCCTGTTCTTTCAGGTAGAGGCTGCAAAATTTTAAAATGTGATCTACCTGTGCTGTTGGAGAGGTAATTTCGCTCAGTTGTTGCCATACACTGGTGAAACAATTTTCTTCCAGAAGCTCATCCGGATGGGTGACAACCTTATTTTCCATTGAAAATTTCCCGAAAAATCTAAAGAAAGCATTGTCTTTAAAATTAGCAACAAGAATAGATGTCCGAGGGGGTAGGGTATATTCAAAAGCTTGTCTTACAGGACCGGATACCATGCATTTGTCCACGCTGATCTTCGTATTTTCACGTGTCGTCATGGAGGCACTTTCACCGAAACAAAATAAAAGTATGGTCTGATAAGTAGGAAGCAGCTTTTTGGTCACAGGATGATCAGAAATATTTTCTGCAAAATAGAAATGTGTGAATACGTTCGCAAATTTCTCTGGAACTGAAATTCTCAACTCATTATATTCCGGCTGTAACTCCTGCATAAGATATTACGGTTTAATTAGTCTATTTTTTTACTCATTTTATAGTTGATGAGGTCTGCACCTTTTATATTGACAGTTTGTTGACAGATCGTTTTAAAACCCATTTTTTCAAAAAAAGGTTTAGCGGTTATGCTCACATCAGCGGTTAGTTCAGTAGTATCTTGCCGTAGTGCTTCTTTCTCAATCTGAGTATACAATTTTAAGGCAACTCCCTGTTGCTGATATTGATGATGGATGAAGAGCAGATCAATATAACTTCCGTGATCAAGTGTACAGAAGCCTATAAGTTTATGGCCAGATTCAGCAACCAAAACCATTTGATTTTGCATAACTTTATGCCACCTGGTCTCGTTTTCCGTTCCCGATTTCCATGCCTCGATCTGCTCATTATTATAATCTTTTTGACAGACATAAGTAATGGTATCAGCAAACAGCTGCTTCATTGCCGATAAGTCATTTATATTTCCCTCCCTGATTATCATATTTTATTTTTAAATATATTGTTGTTCGTAGAGTTTTTGCTGTTTCTCAGTAAGAAAAGGATAGAAAAGATTCATCTGCAGCAGTGTATAATGGTGTACAGCTTTTGTTTCGTTCAGTTTTAAAATCATATAATTATGAGTGATCCAGTTATCTGCAATAATGAATATTTGCTGAATAAGACTATCCATAATAAAATCAGGAACATCCTTTTTTAAAATACCATTTTTTTGAAAACCTGAAAAGATCACCTGAAATTCTTCCTTTCTGCTGATATGTATTCCTTCATACTGCGATTTTATTTCAGGAATGTTTTTCAGAATATCCACGAAATTCACAAAAATAAACCGATACGAATAAAAAATCTTACTGGTTGAAAGGGTAAACTGATAAAGGTCTTCCAGTGTTGTATTTTCCATTTTTTTCATGGTATTCAGCAACCCATCCATTTTTAAACTAAGCTCTGTAAAAAGTATTTTAATAATATCTTCCGAATGCCTGAAATGGTAATGTAAATTTCCTGCACTGATATTGAGCTCTGCAGCAATATGCCGCGTAGTAATTGTATTGTATCCCTTTTCATTAAACAGTTCAAGTGCCTTAAATAAAATCTTATCCCTGGTTTTCATCTTTCAAAGATAAGAATATAAGAAGCTAATCGATATCATTTTTAAAAATTAGAACAATTGTTCTAATTTGATTTATCTTTGCAGTAGAAAATTCAAAAAAATGGAAGGGAAAAAAATATTTGATTACGAAGCTGCAGAAAAAAAAGAAAAGAAAAATGAAACGGATATGCAGGATATAGCTGCAAAAATACTACAGGTTATCATCGGTTTTATAATGGCTATATTACATATGTAATGGAAAAAAAGATTTCATACTGGTTTTTATCAGGACTGGTAATCTGGGCATTCATCATCGTATTAAGAGAGAATGATATTTACATTCCTGTGATCAATAATCATTTTACGGATCTTATTTCCGTTCCTATGTATTGTTACCTGATAGAGTATATTATGAATGGAATATTAGGCTATCATTGGAAACCTGACCTTAATTTTGTTTTGACTTCAGTTGTATACATATCTTTTTTATTTGAAGTAATTTGCCCTGGATTGTCAGACTTGTTCACCGGAGATATTTTTGATGTCCTGGCTTATTTTCTTGGCGGAATAGGATATTACATTCTACATATAATGAGTAAAAACAAAAAGACCAACAGATTCTGAGCTATCGGAAACTGCTGGTCGGAGTTATAGTTTTTATCCTGTCTGATCCTGGTTCTGCATTTTCTGTTAAAGAAATTTTATAGCTTCTTTGTAATGTTTCATATAAGACAATTGGACCGGAAAAGATATTACATAGGTTGATGAAAAAAGTTTTTTAAACGGGAAACTGCCGTTCGGTTTTCTTTTGAGTATTTTTGTGGAATATTCAGAAAATATTTACCCTCAATGCATGATAAACTCTTACAATATATTCAGTTAGAACATGATTTTACTCCCGAAGATATTGAGGCTGTTAAAAATTGTTTTGAACCTGTAAAGTTTTTAAAAAATACAGTGATAGAAAAAGAAGGAGAAGTTCCTGTATATCTGTATTATATTGTTTCAGGGTATCTCAGATTATTTTATCTGGATCAGAAGGGTAATCAGATAACCACCCATATCAATTGTCCGCCAGGTTTTTTTACTTCGTATACTCATTTTATCAACGGAACCCGATCGCAGGATCATGTAGAATGTATTACAGATTGTGAACTTCTTAGAATTTCTAAACTCAATCTGGATCATTTAATAGACATAAGCCAGGCCATGAAAAATTTCAGCATCTCTGTCTTCCGTCAATCTATTATTTACAATGAAAACCGCTCCAGAGAATTGTCTGCACTGACAGCAGAACAACGTTACCTCAAACTTCTGGAAGATTACCCCGGCATTATTCAGAATGTACCTATTCAGTATATTGCTTCTTTCTTAGGAATGAAACCCGAAAGCCTGAGCCGGATCAGAAGAAAAATAATTAACTAACAAAAGTCAAGCATTTCCCAATGTAAGACTAAGAACTTTGTCATATTAAAATCAATACAATGATAAAGCATAATCTAAGTCTGGTTTCAGGAGCAAACGGACATCTGGGAAATAATTTAGTAAGACTTTTAGTACAAAAAGGAATTCCTGTAAGGGCTACGGTACGAAATATTAAAAATAAAAAGCCTTTTGAGGGGCTGGATTGCGAGGTGATACAGGCTGATATTACTGATAAAGCGTCTTTTGTAAAAGCACTGCAGGGAGTGGAAACATTTTATGCAGTGGGAGCTTCTTTTACATTATGGGCAAAAGATCCCAAAAGAGAAATTTATGATGTCAATATCAACGGTACCCGAAATACCATTGAAGCTGCCGCTGAAGCGGGTGTAAAAAGAATTGTCTATGTAAGTTCAATTGCTGCTCTTGATTATACAAAGCTTCCGGCTAAAGAAAGCAACGGATATAATCCGGACAGGAGAGATATGTATTATAATTCCAAGAATGACGGGGAAAAACTGGCTCTTGAGCTTGCTGCAAATCTGGGGATAGATCTGGTTTCTGTAATGCCTTCTGCAATGATAGGAAGCGAAGCCTTTCTGCCTCTGAATGTTTCTTATAATGTATTGAGGCTGATCCTCAACAGACAGATTCCGGTAGATACAAAAATTACTCTGAACTGGGTGGATGTAAAAGATGTTGCCGAAGGGTGTTTTCTCGCCGCTCAAAAAGGTCGCTCCGGTGAACGTTATATTCTGGCTAATGAAAAATGTATGAGCATTACAGAAACTACTCTTTTAGCTGATATATTATATCCTGAGCTTCATTTGAAAATTCCCGGTTCCGTTCCTAAGGTACTCTTATTTGCCATAGCTGCCATCATGGAATTTACAGCTAAAATAAAAGGAAAAGCTCCGGTACTCACCAGAAAAGATATTGCAATGTTTTCAGGCTTACAACAGAATTTTGATATCTCCAAAGCCAGAAATGAATTGGGATTCAATCCTAAAAGCCCTGAGCTTGCAGTGAAAGAAGCATTGAAATACCTGATGAAAAATCCTGAAATTTTAAAAGAAGCTTAACCGCTTCTTTTTTATTGTAAAGAATTTTAAAGCTGAATAATAGACCCTTTATAAAATTTAGTTAAATCATATAAATCGTTGAAATAGAGATGAAGATTGGTGTCTGTTTTCTCCTCAGGTTTTTTTAAATAAAACTGATTTTCTGCTAAGGTGTACAAAGAAGAATGATCTGCTTTTAGGTAATCAGAAAGAATATTTTCCTCCTCATGTTCCTTATTCAATAAGGCGGTGAAAAAAATCCCGTAAATCAGAAACTGATTGAAATTCTGAGCATTCACAATATAATCAAAATGTTGTTGTGTGGATTTTTCATAATCCGCAAGAACCTGTAGAAAATGCTGTACATGATCAGGAGATGGAATTTCATAGAAAAGATCAATTCCATGAACGAAAAGTTGTGTTTTTATTTCTTCAGGATTTGAAGGATATAAATGGCTGAACCATGAAAAAATATGCAGAAGCTCCTTTTTGCTAAGCTCTTCTACGGAATCTTTTATTTTTTCTTTTATCTTTTCAAGGTCGGTTTGGGAATTTGCCGGTATAAATTTTGAGAGCTCTTCTTCTTCACGGCAAAGCTTATTGTACAAATTAATTTTGGCAATATTAGGATTGGTTTTGATGAAAAGAAGTGCTTCTTCCATGGTTTTTTACCAATAATTTATGAATATGGTTATTAAAGATACAAAATATGCAGATACTTGTGTTAAAAAATGTTATGCAATAAATCATATATCAGCTAATGAATTGTTTCATGCAGTGCGATGCTGTTTCTTTCCGGATTTTTACTTTTAAAAATCAAAATGGGTCCGGAGACAAGCTTGATAAGAAATTTCATACACCACATAAGCTATAGAAACCAAAATTAAAATAAAACTCATAAGAGGAGACATTTGTCACTTCAATGCAATATATGTGATGATAAATTTCATTATCTCTACCCAGAAGATCATGGCTGATAAATCCTACAATAATATTTTTTATTGAAGCCCGTCTTTTTGAAGTTGTTATTTTTATCAGGTCTTATTTTTTTACAGATGTCCGGGTGATTTTTGCAATATTTCTGGTGATTTCAGTCGGAGAATGACAATCGCAATTACTTAAACCAATGACATATAAATCTTCAGAAGGAATATAAACCCCCATACTTTTAAATCCAAAGACACTTCCCCCGTGCTCACGGTCAGGAGTTCCATTGATTTCTTTCAAATGCCATCCGTATCCATAGGTAAATTCTTCACCATTATTAAGCTTATATTTTTGAAATGCCTTTTGGGTTTCTTCTTTATTCAACAGTGTATTTTGTTGTAAAGCCTGTTGCCACTTCAGCATATCATCCGCTGTAGACATCAGTGATCCGGAAGAAAACGGGACACTAAAGCTAATGATTGTTTTATTCACAAAACTATTTTCTTTTTTATGATAGCCATATGCTCTTTTGGGGATAAGCTTCCTGTCGGAGGCATAATAAGAATGAGACATTCCTGCTTTGTCAAAAACATTTTCCTGAATAAAATGTTCATAGGTATCTCCCGAAACCAGTTCGATGATATGCCCAAGAATTACATATCCTGAATTGTTATAATCAAATTTTTCTCCCGGAGCAAAATCAACCGGTTCATTTTTGAAGAAATCGACCATAGCCTCTGGTTTCATTTCTTTTTGAGCGATGGATGGTAGAGATTTCATTTTGGTAAAATCTTTAATTCCTGAAGTATGAGTCAGAAGATGATGAATCGTAATATGATCTCCATTAGGATAATCTTTAATATAGGTTGAAATAGGATCAGTTACCTTCAGTTTACCCTGCTGTTCCAGTATCAAAATAGATACAGCAGTAAATTGTTTGGTCATAGATCCGATTTGGAAAACCTGATCTGGGTTGATATTTACATTGAGTTCCAGATTGGCTTTTCCAAAAGCTTTCCGATATAGCGTTTTTCCTTTTTTGTAGACGAGAAATACGCCGCCGGGTTCATTTTGGTTTCCAAATTCAGTAGAAATTAAGCTGTCAATTTTCTTCTCATAGTTTTTGATGGATTGTTGTGCATCCACATTATGGATAAAGAGAACAAATAGTACGATTTTGGCTATCAGTTTTTTAGTAATCATATTTTATACTTTGTTATGCAAAGATATGTATTATTTCAATTACTATGTAATACAATATAGTTATCTGATTTTTTAATTAAAATAATAATTGGACTATAAATTGGCTAATAGAAAAAATTCTCCACTGGCAGGTTCCAGACCATCAGTCCGGTGTGAAAAATAAAGATGTTTAATATCGGGGGTGGAAATGATTTCAGCATTTTTAAATCCTATGTCCTGAGCTATTTCTAACACTTCCTGAGGGGTAAAGAAACTTATAAAAGGGGTTCCGGCCCCGAGGGCTCCTTTCTCCGCAATTTCCTGCATAGGCTGATCCTCTTCATCGAGAAGCTGTATAGGTAAATAAAAAGCTATGGCTAGTTTTGATCCGGGAGCCAACCCGACGATATGCTGTAATGTAGAAATAATAGCTTCTCTGGTAAGGTACAAAGTAACTCCGGTACAGGCAATCACAGCAGGCCGGCTGTTGTCAAATCCTGCTTTCAGAACCTCATTCCACCATGATGAAACTTCAAAATCTACAGGGACGAAATGAAGGTTTTCCGGAAGATTCCAGCCGATTTCAGAAAGACGTTTTTGTTTCCATACCAGTGTTTCCGGCTGATCAATTTCAAAAATCTGAAGTTGGGGAGTGGTATCGTGTCTGCGTTGGGCAAAAGTATCAAGCCCGGCTCCAAGGATAATATATTGTTGGGTTCCTTTTTTATTTTCCCGGATAATGGTATCTTCAATAAAACGTGATCTGCCAACAATGGAGGCTCGCAAACGCTTGGTGTATTTCATATCGGGGCGTTCCTGCCATCCTTCTTGCGGGTTAATGAGCTGTAGTCCGGTTTCGTCTTCAAGAATGTGGGGGAGAGCATCTGCCTGTATATGTAAAGCTCTCCATAAAGCAGTTCTTATTGCTGTGTTATCCGGCTGTGGAAGGCTTTGATTTTCCATAGAAGTTATTTTTCAGCTGAGATCAGGAGCATCATAGGCCGGCGAAGCTCATCTTTCATTTCGGGAATTTCTTTCAGCATTTCCTGACCGGGCTGCGGTTCAACAACTTCGCGGATTTTGAATCCGTGCTTTAGTAATGTATTCACATAAGAAGTTAAAGTTCTGTGATATTTTATGACATTTTCTCCTAAAAATGTAGTGTTTCTTGTACCTTCAATAAAGTAACGATCAACCGGCCAGCAGGTTTTTTCACCGTTTTTATCATAGATCCAGTCCTGGCCTCCTTCTGCTGTAAAAATAGGGTGTTCCACGGAAAATATAAAGTACCCTCCGAAATTCAGCCATCGGTAAATATTCTGAACAATCGTCTCCAGCGACTCCACATAATGTAATGTGAGTGAGCTTAAGACAATATCAAAGCTTTGGTCAGGGTAGTCTGCATCTTCCAATGCTTTTTTTTCATATTGAATACCCTCAGGATTATTGATTTCCTTAGCTCTGGCCAACATTTTTTCAGAAAGATCAATTCCTATAACGGAGGTTGCACCATTTTCTATAGCATAACGGCAATGCCATCCGAATCCACAGCCCAGATCAAGAACAGTTTTTCCTTTAAAATCAGGAAGCATATTTTTCAGCGTATGCCATTCACCGGCTCCTTCCAGTCCTATCCGGGACCTGAGCATTTTTTCATACTGATCAAAAAAAGAGGGCTGATCATATTTATTTTCTTTCATGGGATAAAAGCGGATCTGTGTTCATTAATTTGGACTTTATTTCGTTAAAAAATATGTCAAACTTTGGAAGATCCTTGGGGTCAATCCGGGAGGCAACCACTTTTAAAGTTTTATCAGAAGTGCTAAAAGTGTAATTATTAGTATGGTAATCTGCCGATATTATTTCATCAAGATTGATATGTTTTTTAGGCAGTGTGTTTACCGTAATCTGCTGATGGGTAATAATGATATATTTATTGATATATTCATAAGCTGCCATTAGAAAATAAAGCAGACCCACTACACAGGTTAGAATAGGTTTCCATTGTGAATTTCGAGATTCAAAAAAGTAAGTTATTCCCAATATTGTCCATACGGTACCAATTATAAAATTGATAATAATTGTTTTGTTTTTATGTGCAATTTCCATAGCTGTCGATTGTTAGAATAAACTTGTTTCCATAATGTCTAATGTAAAGTTACGACAATTATTTCAATAGATTAGAAGTTTAAATACAACATTTACGATATGAATAGAAACGGGTTTTGCAGCTCGTTTTTAAAGGGAATTATCAGGGTTTTTGCCAGAACTTATGTATGTTAAAAAGATCCTTTAACTTAAGTAAAGGATCTTTTATTGGCTTCAAATAGCTGTTTTTATCTGGAAGGATATCAAAAAATGAATGGTAAAATACCCTGTTCTTATTGTTTCTATCCAAAAGCTCTCTTCAGTAAACTCTCTACTTTCGGCTCACTTCCTCTGAAATTTTTATACAGTTCCATAGGGTCTTTTGTTCCGCCTGAAGAAAGAAGAACCTTGTATTTCGCTGCGATTTCAGGATTGAAAATACCGTTTTCTTTAAAATACTGGAAAGCATCAGCATCCAGTACTTCTGCCCATTTGTAAGAATAATATCCTGATGAATATCCACCCTGGAAAATATGAGAAAAGCTTGGGCTCATTGCCGTTTCAGGATTAATGGGGTATAGAGCGGTAGCTGTGGTGTATTTGTCTTCAAAGTCTTTAATACTTTCGTTGTTAAGTTCCTCGGCTCTTGTATGGTAATTCATATCCAGCAATCCAAAACCAAGTTGTCTTAATGTCTGATATCCTTCCATGAAGTTTTTAGATTGTTCAATTTTTTCAATCTTCTCATCAGGAAGAACTTCTCCGGTTTTATAATGTTTTGCAAATGTCTTTAAAAATTCAGGCTCATAACAGAAATTTTCCAGAAACTGAGACGGAAGTTCTACAAAATCCCATTTTACAGATGTCCCTGAAAGAGAAGGGTATTGAGTGTCGGCCATCATTCCGTGAAGGGCATGCCCGAATTCATGGAATAAAGTTGTTACTTCCTGGAATGTTAATAAGCTTGGACTATCCTTTGCCGGCTTGCTGAAATTACAGACAATAGAAATATGAGGACGTGAATTTTCTCCGTTCTGTTTGTACTGATTTTTGTAGCTTGTCATCCATGCGCCGGCTCTTTTTCCTTTTCTCGGAAAATAATCCACATATAAGAGCGATTTATAAATGCCATTTTCTTTTACTTCATACACCTGTACATCTTCATGATATTTTGGAATATCGTTTCTTTCCTCAAAAGTTAATCCGAAAAGTTTTCCTGCCAGTCCGAAAACAGCATCCTGTACCTGATTTAGCGGGAAATAAGGTTTTAATTCTTCATCATTAAGGTCGAATTTTTGTTTACGAAGCTTTTCAGCATAAAAAGCATGGTCATAGCTTTGCATATCCTCAATTCCATCGGCTTTTGCCAAAGATTTTAATTCCTCAATTTCTTTTTCGGCATAAGGCTTGGCTTTCGTTAAAAGTTCATGCAAGAAATCAAAAACTTTGACCGGAGATTTGGCCATTCTTTCTTCAAGAACAAAATCCGCGTAATCTTTATAACCTAAAAGTTCAGCCTTTTGTTGTTTCAAATGCAGGAGTTCTTTAATGAGTTGCTGGTTATCAAATTCACCGCCATCAAATGATTTTTTACCATTAGCCAGAGCAAGCTCTTTCCTCAGCTCACGATTCTCGGCATAGGTCATGAAAGGAATATAACTTGGATATTGCAGTGTAACTACCCACCCTTCAAGATTTCTTTCTTTAGCTTCTTCTGCAAACTGATCAATGACAGCCTCTGGAATTCCTGCCAGTTCTTCTTTATTTGCAATATGTTTAAAATATGCATTCGTAGAAGCTAATACATTTTGTCCGAACTGAAGAGATTTTAAAGACAGATCCATGCTGATTTTCTTTAATTTTTCTTTATCTTCTTCGTTCAGTAAAGCGCCACTCCTTACAAAGCTTTTATATGTTTCATTCAAAAGCATCTGCTGTTCTTCATTCAGAAGTTTATGATCTTTTTGATCAGATAAACTTATTTCATCATATACCTTTTTGATTTTATTGAACAGGGCTTCATTTTGAGATATTTTTGAAGAATATTCAGTTAATATCGGAGAAATTTCCTGAGCCAGCTGTTGAAGTTCATCGTTTGTTTCAGCAGAGTTTAAATTGAAAAAAATATTGGAAGCTCTGTCCAGTTGTTCGCCGGAATATGCTAATGCCTCAATTACATTTTCAAAAGTAGGGGCGTCCGGATTGTTGACGATAGCATTGATTTCTTCTTCGGATTTCTGAATTAATTCCTTAAACGCAGGAAGGTAATCTTCATTTTTAATCGTATTGAATGGTGCGGAATGATATGGAGTGTTAAATTTCTCTGTTAAAATATTCATTTTTCGAATTTTATTATAAAGTAAATGTAATGATTCATCGGAGAACCACAGCTGAAACGGTCAAAAATAATGCCTTAATATCAACTTATGACAAAAATACTTATCTTTAATTAATCTTGTCATATGAAAAGGTGGAGTGATGTTGAAATATTTAATTTTGAGAACAGATTTATACATTTAAATAAATAACCCTTTACATATAAACTATGAAAACACTCTTAAAAATTATCGGTATCATCATCCTGTTGATTATTGTATACGCACTGGTTGCTGTCTTGGCTTTCAGTAAAGATTATCACTATGAAAAATCTGTTGTCATCAATGCTCCTAAAGAGAAAGTATGGCAGTATGTAGGTTCTTTGAAAGGATATAATGCCTGGGACCCTTTTTCAAAAGCAGATAAAAATATCGTAATTACCTATTCGGGAGAAGGAGATAAGGTAGGAGATTCCTATCATTGGAAAGGAGATAAAAATGTTGGCGAAGGAGAGCAGACGATTACTGAAATTGTTCCCGGAGAAAAGATGATGACTAAGCTTCATTTTATCCAGCCTTTTGAAGGGGATGCCAAAGCAGCTTTTGTAGTAACACCCGAAGGAAGCGGAACAAAAGTGACCTGGATGATTGATAATGAATTGAATGCCATGATGAAGATTATGAAACCCATGATGAACAGCAATATGGATAAAATGTTTGGCCAGGGACTTGAAGACCTGAAAAAATTGTCTGAAAAATAAAGGAATCTATTTTCCAATGATCACGATACAGCATTTTTATGATGCATTCGTGAATGAAAAAAGCTGTCTTGTTTCAAGATGGCTTTTTTGTACAAAAGAAATCAATAATGGTATTAATTATGTATTTCATATCAGGTAAGGGTGAATGTTTTTTTTCCTCTTATACTTCCTTTTCAGTGAAACACTAAATTATTATTTTAAAAATATTATCTTTATAATAAAGAATCGATTTATGGAGAAGATTGTATTTGAAAAAAGCGATATCAGAGACTTCGTAAAAATTACGATTGCAGAGAAAATTGAAAAATTGAAAAATTTCATTGAATTTACTCTGGAAGCAAGCCGTGACATTAAAAAGACACCGAAATATGACAGTATGCGGGAAGAAATGCAGGAGGAAATTTACCAGATGCAAAGGCAGCTCGGTGCATTAAATGATCTTAGACGGAATATGGCAAAAGTTCTGAATAACGCTACTGAAAGAGTTCAGCTGGGTTCTCTGGTAATTACTAATAAAGCCCGTTTTTATATTTCAGTGTCATTAGGAGAGTTCTTTTTTGAAGGAGATCGCTTTTATGCTATTTCGCCGGAAAGCCCGATGGCTAAGAAAATGATGGGAATGAAATCCGGAGACGAATTTACCTTAAATAAAATTCATCAGAAGATTGTAGAAGTATTATAGAAATCGTATTGATGCCGGAAAAGAGAAACGTTGAGAAGTATATTCTTTCAGATTTATAGTTGTTTGTAAGACGTAAATAAAAATGATAATTATAAACAACAAAATCCTGATTAAATTCTTGATCTCTGATCCCAAATATTAAGTTACATATTGTAATTTTGTATCTATGAATAAAGCAGAAGTTTTAAAAGAAATCATAGAACAAAGAAAAAGTATTTTCCCAAAAGATTATACCGATGCGGAAATTTCTAAGGAAATTCTTGACGAAATTTTAAACGCAGCAACGTGCGCTCCGAATCATAAACGTACAAAACCCTGGCGTTTTAAAGTATTCAAAGGAGAAGAAAAATCCAAGCTGGCTTTAGAAATGCAGGCCATTTATAAAGCAACTCAACCGGAACAGCTTTTCCTGGAGAAAAAATACAATGATATAGGATTTAAAATCAATAAAGCCGATGTTGTTGTTTCTATTGTCGTTAATTTCAGCGGGATGGTTCCAGATTGGGAAGAAATTGCTGCGACCTCCATGGCAGTACAGAATATGTACCTGACCTGCACAGCCAATGAAGTAGGATGCTACTGGAGTTCTCCGAAAATCGTAGACTATTTGAAAGAATCTCTGACCATTGAGGAAAACCAGAAATGTCTGGGACTTTTCTATATGGGAATGGTATAGGATGAAAAACATTTACAGAAATTATAATGAAGAAGATTTGCTGACTGCTTATCTCGATGTGATTGACCATACAGGGAAAATGAATGATGAAATGGAGGAGATGATCAGAAAGAAATTCTATTATAATGAATTTGTAAAAAAAGCAGAATATAAAAGAATTCTGATCAAGGAGAAAGCGAGAATCTCATTTGAGGTTTATAATAAAGTAGAAAAAGGAGAGTGCCTAGATGCCGTTTTAAAAGATACCTTCTCTGAAATTATCGAAAGCAAGGAGCTTGTTTTTTTAATTTCAGAGAAGTTTTATCAATTCTCTGTATATAAAAAAAACAATACAATCGATATTAAAACACTTTATAGCTGTCTTTTGGGAACTTTAGTATCTTCTGGTATTGGGGTTCTGTTTTTCGTAATGCTGATCAGTATACTCAATGAATTTTCATTTCTTTTGTTAATTCCACTTTATATTATCAATTATTTTATTATTAAATTGATAACAGGAAAAACAAGGGATAACCTGATTGTGTTTCTGGCTGTTTTTATTTCTGTTATTATTTCAACAATTTTATTTTTTGTTCTGAAAAAATAAAAAAATGAAAATATCTTATTTTCAAATCACCTAATTGAAAAAAAAAATCTATCTTTGCACTCTTAAATATTTAACTGGGACGAGTTCCCGTAAAATTCAAACATTATGTCAGTAAAAATCAGATTACAAAGACACGGTAAAAAAGGAAAACCTTTTTTCCACATCGTGGTTGCAGATTCTAGAGCTAGAAGAGATGGTAGATTCATCGAAAAACTAGGAACTTACAACCCAATTACTAACCCGGCAACTATCGAATTGAACGTTGATTCCGCTGTACAGTGGTTAAACAACGGTGCTCAGCCTACTGATACTGCTAGAGCTATCCTTTCTTACAAAGGTGCCCTTTACAAAAAACACTTACAAGGTGGTGTTGCTAAAGGTGCTTTTGATGAAGCTGAAGCTGAGAAGAGATTCAACGCTTGGTTAGAAGCTAAAGATTCTAAAGTGCAAGGTAAAGTAGAAGGTTTAGCTACAGCTAAAGCTGATGCTAAGAAAGCTGCTTTAGAAGCTGAAGTAAAAGTAAACGAAGCTAGAATTGCTGCAGCTGCACAAGCTGAAGCTGATGCTAAGGCTGCTGAAGAAGCTGCTAACGCACCTGCTGAAGAAGTTGCTGAAGCTACAGAAGGAGAAGCTCCTGCTGCTGAAACTGAAGAAAACACTGAAGCTTAAGAACAACTCCTGTTATGCGTAAAGAAGATTGCTATTTTTTAGGTAAAATTACACGCAGACACGGACTTGCGGGAAATGTTATCCTTAAACTGGATACCGACCAACCCGAGCTTTACAATAAATTGGAATCAATATTCGTTGAAATCAACGGATTATTGGTTCCATTTTTTATTGCTAAATCATCCTGGAGCAAACTCGATGCTCTGAACCTTGCTTTTAAAGGTTCTTCTGAAGCCATGATAGATCAGGTGTTGGGTAAAAGTGTTTACCTGCCGCTGGCAACATTGCCCAAACTTTCAGGAAAACAATTCTACTATCACGAAATCATCGGATTTGAAATTTTTGATCAAAATGATAACAACTGTGGAGTAATCAGATCTGTAAACGATCAGACAGCACAGGTATATTTTGTGACAAATCTGGACGGAAAAGAAGTGGTTATTCCTATGATCAAAGACTGGATTCTTGAAGTAGACAGAGAAGAAAGATCAATTAAAATGGAACTTCCTGAGGGCCTTATTGATGTTTTTCTGGTTCCTTCTAAAAAAGACGAATAATTTTTGCAATAAGCACTTATTTTTTCTTCCTCACTTTTAATATTTTTCATTACTGATTATTTATTACCCATTTTCAAAGCGGGTAAAATTTCTGTTTACAATAAATAGATGGAAATTAATATTCCTGTTTTTATAAGTATATATTCTAGTTGAACAGCTTTCTAAATTCTCCCGGTGACTGATTGGTTTTTTGTTTAAACAGCTTACTGAAAGACTGAGGATGTTCAAAGCCAAGTTCGTAAGCAATTTCACTCACGGATAAACTTGTTGTGCTTAAACGTTCTTTCGCAGAATCAATTAATTTATTCTGAATATGCTGCTGTGTGTTTTGCTGAGTATGAAGACGAAGTAGCGTTCCAAGGTAATTGGGTGAAATATTCATCTGTTCGGCAATACACTTCACAGAAGGAATACCATTTTCTATAAGATTTCCGTTTTCAAAATAACCGGAGAGGATTTCTTCAAATTTATGGAGCAGTTCATGACTTGATTTTTTTCGGGTAAAAAACTGACGTTCATAAAAACGATCGGAATAAATCAGCAATAATTCAATCTGTGCAATAATCAGCTCCTGTGTGAATTTATCAATGTTTGACTGATATTCACGCTCGATGTTTTTAAGAATTTCAACAATGATTTTTTCTTCTTTATCTGAAAGAAAAAGAGCTTCTTTTACCTGATAGCTGAAGAAATCATAAGATTTTATTTTTTTTGTTAATGATGTATTCCAAAGAAAATCAGGGTGAATCAGCAATAAAAAACCTGTAGGTTCTACCTGGATATCGTGTCTTATCTCCAGACTTAAAAACTGTTGTGGTGAAACAAAACATAAGACTCCTGAATCAAAATCATACTGCTGCTGTCCGTAGTTGAATTTTGGATTCACATTTCTCTTCAGTCCGATCGAATAAAAATTCTGAATCCATTTCAATTCTTCATCCTCCACAATATAATGAACCTTAGTGTAATCTATCAGGCTGATCAGTGGATGTTCAGGACCGGGAAGACTACAGAAAGTATGAAAATCTGCAATAGAGTTAAAACGAACAGGTGGTTTCATAATAGCTAAGTTAATTATTTTGGTGAAAAATATAAGGCATGGTTTCAGAAAGACTTCAACTCCGGTCGCACTGAACGGAGTTGAAGGATATCATGATGATATTAAATTGCTGTTGAAACAGTCAGGTTTTCCCATTTTTCAGCATCCTTCTTTAAGATATCAATTTTATTGTTTAGAAATTCCATCGTTCCCACCCCTAATAATAAATGGACGGGTGGGTTTTCCTCTTTGCTGATTCGGATCAGAATATCAGCTGCTTTCACTGGATCGTTAGGTTGGTTGCCGTTAATTTCATTAAGGTGAGCCTGCTCAGAATTTCTTGCGGCTTCATAGGCCTGAATAGGATTTGAAGGAGTCCTCACGGAATCTTTATGTAAGAAATCCGTACGGAAATATCCTGGATAAACAACTGTAGCATGAATGCCGAAATCCTTTACCTCTTCAGCCAGAGCCTCCGTAAATCCGGCAACGGCAAATTTTGTAGAGCAATAAATTCCCCAACCCGGAAAATTAGCAGAATATCCACCGACAGAAGAGATGTTGAAGATGTTTCCGGATCCTTGCTCACGAAGATAAGGCATCGCGTTTCTGATCACATTTAAGGTTCCGAAAACATTCACAGCATAATTCTCTCTGGCTTCTTCATCGGTAAGTTCCTCCAGAGTTCCGATTTGCCCGTAGCCTGCATTGTTGACAACCACATCAATTCGGCCGAAATGTTTCACGGTCTTGGCAATCGCAGATTTTATATCGTCGTTATCTTTGATATTGACGCTGAGCGGAAGAAATTTTTCCGAAGCTTCCCCGATTGTAGAAATGAGGGATTCAACAGTACGGCTGGTGGCCGCAACCTGAAATCCTTCAGATAGTAATTTTTTTACCAGCTCGAATCCTAAGCCTTTTGAAGCTCCTGTCACAAACCATACCTTTTTTGTTTCCATTTTTAAATATTTTTTCTTGTTTAAGTGATGGTACAAAGATGAAAACTTACAGCAGGGAAAATGTAGCCGAATCGGGGAATGATGTAGCCGAATCGTGAATGATAATTGATTCGAAAAAAATCAGTGAGTTGTTCGGAAATTTTTTCTAATCCGGAAACAGATTTTCACATCAACGACCAGATTAAAAAGGTTAAGTATTTTAAAAAAAGTAAGCATATAAGAGGTATTCTACCCCTGAAAACTAAGCTGAAAATGATAACATATTTTTTATTCTGACTTTCAGAACAGCAGTAAAAAAGAATAATAAAGATTCTTTTTATAAGGATGACAAACATTAAAAAAGAAAATAATAGAATTATAAATCCATTTGATTTTCAGTTATTTGTGTTTATTTTTTTTAGGTATTTACGTCTATGAATTTATAAATTTATATAACATTCACTTGTGTTGTCATCATTCTTTACTGCATCTTTGCTTCAAGGTAAAAACACAGCATTTATATTTTTGTATTGTGGGAAACAGAAATATGAAAACAGAATCAACGATCAGAAAATTCTATATCTGAGATTCTAATGAGAAGAACATTAATTGAACTGGTTATTTAAAATTTTGAATAATTAGAAAATTAAAAAAATGAATAATAGTGTAATTATTCATAAGTGTGATAAGTGATCATTTTTTTAAAATTTATTGGAGTAATTAAAAACAAAAAATTAAAATCATTAGTGTTGTCAGCATAGTGGGTTAAAATAAAAGTTGGAACAAAAAAACTAGTGATGTACCTGATTATTAAATGCAGACGGGTTTATGTGAAATTTCGAATAAAACAAAACTAATAACTATTTCTATACATCAGAAAATCTGATGAAAACCTAAGAATAATTCAATTTATTCTTTTTCGAAAGCCATATAATGAAATGAATGTGTTAAAATCAAGTCAGGACAAATTTTGATTGAAGGTTCAAGACAGTGTTAATTGAAACTATCCTTAAGAATGAGAAGCGGCAATAGCCGAAAAAGGTTGTTTTCTTGAACTGAAAGTTTAAATACTTGATAAATGATTTTTAAAGACAGCGTAACCATTAAGTTGCGCTGTTTTTTTGTAACTTTGCAAACATTAATTTTTATACAAAAATTTATCATCAACAAATGAAAAAGCAAACGATCAAAGAAATCCTGAAGGATTACAAGAAAGTATTACATCATGACATTACTGTTTACGGATGGGTAAGAGCATTCCGTTCTAATCGCTTTATTGCGCTTAATGATGGATCTACGATTAATAATTTGCAGGTAGTTGTTGATTTCGAAAATTTTGATGAAGCGGTTATCAAGAATATCAATACAGCTTCTTCCCTTAAAATAGTAGGAGAGGTTGTAGAGAGTCAGGGAGCAGGACAAAGCGTTGAAATTATTGCTAAGAAAATTATCGTTTTAGGAGATAACTTTACTGAAGAACTTCAAAATACGATTCTTCAGCCTAAAAAACATAGTCTGGAAAAACTTCGCGAGCAGGCACACTTAAGATTCAGAACCAACTTGTTCGGAGCTGTTTTCAGAGTACGCCATGCAGTCAGCTTTGCTGTTCACTCGTTCTTTAACCAGAATCAGTTCTTTTATATCAATACACCGGTTATTACGGGTGCCGATGCAGAAGGAGCAGGGGAAATGTTCGGGGTTACCAACTTTGACCTGAATAATATGCCTAAAACTGAAGAAGGGGAAATTGATTTCTCACAGGACTTCTTCGGGAAAAAGACCAACCTTACCGTTTCAGGACAGCTTGAAGGAGAAACTGCAGCAATGGGATTAGGAAGAATTTATACATTCGGGCCTACTTTCCGTGCTGAAAACTCAAATACGACAAGACACCTTGCAGAATTCTGGATGATTGAGCCGGAAGTTGCTTTCAATAACCTTGAAGACAACATCGATCTTGCAGAGGATTTTTTAAAATATGTGATCCAGTATGTATTAGACCACTGTAAAGACGATCTTGATTTCTTAGATAAACGTTTTGCAGAAGAGCAAAAAACAAAACCTGAGAAAGAAAGAGCTAAAGAAGGTCTTATTGAAAAGTTGCAGAATGTTGTGTCTAAACGTTTCAAACGTGTAAGCTACACGGAAGCGATTGAAATTTTACTGAATTCAAAAGAGAATAAAAAAGGAAAATTCGCATATCCTGTTGAAAAATGGGGGACAGATCTTCAGTCTGAACACGAAAGGTACCTTGTAGAGAAGCACTTTGAAAGTCCGGTTGTTTTATTTGACTATCCAAAAGAAATTAAGGCTTTCTATATGAAGCTAAACGATGATAATAAAACCGTTGCTGCTATGGATGTTCTGTTTCCTGGTATCGGTGAAATCATCGGCGGATCGGAAAGAGAAGCGAGACTTGATGTATTGAAGCAGAAAATGGCTGATATGCATGTAGATGAGCACGAGCTTTGGTGGTATCTGGATACCCGTAAATTCGGATCAGTTCCGCACGCAGGGTTTGGTTTAGGATTAGAAAGACTGGTTCTTTTCGTTACGGGAATGACGAATATCAGAGATGTGATTCCTTTCCCTAGAACGCCGAAAAGTGCTGAATTCTAGAACAATAAAAAAAGCCTTAATCATTTGATAAGGCTTTTTTTATTTCTTAATAGTTTATTATGTTGAGAAGTATAAAGCAAAAATCATGCTAAATGCGTTTATTATCAAATAAATTTATTAAATTCGTAGAATATGTTATGTTAAAACGCAAATATTAGTATGCTTAAACAACACTTACAACTCAAATTAGGACAGAAGCTGGCGCCTCAGCAGATCCAGTTGATGAAGCTTATTCAGCTTCATACTCTTGAATTTGAAGAGGAGTTGGAGAGAGAGCTAGAAGAGAACCCTGCTTTAGAAATAGCAAAAGAAGATTCTAAGGAAGATGAATATTCTTCTTTAGAAGATGCTTATCAAGATGAGGGTACTGAAAGCATTGAAACAGATTTCGACGTTAATGAATATATCTATGACGACGAACCCAGCTATAAAACTGCATCCAGCAACTATTCTCCGGACGATGAAGAATTTGATAACGAAAGTCTTTTAACCGAAGGGCAGTCACTCTATGATTATCTCATGGAGCAGATTCATTTGGTCAATATCAGTGATGAAGATTTAAAGATTGCAGAATACCTCATCGGAAACTTAGATACAGACGGCTATTTAAGAAGAGAGATTAAATCTATTGTTGATGACCTTGCATTCTCCCAGGGAATTTACACTACCAAAGAAAGAGTAGAAGATATTCTTGAAAACTATGTTCAGAAACTGGATCCGTCCGGTGTTGGCGCAAGGGGATTACAGGAATGTTTATTACTTCAGATAGAAAAGAAAGTAAGTTCAGATAAAGCAGTTTCTTTGGCAGCCAGTATTTTGAGACATCAGTTTGATGCTTTAACCAATAAGCATTATAATAAGATTATTCAAAAATATGATATTGAGGAAGATGATTTGAAAGATGCACTGGATGAAATTTCAAAATTATCACCTAAAGTAGGAGGTAACTTCGATACTCAAACCATTACGATCAACCAGGAAATTATCCCTGATTTTGTGATTCAGGTAAAAGATGGTCAGGTTATTCCCATGTTAAACAGTAAAAACGCACCCACTTTAAGAGTCTCTGAAGAGTATAAAGATATCCTTACGACGTATTCGCATGATAAGAACTCATCTGAACATAAGCAGGCTGCTTTGTTCATCAAACAGAAACTCGATGCTGCCAAATGGTATATTGATGCTATTAATCAGCGTCAGAATACTTTGTTGCAAACGATTACAGCCATTGTGAAATTCCAGAAGGATTATTTTATTACAGGAGATGAAAAATCACTGAAACCCATGATTCTAAAAGATGTAGCGGATATCACAGGATTTGATATTTCCACCATTTCCAGAGTCGTGAAAAGCAAATATGCAGATACTCCAAACGGAATTGTATATCTTAAAGACTTATTCTCTGATAGTTTAACGAATGATGATGGAGAGGAGGTTTCTACAAAAGAAATTAAAACTCATCTTCAGGAAGTCATCAATAAAGAAAATAAGAGAAAGCCGCTTACCGATGATGCGTTGGTGGTGATCCTGAAAGAACAGGGATATAATATTGCCAGACGAACGATTGCTAAATACCGTGAACAACTTAATATTCCGGTTGCCAGATTAAGAAAAGAACTTTAAAATATAATAAAAGCATTTCAATTTGAAATGCTTTTTTATGTTGATCAGTTTAAGCTTTATGACCTTCCAGCCCCAGCTCTTTCATAGAAATTTCCCTCATTTCCACTTTTCTTATTTTACCGGAAATAGTCATTGGAAATTCATCTACAAATTTCCAGTATTTAGGGACCTTATAATGAGCTATTTTTCCTTTGCAATATTCCTGTAATTCTTCTTCGGTAATGGTAAAGCCTTTTCTTACTTTTACCCATGCCATTACTTCTTCTCCGAATTTTTCACTGGGAACTCCTATAATCTGAACATCCAGAATGTTGGTGTATGTATATAAAAAGTCTTCAATTTCTTTTGGTGAAATATTTTCTCCACCCCGGATAATAAGGTCTTTTATTCTTCCGGAAATTGTAATATAACCGTCTTTATCCATGACCGCCATATCTCCGGTATGCATCCATCGGGCGTTATCCAGTACTTTTTGAGTGTTTTCAGGATCATTCCAGTATTTCAGCATTACGGAATAGCCTCTTGTACAAAGTTCGCCATGTTCCCCACGCTTCAGGATTCTTCCATTCTCATCCACAATTTTAATTTCCAGATGATCCTGAACCGTCCCTACTGTACTGACCTGTTTTTGTAACGATGTTCCGATCCGTGTCTGGGTAGAAACAGGAGAGGTTTCTGTCATTCCATAACAGATACTCATTTCTTTAATGTTCATCTTATTTTCGACTTTCTTCATGATTTCAGGCGGACAGACAGAACCTGCCATCACACCGGTTCTTAAACTGGAAAAATCATAAGAATCAAAATCTTTTACAGCCAGTTCTGCAATGAACATCGTCGGAACTCCATATAAAGAAGTACATTTCTCATCAGAAACTGTTTTTAAAGTAATATCGGGATCAAAGCTGTCATTAGGAATTACCATACAGGCTCCATGGGCAGTACAGCACATATTCCCGATAACCATACCGAAGCAATGATAAAAAGGAACGGGAATACAAACACGGTCTTTTTCCGTATACTTTAATCTTATCCCGATAAAATAGCCGTTATTTAAAATATTATGATGAGAGAGAGTCACCCCCTTTGGAAATCCTGTAGTTCCGGAAGTGTATTGAATATTAACGGGATCATCGAATTGTACATGCTCTTCAAAGCTGTGAAGAACTTCATCCGAAATATCCTGTCCGTTGTTGACAAAATCATCCCAGTCTTCATCAAAGAAAATTTCATGCTCAAGGCTAGGGCATACCTCTCTGGCATACGCTATCATTTCTTTATAATTGCTGGTTTTAAAATTTAAAGAAGAAAAGATAAAGCGTACTCCGGATTGGTTGAGTACATACGTGAGCTCATGGGTTCTGTAAGCAGGATTGATATTGACTAAAATAGTCCCGATTCTGGCCGTGGCATATTGAAGCAGTACCCATTCATACCGGTTGGCAGCCCAGATTCCGATCCGGTCTCCGGATTTCGCTCCTAAAAATAATAAGGCTTTGGCAACAGCAGTAGTCTGATTATAGAACTCCTGATATGTTGCCCTGTAATCCTGATGAACACAGATTAAAGCTTCCTGATGTGGAAATTTTTCAACAGTACTTTTAAGGTTTCCTCCGATAGTCTGACCTAATAATGGAATTTCAGAAGCTCCATACACATAAGATTGTGGCATAGTTTAAGATTTGGTGAAATAAAATTAACGAATAAATCTTAACTACATTCTATGTATCCTAATTTTCCTCAGAATCTATCTGTTTCAGCTGTTTCAGGTTTTTATCAAGTTTTTTAATAATACTCCCATACACGAGTCTGTAATAAAACCAGATCATGGATACTGTGAGTAAAGTACTGACAACAATTCCTACAATGATAATGGTAAGATTTGCCTGGGTGGGCTGTATATTTTGAGCATTTAACGTGTAAAATATAAAAGCAATCAATACAAATGTAAAAGCCAGCAGCAGTACAATACTGATCAGAATAAATGCATTGACAGTTCTTTTGAATTTAATGATTCTTGTAATGAGTCCCTTGAGGTTTTCTTCAATCTTGATTTTGCGGTAGTTCTGATAAAACTTCAATACAAAATAAGCCGTAATCAGTAAGCTTACAATTTTTATAGCTAAGTAAACATGGCTGAAATTATTCTCTACCTCGTAAGATTCCTGCGCACCCAATCTTTCCAGTACCTTACGGAAACTTTCAGATTCTTCTTCCTGGAAAAAATAAAAAAGTCCCAGAACAGAAAAAAATAGGAATTCAGCAACACTGATCCAGAAAATATACTTTACATAATTACGTGATTTTCTATTCAGCATCTGAAGAATCTCACTGTTGTCATATTTTGGCTGGACAGGTTGTTCCTGCCAGGTTTTCTTAAAGCTATCTAAATCAAATTCAGGCATATTTTTCCATCTGTTCTTTAAGGGTTTTCTTTAATCGGTTCATTTTTACACGTGCATTAACTTCGGTGATCCCGAGGTTTTCAGCAATATCCTTGTAAGGCAGATCGTCAAGATACATCATGACAATGGCTCTTTCTATATTAGGAAGAGTTTTGATTACGGTATACAAAAGCGATATTTGTTGTTGCTTTTCATCGTCGTCTTCCACAAAGTCCTTGTGATTGATATCCAGTTCATTGGTAGGAAGACTTTTGCTTTTTTTTCTGAAGAGTGTAATGGCTGTATTAAGCGCTACACGGTACATCCATGTTGAAATTTTAGAATTTCCTTTAAAAGAATCATAGCTTCTCCAAAGCTGGAGTACGATTTCCTGAAAAAGATCTTCTTCGTCTTCCAGTGAATTGGTATATAAGCGGGATACCTTAATAATCAGACCCTGATTATCCTTGATAAGCTGCGCAAATTCTTTTTCTCTGGAATCCATAGATATATAATGCCACGAAGATAATAATAATGTGGTAATTGAGGATCGTTATGCCTATAAATAATTAAGGATACATAAAAAATAAAAAACTTATCATTCAGGGAATAGGCTTTCTGCATATTGAGTTTTGGATGATTTTAGCCTTTCATCATTTAGTCTTCCTTAAATTTACGTATCTTTGCCTCCGCGAGAAGATCGGCTTGTTGATTTCCCGTTTTACGGGAGGTAGGAAAGTCCGGACACCATAGAGCAACAAAGCGGATAACATCCGTCACCCGTGAGGGTAGGACAAGTGCAACAGAAAGCAGGTACAGTTCGGCTGTAGTGAAACCAGGTAAACTCTTTGTGGTGCAATGGTAAGTATATCGGTTCTTTTCAGTAATGGAAATAGGGGCGGCTCGTCCTGAAAACCGAGGGGTAATCAGCTCAAGTCTTGCAGCAATGTAAGACGTAGATAAATAACAGGCACTTCTTTTGAAGTACAAAATCCGGCTTATAGATTTTCTCGTGATTTTTCATATAAGTTATCCCCTCGTTTTAATATTAAAATTCCAATCATAATTATTATTAATCCCAGAGTAATATAAATCAGGTTATAAGAATTATTTTGCATACTTTTTTCTGCGTAATAATAATTGATGGCATAGATAACGAAATTAGCAATAGAATGGAAAAGAATAGAATATTCGATTCTTTGGGTTTTCTGAAAAATGATTCCCAAAACTATTCCTAAAATGAAGATTTGAAAAGAGGAATTCAAATCTTTATGATACAACGTGAATAGAATACTTGCACTTATTAAAGCAAAGGCATTAGAGTAACGTTTTACCAAATTCCCCTGAATAAATTTTCTGAAAAACAATTCTTCAACTACTGGAGCAATTATACAATCTTTTACCAACCTTAATCCTAAATAAGAAAATGATATGTTTCTCCCATTTACATTATTCATTGTATTTGTTTTAAGTATAATGTCCAAGATATTATTAAAACCATATTGAAAAATAAAATCTCCCAAAATAAATAAAACAAATACAAGAGTAATAAAAAAATTGACTGGAACTTTCTTTAAAGAGATTTTTTCAGAAGAGAAAAATAATCTTTTTATTATAAGAAAAGAGCAAAATTGAGCTATTATATTAATAAATATTTGGTAAAAATGATATTGGTACTTGTTTAAGTTCAATAGTAGTTTTAAAATATCTAATACTGAATAAGTAAAAGAACTCAAAAGTATAAATATCAGCGATATTATAATTGCTTTCCAAATAGTCAATGTTATTCACTTTCAAGAGTATTTTTAGCATCAATAAGTCCCTGTTTTTCCTTTTCCGAGAGAACAGGATACTTAAGATTCATTTTTTCAAGAGTATCAATGATGATCTGAATAGCGGCTACCCTTGCAAACCATTTATTGTCGGCGGGAAGAACATACCAGGGCGCATGATCTTTTGAGGTCTCATTGATTGCTGTTTCATAAGCCTCCATATACTGATCAAATAATGCTCTTTCCGGAAGGTCCCCGGCAGAGAATTTCCAGTTTTTTTCCTGCTCATTGATTCTGTCTAAAAGCCTTTTCTTTTGCTCATCTTTAGATACGTGTAAAAAAATTTTGATAATAGTGGTTCCGTTTTGAGCAAGATGTTTTTCAAAATTACGGATGCTTTCATATCTGTTTTCCCAGAATGTGTTGTTAAAATCTTTTACTGAAGACCAGGTTTTTTCATTCAGATTATATTCAGGGTGAACTTTACAGACGAGTACATTTTCGTAATGGGAGCGGTTAAAAATCCCGATCATCCCTTTTTGAGGTAAAGCCACATAATGTCGCCATAGAAAATCATGGGAATATTCTTTAGAGCTTGGGGTTTTAAAGCTGGTTACATTACAGCCCTGTGGATTTACACCTCCGAAAACATGTTCTATCATACTGTCTTTTCCTGCTGCGTCCATCGCCTGCAATACAACCAAAAGAGACTGGCTTCCGTCTGCGTAGAGCTTTTCCTGTAATTCACGAAGTTTTTCCTTTTCCTGAATAAGCATTTGAGCTCCATCGTCTTTGGTGAGTTTTCCTTTATAAGAAGTGGATGTTTTTTTGATTGAAAATTTTCCGGTTATTTTAAAATCGTCTGAGAAATTGGTGTCCATATGTTTTTTTTAAGATTAAAAAATTAAAAGATTCTGACTGTCATTTCAGATGTTGACATAAAGTCTCTGATATCTAATTTCCAGCCGTTAATCTCTATGCTTACATAAATGTAATAAAAAAACCGCCTCCAGGGAGACGGTTTTTTTATTTTTTTAAGTAGAGCTTACTTCACAGCAGCCTTTTTAGCAACTTTTGCAGCTTTTTTCTCAGCTTTTGCAGCTTCTTTCTGCTCAGCAGGAGTCAATACTTTTGGCTCAGGAGCATTAGCATCTACATTACCTTTAATGTAAATTACGCTTCTGCTGTTGGCAGGGTCATTAGAAAAAACCTCAATCATTTTGTTGAACCCTCCGTTAAGAGCGGTGTTGTATCCAACTTTGATTTTAGCAGATTTTCCCGGCATGATCGGATCCTGGCTGAATTCCGGAGTGGTACATCCGCAAGAAGGCTTTACGTTTGAAATGATCAAAGGTTTGTCACCTGTGTTTGTTACTGTAAAGAACCTTGTACCATCAGCATTTGGTTTAATAGTACCATAGTCAAAAGTAGTTTTATCAAACGTAATAGTTTGTGCAGATGCAAGAGCAAATGTTCCGAATAATGCAATTCCTGCGATTAATTTCTTCATATTCTTGAATGTTAATATGTTTGTTAGATAAATTTTGTGAAACAAAGTTAAAAATTATTTTAATTCATGCTTAAAAATTTTTTTCTTTAGACTATTTTTGCAAATTGCAAGCCAAAGAAATAGAATTTATGCAGATTTCAGAAAAGTACAATCCACAGGAAACAGAACAGAAATGGTACAATTACTGGTTGGAAAACAAATATTTCCACTCAGAGCCTAATGATAAACCACCATATACCGTGGTCATTCCTCCACCAAACGTTACGGGAATATTACACATGGGACATATGTTGAACAATACCATTCAGGATGTGCTGGTCCGTCGTGCAAGAATGCGCGGGTTTAACGCTTGTTGGATTCCGGGAACAGATCACGCTTCAATTGCTACCGAAGCTAAAGTTGTTGCTAAATTGAAGTCTGAAGGAATTAATAAGTCAGATATCACCCGTGAACAGTTCCTTGAACATGCCTGGGAGTGGACGAATAAGTACGGGGGAACAATTCTTGAACAGCTGAAAAAATTAGGATGTTCATGTGATTGGGACAGAACCCGCTTTACAATGGAAGACAAACTTTCACAACAGGTGATCAAAAGTTTTGTAGATCTTTATAACAAAGGATTAATCTACAGAGGGTACAGAATGGTAAACTGGGATCCTGAAGCAAAGACCAATATTTCTGATGAAGAGGTAATCTTTAAAGAACAAAACGGAAAGCTTTATTTTCTTAAATATAAAATTGAAGGGTCAGAAGATTTCCTTTCAGTTGCTACCACACGTCCTGAAACGATTTTCGGAGATACTGCTGTATGTATCAATCCTAATGACGAAAGATATGCGCATCTGAGAGGTAAAAATGTAATCGTTCCGATTGTAAACAGAGTAATTCCTATTATTGAAGATGAATATGTAGATATTGAATTCGGAACAGGAGCATTGAAGATTACACCGGCTCACGATACGAATGATTATGAGATCGGACAGAAGCACCAGCTGAAAATGATTGATGCTCTGGATGATGACGGAAATCTAAACGAGCACGGTCTTCATTATGCAGGGCAAAACAGATTTGATGTAAGAAAACAGATTGCCAAAGAACTGGAAGAAAAAGATCTTTTGCTAAAAGCAGAGGATTATGTTAATAAAGTAGGAACATCTGAAAGAACAGGTGCGGTTATTGAGCCTAAAGTTTCTGTACAGTGGTTTCTTAAAATGTCTGAAATTGCTAAGCCTGCTCTGGATGTAGTAATGGAAGATGAAGTAAAATTCTATCCTGAAAAATTCAAAAATACATACAAATACTGGATGGAAAACATCCGTGACTGGAATATTTCCCGTCAGCTTTGGTGGGGGCAGCAGATTCCTGCGTATTATTATGGTGAAGGAGAGAATGATTTTGTAGTGGCTGAAACCGGGGAAGAAGCATTAGAACTTGCGAAACAAAAAACCGGTAATCAAGCATTAACAGCTGATAATCTGAAGCAGGATGAAGATGCTCTTGATACCTGGTTCTCTTCATGGTTGTGGCCAATGTCAGTATTTGACGGATTACTTGATCCTGAAAATAAAGATATCAGTTATTATTATCCTACATCAGACCTGGTTACAGGTCCGGATATTATTTTCTTCTGGGTAGCCAGAATGATTATGGCAGGACTGGAATACCGAAAAGAAGTTCCGTTCAAGAATGTGTATTTTACCGGGATTGTAAGGGATAAGCAGAGAAGGAAGATGTCAAAATCTTTAGGAAATTCTCCTGATCCGCTGGAATTAATGGATAAATACGGTGCAGACGGTGTTCGTGTAGGAATTTTATTGAGCTCCGCAGCAGGAAACGATCTTCTTTTTGATGAAGACTTAATGCTTCAGGGAAGAAACTTCATGACTAAGATCTGGAATGCTTTCCGTCTGATCAATATGTGGAATCATGAGGATAAAACAGCCAATGCAACGGAAACACAAACTATCGATTGGTTTGAAAATAAATTAAATAAAACAATTGCCGAGATCAATGACCAGTTTGAGAAATTCAGAATTTCCGACGCACTTCATCTGATTTATAAATTAATTTGGGATGATTTTTGCGGATGGTATCTTGAGGCCATTAAACCTAACTATGGAGAAGGAATCTCCAAGGAGGTATATCATAAAACAATATATTTCTTTGAAGAACTGATGAAGCTGCTTCATCCGTTCATGCCTTTCCTGACGGAAGAGTTGTGGCAGACGATCTCAGAAAGAAGTATTGAAGAGGCATTAGTGGTTGCCCAGCAGAAAGAAGCCGTAGCCTTTGATGAAGCAGTTATCAAAAATTTTGAAACTGCGGCAGAATTGATTTCGGGAGTTAGAAACTACCGTCAGACAAAAGGAATTTCACCGAGAGAGACAGCGGAAATATATACCAATGCTTCTGAATTTGCTAATGAAGCAGTGGTGAGAAAACTGGCGAATGTTTCTGAAATCCATTTCGGACAGAAAACAGATAAGCCAAGTTTCACATTCCTGGTAGGGGCTACAGAAGTTTCAATTCCTTTGAGCGAAAACCTGGATTTAGGAGAAGAAAAAGCTAAAACTGAAGAAGAATTAAAATACCTGAAAGGATTTCTGGTTTCAGTAGATAAAAAACTTTCCAACGAAAAGTTTGTGGCTAATGCAAAACCTGAGATTGTAGAGGTAGAGCGTAAGAAACAAAAAGATGCTCTTGACAAGATCGCTATTCTGGAAGAGAAGCTGAAAAGTTTATAATTTAAAATACAGACAATTTAAATTGTCGGGAAATCAGGCTGGGTACAGATGAACACTTGTGCCCAGCCTTATGATTTAAAGAAAAAGAACACATGACACACATAGAAAACATACAAAAACTATTTTCAAAAGACTTTGTTGAAAGCCCTTTGCTGGAAAGTTTTGAAGTGGGGAAAATTTATCTTTCCAGTGGAAAACTGGTTGCCTGTGATCCTTTGATCACCAATGATATGCTTCCTTTTTCTACAGAATTTCCAAAAGGAGATTTCTCTGTTATATTGCACAAAGAAAGAGAAAGTAATTGTGTAGCCTACGCTGAAATTATATTTAGTAATGCTGAAATTACAGATTGGAAAATGGCTACCACAGCCGGACAGAATGTAAAAGATCTGGAAGAGGAGGAGGTATTCGGATATCCTGTAGAAAGCGGAATGGGATGTTTTATGGATGTAGACACTCAAAGCAGCCTGAATGAGCTGGAACAAACACTATATCAGAAGAAAGGAGATGACTTTATGGGGATTTATGAAGAATTCTTTCATGAGCATTTTTTCGATGAAAATGGGGCTATAGATCAATATGCCTTTTTAAAACCGTCGGAAGAGCACCCTGGAACTATATTTGCTTTTGAAACCGGATATGGAGAAGGTTTTTATGCCAGTTATATAGGTTATGGTAAAGATAAGTCACCGGTAAAGATAATTACTGAATTTATTGAAATTAGTTAAGTAAAATTAGTTATTTTTGAACCTGCAAAGTTCACCAGATATAAATGTTAAAACTAATATAAAGCACAATGAAATTCTCCTCAGAACAACCTAAAATTATTGTTGTAGGAAGCTCATCAATAGATTTGGTTTTAGAAACCGAAAAACTTCCTCTGCCTAATGAAACGGTTTTAGCCGTTAATTCAGACAGTTATTTTGGAGGTAAAGGTGCTAATCAGGCAGTAGGTACAGCAAGACTTGGAGCGAGTGTTTATTTCATAGGCTGTGTAGGAATGGATCCTTTGGGACAGCAGATTATGAGAAATCTTGTGGGAGAAGGAGTGAATGTAGGCTTTGTTCATGAAACAGATCAGGAGTCTACCGGAACGGCTTATGTAACCACAAGTAACGGAAATGCTGCCATTGTAGTCGTACCAGCTGCTAATAAATATTTAAATAAAGATCATATAGACGAAGCAGACCGGTATTTCAATACAGCAGACCTTATTCTTATTCAGCTTGAGGTTTCTATGGATGTGGTGGAGTATACGGTGAAAAAAGCCAAAAAGCATGGTAAAAAAGTAGGTTTATATGCTTCTCCTGCTATGCGAATCAGCGATGAAATTATTGAAAATGTTGATTTTATTATAGCCAAAAGCAGTGAGCTTTATATTATTTTTGGCGAAGAAAAGAGAGAAGATGTTCTTAAAAAATATTTCAATAAAGTTTTTGTAAGAGATGACACCAATTCCACCATTTATTTTGACGGTACTGAAATGAAGTACTACAGAAATGATAGAGACAAAACAGTCTATAAAATGGGGATGGGTGATGCTTTTACTTCAGGTTTTGCTATTGCACTTTGCCATGGGAATACTATTGAAGACTGTGTGAAATTCGGAAATGAAGTATCCTCAAGGGTTTCAGGAGGTAAGGGTTCACAGAACGGGCTGCCGAGAATGGCGGATTTTGTTTCTTAAAACTATTTACGGCATATCAAAAGTCTGAAACTTAACATAAAAATATAACGAAAATGTCCACTTTTATAGTGGATTTTTTCTTTTATCCTATGGAAAAACTAATACTTACTACTGAAGATCATGCCTCTTTAACAGCGCACCTTTTTCGCCCTGAGAAGAGTAACGGAAAATTATTACTCATTAATTCTGCAACAGGAGTAAAACAACAGGTTTATTTTTCATTTGCTCAATATTTTTCAGAAAAAGGATTCACGGTCATTACTTATGATTATAGAGGAATAGGCCTCTCTAAGCCTAGGAGTATGAAAGGATTTAATGCTTCTATGAGACTTTGGGGAGCAAAAGATTATAAAGAACTGACCCGGTATATTAAGGTAAAATATTCCGAGTATAAAAAATATTGCCTGGGACATTCTGTAGGAGCCTTGATTTTGGGAATGAACAAAGATTCTGAAATGTTTGATGAATTCTTCTTTGTAGGAACCCAAAATGCTTTTGTGGGAAATCTTAGGTGGAAAACTAAGATAGAAGCTTATCTGGGTTTCGGAATTGTTCAGCCTCTAACTACTTCGTTGCTGGGATACTTTCCGGCCCATTGGTTCGGATTGGGAGAAAGTCTTCCAAAAAATTGTGCATATGACTGGAGAACCTTAATTTTAAACAGGAAATCTACCAACAGATTGTTGGAGAAAATTGATAATTATTCTAACAATTTAAAACAGAATGTATTGGTAATCCGTGCAGAAGATGATGTATGGCTGACTGAGAAAGGCGTATTAAGTCTTTTAAATACTACCTATCCTCATCTCTGCCCGACATACAGGCTGGTGAAAACCTCCGAATCTGAGAAAAATGAAATAGGACATGTTAATTTTTTTAGAAGTTACAACAAAAAACTCTGGGATATTATTTTAAATGAACTGAAAGATAAATGAAAAGTACGATTGACAACACCGTAGAATTTGTAAAAGAAAAACTGGAAGGAGCAGAAGCAGGCCATGATTGGTATCACATCGAAAGAGTCTGGAAACTGGCCGGAAAAATTGCAGAAACCGAAGAATGTAACCGTGAAGTTGTAGAACTGTCTGCGCTTCTTCACGATATTGCAGATCCTAAGTTTCATAATGGAGATGAAACCATAGCTCCGAAAATTTCGAGAGAATTTCTTGAAAAACAAAATGTTTCCCATGAAGTGATAGAGCAGGTCCTTTTTGTTATTGAAAATATTTCATTCAAAAACAGAAGCAATGCGCCTCAGAATCCTTCTGCTGAGCTCATGATTGTTCAGGATGCTGACCGTATTGATGCCATTGGAGCGATCGGGATTGCCAGAACTTTCAATTTCGGAGGCTTTAAAAATAACCCGATGTATGATCCTGAAATCAAGCCTAATCTGGGCATGTCTAAAGAAGAATATAAAAAATCAAACGGAACTACTATCAATCATTTTTATGAGAAATTGCTGCTGCTGAAAGATTTAATGAACACAGAAAGCGGAAGAAAACTGGCAGAAGAAAGACATGAGTATATGTTGAATTTTCTAGATCAGTTTTATAAAGAATGGAATGTAGACTAGAATTCTCCTGAAAAATCTGAAATCTGTATCTTTGCAATATGGAATTTATCATTTTTGTTATCTTTTGGGGCTGTCTGTTTTCTTTGATTTTCTATAAGATTAAATCAGGAAAGATCGCAAAGTGGGCAAAACTGTTCCGGATTCTGACTGTCGTTTTTTCGATTTCTTTTTTTGCATACTGGTTTATCAAAAAAAGCGCTGTAGCGTTTGTTGATAACTCAGTGGGGCTTCAGGTTGTAAATAAACTTCCGCAAACCTTAGACTTCTATCTTGTTAAAGTAAATAAAGTAGAGTCTAATACGGCATTAATCCCCAAACACATCGGAAAAATACGTCCCGATTATTACAGAGTTGAATATCTGAAGATGGATAAATCTGATGAATACTGGATTGTAGGATATTTAGGAAAAAAGAACCTGGTGTATTTTTCCCAGCATTCGGTTCCTAATAAAAATATAGATCAGATTGTTGAAGTACAGAATTATATCAATCAAAGTGTAAAGCTTTCTGATGCTGCCAAAAAACAGGTAGATGCCTATAATTATGAAAATACGAAGCTGGGTATCTGGATTACATTGGATTTTCTGCTTTTATTTCTTAATCTGGTATTACTCCTGAGAAAAAGTGAATAGCAATGGTAATGAGTAATAGAGGTTATAAAAATGTATTACTCATTACTTTTATTCACTATTTGTTTATTAAGGATAGTTCAGGATATGCATAATCCTCTCCTTAAGATCTTCCGGACAATTTTTAATAAGCTTGTCCTTATTTTGCTCACTTATTTGTTCGGGAGTTACCCATTCTGAAACATTAGAGCTCATACTGTGATTGTCATATATTCTTTTGATGGTATCATTTTCATAAAAGATATATTCATCGGTAAGCCAGTTACTGGCAATGCTTATTGTACAAATTTCTTTTTCCATATCATTGTTTTTTAAATTTACACTATTGTGTGAAATACGTATCCTCTAATGTATAAAATTTTATGATATGAAAAGACTTTATCCCCCAAATTTGTTATTAAGGAGATAAATTAAAATGAGTCTATTTAAACTTTTGAAAATGGATGAATTATTGTCTCAGAATGATCATTGAAATTAAAACAGTGTGCCTGTATTTTCAGTTGCCATTTGAGGAATGTGGATATCGGTTTTCCATTCCGCATTTAATTTCTTGATAAAGTAAGCTGACAATAACGGAGATGCTTTTTCGATATTTTGATGTACAAAGAAGTACAGGTTTTGCAGCCCTTCTTTCTTCCATTTTGTTAAATGCTGTACCCAGTCATCCAGTCTTTCATAATCACTTTCAGCATTAGCTCCTACATATCGGATAAAGGCATTCGGAGTAGTAAGACGCATATGAAGCATATCTCTTCTTCCGGCAGTATCTACAATAATGTTGGTGATATTGTGGGCTTCAAAAAGTTCACAGGTTGTATTGAGTATTTCTTCGTCTGTGAACCATTCGGTATTTCGCAGCTCAATGGCCAGAGGAACTTCTTTAGGCCACTCTTTTACAAATTTTTCCAGCCTGTCATAGTCTTTCGGTTTAAAATTATCATGAAGCTGAAGAAAGGCCATCCCTAATTTTTCATCAAAATTAATTACGGCTGAAGCAAAATGAGTGACCGGATCTGTAACATCTATAAGCCTCCTGAAATGAGAAACGGTGTTGGTAATTTTAGGAAAGAACTTAAATCCTTCCGGAGTTTTTTCCTTCCATGTTTTTACCTGATCAGGTGTCGGCATTCCGTAAAAAGTGGCATTCAGTTCTATAGAATTAAACTGAGTGGCATAATAGGTCAATTCGTCTTTCGTTCCTTTAGGATAGAATCCCTTAAGGTCGGTCTTATTCCATTTTGCACATCCGATAGATATATTGTTCAGCCCCTTTTTATTAAGGCTTAAAATTTCTTTGGTTCTGGAGTGATCTTTAGGAAGTGTAAAATCTATTTTTGAAGGGTCCTCTACTTGTCCGAATTTCATATTAAACTATTTTAATGGTTTAAAATTAAGTAATTTTTTTCAGTGATTTCTATAGTTGAGTGAAAAATTAAAGAGGTTACCGGAATGTAGATATTAAGTTTTTTTTAAGGAAATATTAAACTTTAGGTTACATAATGTTAATTTTATGTTACCATACTTCATATGAATGAATTTTAATTTTACAGCCGAGTTTGTATCAATAAAAATATGAAGAAAAAAATTATCTGTGCTTTTGCTTTATTGTCTTTTGGATTTGCATTTTCACAGGAAACCAGCTCTAAGATTTTTGGAAGATTAAAAGGAATTTCTTCCGAAGTTACGGTAAAGGTAGTGCATGTACCTACTAATAGTACCTTTGAAACAAAAAGTAACAGCAAAGGACAATTCAGTTTGGATAACCTTCAGCCGGGTGGTCCTTATAAAATTGAAATATTAGACGGTTCGCAGGTTATTTATGAAAATCCTAACCTTCAACTTTCCTTAGGAAACAACGATTTGCCTATAGTAGACGTTGGCAGCAAAGAAAAGACGATTGACGAGGTAAAAATTACTTCTAAGAGAACTATCGTAAAAAACGGGGTAGGGATCAGCCAGGCACAGATCTCCGGTCTTCCTAATATCAACAGAGGAATTCAGGATGTTACAAAATTGGTTCCACAGAGTGCTAACAACTCTTTTAACGGTACCAATTTCCGTTATAATAACGTTACGATTGACGGATCTATCAACAATGATGCTATCGGATTCAGCCCGTCTTTGGGAGGGCAGACAGGTACATCAGGAATGCCCGGAAGTAGTACCCGTTCCAATTCCATAAGCCTGGATGCTATTCAGGATGTACAGGTTTATATTGCTCCTTATGACGTGAAACTTGGGAACTTCCTGGGCGGAAGTATCAATGCTGTCACCCGAAGCGGAAGTAATGATGTGACAGGTTCTATGTATGTTTACGGAAGGAATGCTGCAATTACAGGGAATAACAGAGTAGGAGATAATTCTAAAATGCCAAAAGATTTTTCGGATTTCATTTATGGAGGAAGAGTAGGACTGCCAATCGTAAGAGATAAGGTGTTTTTATTTACCAATTTAGAATATACGAAAAGAACAGATCCGATCTTCTATAACGCCAATGATCCCAATGCCCTTATTAATGAAGAAGTTGCCCATAAGATCTCCGATTTTGTAAAAAATAGATACGGATTTAATGTAGGAAGTTTTAATCAGTACAATAACTTTTCAGAAAGCTCCAAGCTTTTTAATAAGTTAGACTGGAAAATTAATGATAAACACACATTATCCATTAAAAATAATACCGTATTTTCACAGGCTTCCAATCTTGAAAGAGATGGTGCCAACTTCAGGTTTTCCAGTATGGACTTCATCCAGAAGAATACCGCTTCCACCACTACTCTTGAACTCAAGAGCCGTTTTAATGATAAGTGGAGTAACAATTTAGTTTTAGGATATTCTTCAATTCATGATTACAGAGACCCTACTTCCGGTAATGCTATGTTTCCACAGGTTGAAATTACTTATAACGGAGGAACTATTTTGTTAGGAAACGACAGGGAAGCTACTGTTTTCAATATGAAACAGAAAACGTTTGAAATTACCGATAACCTTACCTATAAAAAAGGAAATCATACCTTCTTATTAGGAACCCATAATGAGCTTTATAATATTAATTATGGTTTCGTAAATGCTTTGAACGGAAGAATTTCGTATAAATCTCTTGATGATTTTTACAACTCCAATCCTGCGAGGATAAGAGGTACCTATCCTTTTAACGGAGAGAGCAGACAAACGCTTTTTGATAATCCTTATGCGCAGTATCAGGTAAACCTTCTTTCATTGTACCTCCAGGATGAAATCAACTGGGGAAGATTGAGATTGTCACCGGGTGTGAGAGTAGATTATACAGATTTACCTAACAAACCTCAGCTAAGCCCGCTGGTTACAAACTCTCCTCAGGATCCTAATTACGGGAAAACTTATACCTATACGCCTCTGAGCCAGCTAACCAATAACTATCTTAACAAACCAACGCTATCTCCAAGACTTGGATTTACCTATGATGTTACTGAAGACCGATCTGTAGTCTTAAGAGGAGGTTCAGGAATTTTCGTAGGTAGAATTCCGTTTGCATGGCTAGGATATGCATATTATAATGACGGGGTTGGATTTGGAAGTTACGATTATAACGCTCCGACAGCGGCGCAGCTTGCAGCCAACGGAGACCCTCTGGTAAGCGGCAACTTCCCAAAATGGCAAAACTCTTCAAAGGTACAGGTAGACCTTGTTGATAATAACTTTAAAATGCCAAGAGTCTGGAGAAGTTCATTAGCCGTTGATTATACCTTTAAAGGATATAAACTTACTTTAGAAGGTATTTATACCAAAGTGCTTTATGACCTGAAATTCCAGCAGGTGAATAAAACAGATAATGTGACGTATTACAGCTATGATGTGAATCATGAAATGCCAATTTATACAACGAACATCAATAGCAATTTCTCCAATGCTTATCTTCTTTCCAATACCAAAGAAGGATACCGTTACAATTTAACAGCGCAGCTTTCAAAATCATATGATTTCGGATTCAATTTCTTCGTAGCTTATACATACGGTGATGCTAAAGATATTACCAACGGAATCAGAAACTCTATGGAAAGTAACTGGCAGATGAACCAGTCGCTTACGCCTAACGATCCTAAGCTGACCACTTCCAACTTTGCGATTAAAAACAGGGTAGTGGCGAATCTGGGATATGCATTCAATATTTCTAATTCCAACAGGTTATATACGAATGTCTATTTCAATGCTCAATCCGGAAACCCTTATTCATGGGGATTTGTGAACAGTACTATTGCAAATACGGGACAGGCGGCAGGACTTGCTTATATTTTTAAAGATGCCAATGAAGCAGCCAAATATATTGTTCCTATAATGGGGAAAGATCAAAGTGGAGCGTCTGTTGTTTTGGTGTCTGCCCAGCAACAGGTTGCTGATTACGAAAACTTTATCAATAGCAATGACTATCTGAAATCAAGAAGAGGAAAGTTTACCGAAAGAAACGGAGACGTTACTCCTTGGAACATTCAGGCGGATATCAGAATTATGGATGAGATTAAACTGGGTAAAAAGAATAATATCCAGATTTCATTAAGTATTATCAATTTTACCAATTTGCTGAACAAAGACTGGGGGAAAGTATACTTTGTACCTAATACCTTCAACTCAACCGCAAGTGTAGGACTTACAAAAGTGGGGAATATTGCTACAGGTCAGCCTTCTGCAGGAGACCCTACTTATAACTTTAAAACACCGGGATTACCGTACACGATTGACCAGTTTGCGTCAAGATTCCAGGCACAGCTGGGAGTCAGATACAATTTCTAAGGTCAGTCTTTTATTTTACTTTATACAACTTTTTCATGGGTCCGGATTTTCTTTCCGGGCCTTTTTCTTTTATAGGACTGTAATGAATGAAGAATACCAAGGACTGATTTTTTTATAAAAGAAAATTATTTTAAACAGTTACAACCACCCGACTTTAATCCGCATATCCTCCAGTTATATTTTAAATTGCTTTTGCCTGATTTATTCTGCTAAAGCGAATCTGTGATAAAATATTAAAAGCACGCCATTGGCGTGCTTTCGTTGATATAGCGTGTTTATTATTTGGATTTATGCTTCACAAGCTGAGCATGTCACAAAATTCACCATCATTTCCTTTGAAACAGAAGAACTTCTTTGGTAGTAAAGTGTTTTTACCCCTTTCTTCCATGCCTCAATGTACAGATAGTTGACATCTTTTACAGGCATTGTAGAAGGAATCTGAAGATTCAGCGACTGAGCCTGATCGATATATTGTTGTCTCTGTGCCGCCTGAGAAATAATTTCCATCGGAGAAATTTCTTTGAACGTTTTGAATACTGCCTTTTCTTCAGGAGTAAGCTCATTAAGGTGTTGTACAGAACCGTGGTTCAGCATGATTGTTCTCCAGGTTTCTTCATTATCTAAACCTTTTTCTTCTAATAATTTTGCTAAATACTTGTTCTTACGCATAAAGTTTCCTTTAGCAAGCCCCGCTTTATAATAGTTTGAAGAGAAAGGTTCAATTCCGGGAGAAGTCTGCCCTAAAATAGCTGAACTTGAAGTGGTAGGAGCAATAGCCATAGTTGTGGTATTTCTTAATCCGTATCCTTTCAGTACTTCAGGTTCACCATAGATATTGGCTAGCTCTCTTGAAGCTTGTTCTGCCTGTTCTTTAATATGTCTGAAAGCTCTTGCATTGAATTGAGTAGCCTCAAAGCTTTCAAACGGGATCATATTTTTCTGTAAATAAGAGTGGTATCCTAAAACACCTAACCCAAGAGCTCTGTGACGCATAGCGAAATTTCTGGCTCCCTGTAAATAATAGTTACCTTCCGTTTTATCTATAAATTCAGATAAAACAGCATCAAGGAAGTAGATGGCTAATTTTACCGCATCCGTGTCCTTCCACTCATCGTACAATTCAAGATTCATGGAAGATAAGCAGCAGATAAAAGATTCATCTCTTGTAGAAGGCAGCATAATTTCAGAACAAAGGTTACTTGCATTGACTGCTAATCCTAGATCTTTATATACCTGTGGCTTATTTCTGTTAACATTATCTGTAAAGAAAATATAAGGCAGACCTTTTTGCTGACGGCTTTCCAGTACTCTTGCCCACACTTTACGTTTCTCCATGTCACCGTCAATCATATCCTGCATCCAGTAATCCGGAACACAAATTCCGGTGAAAAGATTCTGAATCGGGCTACCGATATCTTTAATGGATAAAAATTCTTCAATATCTCCGTGGTCAATATCTAAATAAGCTGCAAAAGCTCCTCTTCTTACTCCTCCCTGAGAAACAACATCCATTGCCGTATCAAATAACTTCATAAATGAAACGGCTCCTGAAGACTTACCATTGTCTGTTACAGCAGTACCTCTGTTTCTAAGTTCTCCGAAGTATCCTGAAGTACCACCACCAATCTTTGTCTGCATGATGACCTCACCCATTTTATGAGTAATCCCTTCAATACTGTCCGGAATGTGAACATTGAAACATGAAATAGGAAGACCTCTCTGTGTTCCCATATTTGCCCATACTGGAGATGAGAAACTGATCCATCCTTTTGTGATCATTTCTTTAAAAGCCGCTTGCAATTCAGGTTTGTATAACCTTTTTGCTGCTGCAGTGGTAATTCTGTCGATAGCTCCGTCTACCGTTTCACCTTTCAACAGATATCCTCTGTTCAACATCTGCTCAGACTCTTCGTTGAGCCACCATATATTTGAATTTTGCTCTTCCATAGATGTTATATTTTCAAACACCGGAGTGAGGGGATCACTCCGGTATTTTGTTTTTTATATTATTGATTCTAAAAATTCTACTTTGTGGGAACCTTTCAGCCCGCTTTCATCTCTTACCCGCTGAAACTCCTTAAAAGATGGGATATTCAAAACCTCATGCTGAACTTCTTCATTGAGGTAGTTCGAATAATGTAAAAATGTAACACCGTCTTCTTTTACATACACCTTATACTCAAACGCAGATGAATCCAAATTTTTAAAATCATCCAGAAATTTTTGAATATTTGCTTTATTTGCAGGAACAAATTCAGGTTTTACCGTGTAACTTACGATTACATTAATCATCTTTTATATTTGTGCTTGTGTTGTTGGATTAGAATAAATCGTTGGCCGTAATACTCTTATCGTGTTTCGTGTAATCAACAGGTCTTTTGGCAAAGAAATCATCCAATGAATTGGCAAATACTTCTTCCTCAAACCAGACCATTGGTCTGTATTGTTCCGGAGTAATATTATATCTTGTTTTCATATTGATTTTCTTCAAACTGTCATCCACACGATATTTCATGAAGTTTAACAGGTTTTCTTTAGACACATTGTCGATCTCACCCAATTCAAAAATCCAGCTCAGAATATCTCCTTCTCTTTCAATAGATTCATCCACAAGCGTGTAAATGTCTTCAATATCACTGTCTGATAACAGATCAGGTTGTTCTTCACGAATTTTGTTGATTAAATAGATTCCTGCATTAGCGTGAATCTGCTCATCTACAGAAGTCCATGCAATGATATTAGATACATTTTTCATGAATCCTTTGAATCTCGTGAAAGAAAGGATGATGGCAAACTGAGAAAATAGAGAAACGTTTTCTACCAGAATACTGAATAATAATAACGCTGAAACATACTCTTTAGGTGTTGCCGAGTTGGCATGTTTTAAAGCATTTCCAAGGAATTCAATTCTGCCTTTTACAGCCGGAATTTCTATCACATTAAGAAACTCGTCATTATATCCTAATACCTCTAGTAAACGGGAATATGCTTCAGAATGACGGAATTCGCATTCTGCAAAAGTAGATCCTAATCCATTGAATTCCGGTTTCGGAAGGTGATTGTATAAATTTCCCCAGAATGTCTTTACAGACACCTCAATCTGTGCAATGGCTAAAAGCGCATTTTTCACAGCATGCTTTTCATGTGGTTCCAACTGCGAATGAAAATCCTGAACATCTGCAGTAAAATCCACTTCCGAATGTACCCAGAACGATTTGTTGATCGCTTCTACAAATTGAAGAACCTCAGGGTATTCAAATGGCTTATAACTTACTCTTTTATCAAAAATTCCCATATTAATATCTTTATAATTAAAATAATTCAGATCTCTGTGGATAACGTTCAGAAAGTTTCTAACTTTTTGTTTTTCTGGTGGTTGTGAATGAAAGTTATTCACATTGTAAGTTTGTGTTTCTGATCAGAATCTAAATACAAAGTTCGAAAAAAAGAACTGATTTTGAAAGAGGTAAATACTAATTGACTGACTTTTAGCTGTAAAAGTTTTCCACATTTACATGAAACCGGCACGAATAATAGGCTGGAAGGGGATATTGTGGGTAAATAGATGGAAATCTTAAGTTACAACTAAACACTTTTGTGTAAAGTGTTATAAATAAAGATAAAATTAATTAAACAAAAAAAATATTGAATTAATTTTCATTCTTGTAACAATTTGAAAGTATCTTCTACTTATTGGGTATAAAACATAGACCACTTAATGTTAGTAATTCAGGATTTACATAAGTCATACGATACGGGGAAAAGCAAACTTCATGTTCTCAAGGGAATTAATCTGGATATATCAGAAGGTGAGTTTGTTTCTATTATGGGAAGTTCCGGTTCCGGAAAGTCTACACTTCTTAATATCATTGGAATTCTGGATGAAAAAGATTCAGGAACTTACGAGTTGGATGGCGTTCCGATCGAGCATTTGTCTGAGGTAAAGGCCGCAGAATACAGAAGCAAGTTTTTAGGATTTATTTTTCAGTCTTTTAACCTGATTAGTTATAAAACAGCGTTGGAAAATGTAGCACTGCCTCTCTATTATCAGAATGTTCCAAGAAAAGAACGTAATCAGAAAGCTTTGGAATACCTGGAAAAAGTGGGACTTTCGCAATGGGCTAATCACCTTCCAAGCGAACTTTCGGGAGGGCAGAAACAGAGAGTAGCCATTGCAAGAGCTCTGATCACAGATCCCAAAGTTGTACTGGCGGATGAACCTACCGGAGCACTGGATTCAAAAACAACCCATGATATTATGAAGCTGCTTCAGGATATTAACAATGAAGGAAAAACGATTATTGTGGTAACCCATGAACCCGATGTGGCTGCACAGACAAAAAGAAATGTGGTCCTGAAAGACGGGATTATTGAAAGCGATGAGTTCATTAAACAAATCGTTTTATAAATTAATTTGAGAATGAAATAACTTGAAAATTGATGGATCCTATTCTGTTCATCTTTAAATTTTTCAATCTTTTAATACTACTACAAAATGTTTGACCTAGATCGTTGGCAGGAAATATTCAGCTCTATCCGAAGTAATGTACTCCGGACAGTACTTTCCGGATTTACTGTGGCTTTGGGACTGTTTATTTTTATTGTGCTTTTTGGGATCGGAAAAGGGCTGCAGAATGCCTTCTCTGAAGGATTTGCCGGAGATGCCAAAAACCTGATTACCATTTATACAGGAAAAACTACTTTAGCCTATAAAGGACTGCAATCCGACCGGACTGTTACCATGAATAATTCTGACTATGATTTTCTGGTCAGTACCGATAAAGAAAAAGTAGGAGCATCCAGCCCCAGGTATGAAGTGAATTTAATGGTAAAATACGGAAAAGAAAGTGGCCTTTATCAGATTCACGGTGCAGAACCCGGAGAACAGATTATTGAAAACAGAAAGATTATTGACGGTCGCTATATCAGCCCCGGAGATCTGGCAAGAAAGCAAAATGTGGCCGTGATCGGAAGAATGGTACAAAGAGACTTGATTAAAAACGGAAGTTCTGTAGGAAAAGAACTGGATATCAACGGAACAATGTTTAAAGTAATCGGAGTGTTCTCTGATGACGGAGGAGACAGAGACGAAAGACATATTACCGTTCCGATTACGACTTTACAACAGATGAAAAAAGGATCTGATACCGTGAATACAGCCTATATCACATATAATGATAAACTAACACCGGATCAGGCAATTAAATACGGTGACGAACTGAGAGATAAGCTGAAAGCAAGAAAAAATGTTTCTCCTGATGATGAAAATGGTGTCCGTGTCTGGAATAATGCCAAGAATATGAACGATACGTTTACATTTATGGCTGTTCTTACGGCTATTGTAGGATTTATCGGACTGGGAACCTTATTGGCCGGAATTATAGGGATCAGTAACATCATGGTGTATATCGTGAAAGAAAGAACCAAAGAAATCGGGGTAAGAAAAGCAATTGGTGCAAAACCAAAAGGAATTGTAGCCCTGATTGTTCAGGAGAGTGTAGTGATTACGGTGGTTTCCGGATTTGTAGGAGTGGCTGTAGGGGTTTTAACATTAAACCTGTTAGGAGACAGCCTTGAAGAATTCTTTATTAAAAGTCCTAGCGTAGGATGGGGAACCATCTTTATGGCATTCATTGCTCTGGTCTTTTCCGGCTTAATTGCAGGATTCGTTCCGGCGTACAGAGCGTCAAGAATTAAACCAATTGAAGCACTAAGAACAGAATAAACAGCTTGTAAAACTTATAACTCATAATGTATAACTCATAATTCGAAAAGGTGAATATCATATTTAAAAAAGACACTTGGCAGGAGATCTATTATTCACTGAGGAATAATAAGCTTCGGACATTTCTTACCATGATTGGAGTAGGATGGGGGATGTTTTTGTATGTAAGCCTTCTTGGGGCTGCCAAAGGAATGGAAAATGGTTTTGATAAATTGTTTTCAGGATTTGCAACCAATTCAATTTTTTTATGGGCTCAAAAAACATCAATCCCCTATGAAGGATTTCCAAAAGGAAGAGATGTTCACCTTAATCTGTCTGATATGGATATGCTGAAGAGAAAGATTAATGAAATTGATTATATATCCCCGCAAAATGCAAGAGGAAGTTTTACCGGAACACCGGGAGAAACGATTTCAAGAAATGGAAAAAGCGGGACTTATTCTCTTACGGGAGATTATTCCGTAGGAAATAAAATTTCAGAGAAGAAGCTTATTTTCGGAAGATATATCAATGATGCGGATGTTTCGGGAAATAAAAACGTAGTAGTGATTGGAGAAGAAATCTATAAAAACTTTTTTGCTTCCAAGAAAAATGAAAATCCCATTGGCCAGTCTATCAATATAAAAGGAATATTCTTTAATGTAATCGGCGTTTTCAGAGTGAAAAAAGGAGGTGGTTTCGAAAACGACCGTACGGCATTTATCCCACTTTCTACCTATACGAAGATGTATAACGCAGGTGAACAGATCGATATGTTTGCTATTGTCAGTAAACCGAATGCTAATGTGAATGCTGTTGAAGAAAATGTGAAGCAGGTTCTGAAAAATAAAAATAAAGTTTCTCCTGAAGATACCAATGCTTTTGGAAGTTTCAATTTGGGAAAAGAGTTTAAAAAACTGACAGGCTTCCTTACGGGGATGCAGCTTTTGACCATTATTGTGGGAACGCTCACTATTCTTGCAGGGGTTATTGCGATTTCAAATATTTTGCTGATCACAGTAAAAGAAAGAACAAAAGAGATCGGAATCCGAAGAGCATTAGGAGCAAAGCCGGCGGAAGTGAGAAATCAGATTCTGTTGGAAAGTGTTGTGATTACTCTCTCTTCAGGGCTGCTGGGATTCATGTTTGGAATTTTTGTGCTGATGATTTTGAATGCCGTTACCCAGGGACAGGATTCGTTTCCTTTTTATAATCCAACGGTAAACTATGGAAATGTATTTGCCGCAATGGCAGTGATGGTGATTTTAGGATTAATTATCGGAATGATACCGGCACAAAGAGCCGTAAAAATTAGACCTATTGAAGCGTTAAGAACAGAATAATAATTTGATTAAAAAAATAAACTATACGTATGAAAAAGAAATTCACTTGGAAAAAAGCCATTTATATTTTTTTAGGGCTTTTATTTGCAGTGGCATTGTTCTCAGGGATTGGATATCTTATAAAATCTAACTCTAAAGAAGGGGAAGCCTTTCTGACCCGTCAGCCTAAAGTTCAAAATATGGATGATAAAGTAATGGCTACCGGAAAGATTACTCCAAAAGAAGAAATTGAGATCAAACCGAATATTACAGGTATTATCGATAAAATTTTAGTGAAAGAAGGAGATAGAGTAGAAGTAGGGCAATTGATTGCCACAATAAGAATTGTTCCCAGTATTTCTGAGGTAAATGCTGCGCAACAGGAGGTTCAGAATGCACAGCTTCAGATCAATAATTCCCAGATGAATGTCGGGAATATGCAAAAACAGTATGAAATGCAGGAACGATTATATAAGCAAGGTGTAATTTCCAAACAGGATTACCTGAATTCTCAACAACAGCTGTTTACACAACAACAGAATCTTAAAAATGCTCAACAACAGCTTAATACAGCACAAAAAAGACTGCAAATTGCAAAGACAGGTGCTACTCCCGAACTTCAGGGGCAAGGGCTTGCTACGACGCAAATCCGTTCTAAAGCTTCAGGTACTGTTCTTGAGGTTCCCGTAAAAGTAGGAAGTCAGGTAATTGAAGCCAATAACTTTAACGCGGGTACAACTATTTGTTCTGTTGCAGATCTAAATTCGTTGATCTTTAAAGGAGAAATTGATGAAGCACAGGCCGGAAAACTAAAGGAAGGTATGGATATGAATATTGTGATCGGAGCATTACAGAATAAAACATTTCCGGGAAGGCTGACGATGATTGCACCGAAAGGAAAAGATAATGCCGGAACCATTAAATTTCCGGTAGAAGGTGATGTTAATAACCCTAATAATGAATACATCAGAGCTGGTTTTTCAGCAAACGGAGAAATTGTCTTAAGTTCTCAGAAAAATGCATTGTTACTGGATGAATCATTGGTTCAGTATGAAAAGAAAGACGGAAAAGATATTCCTTTTGTTGAAGTGAAACAACAAGACGGAAAATTCAAGAAAGCTTATCTGAAACTGGGCGCAAGTGATGGTATTAACGTTCAGGTTCTTTCGGGATCCGGAATTACAAAAGATTCTCAGATTAAAGTCTGGAACCCGTCTGATAAAGACAAAGAAGAATTAAAGTCAAAGCAAAAATAATAAACTGACACTATAAGTTTTTTAAACTGTGAAATCCCGAGGAATCTCTTCGGGATTTTTTATTGTCATATCAGTATATTTCTATAGCAATTGTATGAATAATTGTATATTAGATGTAATAATAGGTTGAGGATAGATGTCTTATAGTTAATTCCGGTTTATTGTTATAATCATGAAAAAATATTATTGGGTTCTTGTTATTTTTATTCTTGCAAAATTTATTCTTCAATATTCTCTGGTCAGCCCGGAATACGACCTGCAGCGCGATGAATACCTGCATTTTGATCAGGGATATCATTTGGCGTGGGGATATCTTTCGGTGCCTCCTGTGACTTCATGGATTGCCTGGCTTATCAGAATGTTAGGCGGATCCGAATTTTGGATCCGGTTTTTTCCTGCCTTATTTGGGGCTTTAACGATCGTGGTGGTCTGGAAAATAATTGAAGAACTGAATGGAAGTCTGTTTGCTAAAATTCTTGCATCTGCCGGACTGCTTTTTTCTATATTACTCCGGTTGAATATGTTTTTTCAGCCCAATTCCATGGAAGTGTTGTTATGGACGTTGTTTTTTTATATTCTCATCAGATATGTCAGTACTGAAAAAGTAAAATGGCTGTATTGGGGAGGAATTGTCTTCGGAATCGGAATCCTGAATAAATACAATATTGCTTTTCTCGCCTTAGGGTTTATTCCGGCACTGCTCCTGAGCAGTCAGAGAAAGATCTTTCTGAATCCGCATCTTTACTTGAGCGGGCTTCTGACTCTTCTTATCGTTTTACCCAATTTGATCTGGCAATATGAACAGCATTTTCCGGTGATTCATCATATGAAGGAATTGTCAGAAAGACAGCTGGTGAATGTGAACAGATGGAATTTTATGAGAGCGCAGGCATTGTTTTTTATTGGAATTGGTTTTGCCATTATCGCTGCTTTTTATGCTTTGCTGTTTTATCCTCCTTTTAAAAAGTTCCGGTTTTTCTTTTGGGGGTATGTGATTACGATAGGATTATTTGTTTTTTTTAAAGCGAAGGATTACTATGCTATAGGACTTTATCCTGTTTATATTGCTTTTGGAACTACCTATTTAGGAACTATCCTCAGAGAGGGCTGGAAAAAGAAATGTATTCAGCCTGTTTGTCTTTTGCATCCTGTGATTTTGTTTTTTCCGTTGTACAGTCTTTTGTTTCCGAATAAAAGCCCGGAATTTATAGCTGCTCATCCGGAGTGGTACAAAAAATTTGGATTACTTCGCTGGGAAGATGGTGAAGACCATTCCTTACCTCAGGATTTTGCCGATATGCAGGGCTGGAAAGAACTTGCCCAAAAAGTGGATGAAAAATATTCCCGGTTATCAAAAACAGGAAATACATTGGTTTTATGTGACAATTACGGACAGGCAGGAGCTATCAATTTTTATTCAAAAAAAGGAATAAGAGCAGTTTCATTCAATGCCGATTATATCAATTGGTTCGACTTAAGTAAAGCCTATAAAAACCTGATCAGAGTCAAAGATTATTCAGAGAATCAGGATGAAATTAGAGAAACAGGTCCTTATTTTGACATTACGGAAAAGGTAGAGTATATCACCAAACCGTTTGCCAGAGAGAAAGGTACTGCCATATTCAGTTTTGAAGGAGCGAAAATAGATATTAACAATAGAGTTCAGAATGAGATCAGGGAAGTCAAACAAGAATATTAATACACTATTAACACTTGATACTGAGATGTAAGTGTGAAATAATCTCTACATTCGTTCTTGCTAAAACGGTTGGTCAGAAGAATTTCTTTGAATGCCGGAACTTAGTTGAAACAACTAAATTATATAAACCCGATCGGCTGTTTAGTAAAAGAGCTGATCAGAAACTGATTCTTGAATTTGTATCAACTCAGGAATCTTTTTTTTAATTTATAGTATAAAATATTATCGCAACAATATTGCGTTATCTGATTTTGTTTTACCTTTGCATGAACAGTTGTTATTTCTAACTGTCATCATATTATGGAAAATAAAAACTTTGATGCCATCATCATAGGAGGCAGTTATGCCGGATTATCAGCAGGAATGGCTTTAGGAAGATCCCTGAGAAATGTATTAATCATTGATAACGGGAACCCCTGCAATAAACAAACTCCGCATTCTCATAATTTTATTACTCAGGATGGGAAAACCCCGGGAGAAATTTCAGATCTTGCCAGAAAGCAGGTGAAAGCCTATCCTACCGTCCGGTTTTATGACGGAACCGTTTCAGTCATGAAAAAAGAAAGCTCAGGCTTTAAGATAGAAACTTCCTCCGGTGAATGTTTTAATGGTAAAAAGCTCATTCTGGCTTCGGGGATAAAAGATGCTATGCCGGATATTCCCGGATTTGCAGAATGCTGGGGAATATCAGTAATTCATTGCCCGTACTGTCATGGCTATGAAGTCAGAAATGAAGTAACAGGGGTTTTGTCTGATGGAGATCTGGGTTTTGAGTTTTCAAAACTGATCTATAATCTGACAAAAGAACTGACACTGTTTACCAACGGGAAAACGAAACTTAGTGCTGAGCAGCTTGGAAAGCTCAATCAGCATACAATACGGGTAAACGAAGATGAGATTGAAAAGATAGAACACGAAAAAGGATATATTCAAAAGATCATTTTTAAAAATGGAAAAGAAGCTCCGTTAAAGGCTTTGTATGCTAAAATAACTTTCACACAAAATCTTAATGTTTCAGCAGATTTAGGATGTGAGCTGACAGAGCAGGGATTTATAAAAGTTGATTTTATACAAAAGACAAGCGTTTCCGGAGTTTTTGCCTGTGGTGATAACGTTACTATGATGAGGTCTGTAGCCAATGCTGTTGCTCAGGGGAGTTTGGCAGGAGCAATGGTTAATAAGGAGTTGTCGGAAGAGGAATTTGAAATCAGTAGTTTTTAAATTTTATGACTGAAAAACATCCTTTTCCATATTAAAATCTTGCCGGAAATTCCGTACATTTGGGGTGAAAAATTTCAAAAACTAAAAGTAAAATGGATATTATTTTCGACCTGATTGAAAAGGAAAGACAAAGACAGGCCCATGGATTGGAGCTGATTGCATCAGAAAATTTTGTTTCTGAAAATGTGATGAAAGCAATGGGAAGTGTACTGACAAACAAATATGCTGAAGGATACCCCGGAAAAAGATATTACGGTGGATGCGAAGTAGTAGATGAGGTTGAAACATTAGCTATCAACAGAGCAAAAGAACTTTTCGGAGTGGATTATGTAAATGTACAGCCACATTCCGGTTCTCAGGCTAATGCCGCCATTTATCTTGCCGTTTTGAAACCCGGTGATAAAATTATGGGAATGGATCTTTCAATGGGAGGTCACCTTACCCATGGTTCTGCGGTAAATTTTTCAGGAATTCAATATGAAGTAGTTTCTTACGGAGTAGAAAAAGAGACGGGTCTTATTGATTATAATCAAATGAGAGAAGTAGCGCTAAGAGAAAGACCCAAAATGATGATTGCCGGTTTTTCTGCTTATTCAAGAGACCTTGATTATGCCAAATACAGAGAGATTGCTGATGAAATAGGTGCAACACTTTGGGCAGATATCGCTCACCCTGCAGGTTTAGTTGCCAAAGGATTATTAAATTCTCCGTTTGAGCACTGTCATGTAGTAACAACTACCACTCACAAAACGTTAAGAGGGCCAAGAGGAGGAATGATCATGATGGGGAAAGACTTTGAAAATACATACGGTCATAAAACTCCGAAAGGAGAGGTTAAAATGATGAGTCAGGTGTTAGACGGAGCTGTATTCCCTGGAATTCAGGGAGGACCTTTAGAGCATGTAATTGCCGGTAAAGCAATCGCTTTCGGAGAAGCTCTGGATGGGCAGTTCGAAACCTATGCAAAACAAGTGAGATCTAATGCTCAGGCGTTGTCAAAAGCCATGATCGAAAGAGGGTTTGACATTGTAAGCGGTGGTACGGATAATCACCTGATGTTGGTAGATCTTAGAAATAAAGGAGTAAATGGTAAGGAAACTGAAAAAGCATTAGTGCTTGCTGATATTACTTGTAATAAAAATATGGTACCTTTTGACGATAAGTCACCGTTTACAACATCTGGTATCAGATTAGGAACAGCTGCCATTACAACAAGAGGACTTAAAGAAAATGATATGGATACGATTGCAGGATTTATTTCTGAAGTCGTAGATAATATCAAAAATGAAGAGGTGCTTACTTCCGTAAGAAAGAAGGTTAATGAATTAATGGAAGGGAAAGCACTGTTCAACTATTAATATAACTGGAAATATAATATAAAGAATGGGCGCCTGCTCATTCTTTTTTTTTTACCTATGGAAAAGAAATCGTTTACTTTTGAAGAGATTAAGCAGAAGCTGGTTAACTATTGTGTTTATCAGGATCGCTGCCATGCGGAAGTGGAACAAAAAATGAGGGAATTCCTTCTTATTGATGAAGCGAAGGAAGAAATTCTGTTATATCTTTTAAAAGAAAACTATCTCAATGAAGAAAGATTTACCAGAAGTTATATTCGTGGGAAATTCTATATTAAGCATTGGGGGAAAAATAAGATCAAAATGAATCTGAAGCAGAAACAAATATCTGAAAAAATGATCAGTATATGCTTTGATGAAATTCATGAAGATGATTACAGAAAAACCATTATAAGAATCTATGAAGATTATTTCTCCAAACAAAAAGGGCTTCAGGAATACCAGAAAAAATCAAAGACGATCAAGTACTTAATGAGCCGGGGCTTTGAATATGAAAAAATAAATGATACATTTGATTAAATATAAAAAGTGAATATTAAAAACATAAGAAAAGATTGAAAGGAAATAAAAGGATAGATGCTGATATTTTAGAATCTGTAAAAACCATGAATTTTATCAGGAATAATTTTACGCTTTTGAAAGTGTCTGTCTTTTCGAAAAATATAATAAAGCTCTTTTTTCGAGGAATTGTTGAGCAACTGTCACTATATAAGGAAATAAATTCAAAATTAGAAAAGAAAAATTTTAAAAAAATATTTTCTGAAAATGGTATAGAAACCAGATGTTTATGACAGGTAGTATATTTTTCAAAATTATATAACAAATATAAATTCTTTAAAGAGAATCTTTGTGGTATACTTTTTGAAAGGGGTTTATGTTTATCGCCGGAACTAATCTTACTGCTAGTAATGAAAATAAAATCGAACAATTATTAAATAATATCAGAAACTAAATTTATTTTTTTAGATATAGTATATTGATGAGATTTTATTTTAATTTTGCATCAATGATTCAATGGGGGTTGAATTAATAATCATGACTTGTACCACACTTTAATAATATATGAACACAAATAAAGACAATGTATAATTCTTTCAGGAAAAAAATATTTGGAGGGGATAATGTTGTCAATCTCTCAGATGTAAGATATCTACCGAGATGGATAATACTAATCATAGATATTATAATTCTCGTAATATCCTTATTTCTTTCCACCTATATCATCGAAAAAATCACTAAAGGAGAATTTATTTATCATGATGATAAAAGTATTGTTTTTGCTTTTATTATTCTTATAAACACCTTCTTTATGTATGTTTTCAAGACATATGCAGGAATTATAAGACACTCTACTTTTATAGATTTATTCAAACTTTTTGTTTCGTGCTTCTGTACGATGTTTGTTGTAGCTACAATAAATATTTTTTACTTCTGGATTTTCGGAACAAAATTTATATTGACACCTTACCTTGTCCTGTATTTTGTCATATCTTTTATGGGATTGTTTCTCTTTAGATTATATGTCAAAGAGTTTTTTCACATTGTAAGAGAATACAGAAGAAGTGCGTTGAAAAAAAGGATTTTGGTGCTTGGGATTGATGAACAGTCAATTGCGATTGCAAGAGCGATTCTGGATAATCCCAATCTTCCCTATCAAGTGGTAGGCTTTTTGACGCAGAGAACAGATTCCAAAAGAGCCTCTCTTCTGGGTAAGCCTATTTATGCGAAAGAAAAAATCGAACACAGTACCAAAGATGATCTTGTTATTGACGGGATTATTATAGTAAAAGAAATGATGGCAAAAGATGAAATGAATTCCTGGGTGAATTTGTTTCTGGAAAAAGATTTAAATGTTTTTAAAGCGCCTTCAGTACAAAAGCTGAGAGATAGTGACCTGGGTGGATCCATCAGAAATCTTCAGATCGAAGATTTACTGAACAGAAAACCTATAAAAATTGAAAATGAAGAGGTTAAAAGCAGGCATTACGGAAAGAATGTACTGGTAACGGGTGGAGCAGGATCGATAGGCAGTGAGATCGTAAGGCAGGTTGCCCAGTTTACACCGTCTTTAATTGTCGTGTTGGATCAGGCTGAGACCCCTTTATATGATGTTGAACTTGAGATGAAGGAAAAATTTCCTCACATCAGATTTAAATTTGTACTGGCAGATGTTTCCAATATGCAGCGTATTGAACCCTTGTTTCAGATGTATAATTTTTCCATGGTGTATCATGCTGCTGCGTACAAACATGTACCGCTGGTAGAAGATAACCCTAATGAAGCCGTTCGTGTGAATGTACTGGGATCAAAGAATATTGCTGTTTTATCGAGTCGCTATAAAGTGAACCGATTTGTGATGATTTCTACTGATAAAGCGGTTAACCCAACCAATGTAATGGGGGCTTCAAAAAGATCTGCAGAACTTTTTGTACAGTCACTCCAGCATACAGCAGGAAATACCACCAAGTTTATCACAACCCGATTCGGAAATGTTTTAGGTTCTAATGGTTCGGTAATTCCTCACTTTAAAAAACAGATTGAAGCAGGTGGGCCTGTTACGATTACCCATCCGGATATCGTAAGGTATTTCATGACCATTCCTGAAGCCTGTGAGCTGGTTCTTCAGGCCGGGACAATGGGACATGGAGGAGAGATCTTTGTTTTTGACATGGGAGAACCGGTGAAGATTCTCGATCTGGCGAACAGAATGATTAAATTATCGGGCTTTGAACCCAATATAGATATTAAGATTATTTATACGGGGCTCAGACCAGGTGAAAAACTATACGAAGAATTATTAAGTGATAATGCCAAAACTCTTCCGACTCATCATGATAAAATTATGATTTCTAAGGATCCTGTGATGTCATTTTCGGAAATTGAGTATCTTGTTAATCTGATTACAGAAGCATCAGAAATGAAGGAAAAAGTAGAGGTAGTTAAGATTTTGAAATCAATCGTACCCGAATTTAGAAGTAATAATTCTATCTACGAGGTTTTGGATAAATAGGAGAAGCGGAAAGAAATATAAATGTATATATTTGTACAATTTTAAAATATGAAAAGTAAAATATTAGGGATATTTTTTGTATTCTTATTAGTATCATGTAAGGTCAAGGACAATGTTCAGAATGATCTCAATTATATGCAGAATATAGAAAATATTGCAATAGAATCTTCTGCAAAAAATTCTAGTTCTACCATACAGGCAGGAGATCAGCTGGTGATCTTGATTACAGCAAAAGATATGGATGTAGTAAAACCATTCAATCAGAATTATTCTTCTTCGGAAATCATCCAGACCAATAATTTTGCTGGCGGAAATACTCCTAATCAGGGGATGACTACTATTTCAGGTCCTACATACATCGTTGACAGTGATGGGAACATTGATTTCCCGATCATTGGCAAAATGAATACCAAGGATAAGTCTCTTGTAGAATTTAAAGATGAAATAAGGGAAAAAATTACCCAGTATGTTATCAACCCAACGGTAAATGTCCGTCTTGCTAATTTTAAAGTGACCATCTTAGGTGAAGTTAACCGACAGGGAGACTATACCATTGCTAACGGACAGGCCACTGTACTGAATGCATTAGGGCTTGCCGGAGATTTGACGATCTATGGAAAACGTACTGATATATTGGTAATCCGAACTGAAAATGGAAATGTTATACATGGAAAAATTAATCTACAGGATGCTAATCTTATTAACTCTCCATTTTTTAACTTAAAACAGGGCGATGCTATTATAGTCCAATCCAATAAAGTCCGGGAAATAACAGCAAGGCAGAATCCTAATACAGGACTTTATCTGACTGCTATTTCTATCGGAGTTACTGCCATTGCTGTAGTTATAAGTTTATTTAATAAGAAATAAAAAATTAATGGATAGCCAAAAACCTTCACAAATTTTTGAAGTAAAAAAAAACGATAATATTAATGAAATATTGAAGCCCTATCTTCAAAAATGGAAGTGGTTTATTATTTCAGCTTTTTTATGTGCAGCAATCACTTATTTTGTTCTAAAATTCAGTGTTCCTGTATATAATATTCAATCTACTGTTTTGATTAAGGATTCTAAAAATTCATCTTCCTCTGATAGTGATGTTTTGAAGGATCTTTCCGGATTCGGAGGAATGAAAACGAACAGTGTTGAAAATGAGATCCAGATATTTAGGTCGAAAAAAATGATGCGTAATGTTGTTGTAGAGCAGAATCTTCAAACAAATATTTACGGAAAAGGTAAGTTTCAAACCATTGAACTGTATAAATCGACTTCACCTATTGAGGTGAAAGTGATCAGTGAAAAACCAGATGCGAATTTTATAGTAAAATCTTTAAAATTCAGCTCACAGGGAAACAGGTTTGCGCTGTCATCCCCTGATCTTAAAAATACGATTACAGGTGAATATGGGAGAACAATAAGTTTACCGTATGCCAATATTATTGTCCTGAAAAATAAAAAATTCAACCCGGCTTTGGTCAAAGATGTTGATCTTAATAATCTTGATTTGGTGGTTGCTTCCACTGATTTCAGAACAACTCAGCTCCAGTCAATACTCGGAGTGGGATTAGTGGATAAAGATGTTACTGTAATACAGCTTTCCATGAATTATCCTCAGGTTGAAAAAGCTAAGGATATCTTAAACAGATTGGTGGTGGTATACAATAACGATGCTATTGTAGATAAATCCTCCGAATCAAGAAAAACCCTTGAGTTTATTGATGACAGAGTGAAAAAATTGGCTGTTGAACTGGGAGATGTTGAAAACCAGAAAGAAAGCTTTAAATCCCAAAATCAAATTACAGATCTTGAAACTGAAGCTAAGATAAGTTTGGAAACCTCAGCCACTGCAAGACAGAAGCAATTAGAAATAGATGCACAGCTTGAGCTTACGAATGCTCTTTTAAACTATGTAAACAAGCAGGGGCAATATCAGGTACTTCCTTCAAATGTTGGTCTCAACAGTACGGAAACAGCATCAAGTATCGATACCTACAATCAGTTGGTATTACAGAGAAAAAGACTTTTAGAATCGGCAACTCCTGAAAACCCTGTAGTAGCAGATATTACCAGACAGCTGGATCAGATGCGCTATTCTGTGGTACAGAATCTTCAACGAATCAAAGTTAATTCCGAACTTGCTAAAAATGAATATGTAGGCGAGCAGAACAAAGTTTCAGGAAAGATTTCCAAATTACCTTCCATCGAAAAGATTTTCAGAGGGATTGAAAGACAACAGCAAATTAAAGAAAACCTGTATCTGCTTTTACTGAAGAAACGGGAGGAAACTGCTATTGCAGAATCTATTATTGCTCCTAAAGCAAGAGTGGTGGATGAAGCTTATGCTTCAACGGCTCCGGTCTCTCCAAAGAAGCTGATCATATTATTTATCGCTTTAGTGGTTGGAGTGATGATTCCTGTTGTTTTAATTTATATCCGTGAATTATTTAATAATAAAATTAAATCAAGACATGATCTTGAAAAACTTTCTTCCACTGCCGTGGTAGGTGAAATACCAAGTCTGGCTAAAGGAGAAAATGATATTGTACAGGTGAATGATATCACTCCTATGGCTGAAGCCTTTAGAATTCTGATCACCAATATGAATTTTATGCTTGGTAAAAAGGAAAAGGGGAAAGGAAAGATTGTCTATGTGACTTCCACCGTTCAGGGTGAAGGAAAGACCTTCGTTTCCGTTAATCTTGTGCTTACCCTGGCCAATCCGAACCGAAGAGCTATTATCATTGGAGCCGATATCCGAAATCCTCAGTTACAGAGATATAATACTTCAAGAAAAGGCCTTGCCGGGCTTACAGAATATCTGTATTCTGATCAGACCCAGATCAACGATATTATTCACATGACTTCTTTTAATCCTAGCTGTGACGTGATTTATTCGGGAATGATACCACCGAATCCTACGGAATTACTTACCAACAACAGGTTCGAGGAACTTCTGGAAGAACTGAAGGGCAGATATGACTATATCATTGTAGATACTGCACCGTTGATGCTGGTTACCGATACATTCCTTATTGCTGATCATGCTGATGTTACCTTGTATGTGACAAGATCTAAATTTACCGAAAAGGAATTAATTGGTTTTGCTGATTCCAATATTGAAAACAATAAAATTAAAAACGTTGGTTTTGTACTTAACGATATCAGTAAAGAGTACTTCGGGTATGGTAATAAGTATGGATACGGATACAGTGCTAAGAAGAAAACATGGCTTGAAAAACTGAGAGATAAATTTTAAGAAAACAAAGAATGACATCAAATTATAAAGAGATTGTAGGAAAGAAAGTACTGGTAACAGGAGGAGCCGGATTTATAGGATCAAATCTGATTGAGAAATTATTAAGTCTTAAAGTAAAGATCACGTGTCTTGATAATTTCGCAACAGGAAAAAGAGAAAATATTGCTCCTTTTTTGGATCACCCGGATTTCACATTGATAGAAGGCGATATCCGTCATCTTGAAGACTGCAGAAAAGCCTGCGAAAATCAGGAGTATGTACTTCATCAGGCTGCTTTGGGTTCTGTACCAAGATCTATTAACGATCCGATTACCAGTAACGATGTAAATGTGGGCGGATTCCTCAATATGCTGATGGCAGCTAAAGACGCCGGAGTTAAAAGATTGGTGTATGCAGCATCGTCTTCCACCTATGGGGATTCAGAAGCGCTTCCTAAAGTGGAGGATAATATCGGAAAGCCGCTTTCTCCCTATGCCGTTACAAAATATGTAAACGAGCTCTATGCTGATGTATTCAAGAAAACCTATGATTTTGATACCATCGGATTAAGATATTTCAATGTATTCGGGAGAAGACAGGATCCTAACGGTCCTTATGCAGCAGTGATTCCTAAATTCGTACAGCTTTTGATCAAACATGAAGCGCCCGTTATCAACGGTGGCGGAGAATATTCAAGAGACTTTACGTATATTGATAATGTAGTGCAGATGAATCTCCTGGCCATGACGGGGGAAAATGAAAATGCAGTCAATCAGGTATACAATGTTGCGTGTGGAGACAGAACCACTCTTAATGATTTATTGGAATTCCTTAAAGAATATCTGTCAGATTTTGACGGAGAAATCAATAAGGTAGAAGCTATTTATGGACCTTATAGAAAAGGGGATGTTCCTCATTCTTTGGCGTCAATAGAAAAAGCAGAAAAATTACTAAACTATAAACCAACACATTCAGTGAAAGAAGGGCTTAAAGAAGCTGTGACATGGTATTGGGAAAATTTAAAATAACATGATGAATTACAAAATTTCAATTATTGGCTTAGGATATGTGGGGTTACCTTTAGCAAGGCTTTTTGCAACTAAATATCCGGTTGTGGGCTTTGATATTAATGATCAGAGAATTGAAGAATTAAGAGCCGGAAAAGATAGTACACTGGAAGTTGATGACGATATTCTGCAGTCGGTACTTATTAAGAATAATCCTGCCCGTGAAGAAAAAGGATTATACTGTTCGTCTGATCTCAATGACATTAAGGATTCCAATGTGTATGTGATCACTGTTCCTACACCGGTAGACAAAAATAATCGCCCTGACCTTACCCCTTTGATTAAAGCCAGTGAAACGGTAGGGAAAGTGATCAAAAAAGGAGATATTGTGATTTATGAGTCTACCGTATATCCTGGTGCTACAGAAGAAGATTGTATTCCGGTTGTAGAAAGAGTTTCAGGACTTGGGTACAATGTTGATTTTTACGGCGGATATTCACCGGAAAGAATTAATCCGGGTGATAAAGAACATACTGTTGAAAAAATTTTAAAAGTAACCTCGGGATCCACTCCTGAAATCGGGAAAATTGTGGATCAGCTTTATAATTCAATTATTATTGCCGGAACCCACCTTGCCCCAACCATAAAAGTGGCAGAAGCAGCTAAAGTAATTGAAAACTCTCAGAGAGATATCAATATAGCCTTTGTCAATGAGCTGGCGAAGATCTTTAACCTGATGGGAATTAATACCCATGATGTTTTGGAAGCTGCGGGAACGAAATGGAACTTTTTACCTTTCAAACCAGGACTGGTAGGAGGTCACTGTATTGGTGTGGATCCTTATTACCTGGCACAGAAAGCTCAGGAATACGGCTATCATCCAGAAATTATTTTAGCCGGCAGAAGGCTGAATGATTCGATGGGGAGATATGTAGCTGAACAGGTTGTAAAAACTATGATCAAAAATAATGTCAATGTGAATACAGCTAATATTCTGATGTTGGGATTCACCTTCAAAGAAAATTGTCCGGATGTCAGAAATACCAAAATTATCGATGTCGTGAAAGCGCTGGAAGATTTTGGAACAAAAGTTGAAATTTATGATCCTTGGGCAAATGTTGATGAAGTGAAACACGAATATAATATTAGTTGTACAAATACGTTGCCTCAAAAGAAGTACCATGCGATCATTCTCGGTGTAGCCCATAAAGAGTTTTTAGAGATCAGTATTGATGATCTTAAAGCTGAAAATGCCATAGTATATGATGTAAAAGGTATTTTAAAAGAATCAGATCAAAAATTATAATTGGCTTATGACTCCTAAAATAATAGAACTCCCGAAGATATTTGACAAAAGAGGAAATCTTTCCTTTTTTGAACATCCAAATCAGCTTCCTTTTGAAATAGCCAGAACTTACTGGATCTATGATGTTCCTGGGGGAGAAGTGAGGGGAAGCCACGCTTTTAAAGAACAGCAGGAGTTTATTATCGCATTATCCGGCAGTTTTGATGTTGTGATTCATGACGGTAAGGAAGAAAAAGTATTTTCACTGAACAGATCATATTACGGATTATACATTCCTAAGATGTACTGGAGAAGACTGGAAAACTTTTCTACCAATTCATTGGCACTTATTGTTTCTGATAAGCCATATAATGAAAACGACTATATAAGAGATTTTGAAGAATTTAAAAAACAGACTGATGAACAATAAGATTTCTGTATTTGACTGTAGTGTTATTGATCTGGGAAAAGTGGGTTTTGATGAGGGAAACCTTACGGTGGTGGAAAATTCAGTCTTCCCTTTTGAAGTTAAGAGGGTGTTCTATCTGTATGATATTGCGGGTGGAGAAAGCCGTGGCGCCCATTCTCATAAAGAATGCCATCAGTTTCTGATTGCTGCAGGGGGAAGCTTTGAAGTATCGCTGGATGATGGAAAGTTCAAAAGACAGGTTTTTCTGAACCGTCCGGATATAGGATTGCATATTCCTCCTGGAATATGGGCTTCTGAGATCAATTTCTCTTCAGGTGCCATTTGCCTGGTCTTAGCCTCTCATCACTATAATGAAAAAGATTATGTGAGAGATTACGAAGAATTTAAAAAGATCGTCAGTCAAAAATAAATGGACTTCCCGGATACATTCTGCAGGCCCGAAAGAAGATCATAGAATTTCTATGCTATAAGTTATAATTTGTAAACACATGAGATATGGTAATTGACTATAAGGGAATTAAACTTAGATTGGTAAATGAAGAAGATGCTTCATTTATTATTGTTTTAAGGAATGATGAGAAAAAATCAAAATTTATTTCAAAGACATCTACTGATATAGAGGCTCAGAAAAAATGGATTTCTGATTATAAAACCCGTGAAAAAGCAGGACAGGAATATTATTTTATCGCTACGGATGATAATGGTGAGGATTTTGCAACCTACAGACTTTATAAAATTGATTCAGGGCAGCCTGAAATTGGAAGTTGGGTGACCAAACCGGGATATTCGAATGTGAAAAATTCAATAAAAGTAGATGTTGCCGTTAAGAATTATGTGTTGAATGAAATGAATTTCGAAACCGCACAGTTTGAAGTCCGCAAACAGAATTTTTCAGTCAATAATTATCATAAACTTTTTCAGCCCGAATTGATAAGAAGTGATGATGATAATCATTACTATCTATTGAAGAAAGAAATATTTAACAATATTCTTCCAGGTATACTTAAAAAATTTAAAATATAATCACTAAACAAAAAATAAGCATATGTCAGTAAATGAATTTATCGAAAAATTTCAGTCGCAGTTAGAAAATCCAAATGTAGAGATAACTCCAGAAACAGAATACAGCAACGAAAGCTATTGGGACTCACTTACTGCTATGGTGGTAAAAGTAATGATTGAAGATGAATATGGGGTGGACATAGAGCCGGAACAGATTACATCTCTTAAAAACATAAATAGTCTTTATTCTTACGTTATTGAGAAAAAACAATAATAATGGCTTTTATAAAAAATATTTCGACTTACATTCCTGAGAATGTCATTTCCAATGAAGAGATTTCAATGAAATTTCCTGATTGGGACAGTGATAAGATTCTCGATAAAATTGGAATCAGAAACAGGAATATTACCGGAGAAAAGGAATTTACTTCGGATATTGCTGTTAAAGCTCTCAATAACCTTATTGAGGAGCACGGTATTGATAAAGCTGAAATAGATTATCTTATCCTTTGTACACAAAGTCCCGATTATTATCTGCCGGCAACGGCCTGTATCGTACAGTCCGAGGTGGGGTTAAATACCAATTGCGGTGCCATAGATATCAATCAGGGATGTTCAGGATATATTTACGGGCTTTCTCTTGCCAATGCTCTTGTGGATTCGAAGATGATGAAAAATGTGGTTTTAATAACCGCGGAAACGTATTCGAAACACATCCACGCTAATGATAAGGGAAATATCAGTCTTTTTGGTGATGCGGCCACAGCCACCCTTATCTCCGCTGACGGAAATTTTGAAATCCTGAAGTTCTCTCTGGGAACAGACGGGAAAGGAGCCAATAACCTTATTGTGAAAAACGGAGCTACAAGAAATAAAAAGACCGACAACCAGGAAGATATGGATAATTATCTTCATATGAACGGACCGAAAATTTTTGATTTTACCTCTAAGGCTATTCCAGGCCTGGTTGCAGAAAATCTTAAAATTAACGGATTTGAAAAAGCTGATATTGACACCTATATATTTCACCAGGCTAACACCTTCATGTTGGATTTCTTAAGAAAGAGAATTAATATTCCGACCGAAAACTTTGTAGTGGATATGTTAGACTATGGTAATACGGTGTCATCCACTATTCCTATTGCTTTAAAAAACTCATTAGAATCAAGACAGTTACAAAACATCATGTTAGTTGGCTTCGGAGTAGGCTATTCATGGGGAGCTGTTTGTCTGAGCAAAAAATAATATTACTATGATTAAATTTCTTGATCTTCAAAAGATCAATCTTCAGTATCAAAACGAAATTGAAGCAAAACTTCTGAATGTTTTCAGATCAGGCTGGTATCTTATGGGCACTGAACTTTCCAATTTCGAAAAAAACCTTTCTGATTATATTGGTTCAAAACATGCGATCGGAGTAGCCAACGGACTGGATGCGCTGCGTCTGATCCTCCGTGCTTATATCGAATTGGGAGTGATGAACGTTGGAGATGAAATTATTGTACCATCTAACACTTATATAGCGTCAATATTGGCGATATCAGATAACGGGCTTGTTCCTGTTCTCGTGGAACCGGAGATCAATACCTATAATATTGATATTTCAAAGATTGAAGAACATATAAGCCCCAAAACAAAGGGTGTTCTTATTGTACATCTACAGGGAAGAATCGTGTTTTCCAATGAACTTCAGGAACTGGCCCAAAAGCATAATCTTAAAATTATTGAAGATAATGCTCAAACCATCGGCGCAGAATGGAATGGAATCAAATCCGGAAATTTAGGGGATGCCGCAGGTTTTAGTTTCTACCCGGGAAAAAATCTCGGAGCATTGGGTGATGCGGGTGCTGTTACAACGAATGATGATGAGCTGGCTAAAGCGATTAGAGCATTGGCCAATTACGGATCCAACCAGAAATATGTTAATATTTATCAGGGATTGAATTCAAGACTGGATGAGATTCAGGCTGCTGTGCTGGATGTAAAACTGAAATATATTGACAGTGAAAATCATGTAAGAAGAGAGATCGCCAATAAATTAGTTAACGAAATTACCAATCCCAAAATTATATTACCTGAAATACCTGCCAACGGGAATGAACATGTTTGGCATGTTTTCGTAATAAGAACAGAAAAAAGAGATGAACTTCAGGCATATCTTACAGAAAACAGAATACAGACGATTATTCATTATCCAATCCCTCCTCATAAGCAGCAGGCCTATAAAGAATGGAATGACCTATCTTTTCCGATCAGTGAAAAGATCCACAATGAAGTTCTGAGTCTTCCTATTTCACCTGTAATGGAGGAAAAAGAGATTGAAGAAATTATAAGAATAATGAATGCATATTAATGTTTGGAGCAATTAAGAAAATAACCTCTAATGATCTGATAAAAGTTTTTTCTTTTACCAGCTTATCTACTATCATTAAACTTCTTACAGGGTATATCAGTGTTAAAATTGTAGCATCCATTATTGGTCCTGCCGGAATTGCCTTAATCGGACAGTTACAGAACTTTACCTCAATATTTACAACACTGGGAGCCGGAGGTATCAATAATGGAGTCGTTAAATACGTCTCTGAATTCAAAGATGATGATTCTGCACTGAAGAAATTTTTAAATAACGGATTTAAGATTACGCTTTCGCTGTCTCTCTTTTTTGGGATTCTGATACTACTGTTCTGTTATCCCCTGAGTCAATGGATTTTTCTTGATGCTAAATATTATTATGTTTTTATTTTTCTGGGCGTAAGTTTACTGATGCTATCCCTCAATAATTATTTTCTTTCCGTATTAAACGGATTCAAAGAATTCAGAAAGTTTGTTATTATCAATATTATAACAAGTGTCATTGGACTTATCTTTACTGTAGCACTGGTTTTAAAGTTTCATTTAGAGGGAGCCCTTATTGCCAATGTAACCTATCAAAGCGTGGTTTTATTTGCCACCGTTTTTTTTATCAGAAAGTATTTCTGGTTCAATAAAGAATATTTGTGGGGGAAATGGGATAAAAAGATTATCAGGAAATATTTTTCCTATTCTTTGATGGCCCTTGTAACCGCGGCCACAGTGCCGGTTTCGCAATTAGTGATCAGAGGCTATCTTATTAAGAAATTCTCTATTGATATTGCTGGCTACTGGGAAGGGATGAACCGGATTTCCAATTTATATCTTGTTTTTTTTACAACTACTTTTGGTGTATATTATCTGCCAAAACTGTCCGAAATCAGGGATAATTCTGTTTTAAGAAAAGAAGTAATCAAAACGTACAAAATAATAGCACCGGCCATATTTTTAAGCCTTGTGGTGGTTTATTTATGTAAAGACCTGGTCATTAGTGTTTTGTTTACCAAAGAGTTTTATTCGATGAAGAATCTGTTTTTCTGGCAGCTTTTCGGAGATTTCTTTAAAATAATGAGCTGGATTCTGGCCTTTATCATGGTGGCTAAATCAATGGCTAAAACGTATATAGCAACAGAAGTGATTTTTGCCACTAGTTTGGTTTTATTCTCTTACCTGTTCGTTAACTTTAACGGGGTTGTGGGAGCTACACAGGCGTACTGTCTTAATTATTTTTTATACTTCATTGTAATGCTTCTTATTTTTAGAAGTTTGATTTTCAACAAAAAATAACGATATGAAAATAATAATACCTTTATTGGGAGGATTTGGAAAAGCAGGCGGCTGGAGAGTACTTTCACAACTGGCTAATTATTGGATGAAAAGTGGAGCAGAAGTTGTTTTTTTGGCTCATAAAAGCACGGAAAAACCTTATTTTCCTACGGCTGCTGAAATCATCTACTATACTAATGACGGGGTATTGGATACCGTAAGTGAATCAGGATATCCATTTCCCAAATTGGGAGCACTGAGTCTGAGAAGATCTCTGAAAAAAGCACTGAACAGGATGGAAGCTGATGTTGTTCTGGCTACCCATAGTTTTACGGCGGGGCCTGTCAGAAAATCAGCGATCAGGGCAAAAAAGTTTTATTATGTCCAGGCGTATGAACCGGACTTTTACTACAAAAATTCTTTAAAAGAGAAAATATATAAGATCATCAGTAGAAAATCATACGGATTAGGACTGAAAACAATTGTGAATGCTCCTATGTATCTTGATTTCAATGAAATAAAAACAGATATGTATGTTTTTCCCGGTTTGGATCTGGATAATTTTAAAGGTTGGCCGAAAAAGAAAGGCACTAAGTTTATTTTAGGAACGATCGGAAGACTGGAAGAATATAAAGGAACTTCATATGTAGTGGAAGCTTTTAGAGAATTAAGAAAAGAATTCGGAGTTGATATAGAATTGCATATGGCATTTGGCGATCAGTCATTAGCGGGTGAAGAAGGAATTGTGCTGATAACACCTCAGGGAGATGCCGAGCTTGCAGAATATTATAACAGCCTGGATATTTATCTTTGTGCAGGGACGATTCAGCTGGAAGCCGTACATTATCCTGTCATTGAATCAATGGCATGTCAGGTTCCGGTGATCACAACCGGCTATTTACCGGCTGATCATACTAACGCGTGGATGGTGCCTGTTAAAAATTCTTCAGCAATTGCAGAAAAAGTAAGACAGGTCCTGAAAGAAGATGTGATCCCAAAAACGGAAAAGGCTCATGAAGATATTCAGATATTTAAATGGGAGAATGTATCATCTAAAATGTTAGAATATTTTAAAAATAGATAAGTGTATTATATTATATTTTTATCCATATTATCATTGTGTTTATTTGAAAGCATCTTCGAAAGAAACAAATTTAAAAATGTTTTTTTCATTATTACAGGATTGCTTTTATTTATAATACAGTCATTTAATACCTGGGCTCCGGATTTGGATGCCTATAAAATTCAGTTTAATTATATAGATAAAGATTTTGTAAGACAGCTTTTAGAACCCGTTCATGTATTTTTAATTGAAATAGTAAAAAATAACAGCGGACATTTTAATGACTTCATATTTTTATACGGAGTCTTGATAATGATTCCGTTTTTGTACTTCATTAAAAAGAGTTCTCCTCTTCCCGTCTTTGTTTTATCTGTTTTCTTTATTTTACCCTTTTTCCCAGATATTACCCAGATCAGAAACTTTCTGGCGTTTGCCGTATTTTTTCTGGCGTTGAGATTTTTTCACACCAATAAAATAATATTCTATTCTTTATATGTTCTTTCCATATTCTGTCACTATTCCCTGCTGGTAATGGCCGTCTTTTTCATATTTCGGAAGCTGCCATTCTATAACAATACCAGAAAGAATAATCTTATCATTTTAATTGGGGTTTTAATTTTAATAGTGACCCCTAAAAGTATTGCCAGTACTATTGTTGTATCGGTGAATGCAAAGTATGACAGCTATCTGGAGGGTACAAATACCTATATTGGAACGATCGTACTGTTTCTTCCATTTTTTATCCTCAATTCATTTGTACTGTACCATTATAGAAAGAATAAGGATTTCATTGAGAATGTGGTAAGTGACGAATATAAAAAATTCATTCCTCTGTACATTGAATTGATTACTTATGCCAATTATTTAATTCTTTTCCAGTACTTTATCCGTGATTTTTCCAGAATCACAATGAATTTATCGGTGTTAAGCTATATTTATTTATCCATCCTACTGTTTTATGGATATAGTAAAAATTCAACAAAATGGACTGGTCTTTGCTTACGTTACGGAATTTATACCTGGGCTCTGTTTACGTTTTATATTTTGTTTTTGCTCCTTAATAACGGGGAATACCTGAAGATAATTGAGAACACTTTTTCAAGTAATAGATTGTATGGATAATAAAATTAATGTTCTGTTTCTTACCAAGTATTCAGAAAAAGGGGCAAGTTCCAGATATCGTTTTTATAATTATAAACCTTATCTCAATAAAAATAATATTACAGCCACTTACCAGCCTTTGTTTGGGGATCGTTATCTGACTCACCTGTATAAGGGAAATCCTATCAGGAAAGCGTTGTTTGCTATTTATTATATTATAAAACGTTTTGTTTTTTTACTGCTCAACGCAAACAAATATAATCACGTGGTAATAGAAGCTGAACTATTTCCCCATTTTGATTTTAAACTGGATTATTTCTTTTTAAAAAGGCTCAAATCTTTCAGCCTGGATTTTGATGATAATATTTCTGCAAATTATCAAAACACGTCTCAAAAAGATAAAATTCCCAGAATGATGGAACTGGCAAAATTTGTTACGGTCGGAAACCATTGGTATTTTACTGAATTTAAAGGGAACCTGATTTATCTTCCTACTGTAATAGATATCGAAAAATATCCGCAGTATAATCTGGGATCAAAGCACGAAGATGATATCCCTACCATTGTCTGGATCGGATCTTTAAGTACTCAGAAATATATTTTATTAATCAGCGACGTTCTGGAAAAAATAGCCGTTCAGACCAGGTTTAAATTAAAGATAATCGGAGGAAATATCAGTGTACCTCCTGGCATTCATGTAGAATATGTAAAATGGGATAAAGAAACAGAAAATCAGGAATTGGCAATGTCTGATATTGGAATTATGCCGCTTGAAAAAACCTACTGGGAAATGGGTAAATGTGGATTTAAACTGATCCAGTATATGGCAAGCGGAATTTCTGTAATTGCAACCGGGCTTCCGGCCAATAAAGAGATCGTGCAGAATGGTATTTCCGGATTTATTGCAGACGATATGAAAGATTGGGAGGAAAAACTTGTCCGTTTGTTGACGGACAGAAAACAGAGAAATGGTATGGGAGCCCAGGGAAGATTGGAGATAGAAAAAAGATATACTTATCAGGTTTGGGGTGATAAATATTCAGATATTATTAAAAGCAATTTATGATTGAACAAAAAGTTTCAGTAGATATTCTACTTCCAACCTATAATGGAGAAAAATTTTTAAGCGAGCAGATCGAAAGTATCCTTAATCAGTCTTTTACTGATTTTAGACTCTTGATCCGTGATGACGGAAGTAAAGACCGTACCCGGGAAATGATTAAGGACTTTCAGTCAAAAGATCACAGAATTGTTGTTATAGAGGATGGAGAAGGAAACTTGGGCTTAGTGAGATCTATCGAAAAATTATTGAGGATCTCTGATGCTGATACTGTTTTTTTTGCCGATCAGGACGATTTTTGGTTAGAAGAGAAAATTGACCTGTTCTTAAAAAATTATAATGACCCTTCAGTTCCCACTCTTATTCATTCAAATTGCTACGTCACAGACGAAGACTTAAATATAAAAGGCCTTTTTCTGAATGCTGTTTCTCAAAGGGAAGGATTAAAAGATTCTTTTTTTCATTACTTCGTACAAGGAGCATCTGCCATGATCAACAGGAAGCTGAAAGAGTACCTTCTGCCATTTCCGGATGATATCTATATTCATGACCGCTATTTTCATATTATTTCGGAGATTGTAGGAAAAAGAACCTATCTTGAAGTACCCACCATGTATTACAGGCAACACGGCGGAAACCTCATCGGAAGCCAATCTCTTTTTCAAAAAATTAAAAGAAATTTTAAACTAAAAAAGTTTTATCTTAGAGAAGATAAGAAATTAATAAGCGCTATCAGTAAAAATTATACTGATAATGATTTATTGAAGGTCTATGAAATTCTGACCTCTGACACGGTTTCGAGACTGAAGAAAATTAAGCTTTTAACAAAACATCATATCCCTTTGAGGGTTAAAGAAAAACTCTTGTTATTATTAAAAAATTAACAGATGAATCTAAAAAAAATTTATTACTTAGTATTTTTGCCGTTATTATTTTCGTGCAATTCATTTGGGCAGAGCCCGGGATACAAATCCGTTCCCGAAATATACAATAGAATCGTTGCTGTAACTTCGAAGGAAAGAGACAGTATAAGAAAGACTATTCTGAAACCCTTCTTTATTGAAAGTGTTTTACCCAAAGGATATGTGAAAAACGGAAGTGTGGATTATACAAAAGAAATTCAAGAAGCTTTAAGAATCCACAGAAACGTGATTTTCCCTAATTTCCCTGTTTTGATTAATGAAAAAGGTTTAACAGTTTTCGCTGATTCCAATTTATTTTTTGATAGCAATTCAAAGATTGTTTTAAATCCAAATAGTCTGGCACAATATGAAATCTTAAGAATTCATGATGTTAAAAATGTAAAGGTTTTCTTTCCCAATATCAAAGGTGACAAATACAGACATATCGGAAAAAATGGAGAATGGGGCATGGGAATTTCTCTCAGAGGAACAGATAACGTTCTTATTTATTCGCCCGTGATTAGCGAATGCTGGGGAGACGGGATCTACCTGGGGATATCTCCCGTAACCAACAGTGGTATTAATAATAATATTAGGATCATCAAAGCAAAAATTGATGATAATCGAAGAAATGGAATGTCTATTATATCTGCGCAAAACATGACCGTTAATAAATTCGTTGTTTCAAATACCAACGGTGCTCCACCTAATGCAGGAATAGACATTGAACCGGATGCGAACACCGATATTATTAAAAACCTGAGCTTCAATAATATTGTTTCATTTAATAATGATGCTCACGGGTTTTTATTTGTCCTGGGACACTTATACGGAAAAGAAAGCGATCTCGGTAAAATTGAATTGAATAATTTCAAATCCATCAACGGAATGTATGGTATCAGCTTGAGAATTGGTTCCGATGCCAATATGAATCTTAAGCCTTCGGGAATAATTGAAATAGCCAACACCTCTTTTGAAAATGTAAGCCATCAGGATTATTTTTCCTATGATGAGAATGTACGGAACAACATCCAGGTAAAGATAAAGGCTAAAGATAATAAGGCTGTTACGAAATACAGACCTCTTTTTAAAAACTCTCAAAAAATAATAATTACTCAGTAATGTGCGGAATTAACGGTATTTTAGCAAAAAACAAAGACATTCAAAAGGTACAACGTGATTTGGAACTGATGAATCAAAAAATATTTCACAGAGGCCCGGATGAAGACGGTTTTTTTGTTGATGATATTGATGGGGTCACATTGGGATTTGCCATGAGAAGGCTTTCAATCATTGATCTTTCTTCAGGAAAACAACCTATTTTTTCTGATGACAAAACCAAATTAATCGTATTTAATGGTGAAATTTATAACTATCGTGAACTTAAGGAAGATTTAATTTCTTCAGGATATCAGTTTCATACCAAATCAGATACAGAGGTCATTCTTAAACTTTATGAAAAATATGGAGTGGAAGGGTTCAAAATGCTTGATGGAATGTTTGGGTTCAGTATCTTGGACAAAACCAAAGGAAAAGTCTATATCGCAAGAGATTTTTTCGGAGAAAAACCACTATATTATTTTTCAGATGAGAACAATTTTGTCTGGGGATCAGAATTAAAATCTTTAATCTCTGTACTTCCAGTTCGTCCTGAGATTTCAAATACCGGGTTGAATCTTTTTTTCCAGCTTACTTATATACCGGCACCTTATACGATTTATAAAAATATCCATAAGCTGGAAGCCAACCATTATATCGAGCTTGATATTAAGAATCTCAACTGCATTTCCCGTCAGATATCAGAGCGTCCGGAGAATCCTGCAAAAATCAATGTCGGATTTGATGAGGCCAAACTGAAAGTAAGAGAACTGGTTGAAAAAAGTGTCAACAGCAGAAGCGTATCTGATGTGCCTATTGGTACTTTCCTTTCCGGTGGGGTAGATTCTTCCATTGTAACCTGGAGTCTTGCAAAAACACTTGATCAGAAGATCAATACTTTTTCAATAGGATTTGAAAAAAAATCTTTTGATGAAACAGACCGGTCCCAGCTTATTGCTAAACTTATAAAAAGTGACCACCATGAATTCATAGTGGGTGAGAAAGACTTTTCAGATAATTTACACGAAATCCTTCTAAATTTTGATGAGCCTTTTGCGGACTCTTCAGCGTTACCGAGTTTCCTGGTTGCCCATAAAACCAGTCAGTACGTTAAAGTTGCCCTTACGGGTGACGGTGGAGATGAAGTTTTCGGTGGCTACAATAAATACCTGATCGGAAAAATCAATCAGAGATATACAGGCCTGGTTTCAGAGAAAATTCATCATGGTTTTCTAAAAATGTCAGATCGTCTCCTGGCACAGAAGGAAGATAACAGAGGCCTGAAGTTTAAAGTCAAAAAAGCACTGGATTCCATCAGTTATAAAGGTGATTTTTTCTACAATATCATCAAACTTGGATTTCAGAGAACCGATCTCAATAAAATATTAAAACCTGAATATGTGGAAAATTCAGGAATGGAATACTATAAAACCAAGCTGCCCTATCCGAAAAATCTTAGTGATTTTAGAGAAGTTGATAAAATAATGAGTCTGGAAGGTGATATGCTGGTCAAGGTGGATCGCACAAGCATGCTTACTTCATTGGAGTCCAGAGCTCCTTTTCTGAATAAAGAAATTTGGGATTATACCAAACAGCTTCCTGAAAATTTCCTGATTAAAGGAAATAGTAAAAAATATATCCTTAAAAAAGCTTTTGAAGAATTTTTTCCTGATGGCTTTTTAGAAAAAACAAAGAAAGGTTTCGGAGTTCCGGTAGGAGACTGGATGAAATCCGGGCTTAAGGAAGAATTGCTTTCTTATGCGGCAAAAGAAAAAATTGAAAGTCAGAATATTTTTGAATATCGTGAAATCGACAGGCTGATTAGTAATCACTTGAACGGTATTCAGGACAATGCATTCAAAGTTTGGACCTTTTACTGTTTCCAGAAATGGTATTTTATGACCTATTCTCAAAAATAATATGAATAGCAAAATCATAGAAAATATTATTTCCAGGAAAGGATTGCTGTTATTGGTATTTGTTGAACATCTGTTCTTCTTCTATTTTAACAATATTCTCCACAAAGACGCTTTGGTGGATTCATTATTCTATTATAAAGCAGCAGCCGGTATCCACAGCCTTGATTTATTTTTTGTCTATCTGGTACCGGGAACAGGAATCACTGTGCTTCTAGTCAGTCTTTTTGTGAAAATATTTAACAGTTTTCTGGCCGTCAGTCTTATATTTTCTGTGATTAGCTTCACTGCTTATTATTATTTTGTCAAAGACTATTATGAAAAGGTCATTTATAATTCTTTCTATACCATCACATTTTTAATGCTGCTTTTTTTGCCCAGCATGCATTGGTGGACGGCAGGAATTTATAAAGAAGCACTGATTTTACCTTTAATGTATTTTATATTGAGAAGAATAAACAGGCTGTTTACTTTCTGGACGATCTTTTTATTCAGTCTGTTAATCCTGATAAGACCTTATCTCGGACCTGTTATTCTAGCAGGAATTGTTTTAAGGTACCGGTCATTTATAAACAGGAAAATAATAATTTCAATAAGTATTGCAACGGTTCTATTGGTCCTCGTTTTCGTTACCGGTTTGAAATCTGTATTCGGAACCCTGAATATGGAGACCCAGTTTGAAGAATTATATAAATATTCACAAACCGGAGTCGCCATTATTGATATAAAGGAAACCACTTACTGGGAAAGACTGATTTATATGATGTTTAGGCCGCTTTTTTTTGATGCAGATACAAGCATGAAGTTTATATACTCTTTTGAGAATGCCATTTTTTTAGGATGGTTTTCTTTATTTTTGTATAAAATCGTAAGAAAAAAGATTAATCGGAGTTTTCTATTTAAAAATATATATTTTACTTCATCATTATTTATCTGGCTTTTTATAGGAATTTATATCTATAACTACGGGTTGGCTTCCCGTATGAAAGTAATGATAGTGCCATTTTTGTTGATCGGAGTATTAGAGACTATAAAAAAAACATTCAGTGAAAAAAATTGTTAGAATCACAACCGTACCGGTTTCATTAAGGATACTTTTAAAGGGGCAGTTAAAATTTATGTCTCAGTATTTTGAAGTCATTGGACTCTCTTCAGATTCTGATGAAATGAAAAAGATTTCTGAGGAAGAACAGATCAGGACATTCGCCGTAGACATGACCAGAACAATAAGTCCGGTCGCCGATATAAAAGCAGTAATCCAATTATACAAAATATTAAAAAAGGAAAAACCGGATATCGTCCATACCCATACCCCAAAAGCAGGAATTGTAGGGATGATGGCGGCTTATTTTGCAGGAGTACCGTTCAGGCTGCATACCGTAGCAGGGTTACCCCTGATGGAAGCCTCAGGAATAAAAAGAAAAGTCCTGAATATCGTTGAATATCTCACCTATGCAATGGCGACCAAAGTCTATCCAAATTCTTTTGGGTTGAGAGACTTTATTCTGGAAAATAAATTTACTAATTCTGAAAAGCTTAAAGTAATAGGAAACGGAAGTTCAAATGGAGTAGACGCTAATGTTTTCAACCCGGTGCTGTTTTCGGAAGAAGAAAAAAAGAAGCTGAAGCAAGAATTGAATATAACAAAGGATGACTTTATTTTTATTTTTGTCGGAAGAATTGTAGGGGATAAAGGAATGAACGAACTGATTGAAGCCTATTCCAAAATAAGACGTCCGGATACTAAACTTTTGTTGGTAGGTGGGTATGAGAATGAATTAGATCCATTACAAGAGAAAACCTTAGAACATATTAATCAGTCTGCGGATATTATTTCGGTAGGATTTCAGAAAGATGTAAGACCTTATTTTTCGATTTCAGATGCACTGGTATTTCCAAGCTATAGAGAAGGATTTCCCAATGTTGTCATGCAGGCGGGAGCCATGGGACTGGTAAGTATTGTTTCCAATATTAACGGATGTAATGAAATTATCATACCGGGAGAGAATGGTCTTATCGTAAGCCCTAAAAACAGTTCTGAACTTGCTCATGCAATGAAAATGGTTTCAGAACAAAAGAATGAATTTGAACAGATGCGCGGAAAAGCAAGGGAAATGATAACAAGCAGGTATGATCAGAAAGTGATCTGGGAAATGCTTTTGCAAGAATATAATCATCTCCTGCAAAATAAAAAATAAATGATGTACAAAGTTATTTTTAAAAGAATCTTTGATTTTTCTTTATCGCTTATTGGACTACTGTTGTTAAGTCCCATCTTTCTATTGGTAACGGCAGGCTTGTTATTTGCCAATCAGGGAAAACCTTTTTTCTTTCAAAAAAGGCCCGGAAAACAAGGACGGATTTTCAGTATTATTAAGTTTAAAACAATGAACGATAAAAAGGATAAAAATGGTCATCTTTTATCTGATTCTGAAAGACTGACAACCATTGGTTCATTTGTTCGTAAAACTTCGCTTGATGAAATTCCTCAGCTGATCAATGTTTTAAAAGGAGATATGTCATTGATAGGGCCAAGACCTCTATTGGTACAATATTTACCACTTTATGACAGCCATCAGGCAAGAAGACATGAAGTAAAACCAGGTATTACCGGGTGGGCACAAGTAAATGGCAGAAATGCTATTTCATGGAAAGAAAAGTTTAATTTAGATGTCTGGTATGTAGATCATATATCGCTGGGTTTGGATTTGAAAATTATATTTCTTACAGTTAAGAAAGTTTTTATCAGAGAAGGAATATCCGCAGATGGTCATGTTACTATTGAACCTTTTAAAGGAAATTGAAATAAAATGTATTTATTTGGAGCGAGTGGACACGGGAAAGTAATCGTTGATATAGCGGAAACACTTGGTATTAAAATTACCGGATTTATTGATCATGACATAAGTAAAACGGAATGTTATAATATTCCGGTATTAAGCACAATACCAAATCCTATGAATGAAGTAATTATTTCGATTGGAAATAATTCTGTAAGGAAAAAAATAGCCGAAGAAATAAATGAAGAAAATTTTGTTTCTTTAGTTCATTCAAAAGCGATCATTTCTGAATCAGCTAAAATTGGTGTTGGTACAGTAGTGATGGGAGGTGTGGTAATTAATGCCGAAAGCAATATCGGAAAACATTGTATCATTAATACCAGTGCTTCGGTTGATCATGAATGTATCATTGAAAACTTTGTACATATATCGCCCAATGCTGCACTTGCAGGTAATGTTAAAGTGGGAGAAGGGACACATATTGGAATTGGATCCGCAATAATACAGGGGATTACTATAGGGAAGTGGTGTATAATAGGAGCAGGAGCAGTAATCATTGAAGATATTCCAGATTACGCTGTTGTTGTTGGAAACCCGGGAAAAATTATTAAACAAAATATTATTAAATAAAAGACATGAGTAGTAAAATATGGCTTTCTTCTCCACATATGGGAGGAAACGAATTAAAATATATCAATGAAGCTTTTGAAGAGAATTGGGTAGCACCTTTGGGGCCAAATGTTAACGGATTTGAAGAAGATCTGGAAAGTTTTTTAGGTGAAAATGTAAAAGTAGCAGCCCTTTCTGCTGGTACTGCTGCACTTCATCTTGCCCTTATTGAATGTGGGGTACAACACGGGGATGAAGTAATCTGCCAGTCAATGACATTTTCTGCCTCTGCCAATCCTATTGCTTATTGCGGAGCAGAACCAGTATTTATAGATAGTGAACCTGATACATGGAATATGTGTCCGAAAGCTTTAAAAAAAGCCGTTGAAGACAGGATTCAGAAAGGCAAAAAACCTAAAGCAATCATTATTGTTCATTTATATGGAATGCCGGCTAAGATGGATGAAATTACAGCCATAGCAGAAGAATTTGGTATTCCGCTTATTGAAGATGCTGCTGAAGCATTGGGGTCTGCTTATAAAGGAAAGGCTTGCGGAACATTTGGCCGTTTTGGAATATTGAGCTTTAATGGTAATAAAATTATTACAACTTCAGGAGGAGGTGCTTTAGTTTGTCATACAAAGGAAGATAAAGATAAAGCCGTGTTCCTGTCTACTCAGGCAAGAGATAATGCTCCTCATTATCAGCATTCTCACATTGGATTCAATTATAGAATGAGTAACATTGTTGCAGGTATTGGAAGGGGACAAATGGAAGTTCTCAAAGACAGAGTGGAAGCTCGAAGAACAATGCATCAATTTTATGTAAAGGCTTTCAAAGATATTGAAGGAGTAACTGTATTCTCTGAACCTAGCAGTGATTTTTATTCTAATCACTGGCTATCAGCCATTATTGTAAATCCTGAAATTACAGGAAAAAACAGAGAAGGGCTACGTATGGCATTTTTAGAAGATAATATAGAGTCCAGACCGCTTTGGAAACCTATGCATTTACAACCTGTTTTTGAAGGGGCACCTTATTATGGCGGAAATGTCTCTGAAAAATTATTTGATGACGGATTATGTCTGCCTTCAGGTTCCAATTTGTCAGATGAAGACAGAAAGAGAATATTGGTGGTGATTGATACCTATTTCAGATCATAAAACTATTCTTGGAATAAATGAATCAGTATAAATATTGGAAAGTTATTCTTGATTTTATCTTTGCGATAATTCTTGCTGTTTTTCTGATGCCTTTACTGATCATTTTATTTATTATTGCAAGTGTAGATACTTCATCCAATGGATTTTTCTTTCAAAAAAGAATTGGGCAATATGGAAAAGTTTTTACTATTTTTAAGTTTAAAACCATTCATGGAAAAAAGAGAACCTGTTCAAAAATAGGCCGGCTTTTAAGAACGTTGAAACTGGATGAGCTTCCTCAGTTGTTTAATATCCTAAAAGGAGAGATGAGTTTTGTAGGTCCCAGACCTGATATTGAAGGATATTATGATCGACTTGAAGGAGATGACCGTAGAGTATTACAACTAAAACCAGGTTTAACCTGTGAAGCAAGTATTGTCTACCGAAACGAAGAAAGCCTTTTAAAAATGCAGCCCAATCCGTTGAAGTATAATGATGAAGTATTATTTCCGCATAAGATAAAAATGAATCTTAAGTATCTGGAACATTTATCCCTAAAAAATGATGCTAAGATTTTGTTTAAAACTTTACTAATTATATTAAAATAAAATTATATAGAATATCCCAATCATTATGAAAATTAAAGAAACCCCACTTAAAGATTGTTATATTATTGAACCTACCGTTTTTGAAGATGAGAGAGGTTATTTTTTCGAAAAGTTTAACGAAAAAAAATTTGAAGAACTTACTGGAATGAACGGACATTTTGTGCAGGATAATATTTCCAAATCTTCATACGGTGTATTAAGAGGACTGCATCTTCAGAAAGGTGAACATGCACAGGCAAAACTGGTATCATGTCTTGAGGGAAGTGTTTGGGATGTAGCGGTAGACCTTAGAGAAGATTCTCCCACTTTTGGAAAATGGTTCGGAATTGAACTTACTGCAGAAAATAAATTACAGTTGTATGTACCCAGAGGGTTTGGACATGGCTTTTCTGTTTTAAGTACTAATGCCGTTTTTTCTTATAAATGCGATAATTTTTACAACAAAGAATCCGAAGGAAGTGTAAGATTTAATGATTCAGATCTCGATATAGACTGGAAAATTGATGAAAAGGATGCTGTTCTCTCCGATAAAGACCAGAATGCCCCGGGTTTTAAAGAAAAAAACTTCTAAATAAAATATTGAAAACCACTTTTCTAAAGTGGTTTTTATTTTTTAATCCGTACTCTTTTAATATTTTGTATCTTTGCACACTCAAAATCAAAACGATGCGTACAAAATCTGTAGGGAAGAAGAAAATCAATGTAGTCACTCTTGGATGTTCCAAGAATGTATATGATTCTGAAGTATTAATGAGCCAGTTGAAGGCCAATGGCAAAGAAGTGGTTCACGAAGACCGCGGGGATATTGTAGTAATCAATACTTGCGGATTTATTGATAATGCTAAAGAAGAATCTATTAATACAATCCTTGATTACGTTGAAGCCAAAAACAGAGGTGAAGTAGAAAAAGTATTCGTTACAGGATGTCTTTCCGAAAGATATAAACCGGATTTGATAAGAGAAATTCCTGATGTAGACCAGTATTTCGGAACAAGAGATCTTCCTGTTCTGTTAAAACATCTTGGAGCAGATTATAAGCACGAATTGGTGGGGGAAAGACTGACCACTACACCTAAACATTATGCATACCTTAAAATTTCTGAAGGCTGTGACAGACCGTGTTCGTTCTGTGCCATTCCTTTGATGAGAGGCGGACACATGTCAACCCCGATTGAAAAGCTGGTAACTGAAGCTCAGAAATTAGCGAAAAAAGGGACTAAAGAATTAATTCTTATCGCACAGGATCTTACCTACTACGGATTGGATTTGTATAAAAAAAGAGCACTTGGCGATCTTTTAAAAGAGCTGGTAAAAGTAGAAGGAATAGAGTGGATCCGTCTTCATTATGCATTTCCAAGCGGATTCCCTGAAGATGTGCTGGATATCATCCGTGAGGAACCTAAGGTTTGTAATTATATTGATATTCCTCTTCAGCATATCAATTCAGATCTTTTAAAATCAATGAAGAGAGGTACGACCCATGAAAAAACGGATGCCCTCTTAGCAAAATTCAGAGAAAAAGTTCCTGACATGGCGATCAGAACGACTCTGATTGTTGGATATCCAGGTGAAACCGAAGAAAGATTCCAGGAACTTAAAGACTGGGTAAGAGAACAGAAATTTGACAGATTAGGCTGTTTTACTTATTCCCATGAAGAGAATACGACGGCTTATGTATTAGAGGATGATATTCCGCAGGAGGTGAAAGAAGCAAGGGTTGAAGAGATCATGGAATTGCAATCTCAAATTTCCTGGGAGAAAAACCAGGAAAAAGTCGGAAAAACATTTAAATGTGTCTTTGACCGTAAAGAAGGAAACTATTTTATAGGAAGAACAGAATATGATTCTCCGGATGTTGATAACACCGTGTTGGTTTCTGCAGAGGATACTTATATTTCTATTGGAGAATTCGCGGAAGTCAAGATTACTTCAGCAGAAGAATTTGACCTGTACGGTGAATTGGTATAATGAATTGCTAATCAGGAAGTCATATCCGGATATTTCACAAAAAACACATTTATATTAATGAAATTTAACACAAATGTATTTTTGTTGATTTATGTATTGTGTTGATTGTCATTCGGTTATATTTTTTAAATATTAAGATTTTTTAATTTTATGACATAAAGTACCTAAAATTAGAAAATTATGTCTTAAATTTGCGGCATTAGTAATATTTTTAATTCATATACTTTCAGTGAGTTATTGATTAAGAATACGCTAAAAGTATGAATATAATATAAAAATATTTGTTTATATTAGCTTCGGATGATAATCACAAGTTGGGATGCATCATTCCTTTTTGGAAATATTGATGAAAAATAATGTAATTAAAATCTTTAAAAACTTATGAAAAAATTTTTATTAACAGCAACTATGCTCGTTTGCCTTTCGGCACTTTCCAAGGCTCAGCAAGGACGCGTGGGGATAAACACGACCACACCTGCCGCAACGTTAGATGTTGTAGGAACTCCTACTGATGCTACAAAACCTGATGCCGTTTTAGTCCCTCGCTTAACAAGAGCTCAGCTAATCGCTAAAGACGCAGTATATGTTGCCGCTCAAAACGGAGCACTTGCCTTTGTAACAACTATTGATGGTACGGCAAGCGCTAAAACGACAAATGTAAACACTATTGGGTTCTATTACTATGACGCTACAAACTCAGTTTGGGTAGCGGTAGGTGGTGGAGGTGCTTCAACCCCTCAAAGGTATGAAGTGATCAGAGGAAATGTAGTGACTGTTAATGCTGCTACATATTCCGTTTTACCAACAGATAACGTTGTTGTAACAACTTTTAATAGCGGTGTACAGATTACATTGCCTACTCTGACGAATACAGCAGCTGATATTGGCCGTGTTGTTAAAATTATTAATAATAATACTGCTGCGTCTGGATTAACTTTTGCGGGTGCTCCTGCTTTAGGAAACTTGACTGTTAACCAAAATAGAGGAATTGAGTTCGTTTGGACTGGAACTGTTTGGTCATCTCCTCAAAAATAACCCCCTTTAAAAATCAAAATAAGATGAAAAACATATTTAGCCTTTTAGCTATTGCAGCTTTCGGTTCTCTTGTCAATGCTCAAGTAAATGTTAATAATGGTGTACAATCTACAACGATTAATAACTCAAACGTAGCAATCGACCTTAGTGGTTCTTTTAGTACCGAATCAGGTGCTGGTCCTTACCAAGGTAAAGGAGTCGTTATTCCAAGTGTTGATTTGGTTAACTTTCAATTCGATACTACTTTGGCTGACGGTACTACTTTCCCTACTTGGTTTGATGGGATGATTGTTTATAATAATGCTACAGGTACTACCTTAACTGCAGGACAGAGATCTTCAACTGCAACAGCTGTAACCCCTGGATTCTATTATTTTTCTAACCCAACCGGAGCCACAGCAAGCGCTGTACAGCCGGGAGTTTGGAAACCGCTTGGAAGCAATCCTAACGCAGGTAAAGTAAATATTCTTCCTGCTGAAACTATTACGAATACTTCCGTAAACGGAAATCAGGTATATGCTAAGAGAGGAACCTTTACAACTAACGGAACTTCTACAGCTCCTACAGCATATTCAAATCAAGCTGCAATTGCAAGTCCGGGAAGCCTTTATAGAATTACAATTTATCAGTCCGGAACAAATAATGTATACTCAAACAGTGTATATTCATATGCCGCTGACGGTTCTTTTGTAACCGGTTCACCTAGTATGTCTGTAGTTTATCCTGCAGGAACATACAACTATACTGTAGAGTATACGAAAACAAACAATTAATTTTTAATTAATTATAACTTATAATAACCGATGATTTAATTTTCATCGGTTTTTTATTGTATGCTGAAGATTGTTGTTGTCTGGATATATCTTAATTCGCAAGACTAAGTGTAAAAGGCATAACAATGTTTAATTACCCATTAAAAAATGATGAGTACATATCACCTCTTTTTTGTTTTTTATCCTGTAAACAGAAATAGGATGATAAAAAATAAATTGGAACCTACATTATATAAGTTAAAAAAAGCAGCATTCTAAAGAAGCTATATGATTAGTAAGAAATATTTTTATTATTAAAAGAGATGAATCCGGCTTTCTCCTCGGGGTTTTGAAATGATTTTAGTATCACCTAGGAATGAATAAGGAGCATGGAAAATCTTAACAAATAAATGGAAGAAATGATTTTGTATGAACTCTAAATTAATTTTTTTTGAATTTCATCAAAATGTAAAATACTGATATACAGTGATTTAAAAAATGTAATTTTAATAATTATGCAGTTATTAGTTAAATATATTAACATTTTAGCATTTTTTTTAACATTTTTTAACAGTATGCTTTAAAATGCCTATCCATAAGGGATGACAGAGGTTGTTAACATATATTTTAGATTTTATTAACGTTATTTAACATTTCAGCTATGGACTTTAGGAGATTCCTGATACTTTTGCTCCGTCAAACAAATAAAAGTTCAAAATGATGAAAAGATTCATTCTCGTAATCATAATGATGATTTCAACCTTGGGTGTTTATTCTTTTACGAGCAATGCCCTAGATGCGAAAAAAACAAGTTATGCATCGTACTACCACGATAAATTTAACGGTAGAAAAACCGCTAGCGGAGAAATCTTTGATAACTCAAAGTTTACTGCAGCAAACAGAACGCTTCCTTTTGGAACAAACGTTAAGGTAACAAACCTTAAAAATGGTAAAGAAGTAATAGTGAGAATTAATGACAGAGGACCTTACCATTCATCAAGATCTTTAGACATGTCTAAAGCAGCGTTCGATGAGATTGGAGATATCAGCCATGGTACTATTCCGGTCGAATATGAAATTGTCGATTAAATTTATGATTTAAATTAAAAAAGCCAGCTGATTCAGCTGGCTTTTTGTGTGTGCCGTTAGACTTTCATTTATACATCCAGTTCCAATAAAGCAGGACAATGGTCCGAGTGCACGGCTTCCTTTAATATTACAGCTCTGCTAAGCTTATCTTTTAAACTATAGGAAGTGAAATTATAATCCAGCCTCCAGCCTTTATTTTTGGCCCTTGAATTTTGTCGGTAGCTCCACCATGTATAATGGTCAGGGTCATTGTTGAATAACCTGAAACTGTCAATCAGTTCGCATTCGTTGATAAAATTTGTCATCCATTCTCTTTCCATAGGAAGAAACCCGGAAACATTTTTTAAACGTATAGGATCATGAATATCTATTGCTTCATGGCAGATGTTGAAATCACCGGAGATAATAAGGTTGGGAATTTCTTTTTTCAGATTTTTAATATAGGCTAAAAAGTCATGACAGAACTGCATTTTAAAATCCAGTCTTTCAATGTTGGACGCGGAAGGCACATACACGGAAATCGCTGAAAATCCATCAAAATCCGCACGGATGATTCTGCCTTCATTATCGTAACTTTCAATGCCGCAACCATACTCTACATGGTTAGGTTTGATTTTTGAGGCAATTCCGACCCCGCTATACCCTTTTCTTACGGCTGAATGCCAATAACTGTGATAACCTAATTTTTCGAGACTTTCGATATCTATCTGGTCGTTTCCTGCTTTGCTTTCCTGAATACAGATGATATCCGGATCAGCAGTTGTTAACCATCCTAAAAAATCTTTTGTAAATGCGGCTCTGATTCCGTTGACATTGTATGTAATTAATCTCATGCGTCTTTTATAAATAATTTAAAATTATCGTTATGTTTTGAAGGAATAAATTCGGTGATCATATAGTCTGCAATCTGATGAACATAAAACGGGTCTTCGGTGATCATTTGTTCTGCTTCATTTTTGGAGCTTGCATTCGCTATAATGATGCCTCCGGTTCTGGGGTCCTTCCTTCCGGATACAATAAAATGTCCGGATTTATAATATTTTTCAAGAAAATGATTATGTTCAGGAATATATTCTTCTACCTTATCAAGAGGAACTTTGTATGTAAGTGAAATAATGAACATGGATTTATTTTTTACGAAGATATAAACTCTTGAAGACTATAAAAAAAGAAGCGGAAAAAATCATCTGATTTTTTCCGCTTATACACGTAATATGTTTTGTAAATGAATTGATCTATTTTACATTTTTAAAAACAACCTTACCGTCTTTGGAAAGCTGAACATCATCTCCTTTTCCGCGAAGTTCATAATGATCGTTTTTATACCAGATTCCCGAAGCCGGTTTTTGACCTTTTAATTCTAGATTTTCCCCGTTAAAAACGAATGTCGCCATATCTTTGGTATTGTCAAAAGTTACCTCCAGAGATTTTCCTGTATTGTCCTTTAATGTACTTTTTACGATATCATCAGAAGCCGTCGCTGGAGTTACCGATTTAAAAACAACTTTACCGTCTTTGGAAAGCTGAACATCATCTCCTTTTCCGCGAAGCTCATAATGATCGTTTTTATACCAGATTCCCGAAGCCGGTTTTTGACCTTTTAATTCTAGATTTTCCCCGTTAAAAACGAATGTCGCCACATCTTTGGTATTATCAAAAGTGACCTCAAGGTTTTTTCCTGTAGCATCTTTTAATGTGCTTTTTACAATATCATTTGAAGATGCTGTTGTTATTGAATCTTTTGCAGATTCCTGAGAAATAGAGGAATCAGCAGTTGTTGAGGCTCCGGGAGTTGCCTTTTCCTGCTTACATGAAGTAAGTGCCAGTGCAGTAAGTACCGCGATGCCGAAAATGTTTTTTTTCATAATTATATCTTTTATGGGTTGTAAATCTACAAACTGTTGATTAATAAATCAATAGATGTGTGTTAATTAAGTTCTGTTTTACTTAAATTTAAATATTTGAGTTTAAAATTTAAATAGAAATGTTTATATGAAGGAAATTAAACAAGTTGTTGCAGGAATTTAATAAGTCCGGAAAAAAAGAAGCGGAAAAAATCAGATGATTTTTTCCGCTTTAAACCCAAAATTAAATAAACTATGAAAAAAACTACTTGGGTTCTAAAATACTGATCGGAATAATACACTCTTCCAGTGAAATTCCACCATGCTGATAAGTCTCTTTATAATAATTTACAAAGTGATTGTAATTCTTAGGATAAGCCAGAAAAATATTGTTTTTGGCAAAAATATATTTTGAACTTAAATTTCCTTTAGGAAGAAATAGTTTCTCAGGGTTGGTGATGGCCCAGACATCGCCGTCATCATACGTTAAACTTTTCCCCGTTTTATAACGAATATTGGTTGATGTTTCTCTGTCTCCCACCACTTTACTCGGTTTTTTTACGTATACGGTTCCGTGATCGGTAGTGATCACAAGTTTATAACCGTTTTCTGCAGCCGCTTTGATAATTTTCATCAAAGAAGAATTTTCAAACCAGTTAAATGTTAAAGAACGGAAGGTTTTATCATCACGGATGAGCTGATCTACAATATGATTGTCTGTTTTAGCATGTGACAGAATATCAATGAAATTATATACAATAACCAGAAGGTCATTGTTTTTATGCTGATTGAAGTCATCATAAATCTTTCTTTCAAAATCAGCATTTAATACTTTCAGGTATTTCATAGATTTGGATCCTATTCCGATTCTTTTCATCTGATCTTCCAGGAAGTCCCGCTCAAATTCATTTTTATTTCCTTCTTCATTATCATTAAACCATTTGTTGGGAAAACGTTTTTCAATTTCGGAAGGCATCAGACCCGCAAAAAAAGAATTCCTTGCATATTGGGTAGCTGTCGGAAGAATACTGTAATAATAATCTTCAGAAATTTTATTGTAGTATTTTGTAAACAAAGGTTCTACCACTTTCCATTGATCATAGCGAAGATTATCGATCATCAGAAGAAGTACTTTTTCTTTTTCTACTTCCGGTTTTACCTTCTCTTTGAAAAGAGTATGGCTCATCATTGGTTTATCGGAATCTGTAAGCCAGTTCTCATAATTTTTCTCAATAAATTTGGCAAACTGAATATTAGCTTCTTCTTTTTGGGATTGCAGCAGATCTGCAAATTCATTATCCGCTACTTTATCAAACTTAATTTCCCAGCTTAGAATTTTCTTATAATATTCTGCCCACTCCTGATAAGTCTTCAGGTAAGAAAGCTCCATAGAGAGGTTTCTGAATTCCTGCTGGTATTGTAAAATCGTTTTTTGCTCAACAAGATTATCCTGTTGAAGATTTTTCTTTAATGAAAGCAAAATCTGATTAGGATTCACAGGTTTCAGGATGTAATCGGCAATCTGGGAACCGATAGCCTCTTCCATAATATGCTCTTCCTCACTTTTAGTTACCATTACTATTTTCAGGGAATTGTCTTTTTCCTTAATCATAGGAATTGCTTCCAATCCGGAAATTCCGGGCATATTTTCATCAATTAATGTTAATGCGAATTTCTCTGAATCCATAAGTTCCAACGCCTCATTCACATTATTAACCGGGGTTACCTGGTAGCCCTTTTTTTCTAAAAATACGATATGAGGTTTAAGTAAATCTATTTCATCATCGATCCATAATATCTTTTCTGACATAATTTATTTTTTACATGATTATTGTATCAAAATTTTGACCAAATCCTTTTAAAATCTCACAAAATCGAAAGATTAAAAGTTAAATATTAGTTAAATGAAAATGGGAGGCCATTTTCTATGCTCCTGCTTTATTTATTCATGGGTCTTTATATAAAGCAAAGCTCTTTCCAGTACCTCATCGCGGTCATTTTTAATACCCTCCACGGTAGGCTTTACCATAATGTCGGGAATGATACCGATTCGCTGCGTTTCCCGGCCGTCGGGATAATAAGCGCCAAGCCCGGTAAAACAGGTTTCAATATTGGCAATCTTAAACAGAATAATATCTCCGTTGGCCCCCGAAGTATTACTTCCGATGACTTTTGCTTTCGGATGCTGTTTAAACATCATTGTGGTTGTTTCTGCCTGGCTTTGGGTATTTTCATCAACCAGAACTATTATATTTCCTTTATAATAATCTTTGTTTTTTCTTCCGATATAATTTGTCCTGCTATAAAACTTTCCGGGATAAGAGGTATCCGGAAAATTGAATTGATAGTAAGCGGTCGTTTTTGGAAGTATAAAATTACTCAGAGGCATTATAGTTTGTTTCGGATAGTTCCTGAGATCAAAAATAATGGATTCCGTAGACTGTAGATTTTTATACATCTCATCAAGATCTTCCTTTTCAATGATCCCCATATTAACGTAACCGATCTTTTTTTTAGTATCCAGAAATTTCCATTTGGATACAGGAAGGGAAGCTTCACGAAGAATATCTTTTACAAAATAGGTTTTGGAAGTAAAAGAAAGATTTTGCCCGTTCCTTTCCACCTTTACGGAAACCGAATCGTTATTGCTGAAAAGAAAAAGATTTTTCACCTTCTTTATCTTTCCCCAGGAATTGGATGCCGGGACATATTTACTGAAATTATTGACCATCTGCGGAATGGTTTTGCCATTAATATCATAGATGACATCTCCGATGGATAAAGGAACCTCCTCATTGAAACGATTTTTGTTCACTTTTGTAATAACCAGTTTTCCTTCTGCATAAACATATTCCACCGGAATTTTTTTATTCCCGTATTGATTAAGACTGATCAGATTTGAATATAAAAAAGCATGAGAGTCATCCGTTTTGGCAACCAGCTCAGCTAAAGTCAGCTGGTAATTTTCATCATTACTGACCGCAAGGAATTTTGGAATCATTTCTGATAAAACATCATTCCAATTCTGATCCGTTTCATATTTATACGGAAAAAAATATTCTACATAATTCCAGTATCTGAATAATTCAAATAAACTGACTGATCGGGACGTGAATGAAGAACCATAAGAATTTTCATTTTTAAAATAAACTTTTCTTCCGCTTTTTCCCAGGTAATAATGCCTTCCGGTATTCCTGTTATTTTGAATTTTATGAAGTTCCTGGGTTAGACTTTCTGTAAATATACCGGTGTCATTCATCCAGCTCAGGTCAAAGTTTTTTAAAAAATAGACTTGGTCACCTTCTTTTGAGCAGGACTTACATTCGTTGATTTTTCCAAGACTTTCAATCCAGTCAGCGTATAAAATATTTAATTCTGAGCGGGTATTCACTTTTTCAAGATCATTGATCTTCTGAAAAAGCTGCTGATCCCAGTTCATTGTTCCCTGAGCTACCTGAGGATGGTAATATTTCAAAAATCCCCAAACCCTGCACAGAGACTCCAATTTCTGATTTTCAGATAAAATCTGACCCGGGAAATGCAAACTTAAAAAGAAGATAAAGAAAGATAAGCATTTTCCCATGAAGATTACTGTGTTTTCTTTCAAAGATAAACCTTTCGGATTACCACTGCAATAGCAGGTTGGCTTTAAGTAAGATCTTTAAGGGGAAATTAATCAGACTTACAATTTAAAATCCCTAACTTTGTTTACTAATATTGACGTTTCAATGCAGAATAAGCTAAAAATCATCAACGATCCCGTTCACGGATTTATCAAAATACCACACGAAATTTTATTTGATATCATTGAACATCCTTATTTTCAGAGATTAAGAAGGATCGGGCAGACAGGACTTTTACATCTGATTTTTCCCGGAGCAACACATACCAGATTCCACCATGCTTTAGGAGCGATGCATCTGATGTTTACAGCATTGGAAACCCTGAAACAAAAAGGAGTTAAGATTTCAGAAGAAGAGGAAAAAGGAGCTATGCTGGCGATTTTAATGCATGATATCGGACACGGGCCGTTTTCGCATGCATTAGAAAGCATGCTGATGGATGACTGGCATCATGAAAATCTTTCTTTGTTGTTAATGAACGAGCTGAATGATGAATTTGACGGGCAGCTTTCCATGGCCATTGAAATGTTTCAGGGAAAATATCACAGAAAGTTTTTCAATCAGCTGATTTCATCCCAACTGGATGTTGACCGCCTCGACTATCTGAAAAGAGACAGCTTTTTTACAGGAGTGTCAGAGGGAAATATCAATACCCAGCGAATCATTTCCATGATGAACGTTTGTGAAGAAGGAGAGCTTGTGATTGATGCGAAAGGAATTTATTCTATTGAAAACTTTTTGACCGCCCGTATGTTTATGTACTGGCAGGTATATTACCATAAGACCTCTGCTTTGGCTGAATTTCTTTTGGTTAAAATTCTTGAAAGAGCAAAATATCTGGTATCTCAGGGTTTTGAGCTTCCGGCAACCGATAATCTGAAGTATTTTTTATACCGCGGAAAGAGTACGGCTACTGACGAAGATATAGAAAGATTTACAAAACTTGATGATAATGACGTGATTCAGGCGATGAAAGAATGGCAGAATTCTGATGATTTTATTTTGTCATATTGGTGTAAATGTGTGATTCAGAGAAATCTGCCGAAGACCATCATCTCCTCTCATCCATTTGAACCTAAAACCATTCAGGAAAAAATAAAGAATACCAATGAATTTTTCGAAATAGATAACGGAGAGCAGTTGGTGCATGAAATTAAAAGAAAACTCGTTCCATATAACACAGAAAAACAACCGATTTATCTGCTTCAGAAAAATGGGAAAAAAACAAGGCTTCATGAGTCAGAAGATCAGCTTTTATCGGGGTTGATGGTGAATAAGACCACAAGACATATTCTCATGTTTCCAAGAGATATTTCACAATTAGATTCTTAAAGGAATATTAAAATTTACGATCCGAAACTAAAACATGTTTGCAAATTATAGAATTTCTTATCTTTGCAGAATATGGAATTTACAGCTTCGCAAATTGCAAGTTTTATTGACGGAAAAATAATAGGTGACGAAAATGCGCTTATTACAGGGGTTTCACCAATTGAAAATGGGGAGTCAGGACATCTTTCTTTTATAGCACAAGATCGATTTTCTCATTTTTTAGATACCTCAAAATGTTCTGTTATCATCGTTTCTGAGAAACTTTTAGTTAAAGATAATTACATCCCTACCATCATTGTAGTAAAAGATGCCTATCTTTCTTTTCAAGTCCTGATGAATTTATATCAGGAAATGAGAGGAAGAAAAGAAGGTGTTGAAGACGGTTCTTCTATCCACGATACTGCTGTGATAGGAGATAAAGCTTATATCGGTGCATTTACTTATGTATCGGAGAAAGCTAAAATAGGAGAGGGATCACAAATCTATCCGCATGTTTACATTGGAAAAGGCGTGAAAATTGGTAAAAATTGTAAAATAGACAGTGGTGCCAGAATTTATGACTATTGTATCATTGGAGATAATTGTGTGATTCATTCCAATACTGTAGTAGGAGGAGACGGGTTTGGTTTCCAGCCGACTGCAGAAGGGTTTAAAAAAATTCCACAACTTGGAAATGTAATTATTGAAGATGATGTAGAAATAGGATCAAACTGTAGTATTGACAGGGCGACGATAGGGTCTACGATTATCGGAAAAGGAACGAAAATTGATAACCTGATCCAGATTGCACACAATGTGAAGATTGGTCAGAATAATGTCATTGCAGCACAGGCCGGTATCGCAGGTTCTACAACTATTGGTGACTGGAATCAGATTGGAGGTCAGGTAGGAATCGTAGGACACATCAAAATCGGAAATCAGGTGAAAATTCAGGCTCAGAGCGGCGTGAATTCAAGCGTTAATGATAAAGAAACATTGTATGGTTCACCAGCAATCAGTTACAATGACTATTTGAGAAATTATGTTCATTTCAGGAATTTTACTGAAATCGTAGGCAGAATAAATAATCTTGAGAATACCTCAAAAGATAATACTAATGAGTGATATGCAAAAAACACTTCAGCAAGAGGTAACTCTTTCTGGAATTGGTCTTCACACGGGTAAAGAAGTAAAACTTACCATTAAACCTGCTAAAGAAAATACAGGTTTTGTATTTGTAAGAACAGACTTGGAGGGGCATCCTCAGGTAGAAGCAGATGTAAATTATGTTGTTGCCACAGAAAGAGGAACAACATTAGAAAAATTAGGAGTAAAAATTACGACTTGCGAACATCTTTTAGCAGCTTTAGTAGGTTGTGATATCGATAACGCAGTGTTAGAAATGGATGCTTCCGAACCTCCGATCTTAGACGGATCTTCAAAATACTTTGTTGAAGCCATTGAAAGTGTAGGAGTGGTGGATCAAAATGTGGCCAGAGAATATCTGGTTGTAAAAGAAGTTCTTACGTATAGTGATCCGGCTACAGGTTCGGAAATCACAATCATTCCTTCAGACACATACGAAGTAACTACCATGGTAGATTTTGGAACAAAAGTATTAGGAACCCAAAATGCTACCCTTAAAAATATTTCCGAGTTTAAAGACGAAATTTCTTCAGCAAGAACATTCAGTTTCCTGCATGAATTGGAAATGCTTTTAGATCACGGACTGATCAAAGGTGGAGATATCTCAAACGCCATTGTTTATGTAGATAAAGATCTTACACCGGAAACAACAGAAAAACTTAAAAAGGCCTTTGGTAAAGATAATGTTTCTATCAGACCCAATGGAATCTTAGATAATCTGAACTTAAACTATCCTAACGAAGCTGCAAGACATAAATTACTGGATGTAATAGGTGATCTGGCTTTAGCAGGGGTGAAAATAAAAGGGAAAGTTATTGCTAATAAACCGGGACACTATGTAAATACCCAGTTTGCAAAAAAACTCAACCGTCAGTGGAAATTACAGAAAAAGAAAAACGTTCCGGATTTTGACCTGACGAAAGAACCTGTATTTGATATCAACGGAATCATGAAGCTTATGCCTCACAGACCACCGTTCTTATTGATAGATAAAGTTCTTGAGCTTTCAGATTCTCACGTGGTGGGATTGAAAAATGTTACTATGAACGAGCCTTTCTTTGTGGGACATTTCCCTAAAGAGCCTGTAATGCCTGGTGTACTTCAGGTGGAAGCATTAGCTCAGACAGGAGGTATTCTTGTATTGGCGAGCGTTCCGGATCCTGAAAACTATTCTACTTATTTCATTAAAATTGATAAAGTGAAATTCAAAAGAAAAGTAATTCCGGGAGATACCCTGATCTTTAAAATTGAATTAATAGAGCCTATAAGAAGAGGTATTGTTCATATGCAGGGGTACGGATATGTAGGAGATACAGTGGCAGTAGAAGCAGAGCTTATGGCTCAAGTTGCAAAAAATAAAGTTGATTAAATGATTCATCAATTAGCAGCCGTAGATAAACGCGCAAAAATCAGCAAAAACGTAATTGTAGAACCTTTTACTACAATTGCAGGGGACGTAGAAATTGGAGAAGGAACATGGATTGGGCCAAACGTTACCATCATGGAAGGAGCAAGAATCGGAAAAGACTGTAAAATATTTCCGGGTACTGTGATTTCTGCAATCCCTCAGGACTTGAAGTTCGATGGAGAGGATACACAAACCATTATCGGGGATAACACCACTTTAAGAGAATGTGTAACAGTAAATAGAGGGACCAAGGCACTAGGATATACAAAAATAGGCAGTAACTGCCTGATCATGGCTACTTCACACGTTGCTCATGACTGTATCATAGGAGATAATGTGATTATTGCAAATGGTTGCGGTATTGCAGGACATGTGGAAATCGGTGATTTTACCGTTATGGGAGGATTATCCGCGGTTCAGCAGTTTGGTAAAATCGGAAAACATACCATGATCTCCGGAGGATCTCTGATCAGAAAAGATATTCCCCCTTACGTAAAAGTAGCAAGAGACCCGATCTCTTATGCGGGAATCAACTCTGTTGGGTTAAGAAGAAGAGGCTTCTCTAATGAGAAGATCTTTGAAATTCAAAAGATTTACAGAGCTATTTTCCAAATGAAAATGAACGTTTCCCAGGCGTTGGCATATATTGAAAAAGAAATGCTTCCTACCGCTGAAAGAGATGAAATTCTACAATTTATCCAAAACTCACCAAGAGGTATTGTAAAAGGATACGGAACAAGCAAAGACAGCAATTAACAGAAGAAAATTGCAGTAGGATGAAAAACGGAATAGTGGAATCACCTATTGACCGGAAGTCCGATAAAAGAGTAAGTAAAAAAGATAATATATAAAATTAATGGCAACAAGTAACGATATCAGAAAAGGGCTTTGTATTGAGTACAGCAATGATATTTATAAAGTAATCGAGTTTCTTCACGTAAAACCAGGAAAAGGACCCGCTTTCGTAAGAACAAAATTAAAATCGGTGACTAACGGTAAAGTAATTGATAATACTTTCTCTGCAGGACACAAAATTGAAGAAGTAAAGGTAATCACCAGAAAATTCCAATATCTTTATGATGATGAGAACGGATTCCACTTCATGAATAATGATGACTTCTCTCAATTATATATCAATAAAGAAATGATTGAAAACTCTCAGTTTATGAAGGCTGGTGAAGAAGTAACCATCATTTTGAAAGAAGCAGATGAAACGCCTCTTTCTGCTGAACTTCCACAGTCTGTATTTCTGGATGTTATCGAAGCTGATCCGGGAGTAAAAGGAAACACAGCAACCAATGCTCTTAAAAACGCAATCGTTGAAACAGGAGCAAGAGTTATGGTTCCGTTATTTATTGAACCGGGAGACAGAATTAAAGTAAGTACTGAAGACGGTAGCTACTTAGAAAGAGTAAAAGAATAAATAAAATTTACATCAATTCGGTTTGCACTAGCATTCCGAATTTTGTTTTATAAGAAAATCTATATTGTTATGAGATTCCATTCTCCGCAAAAGCTTAAAACGATTGCTGATTTAATAGGCTCAAAATTTATTGGCCCGGAAGACTTCGAAGTATTGGGGTCCAACGAAATTCATATGGTAAAACCAGGTGAAATTGTTTTTGTCAATCATCCTAAATATTACGACAAAGCATTAAATTCTGCCGCTACCATTATTTTAATTGATAAAGAAGTGGAATGTCCGGAGGGAAAAGCACTTCTTGTTTCGGACGATCCCTTCAGGGATTTTAATAAGATCAATACTCATTTTACCAGAATTTACAACTTTACAGAAGAACTTCATGATGCTGAAATAGGAGAAGGGACTAAAATTCATCCTTCCGCAGTTATCGGAAATAATGTGAAAATCGGAAAGAACTGTCTTATCTTTCCCAATGTGGTTATTGGAGACAGAACTGAGATTGGAGACCATGTTATTATTCAGTCAGGAACAGTACTTGGAGGTGATGCATTCTATTACAGAAAACTGGACGGCAACTTTGACCGCTTAATTTCCGTTGGAAATGTTGTCATTGAAAACAATGTAGAAATTGGCAACAACTGTACAATCGACAGAGGAGTTACAGATTCTACCGTCATTGGTGAAGGATCTGTACTTGATAATCAGATCCAGATAGGACACGATACGGTAATAGGAAAAAAATGCCTTATCGCATCACAGGTGGGAATTGCAGGATGCTGTATTATTGAAGATGAGGTGACAATTTGGGGGCAGGCCGGTATCGCATCAGGTATCAGAATAGCTAAAGGAACTGTGCTTCTTGCAAAGGCCGGAGTCAACAGAGACCTTGAAAAAGGAACATACTTTGGACTTTTGGCCGAAGAGTTCAGAACTTATCTGAAAAAAGAAGTAAAACTGAGAAATCTCAAATAAACAATTCTAAAGGTTTTATCTGAAATCAAAGAAATTTAAGTAAATTTGTGAGCATCAAAAATTTGTAATAGGCATCAGTTAAATTAAAAATCTTAATTTTAGGCATTATTGAACTAAAAATGAAAAAATATTTACTATTGATTTTTATGACGGTTTTTTCTATGTCTTTTGGACAGAAAACACTGGATGCTAAAATTATTACAAAAGAAAATGATACCCTGAATGTAAAAATAAAGGTGTCAACAAATGCATTTGATCCTAATCTTTTATATGTTACCAGCTTTAATACCAAAGTAACGGTGATAGGCGAAGACGGTAAAAAAACAAAAATTGAGGCTCCGGAAATTAAAGAACTTTTTTTAACCGACTTTAATGGTAAAAAAAGAACTTTTATCAACAAATCCAGCGATCAGAAACTTCTCATGGAAAAATTATATGATGGCGAAAACTTAGAATGGTATCGCACATATAGCTCGACAATGGGAGGAGAAAATGCAAATGATTTTTTGTATAATAAAAAGACCAAGAAAGGATTCGGATTTATCTATTTTACAGGAATACCTAAAAAGAAACTTAAAGACTTTTTTAGTGATGAGCCTGAAATGATAAAGCTTCTGGAAAATACAGATAAAGGAGGCGGTTTTGCACATACTTCAGAATATGATAGCAGTATGTTAAGTATTCTTGAAAAATTTGAAGAATTAAAAAAAAATAATAAATAAATTAAAACAACAATAAAATGTCAATTTTAGTAAACAAAGATTCTAAAGTAATTGTACAAGGATTTACTGGAAACGAAGGTACTTTCCATGCAGGTCAGATGATTGAATACGGAACCAACGTAGTAGGTGGGGTGACTCCGGGAAAAGGAGGTAGCGAGCACTTAGGAAAGCCGGTATTTAATACAGTAGCTGATGCTGTTGAAAAAGCAGGTGCAAATGTAAGTATCATCTTCGTACCACCGGCATTTGCAGCAGACGCTATCATGGAAGCTGCTGAAGCAGGAATCAAAGTAATTGTATGTATTACAGAAGGTATTCCTGTAGCTGATATGGTAAAAGTAAAAGCTTATATCGCTGACAGAGACTGCAGATTAATCGGACCAAACTGCCCTGGAATCATTACTTCTGAAGAAGCTAAAATTGGTATTATGCCAGGTTTCGTTTTCAAAAAAGGTAAAGTAGGTATCGTTTCAAAATCAGGTACCCTTACTTATGAAGCAGCAGACCAGGTAGTAAGAGCAGGATACGGAATTTCTACAGCTATCGGTATCGGTGGTGACCCAATCATCGGAACTACTACAAGAGAAGCTTTAGAATTATTCATCAACGATCCTGAAACAGAAGCAGTAGTAATGATTGGTGAAATCGGTGGTGGACTGGAAGCTGAAGCAGCAAGATGGTACAAAGCAAGCGGATCTACTAAACCGGTTGTAGGATTTATCGCAGGACAAACAGCTCCAAAAGGAAGAACAATGGGACACGCAGGTGCTATTGTAGGCGGAGCAGAAGATACAGCACAGGCAAAGATGGAAATCATGAGAGAGAATGGTATCAACGTAGTTGACTCTCCTGCTGATATCGGTGCTACTGTTGCTAAAATCTTAGGATAATCTTTATAAAACCAAACATATGAAAAAACTTTTATTAGCCTCAGCTTTGACTCTTTCTGCTTTATCCTTTGGACAGGTTCAATGGAAAAATACAAGATTTGGTCTTACAGGAGGTGTAAACTACTCCCGAGTAGCAAATGCCCACAACCCCTCGGGCCCTAGATACACGGGTCAAGGTGGAGTTTTAGCTTTAATTCCGGTAGGAAAGGCTAACCAGTTCTTCATCCAGCCGGAAGTATCATACTACGGTGCAGGGGAAACAGGAAAGGATAAGGATGCCAAAGGAAGAGATGGTTATGATGCTGTATATGCTAATAACTATTTGAGTGTCCCGCTTTATTTTAAAGGATATTTCTCTGAAGCTGCTTCAGAATTCTTTGGATTGGCAGGGCCGAGATTCAACTTCTTATTAAATCAGAATGTTAAGAATGCTCCTTTGTCGAGACCTTATTACGATCCGGATGTTGTGGATCCTGCAAATCCTTCTGTCAATGGAAAAGCAAAGAGCTTTAATTGGGGAATAGGATTAGGAGTAGGGTATAGCTATAAGAGACAGCTGGAAGTAGCTGTTAAATATGATATCGGACTTTCAGATACCTATCCTGGTCTTGCAAAAGAAAAAGGAGGTACTGATAAGAAAAAATCTGAACAGGTATTAGCATTGACCTTAAGCTATATATTCAAATAAAAGTTATTGATCAGAATAAAAAAATCCCGGAAATTAATTTCCGGGATTTTTTTATTCTATTAATATAAAGTTTTATCAACTTTTCTTTTAACCTTTAACCCATTTCCAAAGCTCCTTTAATGTCGCTTTATTCCCATACATTAAAATACCTACACGGTAGATTTTTCCCGCTACAAAGATCATAAAAATGGTGGTTCCCAGCAATAATGCAATAGATAGCGCTATCTGCCACGCAGGAACTCCAAATGGTATTCTGGCAATCATTGCCACCGGTGAAGTAAAGGGAATAATAGATAGCCAGAAGCCCAATGGCCCGTCAGGATTATTCATTAATGAAAAGCTTCCGTACATTCCCAACATCAGCGGTAAAACAGCAAATAAGGTAAACTGCTGAGTTTCCGTTTCGTTATCTACTGCAGAACCGATAGCGGCATAAATAGAACTGTAGAAAATATATCCTAAAAGGAAGAAAATAATGAATACAAAAATAATCAACGGAAAATTCATCTCCAACAAGCTGTGTGATATCTGAGTTGCGAGTTGTGTGATATCCAGTTTATTCATTACCTGCTCATTTCCGCCGGGAATCTTAGTCTGAATAGAAGAAAACCCGGTGTTTAATACTACAGCTCCGATGACAGACATGGTAATCCAGATTACAAACTGAGTCAGGGCTACCAGTGTTACTCCGAGAATTTTTCCCATCATCAGTTCAAAAGGTTTTACCGAAGAGATAATGATTTCCACCACACGATTGTTTTTCTCTTCCAAAACGCTTCGCATAACTCTTACCCCGTAGATGATGATAAACATAAAGGTAACGTACATCAGGATCATGCTAAGTCCTGTTTTTACGCCAAAAGCAAGGTCGGAATCTTCTTTATTGTTATCGGCAACATTAATGGTTTTCAGACTGAAACTTTTATCCAGATCATTCAATTGAGCTTCCTGAATTCCTAATTGTTTGATTTTTTCCTTTTTAATAACATTGGAAATATCGGAAACAATTTTTTGTTTGGTATCAAGACCTATTTTACTGTTAACGACCAGTCGTGTTCCGGTTTCCAGGTCATCAAAATTTTGTCCTTTTAATTCGGGAAGTATAAGAATTCCGTCAATAGATTCATTTCCCTTTAAATTATTAATCTTTGCCTTTTCATCCGCAGCAGAAACAATTTCATAATTCAGTTTATCATCAGACTGGAGCTGATCTTTAAATAGTCCGCTTTTATCAACAACTTCTATGATGCTGTGAGATTCATTAGCCTTAAACATTAATCCTATGACAGCTCCAAAAGCAATAATCAGGATCGGAGCAAGCAATGTTAATATGATGAAAGATTTTTTCTTAACCTGTGTAAGAAATTCCCTTTTTGTAATTAAAAAAATATTATTCATAAGTTAAGAATGGTTGCTTACAGCATTAATAAACACTTCGTTCATACTAGGAATTCTTTCGTCAAATGATCTTACCTTACCTACATGTACAAGATCGAGCAAAATATTATTTTGATCAGCTTCATTTTTAAGGTCAAAAGACACCAGATTATTTTCGTTGGTAAAATTGAAAATTTCATATTTGTTCTTAAAGCCTTCAAGCTGCTCAGGATTAATCTCAGAGAGTGTAATTCCGAAAATATTTTTTTTGAATTTTTCCCTTACCTCAAAAACTCTTCCGTCAATTATTTTTTTGGAATTGTTTATCAGGGCTACATAGTTGCACATTTCTTCAACACTTTCCATTCTGTGGGTAGAAAGAATAATGGTAGTCCCGTTATTTTTAAGCTCAATGATCTGATCTTTTATTAAATTGGCATTTACTGGATCAAATCCGGAAAAGGGCTCATCCAGAATTAAAAGATGAGGCCTGTGTAATACTGTTACTACAAACTGAATCTTTTGTGCCATCCCTTTTGAAAGCTCAGAAAGCTTTTTTTTCCACCATTGATCAATATGAAGTTTTTCAAACCATTTCTTTGCTTCGTTCAGCGCATCATTTTTTTTCATTCCTTTAAGTTCTGCAAAATAAAGGATCTGATCACCTACAGTCATATTTTTATATAAGCCTCTTTCTTCGGGCATATATCCAATATCTTTAATATGATTGGGATTAAGCTTTTCTCCATTGATAAAGATATCTCCTGAGTCTGCCTGAGTAATTTGGTTAATGATTCGGATGAAAGATGTTTTTCCCGCTCCGTTAGGTCCTAAAAGCCCATAAATACTGCCTTTTGGAACATGGATGCTGAAATCATCCAATGCTACTTTTTTACCGGCATTATAGGTCTTTTTAATATGTTCAGCTTTAAGCATTAAATTGTTTTTTTACAATTAGTATAAAAAAGTTCTTAAAGTTACGGAAATATTAAAAAGAATTAATGTAAAAGAAAAAATCCTGATCATTATCAGGATTCTAATTTATTGCTTTACGATTTGAGTAACTTTTTGCGTATTATCACTTAAGATATAGCGAATCAGATATTTGCCCGGTTTCAGCTTTTCGATATTGATTTCTCCGGAGTTCATATTGACACTGTAATTCGCAACCTGCATACCCAAAATAGAATAGAATGTCACACTTTTGATTCTTAAGGAAGAATCTTTTGCCTTTACGATAAGGAAATCCCTTGCAGGATTTGGATAGGCAATCATCACTCCGTCGTCAGACTTCTGCGACATAGAGGTGGGCTCTTTTAGCTGAGCTTGTAAATTGTTGGAAAATCCAACAAAAGTGCCTACAAATAGAAATAAAAGTAAAAGTTTTTTCATCAAATTTATAATTTCTCGGATATATATAACAAATATAATAAATTCTACAATTTTATACAATAGTTTTTTTGTAGAACTTATACTAAATTTGTAAAAACTTATTCAAAAAGTATTCCAAAATGATACATTCAAGAAATAGAAGACTTAGAGTTAATGAATCTATCAGAAGTTTGGTAAGAGAAAATGTGCTTACAACTGATGATTTTGTAATGCCGATCTTCGTAATGGAGGGCGAAAATAAGCAGGAGGCGATCCCGTCGATGCCGGGAATTTTTAGGCGGAGTATAGATTTAACCGTGAAGGAATGTAAGGAATTATTTTCTTTAGGTGTAAAAGCGGTCAATCTGTATATGAAAGTATCTGATCATCTGAAAGACAATACAGGAAAAGAAGCGTGGAACAAAGACGGATTGATGCAAAATACAATCAAAGCGATAAAGGATGCTGTACCGGGGATGATTGTTATGCCGGATGTAGCATTAGATCCGTATTCAATCTATGGGCACGACGGAATTATTGAAAATGGTAAGATTCTAAATGATGCTACAAATGATGCACTGGCCAGAATGTCTGTATCCCATGCTGAAGCAGGAGCAGATTTAGTGGCACCAAGTGATATGATGGACGGCAGGGTACTGGTAATTCGTGAAGCATTGGAGCAAAGCGGATTTACAGATGTAGGGATTGTGAGCTATGCCGCAAAATATGCAAGTTCTTTCTACGGGCCTTTCAGAAGTGCTTTAGATAGTGCTCCAAAAGATGATATGGAAATTCCAAAAGATAAAAAAACATACCAGATGGATTTCCACAATTCCCGTGAAGCCCTGAACGAAGTATATAAAGATATTGAAGAAGGTGCTGATGTGATCATGATCAAACCCGGACTTCCATACCTGGATATCGTATCCAAGGTGCGTGAAGCGATTGATCTTCCGATTGCTGTTTATAATGTAAGCGGAGAGTATGCTATGGTAAAAGCTGCCGTTCAGAACGGATGGCTGGATAATGATAAAACGATCATCGAAAATCTTACGTGTTTTAAAAGAGCAGGAGCAGATATGATCTTCACTTATTTTGCTAAAGAAGCAGCTATGATTTTACATAAATAAGCATATATTAGTTATAAAAAACACCTCAATCTGAGGTGTTTTTTTATGATATCATCTATTGTTCTTTACTATTATAACCAGCCTTTTTTTCCATATACATAAGTGTCATCAAATTGTTTATCACTCATAAACAGATACAAAATACCCTCAATAAAAGGGATAATAGATGCAGCTCCTAATGTAACAATATTAAGAATAACCTGAATAACCCCTTCTTTGGTGTAGCCCAGATAAAATTTATTTAAAGCCAGCCAGCCTACAAGAATTCCCAGTAATGCAGCAGGAAGTCTCTTTTCTGAGCGATAAGGCATATTGCTTTGCTGGTTCTGAGTATTTTGGGGATTTTCCGTTTTTGTATAACCGTAATTTTCCATTTTTTAGTGTTTGTATTAAAAATTTCTTTTTCAATGGGTCGGATGAAAAGATAAATTGTTACAATGCATTATATGAACATCTGACACTGCGTTTAAAGGAATAAGAATAGGAGTGTCAGCATTTTCTAACCGGGAAAACTGATGGTAAAAAGAAACAGAAGGCGAAAAGTTTTTTATCCGTAAAAATTGTTTAAAGCCTGAATTTTAACACTTAGCCTGAGAATCGTTAAACTCAATATAAACAATGTCAGGGGATATATAAACTTGTTGGCATTTTTGATATATTTGCCCTATGATTTTACGAGGAGAAAACTTAATCAAAGAATACGGTCCTAAAAAAGTTGTAAAAGGCGTTTCTGTACAGGTTCAACAGGGAGAAATTGTGGGATTGCTGGGTCCGAACGGAGCTGGAAAAACCACATCGTTTTATATGATCGTAGGGTTGGTTAAGCCTACTTCAGGAAAAATTTTTCTGGATAAACAGGAGATTACTACTGATGCAATGTACCGCAGAGCCCAGAAGGGAATCGGATATCTGGCTCAGGAAGCTTCTGTATTCAGAAAACTTTCTGTAGAAGAAAATATTATGGGAGTACTGCAGCTGACCAAGCTTTCAAAGCGCGAACAGCAAATCAAATGTGATGAGCTGATTGAAGAGTTTTCTTTACAACATGTGCGTAAAAACAGAGGAGATCTTCTTTCCGGGGGAGAACGACGTAGAACGGAAATTGCACGCTGTCTCGCTACGAGTCCGAATTTTATCCTTCTGGATGAACCTTTTGCAGGAGTAGACCCGATTGCGGTAGAAGATATTCAGAAAATCGTAAGAAGTCTGGTGGATAAAAATATCGGAATCCTCATTACAGACCACAATGTACAACAGACGTTGGCCATTACCAACAAAACCTATATTATGTTTGAAGGGAAAATCCTGAAAGAAGGACTTCCGGAAGATCTTGCCAATGACCCTCAGGTAAGAGAGGCATATCTTGGAGAAAACTTCGTTTATCAGAGCATTCTGGATAAACCTAAAAAGAAGAAGCATGCCTACAACATCTGGGCTGGAAATTTCGATTCCAAAGCACATTTTCAGGGATTTGTAGATGAACACTTTAAACAATTTGATGATTTAAGACTGATGTATGGCTTTGAAGATATCAGTTTTGCTTCATTGGCTAATTCAGAAATCGAACATATTTTTAATGATGTGGTAGATAAAAATGCCAACAATTCATTTATTTTCCAGAAAAAAGAAATTAACTCCCAATATTCTTTAGAACAGGCGCAGACCGAATCTAAGGAAGCCAGCAGACAGGAGCTTCATTACCTGACAACCTATATGTATGAGGGATAAAATCTAAGACAATTTATTTGCTCAAAATAGTAATAAAAACGTACCTTTTCTCTCAGAAACGGTACGTTTTTCCATTTTAAATCAGATCCATGGCAAAACCTTTTAACAGAACAGTTACTTTATTCGGAATTTATAAACAGCTTGTCCCGTTTATAAGGCCTTATCGTCCTATGATTTACGGAACTCTGTTTCTTACTTTTCTGGGGGCCCTTGCTGCACAGGTTAACCCTATTGTTTTAAAATATACGGTAGACGAGGTAACCCAGCTTACCCATCTTCCGCATCCCATGACTGAAGGAATTCATATTCTGATCATCATTTCTGTCATTTTACTGGGGAAAGAACTGTTGAATATTTTTATCAATTTCGGACAAAAATTTTATGGAGAGAAAATAAGGATCAATGTGAGCTCTATTCTGGCTCAGTCTGCTATTGACAAGATCCTGACTTACAGGGTCGCATACTTTAATGACGAAAACCATGAATCCGGAAAATTACAAATCAGAATAGACAGGGGAATTGAGAGTCTTACCAAATTAGTTCAGAACTTTTTTATCGATATCCTGCCTCTTTTTTCTAATGCGATCATCGCTCTGATTATCATGTATATGCAGAATGTATATGTGGGAGCGGTCTCTACCATTATTGTCCCGATTTATTTTTACATAAGCTCCCTTCAGGCAAAAAAGCTAAGCGGAGTGCGGCGGCAGTTGAGAAATCAGAGAGAAAAGAAAACATCAGGTCTGTTGAATCTCATTAATTCTATTATGGTGATCAAAAGTTTTGTTCGTGAAAAGTTTGAAGGAAAAAAGCAATATGATTTGCAGATGCAATTGATGGAAAGCCAGATGTTCACGAGAAAAACTAACTTTATTTATGATGGTTTAAAAACCTTTATCGAACAGTTTGGTGTGGTTTTAATTATTATTCTTACCGTCTATCTCGTGCTTGATCAGCAAATGACTATTGGTGCTATTATGCTTCATATTATGCTTTTCAATAATGTTTCCGCGCCTATCCGCCAGTTGCACAGAATTTATGATGATATGAACGATGCTATGATCTATGCAGAAGGTTATTTTGATATTCTCAATGCGGATAACGAAACAGAACCCAACGGAGCTTTTGTGGAAAAGCAGATTAAAGGAACTTTTGAACTGAAAAATGTAGATTTTACCTATCCTAACGGGACTAAAGCACTTCATGATGTTTCCATGAAAATTGAAAACGGAAAAACAACGGCATTGGTAGGATTGAGTGGGGCCGGGAAATCAACGGTCATCAACCTTTTATGCAAATTTTATCTTCCGGATTCAGGAGAAATTCTCTTAGATGATGTTAATCTGAACGAATATGATAATACTTTTCTCAGAAGTGATCTTGGACTGGTACTTCAGAAAAACCACATCTTTCAGGGAAGCATTGAAGACAATATCCGTTATGGAGATATGAATGCCGATTTAGCGGAAATTCAGGAGGCTGCCAAAAAAGCATATCTGCATGATCAGATTATGGATCTTCCCGATCAGTATCAGCATGATGCAACTCAGCTTTCCGGAGGACAGCAACAGAGGATTGCCATTGCAAGATTGTTCCTGAAAAATCCGCCGATTATCTTTCTGGATGAGCCTACTGCAAGTCTGGACGCCATTGCTACAGAGCAGATCAAAAACTCTCTTGATGCCATAAAAGAAGGCAGAACAGTCATTATTATTTCCCATTCATTGTCCCAGATTTTAGATTCTGATACGATTTATGTTATGAAAAAGGGAAGGGTTGTTGAAAACGGAACACATGATGAGTTGTACAGTAAAGACGGAACTTATCGTGAAATTTTTGATGCTTCAGCCCGAAGTTTAAATCTGGATAAATTAGTCAATACACTGAAAGAAAATTAAAAAAAGAATTTTAGCTTTGTCTGAGAAATATGAATGACCATTATCTTAAAAAATTAGATCGGGTAACAGCGATTCTTACTCAGTTACAGTCGAAGCCTGTCGTAAGAGCACAGGATCTGGCTGAGAAATTTGACGTGAGTATCAGAACCATTTACCGGGATGTAAAAACATTGGAGAATGCAGGAATTCCCATTGTGGGTGAAGCCGGGAACGGATATTCTCTGATGGACGGCTATAAGCTGCCTCCGGTGATGTTTACCAAAGAAGAAGTGCTGAGTTTTATTACTGCTGAAAAATTAATGCAGAAATTTTCTCATCAGAGTTTAGGAAACCACTATCAGAAGGCTATGGAAAAAGTACGTTCTGTATTGAGGCATTCAGATAAAAGTCTGATTCAGAATATTGAAAAACAGATTGATGTTTTTAATTTTCATGCACATCCTGAAGATTCTCTTAAAAATGTCATCCCCATTATTTTAGAAAGTATTGCCGAAAAGACCCAGCTGATTATAGAATATAAAACGGTAGATTCCAGAGTGACCAGCCGGACGATTGAAACAGTGGGTGTCTTTTTTGAATTTAATTTCTGGTATATTATGGCCTATTGTACGTTGAGAAATGATTTCAGACAATTCCGGGTGGACAGAATTTTACAGATCCTGAAGACTCAGACTCCTTTTTTACAGGAATACGGACAGGTAAATGATTACCGTAAAAAATCGAACGGAAATAAAGTCATCGCCAAACTTTTAGTAGATAAAATGATAATGTCTCATTTGGTGAATTCTAAAAAATATTACGGGCTGATTGAAGAAAAGGAAACCGAAGAAGGAGTGGAGCTTACTTTTGAAACGGAATGGATCAATGACGGGTTTCCGCGCTGGCTTATTACTTTTGCAGATTATGCTACCGTTCTGGAGCCCGAGAGTCTTCGTACAAGATTAAACGAGCTTCTGACAAAAATGACAGAAAGACATCAGTGAAAAACCTCAGCATTATGCTGAGGTTTCAATTTATTTGACAAAAAGATGAAATGGTTTTCAAGCAAAAAAAATCAGAAAAGCCAAAAAAATGTATTTGTATTTTTAGCCTCTGGGCTTGTTAGAATCTCTCCCAGAAGAAAGGAGGCTCAATTCCTAACGCTCTTAAATACACATATCCTTGGGCACGGTGATGGATCTCATTATCGATAAAATAAAGAATGTTCTGATATACAGGGAATTCATATTCTCCGAACAGATTAAACGTCTCCTGGAAACGTTCTTCCGAAATCATCTGGAAATAATGATGGATTACTTCTGTTTCTTCATCCCATTTTTTTAAGAGCTCCGCTTTAGTTTTTGGATTGAATTTTTCTTCGCTGTAAGCTTCCACATTGTTTTCAATGATTCCTTTTAAAGCTGGTCCTCCAATACTAATAAGCTCTGTAGCCATTTTAGCAAAAGGTCTCATACCTGCAATTGAAAATTCAAATAAATCTTTTTCAGGGAAAGATTCAATCACTCTTCTTGTAAGGTTTCTGTGGCCTTGCCAATCTTCTAATAATTGATCCGATGTCATGAATTGTTTTGTGGCAGTTGATGTAGTTGTCATAATTGTATGGTTTTTGTTTATTATTGTTGATACAAAGGTAAGAGCAGGTTGTGACAACAGTTTGTCAGCAGGATTTTAATAATGAAAAATATTTTTTTGTTAAAATATCAGGGCCTGTTTTTCCGTTAAAGAAAAGTATAGTAATAAAAAATTATTTATTATTCAGCATTATGAAGAAGTATATTTTGCCGGGTATGACCGCTCTTTTATTGGTGTCATGTAATAAAATTGAAGAAAAAATTGACCAGACGGTTCAGAAAACAACTGAAACGGTTCAGCAAAAGGCACAGCAGGCGGTAGAGGAGACCGTCAAAAAAACAGTGAGTGAATCCATCAGTTCTCTCACCAACTCCCAGAATGTCAAATTTAATGATGTTTTTCCTGGTAACGGTGCTTCTGTAGTATCGGATGATAAAGGGAAAAAATTTAAATTTCCAAACGGATCAGAAGGATATATCTTTAAATATAAAGCAGATATTGCTGTAGTATTGCCATTTTTAGAAGGACAGGCTACAACTGATGAAGAAAAATCTGATAAAACAGCCCGTAAAATTGACGGACAAAATATAGTGGATAAAATAAGTTTTGTTTCGAAATTTCTTCCTGAAAATACTTTTGATACAAGTTTTTTAGACAATATTAAAACAGATAAAAATATCAGGTACTATAAACTCAAAAGACTTCCGAATATCAGTACGATTATCTATAATCCGAAAAACCAGACCATCATACAATATGTAGAGGTAAATAAATAATTTGTGAATGGCCGGTTTTTACCGGTCATTTTTTTATAAGGTTCCTATCAGAGGGTATTTGTTACGGCAAATTTTAAGCGGAATAAGGAATCATTCAGGACACATTTTACTTTGTACATTATACAAATTAAAGTATTTTAGTAGTATGAAAATTTATACAAAAACAGGCGATAAAGGTCAGACAGCATTATATGGCGGAACGAGAGTCTCGAAAGCCAGTGCAAGAGTAGACAGTTATGGAAATATAGACGAACTCAATTCATTTATCGGAATTGCCAAAAGCCATATTGAAGATGAAGAAGTTCTGAAGCAGCTAAAGAAAATACAGTTTGATTTATTTACTGTAGGTTCAGAAGCCGCAACACCCGTAGATAAACTTATGTTAGCTAATGGAAAATCACGTCTGCCGATTATTATTTCAGAAACTGAAATCGAGGAACTGGAGCAATGGATGGATGCTTTTGATGAAAAATTGGACCCCCTTCAGTATTTTATTCTTCCGGGAGGCGGAAAACCGGCTACTTTTTTACATGCTGCAAGAACAATTTGCAGAAGAGCAGAACGTTCATTGGTATTTTTAAATGAGTCCGAAGAAGTGCGTCCTGAACTTATTAAATATTTAAACAGACTTTCGGATTATCTTTTTGTATTAGCAAGATATATTTCAAAACTGAATAACGAACCGGAAGAATACTGGAATCCGAATGAAAGATAGAGTATTACTTTTCATCAACGGAGATGCCCCGGAATCTTTTCCGAATTTTGATAACTACGGATTGATCGCCTGTACAGACGGTGCTTTTCATTATTTAAAGAGATTTGGATTTCCTTTGGATAAACTGGATTTTATTTCCGGTGATTTTGATTCACACTCCGGTTCTGATGAAAATATTTATGAAGAAAGGTTTATCTATACGCCGGATCAGAATAAAACTGATTTTCATAAGGCATTAGATATTATTGTTGAAAAAGGATTTAAAAAAATAGATGTTCTTGGAGGTAGTGGAGGAGAACAGGACCATTTTCTAGGAAATTTAACAGTTGCCTATGCCTTTAAAGACAAAATGGATTTGAAATTTTATGATGAGTTTTCAGAATATTATTTCATTCCAAAAAAAATTACGATAAAAGGGATAAAAGATAAGATGGTTTCTCTGTATCCTTTTCCTGCAGCCGAAAATATTACAACAAAAGGATTGAACTGGCCTTTAGATCATGGAAGTCTAAACGTTATATCAAGAATAGGAACCCGTAATTTTGCAGTTGACGATGAGGTTTCTATTGAATATGAAAAAGGAGATTTGCTGATTTTTATTGGTAAAAATTATGTATGATCTGATATAAGCTTCCGGTACAAATATAGTATCAAGAGAAACGGGCTTTAGCCCGTTTCATCAAACATAAAATAAATTCCGCTGGCTTTAGCCGCAACGTAGTATTACTAAAATTTTTATGCCTAAACAAAAAAACTCTTGAATATATTAATCAAAATACCGGTAATCACTGTTTCATTATTCTGTGTTTTCTCATGCAGAACACAGCATTTTGAAACTCCTGAATATGGTAAAAATGGAACTGATGAAGTGATTAGCTTAAGAAAAGTAAATAATTTCCGTACGGTAGGAAATATTAAAAATGCAGACGGAAGAATTTTAAAGGCAGCCATCTTTTACAGAAGCGGTCATCTTCATCAGCTTAAAAAAAAGTCTTTCGGACAGTTTGAAAAGCTCGGAATCAAAGAAGTGATCGATCTCAGAAACTCAAAAGAGATCGCTCAGAAACCCGATGACCTTCCTCAGAAAATGATATACAAGAATTATTCAGCCTTTGAAGATGAAGGAGATCAGCTGGATCAGGCTAAAAAACTGGTGTTAAAAGGAAAAGTGAATGGTTCAGATGCCGATAAAAGAATGGTGGATTTCTATCGTGAGTATGTGACGGAAAATCCCCAAATAATAAAAACCATTATAACAGAAATTCTGGAATCCAAAGAACCTGTGCTCTACCATTGTACAGCCGGTAAAGACAGAACCGGCATTATTACCGCTTTAATCCTGACGATCCTGAAGTTTGATAAAGAAACTATTTATAATGATTACTTGCTGTCCAATAATTATAGAAAGGATCTTGTTCAGAAAAGACTCCGTCTGGCAAACACCCTGCATTTTCTGTATCCGAAGATGGATATACAGGTGCTGGAAAAACTGAGCTGGGTAGAAAAAAGGTACCTCGATACCGCTTTTCAGGAGATTAATAAAAAGTATGGTTCTACAGATCTTTATATTCAACAGGCTTTAGGAATCTCCGAGGGCAAAAGAGAAGAATATATTCAAAAGTTTACGTATTGATTATCAGAAAGAAAAATCTGCAGAAGGTGATATCAGATGATTATAGAAAATTATAATAATTTTAACACCTAAAAATCAAACTTTTTTAGCAATTTTGCATTTCTTAATTCACTTGTTTAGAAATGAAAATAAAGTACTCGGAACTTATTGATCAGACATTATATTTTCCTACAGAAGAATTTAATGTTTCTGAGAACAATTTGTTGTTTCACGATGTCCCATTGATGGATGTAGTTGAACAATTTGGCACTCCGCTAAAGATTAGCTATCTGCCGAGAATTTCTCAAAATATTCAGAAAGCCAAAAGCTGGTTTAAAGAGGCTTTTGAGAAAACCGAATATAAAAAGAATTATACCTACTGTTATTGTACAAAATCCAGTCATTTTAATTTTGTACTGGAAGAAGCCCTAAAGAATGATATTTCAATAGAAACTTCTTCCGCTTATGATATGGATATTGTAAAATCCCTTTATCAAAACGGAAAGGTAGATAAAAACATTGAGGTAATCTGTAATGGATTCAAAACGGATGATTATCTGACAAAAATTTCAGATATGATCAATAATGGTTTTGAAAATATTACTCCGATTCTGGATAATTACCGTGAACTGGACAAACTTACGGAAAGCATAGATTCCACTTTTAATATCGGGATCAGAATCGCTTCTGAAGAAGAACCTAAGTTCGAATTTTATACCTCAAGATTAGGAATCGGGTATAAAGATATTATTCCGTATTACAGCCAGAAAATTGCCGAACACCCTAATGCAAGATTGAAAATGCTTCATTTCTTCATTAATACAGGGATTAAAGACACTTCTTACTACTGGAACGAATTATACAAATGTCTTCGCGTATATGCACGTCTGAAGAAAATTGCTCCGGAAGTAGATTCCTTAAATATCGGTGGAGGCTTCCCAATTAAAACTTCTCTGAACTTTGATTACGACTATCAGTATATGGTGGAAGAAATTGTTTCTCAAATCAAAAAATTCTGTGAAGAAGAAGGGGTAGAAGAACCTAATATTTATACTGAGTTTGGGAGCTTTACCGTTGGGGAAAGCGGAGCTAATCTGTATAAAATTATTTCTCAGAAACGTCAGAATGACAGAGAGAAGTGGAATATGATCGACTCTTCTTTCATGACAACACTTCCCGATACATGGGCAATTTCAAGACACTTTATCATGCTTCCGCTGAACCGTTGGGAAGATACTTACGAAAGAGTATTTTTAGGAGGTTTAACGTGTGATTCAGATGATTATTATAACTCTGAACAGCATACAAATGCCATTTATCTGCCGGTTTTCAGTGATACGAAGCCCTTGTATATCGGTTTCTTTCATACAGGAGCCTATCAGGAAACCATCGGAGGATATGGTGGAGTACACCACTGCCTGATGCCTCAGCCAAGACACGTCCTGATTCAGAAAGATGAAAACGGCGAACTACAGTATGAAATTTTCAGGGAAAAACAGGAACCTGAAGATGTGTTGAAACTTCTTGGGTATAAATAATTTTGCAAAGGGAATGGGCTTTAGCCCGTTTAATCAAAATTAAAAGTTGGCTTTAGCCAAAATCTATACAAAATAAAAGCTCTCAGATTTCCTGAGAGCTTTTTTATTTAAAAATAGGTTGAAATTTTATCCAGTTCAAGGTCTTCATAATCCGAAACAACAGTATCTGCTAACGTATAATCCTGATTTTTTGAATGAGGACTTCTGTAAGCTGCACAGAAGATTTTCGCTCTGTGGGCTGCCAAAATTCCATTGGTGGAATCTTCAATGACCATACAGTTTTCTACCGGTTCCCCGGCCATTTCAGCAGCTAACAGGAAGACTTCAGGGTGAGGTTTGGATTCTTTTAAATCGGCCCCGCTGATCTTTCCGCTGAAATATTTCTCAAGTCCGAATTTTCCAAAAACCATATTAATGGTAGTCATTGTTGCTGAAGAAGCCAGAATGAGTTTGATATCATTTTCATAATAATGTTCAATCAGTTTTCTAACCCCCGGAATTAAATCAAATTCTTCATCATTATCGAAATAATTTTTAAAATGAGATCTTTTGATATCAGCCATCGTTTCATAAGTCCGGTTTAAATTGTATTTCTCAATTAATGTTTCAAAGACTCTCTTGGTGGAAGCTCCTGTAAAAGAAGTGTATAGATCTTCGGAAACTGTAATCTCCAACTCATCAAACGTTTTGAAATAGGCTTTTCTATGTAATGGTTCCGTATCTACAATGACTCCGTCCATATCGAAAAGTACAGCTTTTAAAGACATAAAATTAAATTTAAACAAAAATAACTTTTAAAATTCAAAGATTAAACGATTTAAAAAATTAAAAAATCAGAAAGGGAATAAAAAATCATAACGTGTATTGAGCATTTTTACTCAGTTGCTATTTTGTATCTTTGTGAAATATTTTAGTCTTTCAATCATTTAATTTTTTAATTAATAATTATATATGAAAACATACGCAGGAATTCCAGAAGAGAACGCCACGTTAGAGAATTCGAAAGTAATGTTGGTAACTGTTCCTTATGATGGAACTTCAACATGGGGAAAAGGAGCTGATAAGGGCCCTGAATTATTCTTAAATGCTTCTGAAAACATGGAGCTTTATGATATTGAAACACAGACAGAGCCTTACCTTCAGGGAGTTTATTTAGCAGGAGAAGTTTCTGAAAATTCTAGTCCGGAAGCAATGACAGAAGCTGTTTATCAGAAAACCAAAGAGCTTTTGAATAATGAAGGGAAAGTATTTACTTTATTCGGAGGAGAGCATTCTGTTTCTATCGGTTCTATCCGTGCAGTGGGTGAGAAATTTGAAAACCTTACCGTTCTTCAGTTAGATGCTCACACAGATTTACGTCCTGAGTTCCACGGTTCTACTTCTAACCACGCTTGTGCTGTGTTTGAAGCTAACCAGAAGCATAACTTAGTTCAGGTGGGAATCCGTTCTATGGATGCTGAAGAAGCTCAATATTTACCGGAAGGAAGAGTATTCTTTGCTCATGAGATTGCTAACAATGAGAACTGGGTGAATGATGTATTGGAGAAAGTTTCAGGAAACGTATATATTACAATTGACCTTGATGCTTTTGATCCTTCTATTGCTCCATCTACAGGAACTCCTGAGCCAGGTGGATTACAATGGTATCCAACATTAGAACTATTAAGAAAAGTATTCGAAAAATGTAACGTAGTAGCATTTGATATTGTAGAATTAATGGATTCTCCAATGGCTAAGCCTACAGCTTTCCTTGCTGCTAAACTATATTACAAAATGCTTGCTTATAACGATATTTATAACAACAACTAATATTCCGCAAGAATCGGATTTTTTCTGCCGTATATTCTTAGGAAATTTGTGAGGTAAAAACAGAATACAATGTCCACACAAAATCAAATAGATTATAACAGAATTGCTAAAGCGATAGCATATATCCAGAGCAATTTCAGGCTTCAGCCAAGTTTGGAGGAAGTGGCAGAAAATATTCACCTGAGTCCGGCTCATTTTCAGAAGATATTCACGGATTGGGCAGGAACAAGTCCGAAAAAATTTTTGCAGTTCATCAGTCTTGAACATGCAAAGAATTTATTGAAGGAAGAAAAAGCAAGTCTTTTCGATACGGCTTATGAAACAGGGTTTTCCAGTACAAGCAGACTTCATGATCTGTTTGTAAAAATAGAAGGAATGTCTCCTGCAGAATATAAAAACGGAGGAAAGAATCTTGTCATTAATTATAGTTTTTCAGAAAGTCCGTTTGGAAATGTAGTGGTTGCTTCCACAGAAAAAGGAATCTGCTATATGGCTTTTGAAAACGATAAAGAAACAGCATTGGGAGATTTGAAACATAAGTTTCCCAATGCTTCTTTTTTTGAAAAACAGGATGTACTTCAGAAAAATGCATTATCTATATTCGATAAAGACTGGACGAAGCTCAATACCATCAAACTTCATTTAAAAGGAACCGATTTTCAATTGAAAGTATGGGAAAGTTTACTGACAATTCCTATGGGAAAATTGTCTACTTACGGAACGCTGGCAGAAAAAATAGGAAATCCTAAAGCTTCAAGAGCAGTGGGAACTGCCATCGGGAATAATCCTGTAGCTTTTCTGATTCCTTGTCATCGTGTTATTCAGTCCACAGGACACCTCGGAGGATATCGTTGGGGAAGTGAAAGAAAGCAGCTTATTATGGGTTGGGAAAGTTCACAGATGTATTCGTAATACAATCCTTTGTGGTTTAAACTTGATAGAACGAAGAATGTATGAAGCAGTATGTATCAGTCTTCATATACATTATACATCCGATATTATACTTGTACAAAATTATGGAAAGCTTATTCGAAGAAATATCAGATGATCCAATCAATATACTTCCGCATGATGGAACAGCTCATTATTACGGGAAAGTTTTTTTAAAAGAGAAATCTGATTTTTACTATCATTATCTGTTGAATCAGATTCCGTGGGAACATGACGAAGCTGTGATCTTCGGGAAGCTTATTCTCACAAAACGAAAAGTTGCCTGGTTCGGAGAAAAAGCTTTTGAATATACCTATTCAAACCGGACTAAGTATGCTAAATTCTGGACTCCCGAACTGCTGGAATTAAAGCAGAAATGTGAAGAAGTTACCGGGGAAACCTATAATTCCTGCCTGCTTAATCTGTACCATGACGGTAATGAAGGAATGGCTTATCACAGTGACGGGGAAACTGACCTTAAAAAACACGGAGCTATTGCTTCGCTTACATTCGGAGCAGAAAGGAAGTTTCTGTTCAAACATAAAACAACGAAAGAAAAAGTGGAAATCTTTCTGGAAAACGGAAGTTTATTAGTAATGAAGGGAACGACACAGGATCATTGGCTTCACAGGCTTCCACCGACGACAAAGGTAAAAACGCCAAGAGTAAATCTTACTTTTAGAACGATTGAAGAATAAAATGCCTGTTTTATCAATAGATGTAGACTAAAACCCTCTTAAATATCTTTAGGCAAAATATAAGAAAGATTCAAAAAAAAAGCTGCTCACCTGAACAGCTTTTTTTAGTTTATTTTAGAATGTCAGCTTCAATAGAACTGTCACCGTATACTTTAATAAATGCTTTGGTATAATCTTCCTTGGAAGCAAAGTTTGGGTTATCCATAAATTTCTGCGGATTGATCGCAAAAAGCGGAAACCAGGTGCTGCTGATCTGAATCTGGATCTTATGTCCTTTTTTAAAAGTGTGAACAACATCCTGAAGTCGGAAATTAACTGCCGTTTTTTGATTAGCAACCAATGCTTCTCCCTTTTCTCTTGAGTTCCTGAATCTTGCAGGCATTATTTCACTTCTTACCATCTGGTGATAGTTTCCGTAAATCACACCGTCTTTCTTTTCCAGAGGTTTGAAATCTTCAGGATATACATCGATCAGTTTTACTGCAAAGTCAGCATCAGTAGAGGAAGACGAAATATTAAGTTTTGCCATAATTTCTCCTGCAAAAGCAATATCTTCCGTTAGCACATCTGTAGTAAACGTAAGCACATCAGGTCTTCCCTCTGCGAATCTCTGATCTTCAGACATATAATTTTTGGGAGTAAAACCATTAAAATCCTTTAAATGATCGGAACTTAAGACCGGATTTTCCGGATCACTGTAATATTCGGAATATCCTTGTCCTGAAGTTTTTTTCAGGGTCTTATCTGCTAAATAAAAATTAACCTTTTGTGCATTCTTAGGAGGATAAGAAGCAAATTCTTTCCATTCTTTAGCACCGGTGTCATACATCAGAGCTTCAGGAAGCCCGGCGTCTTCTTTGGTATTCCCCTTCAGATAATGGTTAAAGAATTTGGTTTCAACATTTTTCTGATAATACGTAGCAATACTGTCCCCAAAATAGGTTTCACTATGGAAGTGTTTCCCTTGTTCCTGAGACCAGCCACCATGAGAGAAAGGTCCCATTACGATTGTGTTTTTGGCTTTAGGGCTTGTCTTTTCAATCGTTTTATAAATATTCAATGGTCCTGAAAGGTCTTCTGCATCAAACCATCCGCCCACTGTCATTACCGCATGGCTGATGTTCTTCAGATGAGGAAGAAGACTTCTTTTTTGCCAGAATTCATCATAATTGGGATGATTCATAATTTCAGTCATAAAGAAATTATTTTTGTAATATTTCTCATAACCCTCTTTAAGGGTTCCCAGTTCTCTGTAGAATTTCAGGCCGTCCTCGGAAGTCTGCTTAATGAAAGAATCCATATACCACGCCTGATTTTCCGGTTTTGTTTTCTGAACTCCGAAAACAGGAAGGGTTCTGAAGTATCCCAGCATAAATCTTCCGTTATGAAGAAAGTCGTCATTCCAGAAATCAGAAATCGGAGCCTGAGGAGAAGAGGCTACTAAAGCGGGATGCTGAGCCAAAGTTCCTACAGCAGTATAGAATCCAGGGTATGAAGTTCCGAATTGTCCTACTTTGCCATTGTTGTCTTTCACGTTTTTCAAAAGCCATTCGATGGTATCGTACGTATCTGTGCTCTCATCCACATCTTTTTTTGTTTTGCGCTCCACTTGTGGAGTCATATTGGTAAAAGTCCCTTCACTCATGTATCTTCCGCGTACATCCTGATACACAAATATGTATTTGTCTTTCATCAGATAAGCATTCGGACCTACTTTGGTTTTGTATTCATTTTCACCATAAGGTGCAACACTGTAGCAGGTTCTCTGCATCAGAAAAGGATATTTGTTCTTATTCGAAATATCTTTCGGGATATATACGGAAGTGAAAAGTTTTATTCCGTCACGCATCGGAATGTAAAATTCTTTCTTGGTGAAATTATCCTTAACGAAACTGTCTTTCTGTTCCGTTTTCTGGGCTTTCCCGAGAAGGAAAAAAAGCGTAAACAAAATTGAAAAATGGATTTTCATAAATAAAATTTACGGCTAATTTAAACATAATAATGCTGCTGTAATGCTTTATGGTGTTAATCTTCCTTCAAAAAGTGAAATAGGTTTGTATTTTATTAAATATATTTAATCGGGTAGAAAATTTGTCACAATTGGATTTCAAAAACTTATGACAATTATTTACTTGTTTTTCATTTTTTTACCGGCAAATTTATTGAGTTTCATACTCAGTGAAAACATAATGTATCGTTTCAGGATCAGATCTTCACGATCTTCAAAATAAGAATCTGTAATGGTTCTTTTCACACTTTGATTTTGGTTCAGTACATCATAAATTTTCACTTTTGCCGTAAGTTGCTTTTTAAAGAATGAATATCCGACACTGGTGTTCCAGAAATAAAAATCCTTTTTGAATCCCGGAGCAATATTAGAATTGGTATTGTATTCAAAGTCATTTCCAAAAACAAATCTGCTTTGGAAAAGATAATTAGTGAGTTCCAGTCTTAAAGACTGATTGGCTGTATTGACCCTGTCAACACTGTAATTGGAATAATTTGAGAAACTGTATCCTAGTCTGTAGGATGGTTTTACGGTAAACTTATCTTTGATTTCATAACCCAGATTCAATCCCGGATTAAGATTGTATGAATTGCTTTTAAATGGCTGTCCATTGATAAAACCATTATTGTATGCATAGCTCATATTAAATCTCGGGCTGATGGTCAGTTTGTTGTTATTCCATTTATAAGTTTTACTGAGACCGGTACCCACATTTAAGCTTTTGTTACCACTTATATTATCGTAAGTAATAATCTGTTTCCCCGAATTATCATATTTGGTATAATTGATCACATCATTATTTCTGTACACAAAGCCTATATTGATGTAATAATTAAAATTTTTCACCATATTAAAGCTACTGAAAGTAGCGCCGCTACTGGTTGTCCATGTATTTTTTAAATCAGGATTCCCCGTGAAGGTAGAGAGCGGATTGGATTCATCTTTATAAGGAATCAGCTGTTCTGCACCGGGAATATTAAAACTGGAATAATTGTAAAGATTTAATCTTTTACCCTCCGAGAAAGCATATTGAAAATTTATGGTGTAACGCGGAAGTACAAAATTCTTTTGAAGATCATATTGCTGGCCTTTAAAGACGGAGCCCACCTTCATATCTGAAATGTCAAGTGCTACAGAACTCCAGAGGTTAAGTTTCTTTTTATTAAGAGAATAAGAAAGCTCAGGAGAAAGCTGATTGATCCTTTGGTCCATACTGTTTGAAAGAAGTATATTGTATTTTGAATATTGTCCGGTAGCAGGATCAAAATCACTGAAGTTTCTTGCATCTCTTGAGAGTTTTGAACTGTATTGTAATTCAAGACTTACTGTTGCAGAATCTGAAACCGGTTCCGTATAGCCTGCACTGAAAGTGTAATTATTGCTTTGGTTTTTGTTTTTCTGAAGCTGATCACGATTGTCTGTAGTCGTGCCGGATTCATCATAAAATGTATTCAGTGACTGATTGATTGTATTGCTTTTGGATTCGGAGATGGTACCGTTCATTGTTGCAGAAATCAGGCGGCCTTTTTTCTTGAAATTTTTAGAAAAATAGATATTGGGACTGAAAGTATTTCCTTCAGAATTTGTATTAGTGTTCGATTCGCTTTCATTCAGGAGTTTTCCGTCTCTTAAAGTGGAAGACAGTGACCGGCTGAAGCTGTTATTTTCTGATCTTGAAAAGGAAGGGGAGATATAGATATTGGTCAGAGAATCCAGTTTTATTCTGGCTGAACTGTCAAAACTATAGTCTTTGGATTCATTTTCTCCGCTACTTTCAGAATTGGTTTTGAGCGTGTAATCGGGAAGAAGGGTCGTTCTGGAAACTTTTGAACGGCTTTCCATATTGGAATTCGAGTACTTTAAACTCAGGTTGTCAAGATCTGCATCTTCACCGAATTTGTCATTATAGTTTAGCCCAATCGTACCGGATCTTTGAATTCCCGTACTGTTATTCTGCATCCCGGAGCCTCTGCCGTGTCCCATATTATCAAATACATCATCAGCAGAAATACTTTTCGAATTGATATTGTTGGAGGAAGCTAGAAGGCTGATCTTTGTATTTCCTTTGAAATAACTCAGCAGTCCGCTTCCTTCATACCGTTTATCTGAGCCGTATCCGACAGTAATTCTTGAAAGAAGACCCTTGTTTTTCTTTTCATCAATATTGAAATTAATGGTTGTATTCTGAGATTTCGGTGACCTTCCGCTAAGTTCTTCTTCCTTGGTTTTCGTGGTTGTAAACTGGATATTTTTAATAATATCTGCGGGTAGATTCTGAAGAGCAATTTTTCCGTCTTTATCAAAGAAAGGTTTTCCATTAACCATTACCTGATCCACTTCTTTACCGTTGGCGGTAATTTTCCCGTCATTACTGATTTCTACTCCGGGAATTTGCTTCAAAAGTTCCTCTACTTTACTATCTGGACGTACTTTAATAGCTGATGCGTTGAATTCAATCGTATCGTTTTTTATTTTTACCGGTGCCACGCTAATTTTTACCTCATCAATGGCAATAATCGTTTTTTTCTCAAGTTCTATGTTTCCTAAAGCCAGTGACTGATCAATTTTTTCAAATTTCCTGGAATATGAAAGTTTTTCAGCATCAATTTTCAGAAATGAAGGTTCTTTTACTTCATCTGTTTTTAATGAAAATCTGCCTTCTTTATTGGTGGAAGTATAATTGATAATAGAGGAATCTTTCGCTTTCAGTAAATATATGGTGGCATTTTCAACCGGTTTTTTTCCTAAATCAGATACAGTTCCGTCAATATGTAATTTTTGAGCAGGTACCAACAGAACATTGCATACTAAAATCAGTATCGGTAAGATTTTCTTCATCGGGTCTTTTTCAAAGTGGTAAAAATAAAAAAACATCCCAATATTTAGGTACTTATCATGATGTTTATAAACTTCTTTTCAAAATATTTGTTTTTTTATAAGATCTGACAAGAAATTGATTGAAGTAAGAATTTACAAGATTATTTTTTTTCTGCAAATTTGTTCAGTGACATACTCAGGGAAAACATAATGTATCGTTTCAGGATCAGATCTTCACGATCTTCAAAATAAGAATTGGTAATTGTTCTTTTCACACTTTGATTTTGGTTCAGTACATCATAAATTTTCACCTTTGCTGTGAATTGTTTTTTATAAAATGAATATCCGAGACTGGTATTCCAGAAATAAAAATCTCTCTTGAAACCTGAGGCAATAGTAGAGTTGGTGTTGTATTCAAAATCGTTTCCGAATAAGAGATTGCTTTTGAAAAGGTAATTTGTAAGCTCTAGTTGTAGAGATTGGCTGGTTGCACTCACTTTATCTATACTATAATTGTTATATTTTGAGAAATTATATCCAATTTTGTAAGAGGGTTTGACAGTTATTTTATCTTTAAGTTCATAAGTAAGACTCAATTCGGAGTTAAAGGTATATGAATGAGTTGTGAAAAGCTGCCCATTGATAAATCCCTTATTGTAGTAGTATTGCATAATGAAACGGGGATTGATCATAAGTTTATTTTCTTTCCACTTAAAATTTTTACTATAACTTCCTCGTAACCCAATACTCTTATTACCACTTATATTGTTATAAGTAACAAGCTGTTTTCCCGAATTATCATATCGGGAATAATTGGCAATATCATTATTTCTATAACCGAAATCAATATTAAAAAAGTAGTTTGTGTTTTTTATAAAATTGTAATTATAGAAATAGAGAGAACTGTTGTTTGTCCAAGTGTTTTTAAGGTTGGGATTTCCGGTGTACGTTATGAAAGGATTAGAGGTATCCAGATAAGGCGTCAGCTGTTCCATTCCCGGAATGGTTAGCATGGAAGAGTTATAAAAACGTAAACTATTATTTTCGGATAGAGAATATTGAGCATTTACCACATAGCCAGGAAGTACAAAATTTTTCTGAAGGGCATATGATGTATTATTATACACGGAATTAATTTTCATATCTGAAATATTCAGATGGGCTGTAGCTGAAATATAGAGTTTATGTTTAATAAGGTTAAACGAAACTTCCGGAGTGACCTGATTAATTTTTTGTTCCATACTATTGGATAATGCTACACTCTGAACAGAATATGTTTCTGTAGTGGGATCAAAATCATAAACATCTCTTAAATTACCATTCTGTTTAGCACTATAACGTATATTGATGCCTATTTTGACAGAATCTGAAACAGCTCTGCTATATCCTGCAGAAAATTGATATTCATTGCCTTTTATCTTATTTTTTGAAAGTTGGTTTCTGTCATCATTAGCATCCGTCCCCTGATAAAATCTATTTTGTGAAGTATTGATACTGTTTCTTTTGGATTCCGTAATAGTACTATTCATTTCAAAAGAAAGCATGTTGCCTTTTTTTTTCAGTTTTCTGTAAATCTGGATACTGGGAGTGAAGGTATTGTCTTCAGAACCAGTTGTGTTATAAGAGTTGCTGTCATTAAGAAGTATACCGTCTCTCAATGTTGAGGAGCTTGATCTGCTAATACTAAAACTTTCTGTTCTTGTAAAAGTGGGAGAAAAATAGATATGGGTTAAAGAATCAATTTTAATATCAGCTGTTGTTTCAAAATTATATTGTTTGAATTCATTTTTGCCATTACTTTCAGAGTTATTCTTCAGTGTGTACCCAGGGAGAAGGGTACTTCTTGATCCTTTAGATTGGCTTTCAGTATCAGAGTTGGAATATATAAGGCTAAGCGTATTCAGATCCGTGTCCTTACTTAGCTTATCACTATAATTGAAGCCTATGGTTGTAGATTTCTGGATACCCGGACTATCATTACCCGATGATAGTATCGAGGAGTTTCTTGCATATCCCATACTGTCAAAGACCTCATCATTTGAGAAGCCCTGAGAGTTTATATTATTGGACGAAGCAAGAAGACTGATTTTGGTATCCTTTTTAAAGTAGTTCACAAATCCACTGCCTTCGTAACGATTATCGGATCCATATCCCAATGTAAGTCTGGATAAAAGACCTTTATTCTTTTTTTCATCAATATTAAAATTAACCGTTACTTTGTTGGATTGCGGAGCATTTCCACTCAGTTCTTCTTCTTTTGTTTTGCTGGTGGTAAACTGAATATTTCTAATAATATCAGCAGGAAGATTTTGAAGAGCTATTTTACCGGTTTTATCAAAAAAAGGCTTTCCATTAATCATAACCTGATCTACCTCCTTTCCGTTTACTGTGATTTTCTTATCATTACTTATTTCTACCCCCGGAATCTGCTTCAGTAATTCATCTATTTTGCTGTCTGGGCGTACCTTGAGGAATGATGCGTTGAATTCTATCGTATCTTTTTTTATTTTTATCGGAGCTACAGATATTTTTATTTCATCAATATTAACAACCTGGTTTTTCTTAAGTTCAATATCTCCTAATGATACAGGGCTACTGATTTTTTCAAATTTTTTGAAATAAGAAGTTAATTTTTCTGCATCTATCTTCAGAATTGAATGTTCCTTTAGCTCATCAGTTTTTAATGAAAATTTACCTTCTTTATTGGTTGCGGTATAATTGATAATAGATGAATCTTTTTCTTTGAGTAAATATACTGTAGCATGTTCTACAGCTTTTTTTTCAGAGCTGTATACTTTGCCTTCAATATATAAATGTTGGGCACGTATGAACATGAGATTGCCCATCAGCATCAATAGCCACAGAATTTTTTTCATCGGTTTTTTTTGGAAGATACAAATAAAAAAAAACATTCCTATGTAGGAATGTTTCTATAATTTTTGTAGAAAAATATTATTTTTTACATAAAGATTATGCTCTCAGATATCTGGAATACGCATATCCTTCCTGGCCATCGGCAGTTTTTACTTTCCACCAGTCGTCAGAAGTCTGCTCAATTAAAGTTACTGAAGATCCTTTTGCAGCTTTTCCTACCACAGCAGCTTCCGTAGAAGGCTCCTGTCTGATGTTAAGGTTCGATTCTTCAGTTGCTACTGTTAAAGCAGCTCCTGAAGCCAAACCGGCTACCTGTACATCGATATTGATATCTGAAGCAGAATAAGTAGAATCAATAGCTCCTAAAGCATTCCATACTGCATCTTTTGCCGCAGTGTTAGATGCATTTCCGGAAACATATAAAATTCCGTCCTGCTCCTGAACCTGAAGGTTTGAAATTCCTGCAGACTGTGCTGCTGAAACTACGCTTGAATATTTATCTTGTAATTCGCTCATCTTAAATTATTTTACAATTAGGTTATTGTTATACTTCCCGATTTTCAAAGCATCCACAGATTCTTTGATTTTTCTTGCCTGTAAGCTGGAAACGTTCCCGGTAAGGGTAAGTTCTCCGTTTACTACTTCTACTTTTACAGACGGGAAATCTTTTACAGCATCCTGTACTTTTTTCTGAACAGCAGGATCTACAGCAGATTTAGTTTCAACCGGTGTCGCTGTAGGCGCAGCAGCTGCTATAGTAGACATATCCATTACGTCTTTTACTCCGCTGATCGCTTTTAATTTTGCAATCATCGCATCTTTAGACTGTTGGTCAGCGAAAGTTCCGCTTAAGTGAGCTACACCTTCTTTTACTTCAACAGAAGCATTGGGATTAGAAGTTACTACTGTGGTAGCCTGAGTCTGAAGATCGGCATCAGAAACTTTCTTTTTGCAAGAAACTGCTCCGAAAGATACAGCTACAGCTAATGCAGCCATTGCGATAGTTTTTTTCATATTGTATATTTATTAATGTTGTTATACAATCAAATGTAATAATAAAATTTATACCAAAGGAATAAAAATTCAATAAATGTTTCTTAAATTTTTTGCAATATTTTCTAAACCAATGAATTAATTTTTATGTTTCAAAAGCTTAATGCGACATTGAACTCAATTTGAATAAAATCTTCTGCCAATTCAAAAACCATTATATTTGCGCAAATTGAACTATATATATGAAAGGACAAAATAAACTTTTTGTAGCGATTGTCATTGCCCTTATTCTGGGAGTCGGAATCGGAGGCATAGTACACGTGAAATATCCGGAAAGTGCAGAACCTTTTTCCAAGAACATCAAATTGTTAGGAACTGTTTTCATCAGACTGGTACAAATGATTATTGCGCCATTGGTATTTACGACTCTTGTTGTGGGAATTGCCAAAATGAGTGATATCAAAATGATCGGAAGAGTAGGAACAAAAGCAATGCTTTGGTTTATTTCCGCCTCTCTGGTTTCCCTTTTTATAGGATTGATGCTGGTGAACTGGCTGGAGCCGGGACATGTAACCAAGCTGCCGGTACAGGATGTTGCATCTGCTGATGAACTTCTTAAAAGCAGTAAAAGTTTTTCCATGGAAGACTTCGTAAAGCACATGATCCCTAAAAGTTTATTTGAAGCCTTCGCTACCAATGAAGTATTGCAGATCGTAGTATTTGCCATTATGTTTGGGGTTGCCCTGGCTAATTTGGGTGAAGAATACTCAAAACCGGTAGTCAAGCTTTTTGACATTATAGCCCATGGAATCCTTAAAATGGTGGGGTATATCATGTGGTTTGCTCCACTTGGTGTATTGGGAGCCATTGCAGCGGTAGTAGCCACCAATGGTTTTGAAATATTTAAAGTATATGCAATTTACCTTAGAGACTTCTTTTTTGCATTAGGAGTACTTTGGCTGGTTCTTTTACTGGTAGGCTATTTCATTTTAGGTAATCGTCTTTTCGATTTATTGAAGAGAATTAAAGAACCATTATTAATCGCCTTTTCTACAACGAGTTCAGAAGCCGTATTTCCTAAACTGGTGGAAGAACTTGAGAAATTCGGGTGTAACAGCAGAGTGGTATCCTTTATTTTACCTTTAGGATATTCTTTCAATCTTGACGGAAGTATGATGTATATGACATTTGCTTCCATTTTTATCGCACAGATCTACGGGATTGAAATGACCCTTGGACAGCAGATTACAATGCTTCTCGTACTTATGCTTACCTCAAAAGGAATTGCCGGGGTACCGAGAGCTTCTTTGGTTATTATCGTAGCCACATGCTCCATGTTCGGTATTCCGCCGGAAGGAATTGCACTGATTCTTCCAATCGACCATTTCTGTGATATGGGAAGAAGTATGACCAACGTGTTAGGAAATACACTGGCTACTTCTGCAGTATCAAAATGGGAAGGGCAGCTGACAGAACCTTTGGATAAAATTTAAACAGAGATGAGTTTAAAAAACTTGGAATTATACAAAAGCCATATTCTTGAATATGGCTTTTCCATTATCAATGCGGTCTTTTCCAATGAAGAAACTGAAGAGATTATCCGTGTTTTAGACAGTATAGATACTTCTCGTGAAAACTTCAGGAAGTCTGAAGATCTTTTTGCCATAAGACAGTTTTTAAAAGAAGTTCCGGAAATTAAGGACCTCATCTTTAATGAAAATATAAAAAGAATAGTAAGAGAGATTTTCGGAGAAAAATATTTTGTGGTAAAAAGCATTTATTTTGACAAGCCGGAAACCTCCAACTGGTATGTGGCTTATCATCAGGATCTGACCATTTCGGTAGATAAAAAACTGGAATTACCGGATTTCGGGCCTTGGACAACTAAACAAAATCAGTTTGCCGTTCAGCCTCCGTTACCTGTTCTGGAAAATATCTATACCATCAGAATTCATCTGGATGATACCGATGGTCACAACGGAGCATTAAAAGTGATACCCAAATCTCATGCGAAAGGAATTTACAGACCGGAAAACATAGACTGGAATGTAGAGACTGAAATCATCTGTGAAGTAGAAAAGGGGGGGGTGATGATCATGAAGCCTCTTAGTCTTCACGGGTCCAACAGAACAACCAACGCGAAGAAAAGAAGAGTAATTCATATTGAATTTTCAGATAAAGAGCTGCCGGAAGTACTGAGGTGGTCTGAAAGAATAAATTAAGTCTTATCAAAAAACATCCCTCTTCAGAAATTATGAAGAGGGATGTTTTTTCATTTAACCGTAATCGTTTTAGTTTGCAGAAATCTCATCGATAAAGATATAAGCATTACCATCTGCTCCCTGATGCCATTCAGGAAGTTTACCAAAATAATATGCTTTTACTTTGATATATCTGGCCTCAGTCGGAAGAATATCCGCAGTGAAATCTTTAATCCGGACTTTCTCATCTTTCGGATCAACCGTATTGTCAACTGTTTTTAAAAGAATGAAATCTTTACCGTTCATCGAAGCATAATATTCCACTTTTTTAGGCATCAGAATCCATGCTTTACTGTCCTGAAGATAAGTGGAGGATATAGTTGTAATCTGTTGAGATGATTTAAAATCAATAATTGCTTCAAAATTCTGCCCCTGATATCCCTGCCATTCTCCTTTTCTCCAGTTGAGATCTCCCCGGATTCCGTCAATAAGAGCCAGCTTTCCGTTAGCCGTATACTGAGGAGTGGCTTTTGAAAGAATATTGATATCCCAGTAATTCGGTCTTCTGCTGAAATTAGCGACCGTAACAGAACTTTTCTCTCCGCTTTTTTCCGAGTAGGCGAGAACCTGAGTTGTTTTTATCACAGAAAACGGACCTTTATAAGGAATGAAAGTTTTTCTTTTATTGGCATCGCTTTCATCCATGGTCATATAATAGATCTTGTCTCCCGGGTTTAAAGGGGTGATTTCAACTTTGGTGGAAAAGTCAAAGATACGGTCCGCTGCAATCACCGGTGAAGCGGTGAGTTGGGGGTATTTAAAATCCTTGAAAGACCTTATATTTTCAAACCCCAGTGTCTTCAGTTCTGTTTTACCGGTATTTTTAGTGATGGTTTTTGTACTGCCGTCTTCAAGATGAATCTTAATCTCATCAAAATAAGGGGTAGTTGTTTCCCATTCCGGTAATCCGGGACTCACAGAATAGATTCCCATAGAACTTAAAACATACCAGGCGCTCATCTGGCCGCAGTCTTCATTTCCGATCAGGCCATCCGGTGTGTTTTTGTAAAAATGGTCCAGAATATGTTTGATTTTAGCATCGGTTTTCTCAGGTTTTCCTACAAAATTGTAAAGATAAGCGATATGATGGCTGGGTTCATTCCCCTGAGCATACTGACCCATAAGCCCTGTAATATCTACCTGTTCTCTTCCGGTGGTTGTATCGGGAGCTGCAAAAATCGCATCAATGAACTGCTCAAATTTTTCTTTTCCTCCATGAGCTGCAATAAGCCCCGGAATGTCCTGTTGTACGGAATAAGAATAATGCCATGAATTTCCTTCTGTATAATTGTTGTTGACTTCCTGCGGATCGAAAGGTTCGTACCAGTTTCCGTTTTTTCTCGGCTGCATAAAGCCATTTTTAGGATTATAAAGGTTTTTCCAGTTCTGGGAACGTTTCATGAAATACTGATAATCTTCCTTCTTTCCTAGAATTTTAGCCATTTGGGCAATGCACCAGTCATCATAAGCATATTCTACTGTCTTGGAAACACTTTCAGACTCATCATCCATGCTGATGTAGTTATTTTGTTTATAAGCATTTAAACCGAAAATATCCAGCATGGCAGAATGTTTGGAAGCCTGAAACGCCTTTTCATAATCAAAGCCATTAATTCCTTTGGCCATGGCATCTGCAATTACAGAAACAGCGTGATAGCCGATCATACATTCTGTTTCATTAGAGGCCAGTTCCCAAACCGGAAGTTTTCCGCCCTGTTCATACTGTCTGATAAATGTATTGATAAAATCTGCCGTTCTTTTTCTGTCGATTAAAGTCATTAAAGGATGGGCACCTCTGAAGGTATCCCAAAGTGAAAAAACGGTGTAATAATTGAAATCTTTAGCAGTATAAAGTCGGTTGTCCCTTCCGCGATATTTTCCGTCCACATCCATATTGATATTAGGTTGTGTAAATACGTGATATAAGGCCGTATAAAAAACAGCTAATTTATTTTGATCATCAGATCTGACTTCTATTTTTGAAAGCTCTTTGTTCCAGTCATTTTCAGCCTGTTTTTTGATCGTTTCAAAATCTTTGGATAGCCCTTCAGCTAACATATTTTTTCCGGCTCCTTCATAGCCCGTCGGTGAAAGGGCAACTTTTATATTGATTTTTTCTCCTTTCTTAACATCTGTAGAAAATGCCAGAGCCAGCTTAGTGCCGCTAAAGAGATTGTTTTCCTGTTTTCCGTTAACTTCTTTCTTTGAAATCTTCATGGGCTTTGAAAATTCGATTCTGGTATAGATGTACTGATTGGTCGCCCATGCTTCACTTCTTCTGAATACTTCAATGGTCTTATCATCAATGATTTTTACTTCCCCTTCAAGAAGTTTATCCCTGTGATTGAGATCCAGAATAATATTGGCATTTCCTGCATTGTTGAAGGTATATTCATGATAGCCAACCCTTTTTGTGGCCGTAAGCCGGACATTAATATTGTTTTTGTCTAATTTGACCGAATAGAAGCCGGCTGTTGCTTTTTCGTTTTTATGAGAAAATTTTGAAGAATACTCTTTACTGTCCAGACTTGGATTCCCCATTGTGGGCATCAGCATAATATCGCCGTAATCAGACACTCCGGTTCCGTTCAGATGGGTATGGGAAAAGCCATAGATTACAGAATCCGAATAATGATAACCACTGCATCCGTCCCAGCTTCCATCAATTCTGGTATCAGGAGAAAGCTGCACCATGCCGAAAGGAACAGTGGCTCCCGGAAAGGTATGACCGTGACCGCCTGTTCCTATAAAAGGATTGACATGTTGTGAATAATTTTGAGCATATATGATCTGAGTGATGAATAAAGAAAATACAATCAGCCTTTTTTTCATATTTAAATTTTATGATAACGAATATATCGAAAAACAATAAGATACAAAGTAGTGATGTAATAAAGAGGAGAAACAGATTGTCTTATTAAAAACTATTAGAATCAATGAAAAAGATATTACTTGCTGTGGGCCTGCTGTTGCCGCTATTTATATTTTCCCAGACTATAAAAGGAAAAATTTCTCAATCCGGAAATGCCGTTTCTTATGTTGAAGTTATAGCTGTAAAAAATGAGAAAAAACAGACTGCCATTTCTGATGAAAAAGGAAATTATTCTCTTAATCTTACCGAAAACGGAAATTACAATATCAGACTTATCCAGGATGGAGAAGAGATTTCCCAGGCTGAGATAAACGTACAGGGAGATGTACAACAGGATTTTTTCATTGATCGTAAAAAAGAAAAACAACTTGAGGGCGTTACTCTAACGGCAAAAAAAAAGCTGATTGAAAGAAAGGCTGATCGGTTGATTTTTAATGTCGCCCAATCTGTAGCTTCTCAGGGAATGGATGGTGCCGATGCGCTTGCTACAACTCCTCTTATCAAGGTTGATGATAATTCAGGAGTATCTATTGCAGGGAAAAGCGGAGTCGCTATCATGATCAATGAGAGGATACTGAATCTTTCCGGAAGTGAGCTTGTTACTTACCTCAAAAGTCTCCGGTCAGAAAATATTGAAAAAATAGAAGTCATTACGACCCCTCCTGCAAAGTATGAAGCTCAGGGAAACAGTGGTCTTATTAATATTGTCTTAAAGAAAAATCAGAATCTCGGATGGAGCGGAAGTCTTACCTCAACGCTTCAGCAGCAGACATATACAGGATTTTCAAATAGTACAACCATTAATTATCAAAATGAAAAACTGCGTTCTTCATTAAAATTAAGACAATATAAGTACGAAAAACATTCTTATGAAAATTATAGAATTGAAGGAGCCGACGGGCTTAAAAGCTCAGATGACAGAAGGGATTTCGGAGACGGATTAGGCGCTAATCTAAGTATTGACTATCTGCTGACCCCAAAATCTAATATCGGATTCATCTACGATTACGGGGATGGGCATTCCAATATGAACGTCATGAATACTTCGGATTATTTTCAAAATGACAGTTATACCAGTACATTGTCTACCTATGCAGAGCACAGAGGGAAAAGCACTCAGCAGACAATCAGTGCTTACTATGATGTGAAATTTGGAAAACAGGATAACAAGCTGAGCATTACCGGAAATTATTTCTCAAATATTCCTAAAACAACTATTGATTTTATTACCACCGCTACTTCAGGAGGTCCGTCTACCGTAAAATCACCTTCCACTGTTGACTATAAAATTTATTCCGGACAGGCAGATCTTACATTACCTTTTCAGTGGGTAAAAACAGAAGCAGGAGTGAAGTTTACCAATTTTGATAATAATTCAGATATATTTTATCAGAATCTTAAGGGTGGAAGCTACATCACTGATCCCATAAAAAGCAATGAATTTAAATATAATGAGAAAAACTATGCTGCCTATATCAGTTTTGAAAAAGCGTTCAATGAAAAGTGGTCCGCAAAAGCCGGACTGCGTTATGAATATTCCACGGTAACCGGAAACTCTCTGACTTCCGGACAGCAGACAGAAAACAAATATGGGCAATTTTTTCCTACCGCATATATTTCCTATAAGAGCAATGAGAATCATACCTTCAGTCTTAATTATTCAAAAAGAATCAACAGACCGGATTTCCGTGCAATTAATCCGTATCGCTGGTATATCAACATCAATTCCTATTCTACCGGAAATCCGTTTTTAAAGCCTTCTTTTAATCATAATATTGAATTCTCTTATGTTTACAAAGGGAAGTTATCCGCTTCAGCTTATTTCCAGAGAACCCTGAACGGTTTTGCTCAGATTGTTAATCTTGACGGGGAAAACAGGATCAGCACTTTTGCTAATTTCTATAATCAGAACAGCACGGGAATTACGTTGAATTATTCAGACACTTTCTTTAAACGCTGGGAAGCCAATTATTCGGCTGATCTTTCTTATATGGAAACAAAAGTTTTTGCTACCGATGCAGCTTCCAGAAAAGGCCAGGGATATGATTTCAATTTTCAGAATAATGTGTCACTGAATAAAAGCAAAACCATTCAGCTGGTGCTCAACTACTGGTTCCGTCTGCCCTCAAATTTTGGAATAATTCATTGGGATTATACAGGAAATGTTACTTCCGGATTAAAGCTGAGTCTTATGGAAAAAAATCTTCAGATCAATCTGCTGGTTTCAGATATTTTTAAACAATCCAGAAGCAGGGGGCAGATATTCTATACTACCGGAACTCATTATTTTAATAATTATTACGATGCCAGAAGGCTTACTCTGTCGGCAACTTATACTTTTGGAAATAAAAAAGTAAAAGGTACCGAACGTAATATTAAATTTGACGAAAAGAACAGGGCAAATTAATAATTTCATTCCCTGTTATTTTAGACTTCTCCTTCAAAGAAATTATCGAGATAATCCTTTTTATCACTTTCTTCCCTAAAGGTACCCAGATGTTTTTTCCATGCCTGAGATTCATGATAAACAATCCCCATTTCCCATACACAATATGTAGGAAGATGGGTTTTGTTTCTATCCCAGATTTCAAATGTTCCTGAACCGTTGTAGTAAACACTTTCCCATAATTCATTTTCACTGCGCCATGTACAGACCAAAAGGAGGTAATGCTCGCCGCATTGGTGTAAAATCACAAATCCAAGATCGTCCGTATCCTGAAAATTTTCGGCGGAATTCTCTATGCAGATTTTAGCAGACTGAATGTCCTGTAATAAGACTTCTGCAGGGTCTTCTGCAAGATTATACCATTTGAATCTGGTCTTTCCGACAGTGTAAAGACCTATTGGGGCAGCATATTTGGAAGGATAGGCATTGGTTTTCATTAGCTTTGCTTTTAGCGGTTTAAAATCTTACTAAAGTAAGAAACAATGAAATAAAATTTTTAGTGATCTTATTTATCACCTGATGTTATAGATTTTATTGATTCTAAATTATCAAAAAAAAGCGTAAATTTGTGAACAATTTATATTTAGTATGTTGACGAAAGAAAAGGTTCAAGATTTCCTTAAAGAAATAGAAGTAGACGACTTGGTGAATAATCTTCAGATTATGGGTGATGATGTTTATATTGACATGACCGCTCATTCGCCTGCAATGCACGAAAAGAAAAAACTGGAAGCTGCAATGAAACAAGCTTTTGCCAGTGAGTTTGGAGAAAATGTTCATTTAAAACTTAAAATCGTTTCTCCGGAACCTAGTGAAATTCAGCAAAGCCAGATCAAAGGAAAACAAATTCCGGGAATTCAAAATATTATCGCTATCGCTTCCGGAAAAGGAGGAGTAGGAAAATCTACAGTTTCTGCAAATATGGCAGTGACATTAGCTAAAATGGGCTTTAAAGTAGGATTATTAGATGCTGATATTTACGGCCCGTCAGTACCTACAATGTTTGACACAGAAGGCGCAAAACCGATTTCTGTAGAAGTAAATGGTAAAAACATGATGAAGCCTGTAGAAAATTATGGGGTGAAAATGCTTTCTATCGGATATTTCTCAGGAGCCAACCAGGCTGTAGTATGGAGAGGACCAATGGCCTCAAAGGCTTTAAATCAAATGATCAGAGACGCTGCATGGGGAGAATTGGATTTCTTATTAATTGACCTTCCTCCAGGAACAGGTGATATCCATTTATCCATCATTCAGGAAGTTCCTGTGACAGGAGCTGTCATTGTAAGTACTCCTCAGCATGTTGCCTTGGCAGATGTAAGAAAAGGAATCGCTATGTTCCAGATGGAAAGTATTAATATTCCGGTTCTTGGATTAATCGAAAATATGGCGTATTTTACACCGGAAGAACTTCCTGAAAATAAATATTATATTTTTGGAAATCAGGGCGCTCAGTATCTTGCTGAAGATCTTGGTATTCCGGTACTTGGAGAAATTCCTTTGATCCAGAGTATCAGAGAAGCAGGAGATGTCGGTAGACCGGCTGCTCTTCAGGAGAACTCTAAAATTGCAGATATCTATACAGAAACAGCAAGAAAAATGGTTGAAAGCTTAGTGGAAAGAAATAAAAATCTTCCGCCTACTGAAGCCGTAAAGATCTCTACAATGGCAGGTTGCTCCCCGAAAGCAAAATAATATCAACTTTCAATCAAATTTGAAAAAACCGAATTGAACTGAAAAAAATATGGAAACAAATATAACGCACGAAGATACAGTAACAAGAGTAATGGAAGCTCTGGAAAGCATCAGACCGTTTTTAAATAAAGACGGTGGTGATATCGAGCTTATTGACGTGAAAGATAATCAGGTTTTTGTGAAACTTTTGGGTAACTGTTCCGGATGTTCATTAAATTTTTCAACCCTTAAATTAGGTGTTGAAAATACAATTAAACAACATGCTCCGGAAATTGAAAAAGTAATCAACGTAGAGTAAAAATTATATCTGAGATATTTTTAAAAAGACAGGCTTTATTGGATAGAGCCTGTCTTTTTTATATAAAAATCATAACGAAATCAATCTGTATTCCGTCTAATTAAAATGGTTTCTCAGAGAAATATTAGAGTTGGTACTGACACTTATATTACTGTTTGTGGTATCACGCATTCTGTACTGAACCTGAACCTGGGTTCCCGCCGTAAGATTTCCCATCCAAAATAGCGGCATACTTCCTCCGCTTCCTCCACCACCGGTCCCAAAGTAAGAGGTTGCCAATACCGTGGAAGTCGTGGTATTGATGATCCGTGCGCCAAAAGTTTTGGTTGTTCCGCTGGAGGTTGAAATACTTACCTGGACAATTCCGGAAAATGAATAGAGCCCGGTAGTGGGTATTGTAAATGTACCGGCATTATGTACGTTGCTGATATCTATACGTTCGGTCGAAAAATCCATAGTGGTCCACGGGGAATAAGCTGATGCGGTATAAGCGGTCGTAGAGGTAGGAGGGCTGCCGGCAAACATCAGTTCCGTAATATTACGGTTGTCAATTTCAGTACGGGTATCGGTTACCCTTGCAATAGATTCCCATTGCGTTCCTGTCCATATATAAAACGTATCCTGAAAAACATTGTTTGGTGAAGTTCCTGCATTTAAAAGATTATACACGAGCATTCCCTGATCAGGAGAGCTGACGGATGAAGCAACCGGAACGGTGGTAATATCATTAATGCCGGATAACTGAACCCGGGGAATCAGCAATCCCTTGTTGGCACTTGCAAGATCCAGAATGGTGGCCGGATCCGGATTGGTTGTTCCTATACCAACTTGCGCTTTTGCAATGCAATAAATAAAGAGCAAAAGAAATCCTGTTAATTTATATTTTGAGTTCATATTTTAATATTTATAGATGTTAACGGTTCCTGACTCTATTCTGTAATTCCCTGCTGTAAAAGAGTATTGAAATGCCAGGATATCATTTACATTGAGGTTTTGAGTACTGATTAAGGTCGTATACATTCTGTTGAGAACGAATCTTCCTGAAATAAAACTGATATTGCTGCCGTTCCTTGAGAGTCTGTTTGTACTTGTCCCCCCTGAGTTGGCCGCATTGGACATGATGGATACAAACTCTATGGCATATATTCCTGTAGAAGGTACAGTATATTGGTTGGTGGAAAAATTCCAGCCCCAGTATTTATCGACAAGAACTTCCTGAGAAGTTAAGGTAAGGGGAGTAGCTCCTCCTCCTCCTGCAGTACCGAGTACCGTATATGGCTTTTGCGTTACTGCGGCCGTGAAGATCAATAACGGAACGTGAGTGGAACTGATGATACTTTCCGTTGCCGTTGAGGTAGCCTCGGAATGATATTGATTATCACTGGCCCAATAGGTAATAGAAGGGGTGAGATCATTGGTAATATCCATTGTGGTGTTATAAAGCATGACTCCCAATGCAGGTGATGGTATGGGAGCAACTGTACTGGCTTTATTGCTAATGGTCAGATTAGGAATTCTAAGCGCTTTATTATTTGCGTCTAATTTTAAAACGGCTCCTGTTGAAACATTAGTAGATCCTATGACTAATTGTCCAAAATAGAATGGAGTAAACAACAGAAAAGTAAATAGATAAAAAAGAGTTGCTTTCATAATTAGTTGTTTAATATTTTAGAAATAGAAACATTTGTATTGGCGATCTGGTAGTCTGCTCCATTGGACTGAATACTGAATGTAATCTGGTCTCCGGCTACCAATCCTAATGTACAGGTACTTGAGAGCCCCGCAAACTGATAATCTCTTTCCATGGCATAAGTACATACCATAGCTCCATTTTTTTGTACAAAAAAAGCAGAGCTTCCATTGGCATCTCCCGTTGTATTTCTGGTATCAGCAGTATAAGAGATTACATATCTTCCGTTTTCCTGGATTGTATAGCCGGTATAATTACTGGCGGGGCCTTGTGCGCCTACCGGCAAATTCTGATAAAGTGTATTAAACGTAAGATTTGTTGTCGTTCCTGCAGTAATACTGGAGCTGGTTGCAATATTACTCGCTGCAAAAACAGGAGTGATAAAAGGAATTTTTTCAACTTCTGTTATTACATTAGCTTTAGTAAACATTTTTTCCCAGACACTTCCGGTAAAAGCATATATTCCTTTATCAACACTTGTCATGCCGGAGCCTGCTACAGCAGTGTTGTAGATGATAAAGCCTGTTTTAGGGCTCGGAATGGTGGACGCATCGGTGGTAGAGGTTAAAGAGACGACAGGAAGCTGAAGTCCTTTATTCGTGGCTGTTACATCAAGAATGGCAGACGGGTCGGGTGATGTGTTCCCAATCCCTACTCCGCCTTGTTGTGCCTTGAAAAAGAAGAAAAGGAACATCGCAAGGAGAGTGAAATTTTTCTTTTGCATTTTTTTTTGGTTTTTTTAAATTTAAGAATAATTAACCTTATTTTTTGTTAAATTATTGTTATATAGTTAAATATATTCTTTTTTTATCCATTATTTTTTGACCAAAAAAATGACTTTTTGTGTTAAAAAAATATTTTATATTTCAAAATTCTCCCTGTTTTAAAGACTTACAGCTTTTATTCAGAAATTTGGAAAAATTTATGATAAAAGTTGAGTTATACTATAATTTTTTTTTATGATTATTATTTTTAATAATGAATGGAACTGATAAAGTTATTGGTAAATAAGAATGGTTGATGGCAATAATTTTTTCTATTGAAATATTAAAAAAAAATTTTATTTAAAAGGTCTGCCTTTTGTGAAGCATGTTTTCTGGTGTTTATTTATGATTTCCGGAAGACAGGAAAAGCTTCGGAGGACCGAAGCTTTGAAATTAAATAATGAATATTTATTTTACTTTATAATGATTCGTTTAAGATGCCCTTCTGATGTTTTCACAAGGTAAACTCCGGTAGAAAGAGCGGATGTACTTATCGTTAAGGCGTTTTTTTCTTTTCCGATCAGTTTTCCGGACATATCATACAGCTCATAATCCTGTTTTCTGTTGAAGAAAAGTGTATTTCCTTTACTGACAGGATTGGGGAATACATTGAAAGTCGCTGTTTCAGGTTTTATTTCTCCGGTTCCCAGAGTGGGTGCCATGGCAACTTCATACATGGATAAAGTTCCGCTTATTTCATTGGCAATAATAACATAACCTTTGTTGGTTGTCGTATTTTCCGGAGCAATATAAATAATTCCTTCCGGGCCATTATCTCCGCCGTATGCCGAGGTAGAGCGGGAATGTTTATAGTCTGTAAAAACAGGATGATTAGGATCTGTGATATTGTATACCATTACTCCTCCGGTTCTTTCCAGGGTAATAAATGCATAAGTCTGTCCGCTGATGGTTCCTAATGCCACACCTTCCGGCTCAGGACCTTTTGCACGGCTTCTGCTTTTGATGGTATTGGATTCATTATCTGCATTAAAAATTAACGGATGGTAGGCTGCTATGTACCTTTCAAACTGATCACCGCTGTCATAAACTCTCTGTCTGGTATCTGCGTTGAAAATAGAGAATGAACGTGCTCCTAAAGCGGCAATCTCTTCAAAATCAGTATCGGCATCCGTATTTCCTGTTGCTGTAGATACCCTGAATCGTCCAAGGTTGTGTGAAGCTTTTAATATTGAAGACTGAGGAAAAATAGCGGGATCTAAAGTATAAGTACTTGCACCTACGGTTGTTCTTTCACTGTATCCGGGAAGATCTTTTTCATCTCCTTCGTTGGCCGTTACAATATAGTGGGTATTTCCAACTTTATAGTTTTGTACAGCATCCGGAATATAATATGCTTTTACCGGCCAGTTGGCGATCAATATTTCTCCATTGTTGTCTGAGGCATCAAAGCCGTTCCCCGGAAGGCTCATATCTTTTTTACCCAGGCCCCAGATTCCCGTGATGGCTTTTGTGATAAGATCTACCTCGGCAATGGCATTGTTCTCCTGTAAGGTCACCCATGCTTTCTGGCTGTCTGCACTTATGGTAATGTATTCGGGTTCCAGATCCTGAGAAAGGCTGTTGTTGGTTCTTACTTTTCTCAATCCTGTTGCAGTAAGTGCGGCAACCTGAGAATCAAAACTGTTGAAATTAAGAGTAGTGACATTACTTTGTGTAAGGGCTCCAATTCCTCCTGAAATATCGATAATGCTGATTGTTCCTTCAGGATCTATGGTATAAGCATCATTGGGTTCCCCCTCATTGGCAGTGAGTACTTTTGTCCCGTCAGGAGAGAAAGTGATCATATCCGGTAACGCTCCCACAGTAACCTGCTTCAGGAAATTTCCGTTAATATCAAAGAATACTACGGAACCATTTTGTTGAGGATTGGCATTAGGCGACGCGGCGGCAATAATTCCGTTTTTTACGGCAATACTTGTGATGCCTCCATACGCAGCCATATTCACAGTCCTGATCACAGATGGTGTTGTAGGAATACTGAAATCAATAATATCAAAAACATCTGTTAGAGAGCTGATGGTAAATAGTCGTTGGGTAGATGGATCATGAACTACGATCTCCGTTGAGCTGTTGTTGTTTCCTGAAGGGTCAAAACTACCGATGTAGTTCAATACGATTTGACTGGACGGAGCAGGAGCAGGCTTATCATTATCTATAATGTAAACCGTGGCAGCATTGTCTCCTGAAATAGTCGCACCAACCGGATTCTCCAGACTTACCACAAAATATTCAGCCTGTTGTTCTTCTATCGTATCATCAATAATGGGAATATTGATGGTATAATCTGTTGTGGAGGGCGTAATATGAATTGTCTGATTCACTAAACTAAAGTCATTAGTGTCTGCTGTACTGAAGGGTGTAGGCTTTACAACAAGGTTTACGGTTGCTGCTGAAGGATTGGAGACCTTAATTTTAAAGGCCAGGTTTCCTGCATTTTCATTAACTTTTATAAAGTTTTTCTCCAATGAAAGGGTAGTGCCCGCTGTAGTAAATGTACTGGCGGTTATGGCTGATACTCCATTATCACTGAAATCTTCTACCATATCCGGTTTAAGGGCGAGATAATAGGTTTGTCCCGGAATTAAACCGGAAGTAGGAATAATGGTGATCGTGTTGTTATTGTTATTGAAAGTGGCTGTAAAGGGAACTTGTGTACCTGCAGAACTTCCTAAACGGAATTCTACAAGATTTTGTGCATTAGAATCGTTGATCGCCGAGTTGTCTGTTAACCTTACATTTTCATTAAAAGAAATGGTAGGATTTGCAGCTGTAGAAGCGTTATTTGTGTTGTTGGCCGGGAGATAGGTAACAATAGGCGGGGTAGTGTCTGTATTTCCTGCAGAAACAGCATCTACCGTAAAGTTATCAAAGCGGTTGTTTCCTCCTGTGCCTCCTCCTGTTGCCGAAAATTCAACTTTTAATTTAAAGTTCGGGTTATCGGATACTCCCGGAACTGTGGAAAAATCAAAATTTACCAGTTGTGGGTCTGCATCCTGTGGGGTAATTGTCTGATAAGGGATGAAAGTACTTCCATCCGTTGTATAAGACCATGTCTGGGTTCCTGCACCCTGTGCAGATCTTCTTGTCGTAAATTTTATAATAACATTATTGTATCCTGTTGTCGGTAAACTGAACTGTAATGCACCGCCAATCGGATTATTGAATCTTAAATGAGTTCCGGATCCGTCGCCGTTTCTGGCATTGAGGTTGGCAATATTGAAATTCTGTCCGGTCCCGTTGGCAAAATCTATGACACTGGTACCCCCTGCAATGGCGGTAAGAGAACCGTTGGCCAGAGTGGAAGAAGGGGTGGTAATGGAGGCTGAAGAAGTATTATTATTAAAATTCCAGTAATGTATAAGGGTTTGCCCGAAAAGACCGCTCTGAAAAAAGAATGCGGCAATAACAGACCCTTTAAGGAGGTAGTTGTTGATCATTTTTTGTTTTAATTAGATAAATACAAAAATGAACTTTATGTTTGGTAACTATTTTAATAGAATTTTAAGAAATGTTTAAAAAATAAGGTATAAAATTAAAATAACGGAAATGGATGGGAAGTCAGACATTTAACAGTGGAGACACAAAAGGACAGCACTATTTTTTTTGTTCTCCCGAGAAATTCAAAATACTTTGTGATTTTTCCAACGGATGTTTCTGCATATAGAAAAATCCTGAAATGGCAGTCAGGAGTAAGAGTACAAAAATAACCAGAACAATTCTTTTTAGCATGTCTCTCATATCGCTAAGTTTTTAATATCTCTAATTTCTAAAGTGGATGTAGGGTAACCTTTTTGTACGGCATTGATCATTGCTCTTCCTACTTCGTGTAAAGTTAATGATTTTGACGGTAAAAAAACAGGAAAAAACCAAATAAAAGGTTTGAAAAACCATTTTACATTCAATTGGCCTTCAACCGGTTTCATAAATCCGGGGCGAAAATTGTATGCTCCTTTAAAATTCATTTTTTTTAAAGTATTTTCAGTTCTGCCTTTTACTCTTGCCCACATTACTTTACCACTTTCTGTTTTGTCGGTATGAGCTCCTGAGACATAGTTGAAAATGATTTCAGGATTCTGATGTAAAACGGCCTCTGCAAAATGAAGTGTGGTATCGTAAGTGATTTTGGTGTATTCTTCTTCATTCATACCTACACTACTGATTCCGGCACAAAAGAAACAGGCATCGTATCCTTTCAGATTTTCATCATGGATGTCAAGGGATAAAAAATCGGGGATGAGGTATTCTTTTAGTTTAGGATGTGTTTTTCCTGAGGGTTTTCTGCTGATGCTTAAGATGTGAGATATATTCGGATTTTCGAGGCATTCCATCAGAACGCCTTCGCCTACCATTCCTGTAGCTCCTGTAAGAATTATTTTAATTGGGGTCATTGTTTTGCTATTGATAATTGTATGACGGATGACGGATTGAGTTTACTTTAAAGTTAGGAAAAAAATATTCTTTTAGATAATTTTTTTATGTTCTGCCCGACAAAAAAACAAAGTATTCGTCGGTTTGGGATCAGGATATAAAATATTTCAATTCTGATGAAACAGACTTTTCATAGCCCCGATTGCAGCGGCATCCTTTTTCCGGATTGGATTTCTGATGCTGTTGGCGAAAAAGATACAGCGGAAAGCGGGAAAAAGCTCCCAAAAAAACCGGACTGTGAGAGCCCGGTTTTGAATTTTATGTGGTCAGTAATTATTTTTTATGTTGTAACTGGCTGTAAATATTCTGGATCAGTCCGTCTGCTACGGAAATTTTAGGAACAAATATTCTGTTGATATCCGACCAGGACATGACATTGTTGAAAATACCCAAAGCATGAACCAAAACGTCGGCTCTGTCTTCTCTGAGACTATATTTTGTCATTCTTTCATCTACTGAAAGTTCATTGAATTCTTTGTAAACTTTTTTAAGATGGGAAAGAGACATCGGTTTTCCGTCCTTGGTTTTACTCATGGAGAATACTTTATTGATGTTTCCTCCTGAGCCGATGGCTACAATCGGTTTTTTACTGACAATGTGTTTCCTGATCTCTTCTTTCATCTCTTTCCAGTTGTCTGAAGTAACCAGATTATTGAGAAGTCGGATGGTGCCGATATTAAAGGATCTTTCATATACCATTTTTCCGTTTTCATAGAAGGTAAGTTCTGTGGACCCCCCGCCTACATCGATATATAAATAGGCGAATTCTTTATCAAGGCCTTCTGCTACGTGGTTTTCATAGATCAGGGTAGCTTCTTCGTCTCCTGAAATAATTTCTATATTAATTCCGGAAGTCTCCTGAACCTGTCTGATAATTTCATTTCCGTTGGCTGCATCACGCATGGCGCTGGTAGCACAGGCTCTGTAGTGATCTACCTTATAAATTTTCATCAGGTCACTGAAGATTTTCATAGAATCAATGACCATTTTTTCTCTTTCGGAGCCTATTTTTCCCAGGGTAAAAACATCCATTCCCAGTCTTAGAGGAATCCTCAAAAGATTGAGTTTAATGAATTCAGGTTTTCTGTTGTTTATTTTTACTTCATTAATAAGGAGGCGGGCTGCATTACTTCCTATGTCTATCGCTGCTATCTTCATTTTTTACTGGTTTTAGCTTTTAAATATTTATAGGTTTCTATCTGGGAACGACATTCTTTTTTGTCATTTCTTACGTATTCATTGCTCAGTCTTTTATCTAAAATTCTTGCTTTTACATTATCTCTGAGCTGAATATCGAGGATATCTTTCAATTCTTTTTTAAGGTCTTTATCTGTAATTTTTGCTGCAGCTTCTATTCTGTAATCCAGATTTCTGGTCATCCAGTCAGCAGATGAAATATACATATCTTCGGCACCTTTATTGTAGAAATACATCACTCTGGCATGTTCCAGATATTCGTCTACAATACTTATTGCTTTTATTTTTTCTTTAAATTCTTTTTGGTTGACCGCACAGTAGATTCCTCTTACGATGAGCTTTATTACTACTCCTACTGTGGCTGCGTCATATAATTTTTCAATCAGAGATCTGTCACTGAGTGAGTTGGCTTTGACAATGATTTCTGCTTTTCTTCCTGCTTTTGCTTCTTCAATTTCTTTTTCGATATGATGAACAATTTTTTCACGCATGAATTGTGGGCAAACTAATAAATTTTTGCAAGTTTTCAAAATAGGAAGGTAATCTTCTTTTGGTTTTTTCAACACATTAAAAACTTTATTGATATCTGCCATAATGCCACGGTCGGAAGTCAGCAGCAAATGATCTCCGTAAATTCTTGCTGTTTTTTCATTAAAGTTACCGGTACTTACGAATCCGTATTGGATGGTTTTGTTGTGCGCTCTTTTTTTGATTACGCAAAGTTTAGCGTGAACTTTTTTGTTGGGGATTCCTACTAAAACGGTAATTCCTTCCGGCTCAAGCATATTTTTCCATTCCAAATTGGATTCTTCATCGAATCTTGCCTGAAGTTCCAGCATGACAGTAACTTCTTTACCATTTCTTGCCGCATAAATGAGCGCATTGATGATTTTTGAGTTGCTTGCCAGACGGTAGGCCGTAATCTGTATGGATTTTACATCCGGATCCATAGCAGCCTCACGAAGAAGATCAATCACCGGATTGTATTTATGATAAGGGAAGGTGAGCAGTACATCATCTTTTAAAATAACGTCGGTTACTCTCTCTCCGTGTTCAAAAGCCGGATGAGTAAAAGATGTTCTTTCTACAGGTCTTTCGTAGGCTTCAAATACATCAGGAAAATCCATGAAATGTTTGAAGTTATGAATTTTCCCTCCCGGAATTATACTGTCTTTTTTCGTCAGATTGAGTTTTCTGATAAGGAGTTCGAGCAGGGCTTTATCCATATCTTTATCAAAAACAAAACGGGTAGGTTTTCCTTTTCTTCTGTTCTTAAGTCCTTTTTCTATTTTTTCGGCGAAGTTGGTACGGATGTCATTATCCAGATCCAGTTCGGCATCTTTAGTTACCTTGAAGGCATTGGCTGAAAATTCATCATATCCGAAATAGGAAAAAATATGCGGAAGGTTGAAGGTAATGACATCTTCCAGTAACATCACATTTTTTTCTTCAGGATCCTCCGTAGGGAGCAATACAAACCTGCCTACAAAACGTGACGGAATTTCAATAATGGCATAATTGCTTGAATATTGCCAGTCTTTTTTTCTCATGGCTACTCCAAGATAAAGACTCTTGTCTCTCAGATAAGGCATGGGTGTATTTTCATGAAGAAGGATAGGAATAACGTTGGATTCTACTACTTCATCAAAATAGTTTCTGACAAATTCTTTCTGTCTGATGGTCAGATTTTTGGAGTTTTTAATAAATACCTTATGATCAGCCATTTCTGTCTGGATTTTCTTCCATGTCTTATCGAAATTCAGCTGTTGTCTCATGACGACCTCATTGATCCGCTGAAGAATTTTGGATGGCGGCTGATAGAAAGATTCAGCAATTACTTTTTCCTTAAAATCCATGGCGCGCTTTAATCCGGCAACACGTACTCTGAAAAACTCATCTAAATTGTTGGAGAAAATTCCGAGGAAACGTATTCTTAAATGCAAAGGAACTTTTTCATCCATAGCTTCCTGTAAAACTCTTTCATTGAAGGCAAGCCATGTAATATCTCGTGGATTAAAGTGTAATGACATTATATAGGTATATATTTTATCAAAAATAATAATAAACAGAGTTTCAATCCCTATTTCTTAGGTTAAACTTTGATTAATTTTGTGGCAGTCGTTAACCTGCTTCTTTTACCCGGGAATAATTCATCTTTATGGGACTGAATTTCAGAACTTTTTTATATTTTTATTCTATTAATAACTAAAATACCATGAAAAAAACAATTCTATTGGGTTTATTGGTCTCTGCGGGGCTGATGAATGCTCAGCATACGCCTAAATACGGTCTTTTTGCCGGAGTCAGTTTCAGCCGTTTTTCCGGGTCTGATGCGGGTGGATTTACTTCCAGAACCGGATTTCATGCAGGAGGTTTTATATGGAATTATCTTTCCGATAAGATCTCTATAGATGTAGAATTGGCATATTCACAGATGGGATCAGATTTTAATGCCAGTATTCCGTACCGGATTAACGAAATGGATGGCCCGAAATCATTCACATTAAATGGCCACCTGAAAACGGATTATTTAAGATTACCGGTATTATTCAGCTATCACCCTATTGATGACCTTTCTGTTTCATTAGGACCCGAAATCGGAATTTTACTTCGCAAAGAACTTGAGTATGATCAGAGTATCAATGGTTCAACAAAGCAAAAGCCGGATAATTTACAACAGTTTGATGCAGGAGTAAGGGTTAAAGCACAATATATTTTTGCAAAACACTACCTGGCTTCAGCCGGCTATTATTTGGGGATGACAAAAGTATATAAGAATACGGAAGTTTATAGTTTTAATTCGCTGACTCTTCAGGATGCCCCTAAAATATATAATTCCGGTTTTGGAATATCAGTGGGCTATGTTTTTTAATACGAATAATGAATACTCAATGGCAGTCTGATCTGATATATCTGAAAAAATTTCCATATTAATACTTGTAAAACCCCGATTTTATCGGGGTTTTAATTTTGTTGTGTCATTTTGTCACTATTTTTTGAATGGTACAGATGTTGTGAAATAGAGAGTGTAAATTAAACTTAAAAATTAGAAAAAATAAAATATTATGAGTAAAATAATTGGAATTGACTTAGGAACGACCAACTCTTGTGTTGCTGTAATGGAGGGTAAAGACCCTGTTGTGATCCCAAATGCAGAAGGTAAAAGAACAACACCTTCAATTGTAGCGTTTACAGAAGATGGAGAAAGAAAAGTAGGTGATCCTGCAAAAAGACAGGCTGTAACGAATCCAAAGAAAACCGTATACTCTATCAAGAGATTTATCGGTACTCACTTTAAAGAAGATGCTAAAGAAATCTCAAGAGTACCTTATGAGGTGGTAAGCGGACCTAATGATACTGTAAAAGTAAAAATCGACGACAGAGAATATACGCCACAGGAAATTTCTGCAATGACCCTTCAGAAAATGAAGAAAACTGCTGAAGATTATCTTGGACAAGAGGTAACAAGAGCGGTAATCACTGTTCCGGCTTACTTCAACGACGCTCAGAGACAAGCTACTAAAGAAGCTGGTGAAATTGCCGGTCTTAAAGTGGAAAGAATTATCAACGAACCTACTGCTGCTGCGTTAGCTTACGGTCTTGATAAAAACCATAAAGATCAAAAAATCGCTGTATATGACCTTGGAGGGGGTACTTTCGATATTTCTATCCTTGACTTAGGAGACGGTGTATTCGAAGTATTGTCTACGAATGGTGATACTCACTTAGGAGGTGATGACTTTGATGATGTGATCATCAACTGGATGGCTGATGAATTCAAAGCTGAAGAAGGTGTAGATTTAAAAGCTGATGCTATTGCTCTTCAGAGACTGAAAGAAGCTGCTGAAAAAGCAAAAATCGAATTATCTTCTTCTCCACAGACTGAAATCAACTTACCTTATATCACAGCTACAGCTACAGGTCCTAAACACTTAGTAAAGACTTTAACTAAAGCTAAATTCGAGCAATTATCTGCTGATCTTGTAAGAAGATCTATGGAGCCGGTGGCTAAAGCGTTAAAAGATGCTGGTTTATCAACTTCTGATATCGATGAAGTAATCTTGGTAGGAGGTTCTACAAGAATCCCGATCATTCAGGAAGAAGTAGAAAAATTCTTTGGTAAAAAACCATCTAAAGGAGTAAACCCGGATGAGGTTGTAGCAGTAGGTGCAGCTATTCAGGGAGGTGTATTGACAGGAGACGTAAAAGACGTATTACTTCTTGATGTTACCCCACTTTCTTTAGGTATCGAAACAATGGGTTCTGTATTCACGAAATTAATTGAAGCGAACACTACGATCCCAACTAAAAAATCTGAGGTATTCTCTACAGCTTCTGACAACCAGCCGGCTGTAAGCATCAGAGTAGGACAGGGTGAAAGATCAATGTTCAATGATAACAAAGAAATCGGTAGATTTGATCTTCAGGATATTCCACCGGCACCAAGAGGAGTACCTCAAATTGAAGTAACTTTTGATATTGATGCGAACGGTATTCTAAGTGTATCTGCTAAAGATAAAGGTACCGGTAAAGAGCAGTCTATCAAAATCCAAGCTTCTTCAGGTCTTTCTGACGAAGAAATCGAAAGAATGAAAAAAGAAGCTCAGGAAAACTCTGCAGCTGATGCTAAGAGAAAAGAAGAAGTTGAGATCTTCAACAAAGCTGACGGATTGATCTTCCAGACTGAAAAACAATTAAAAGAATTCGGTGAAAAACTTTCTGCTGACAAAAAAGCAGCGATTGAAGCAGCTCACGCAGAATTAAAAACAGCTTTCGAAGCTAAAAATGCAGATGATGTAAAAGCTAAAACTGAAGCATTAGATGCAGCATGGATGGCCGCTTCTGAAGAATTATATGCAGCAGGACAACAGCCTGGTGCTGATGCAGCCGGAGCTCAGAACGCTGGTGGTAACAATGCCGGAGCTGAAGATGTACAGGACGCAGACTTCGAAGAAGTAAAATAATAAATGTAAACACTAACATTTAATTATAAATTAACCCCGCAGTAAACAAAGTTTACTGCGGGGTTTTTATTTGGAAACCTGTTTTTTTGTTATCTGAATATGGGTTTAGGATACAGAATATAAAATAGGATTACAGAATTTCTACCTCTTCCGGAATGATAAAAAGAATCAGACAGCCATTCTCAGATTTTACAGAATGTTTAAAGCCGGGAGGTGTATATAAATAATCTCCTTTTTCCATATGAGCTCCTGCTATAAAGGCATCACCTTCCATGATGAAGAGCTCTTCTCCTGCAGGATGGTTGTGGTAAGGATAGCTTGCTCCCGGTTCAAATTTCAGAAGAATGGTCGTGGAACGGTTTTTTTCAGGATCAAATTTTAAGGATTTTACAAAGATTCCTTCATAATGAATTCCTTTTTCAATTAAAGGTTGCCACTCTTTTTGTTCTGTTTTTACGATATAATCGTGAATTTTTGTGTTCATTGTACTATTTTTTTAAATAATTATTGATGTAAAAGTTGTTCTAAAGTCCATTTGTAACGTGGAAAAGTACTGAGTAAAAAAGCGCCGGCACTGAAGACAAAAACAGAATAATCCAGAGGTTCTTTCAGGCTGTAGGATATGCTCATGGCAATAGCAAATATAAGGGTTAAGAAAGCAGCACATACAGCTGATTTACTGACCTGATAACCTACTAGAAGTAAGAGCCCAAGGCTTATTTCAGCTACCGTTGATGCTGTTGCGATAGCTGGTGCTACTGATGCAGGGAAAAATGAATTGGTCTGTGCAGTATACTGCACGAAATTTTTCCAGCCTGAAGAATGAGTTCCCCAAAGATTCAGTCTGCTTGCCGTTGCAGATAAAAATCCGGCGGCTAATGTTATTCTTAATAGAAAAACGGCGAAGTCCTGTTTCGTTTTCATACCTATATTTTAAGTCTTAATTACAGGTACAAAGTTCAGAGAAAGGACGTGTCTAAAGAATAGACAATTTCAGGAAAAACATGTAATATTCTGAAATGAAAGTCTGGAATTTAAATCTTAAAGGGGGTGAACGATTTAATTTTTTACTGCCTTCTGATAATCTTTAGGAGACAGAGAGGTATGTTTTTTAAAGAAATTGGAAAAATAAAAAGGGTCATTGAAGCCCAGCTGGTAAGCGATTTCTTTAATGTTCAGTTTTTCATACAGCAGTAGCCTTTTGGCTTCCGAAACAGTAAGACTGTAAATTACATTTTGCGCTGTTTTATTGGTATGCAGCTTTGAAACTTCATTCAGTTTTGCTTCCGTAGTTCCCAGTATATCTGCAAAACGGGAGACCGGATAATTGTCGGGAAAATGCGTCCGGACACTTTCCAGAAATTTTAGAAACAGGGCATCCGGTTTCCAGATTTCATCACCATTGGCTATTTTATTACGGTTGATTTCTATCAATAATAATTCAACCAGAGAATGGATGGAAATCAGATATTGATAAGGTTTTTCACGAATTTCTTTTTCGATAATACTGAGTGTTTCCGTAAAAAAATCAGGGTTACGGACTGTGATGATTTCATTCATTCCGAAGTGGCAGAAAAGACCGTTATGAAAAATAAGCTCAATGTCATTATCACTTTTACTGAAAAAATCTAAAGTAAATTCTAAAACACTTAGTTCTCCTTCTACATGCATTAATTGATGAAACTGGCCGGAAGTAATGGTAATCACCTGATTGGTATTCAGAACAAACATATTTTCATCTATCAGTACTTCAGCATTTCCGTTACAGCACCAGAATAGGGTATATTTAATTACCCGTCTCGGTTCAGGATGTCCTGACTGATGAGAATATTTTTTTATTTCTATCATAATCTGCTCGTTAGAATTTAAATGAAGTTGAGTGGGAAATAAACTAATCTAAATTACAAAAAAAATCATATAAATGACTTGTTATGTGACTGAGGGTAAGATACACCGGAGAATAACGTATGCAAAGTCTGTTTAACAACCGAGGTTTTGATAACACCAGAAAATTTGTAAACTAAAATCAGAATATATATTTAAAATCTGTACATTTGTTTTTATTTAGAATCAATAAAAATTATAAACAAAATAAAATTAATACCTAAAGTTTACCTTTTGTAACTCGGCATTATGAATACGGAATGCAATACAATGGATAATCCAAAAACTAAAAAATTATGGAACACCAAAACAAAAGAATTTTAGCACTTGACCTGATAAAAGGAATGAGTGTTATCGGAATGATCATCATTCATACCTTACTGATATTTGCGAATGTAAAATCTCAGTCAGAAACACTAATAGGCAGCTTTATTGTCTTTCTGGGAAGAGGCACTTCTATTTTTCTTATCTGTATGGGAATTACATTTATGACTTCGAGTCATCAAAGTCTGAAAAGCTCTCTGAAACGTGGCGGACTGCTTTTATTAGCAGGTTTTTTTATGAATTTCATGAAGTTTATTGTTCCTGCAGTTTTAGGATTTGCTCCTGAACATTTTATTGAAAAATACGGATGGCACGGCCCGATAGAACAGCAGTACATGTATCTGGAATTGTTGGGAGATATTTTACAACTGGCAGGAATGTCTTTATTATTTGTAGGTTTTATCAGAAAATACATAAAGAATAAATACGGAATTCTGGCTATAGGCCTTCTGGTAGCAGTTATATCCAGAGAAGTAAGCGGAATTAATATAGATTTTCCTGTTGTTAATTATGTGCTGGATCTGCTTTTTAATAATGATTTTCCTGCCTATGTCTATTTTCCTGTTTTTCCATGGATGTCTTTTATTATCATAGGAATGTTTTTTGGCCAATGGTTTCTGGAACTTAATCATAACAGCCGGCAGCTGTTTAAGAATATGCTGTATACAGGTCTTATATTTATTGCTATAGGAGCCCCTTTGGTTTTTATATACGGGGAATATAATTATAATGGTTTTTACCACATGGGACCGGGAGGTGTCATTTACTTTGCCGGATGGACACTTATCTTTCTCTGGATGATTTTTAAGATTACTTTAAAAGCTAAAGAAAATACCATGATAAGAATCTTAAAATATTGCAGCAGAAATCTTACCTCCATGTATATGATACAATGGATATTAATTTCCTGGGGCAAAAGCGTGTTTGGATACAGACAACACGGAATTACAGTTGTACTCATGCTCATCCTGATGTATATTATTCTCACATTCCTCGTTCAGAATCTGTTGGATATTATTAGAAAAAAACAACCGTTAATTGTGTTCAGGCGTATTCCGGCAGACGGTACCGTACTGAAATAGTCTACAACGGAAAAGCTAGCATAAATTATGATTTATCATCTGTTTTCATCGTTGTCTTTATCAGAAACCCCGCTCAGAATAAGAAGAAAAATAATTATATTCGTTGAGTTTTAATTGTAAATAAAAAACTCCAATGAAATATTCTAAAATTATTGTCGTAGTTGCTTTATTTCTGTTTCAATTCGGAATGGCACAGGAAAAGGCTAATATAGTATTAAATAAAGCACTTGTCGAGGCTAAGACTCATAACAAAAATGTACTTTTGATGTTTCATGCTTCATGGTGCAAATGGTGTAAGATGATGGAAAAAAATATGAATCTTCCTGAAGCCAAACCTATTTTTGATAAGAAATTTGTTATAGCTTATATTGATGTTCAGGAAAGGCCGGAAAAAAAGTCGCTTGAAAATCCGGGCGGGCAGGAACTGATGAATAAGTACAAAGGTGAAAAAGCCGGACTTCCGTTCTGGCTGATATTAAACTCAAAAGGGGAAGTGCTGGCCAATTCTTTTGATGAAAAGGGAGAAAATTTAGGCTCTCCGTCAACGCCTCAGGAAATCACATCCTTTACGGAAAAACTAAAGAAAACCTCGAAACTGAATAAAGAAGAACTTCAGATCATTGGTAATGTATTTGCGAAAAAAGATTAATAATAAAATCCCGGGTGATGACCCGGGATTTATTTTTTTATATTCTCACAAGATGATTTTAGGGAGCCTGATAATAATAATCCACATTACTCCAAAGAACTTCGTCTCCTGATTTTGTCATTTGCGAAGGATTGGTAAAAACTGTTCCGAAAATAGTATCATATTGAGTGGTTCCGAAAAGAGTGTTTTGAGTAATCAGTAATCCTTCAGTTTCTCTTGAAGCTTTTTTAATATATCTGAAAGTCCTTTTTAAAGTAAAAGAAGATTCCTTTTTATTGTAATTCCCTACATAATTCGGTTTAATCGTTTTATCATCAATTAAGACAGAGTCATTGACCATTTTAATAGCATAAGTAATATCTGCAGAAGTTCCGGCTACCAGACGGATTGTATTATTGTGAAGATCAAGATCTATCTTTTTCCATGCCGGTTCTTTATACAGACTCCAGTAATTATTCAGATAAGCTTCATCCGGAGCAGATTTCTGACCTTTGGACCCTTTGTATGATGTAGTACTGATGACGCTGTATCCTTTGAATTCGAAACTGTGAAGCTCCTTATCAATGGGTCTGGGATCTTCAATCATATTATCATTATTCCCGCATGAAATCAATGATAAAAGAGTGAAGGCCGTACAAAATGAATACTTCATCATAGCTTTTTTTGCAAAAATAGTTTTTTTGAATGTATTGACGAAGGGCATAGATTGAAAATTACAGTGCAGAGACAAAAATTAAAATATAACTCCCCAAACAAATGAATTGCCCGGGGAGTTTTTCAAATTAAACTATTTTTATTTACCAAAGTAGATTTGATCCTGTTTTTGCTGTTCATTATAGATGATCTGGAAGCTTACAGGCATATACTGATACAGAAGTTTCCAATGCTGGATCTTAGCATGTTTTTTAAAGCTTTCGAAGGACCTTACGAAAATATTCTCGATCATCGTTCTTACATAGGTATTTCCATTCCTGTAAAGACCATCCATTAATTTGATGTGATGAGCTATAATGTTGATCTTCGACTCCTGCAACAGGCCTTTCAGGTAATTAACGGTAGCCTGCATAATTCCGGCAAAGTTGTCCTGGACAGATAACTGTGTGATTTCGTTACGAAGTCTTGGATAGAAAAATTTTAAGTAGTCAACAGCTATTTTTTGATTAATAGTTTGCATTTGTACTTTCATCATAATTAAGAATTTTTCAAACACTTTTTATTGCAGCGAAATGTATACCAAAATTTAAAGACAGGCTGCAAAAATAAAAACGCCTACAATCACGGCAATGTGAGTGAGTAATATCTCTGAATTGTGTCTGTTAGTCGTGGTTTTCCAGGTTTTCCAGTCTGAAATTTTTCTGATTTTATTTTTCATAATCTATTGATTGTGAGTTATTTTTAATTTTGTTTAATTTAAACACTTTGTAATGAAACGGATAAAAAATGTAATAAAACATTTATATACCGTGGCTGTAAATCTGTCTCGAATAAATTTGCTGTAAGCTGGAAGAAATATGACTAAATATCACTTTTCTGTATTCATCGCTGCAAAAAGCTGTAGAATTGTCCAGAGAATAAATAAAAGTAGTTTCAATTGCATTTTTTAATACCGTATCACCGTCAGTATAAATTTTGTCCATCTTTTGTAAACTTCTGAAAAGCAGATTTCTGTCATTCTGGCGGATCATACTTTTAATACGCTCCGTAAAAGTCCGGATGATACTGTATGAGTTCTGAATTTTAATTTCTTTCACTTCATTTTCAAAATCGGGAACCACCTCTGTGATTTCCTGTACGGCTTGTAAATAATTCATAGTATATTATTAAATGTGGTTTTGTTCCAACAGTTTGATGAACGCACCAAACATGAAAATAATTATAAAGGCGATAAAGAGAAGATGATAAGGTTTCAGCCATTTCGGGGTTTGTGGACCTCTGCTTTTTAGTCTTCTTAATTTATCTATTCGGTTTAATGTTTTCAAGTCCATTTTCTTATGTTTTGAAAATCATGATGCCAAAGATGTTCCTTTTAAAATGATAAATAATTAAGTATATGAAAATCAATATTTTGTGTTTATTCTGTTGAAATTTTTAGATGAAAAAGCATTTCAAACTGAGAAGGAATTTATCAAAATGGAAAACAATCAATGCCTTTTATTACAATGAAATATTATTTTTTACAAGTTGAAAGATGGTATTGGTTTCTTCTATAAATGGCGGAACTTCAAAATATTGTATCAGACAGATCTTACTATATTCTATAGCCAGTTGTTTTATAATAATTTTTAAACAGATCATTTTAAATTTTTCTGAAAAAGTATCTTCAGACCGGAGTTTCAGAAAGGACATATATTCAAGACTGTAATTTTATGATAATCAGTGTTTTATTTATTTTTTTTAAAAAATATTTAATTAGGTTAATTTGTATGTATCTGATTATTATGCTATTGTGTTTTTGAAAACTATTTTTTTGAGCTTTTTTTGAGACCTTTTTACACAGACTTATTTGTTGTGATGAAAAGAATAGAATGAATATCTTTGCAGTCCAAATATTCAGAAGATGTTTTCAAAAATTATAGTACACAGAGTCGGAAATAAAATCAACGGAGATTCCTTAACACTTTCCCAGGAGGAACTGAAGCTAGAGGAAGGAATGGCAGAATTGCTTGAAGATTACTTTTTAGGATCATTCAAATCAGAGGAAACTTTTCATTTTTACAGTGATTCTTACTTGGTAAATAATCCGGTATATAGTGCTGTATCGGAAATTTTTGATGATAAGTCCAAATTTATATGGGAGTCTGAAAATATTGCAAAACACCTTTTCGAAGCTGCTGAAAACCCTAGGGTTCAGAGTGGGGAATTGTTTATTGTACTTTTTGAAGATGAAAGTGATCGCCCGGACAGAGTGGATAAGATAGGAATCTTTAAAACTGAAAAAAGAGAGTCTTTCCTTAAAATTAATCCTAATGAGGAAACCTTTGATATTGAAAAAGATCAGGGAATCGGCTTGTCTAAAATTGATAAAGCAGCTTTAATCTATAATAATGATAAAGAGACCGGCTATGTACTTTCTGTCGTTGACAACAATAAAAACGGAGATATGTACTACTGGTTCGAAGATTTCCTAAAAGTAAAACAGCGTGATGATGAATATTTCCACACGCAGGAAGCCTTAATGGTATATAAAGATTATATTACGAAACAATTGCCACAGGAATTTGAAGTTTCTAAAGCTGATCAGGCAGATTTCCTGAATAAGTCTATCAATTTCTTCAAAGAAAAAGAAGAATTTAAACTGGATGATTTCGCTAATGAAGTATTAGGAGATGAACACGTCATTGAAAGTTTTGTTAACTTTAAAACCGATTATGAACAGGATATGCAGGTGAATATTGCTGAAGAATTTCCAATCAGTGAGGCTGCGGTAAAGAAAACGCAAAGACATTTCAAAAGCATCATTAAACTGGATAAAAATTTTCACATTTACATCCACGGAGATCGACAGAAGATTGAAACAGGCGAGGATGATAAAGGGAAATATTACAGACTTTATTTCGATAAAGAAGTATAAGCGGGAAAAGTGCCGGAAGAGAGACTACGTTACTTTCAGTTATGATTACTGACAGTAGGTATATTATTACTTTTACCCTAAAAAGTAAAAAAAGAAAATAATTATTCTTTATGACGTTCATAACTTCTCTCTTCCGGCTTCAAACCTTTCAAAGCTCAGTTAAATAATAATATCATAACTTTATTGCTGATTACAAAACAGGAGTTATGAAGTTTATGATATTTTTCTGGGGAGCTCTCCTCTTCTTTTTCTGCGTTCCTTTTCCGGTTTTCATTTACATGATAACTGAAGAAGTCATAACAGAACCGAGAAATTCATTTGCCGTTAGCTATGGATATCTCGGTTTTTCGTTACTGATCTGGATATATATCATTATTTTCTTTATCAATAACCTTTTTGTTAAAACATTTAAACAGAGAAATACCATTTATTCCATTCTTAGAAACGGAATTCCGAGAGAGGCCAGAGTCACCCGTTTTACGCTGATCAAATATTTTCCTAAAACCAATATGAATGCCATTCAGATTGAGCTTTCATTTCCTAATCTCAGGAATACCATGATTGAGCACGAAATGATGTTTCATGATTCCAGACCTCAGGAAAAAAGATATGATGCGGGAAAGACGGTAAAGATACTGCTGAACCCCAATGTTTCACAGGAGCCTTATTGTATTTTAAGCAATCAGAAAGTGAAGGTGAATGCATCAGCAATATTACTCAGAGGAGTTTTTGTCATCTTACTTATTGCTTATGTAATAGGGTTATATTATTATTTCTACACAAGAGAATCTTTTGATTTTGGGTGGCGATTTCTCACCTTTATGCACCCGATTATTTTCAGCGGCATGATGATGATTATTTATATACTGGTATTTCAGCTGATTATCGGGAAATTTTTTAAGAATACGAAAGAAGAGCGGATTCTGTTTTCCGGAAGAAATGCCCGGGCTGAAATTATAGGTATAAGTGAGACCGGCGTAAGCGTTAACGATCAGCCTCAAATTATGTTTCAGGTCAGCTTTAAAGATTTCAGAGGAAAGGAACATTTTGCAGTGTATAAAAAAATAGTCAGCCATCTGAATCTTTCTTCTGTACCTAAACAAGGCAGCATAGAAATTCTGTATGATGAAAATAACCCTGAGAAAATTATAATTCCGAAAATTTTTTAGAATATAAAACAGAGGTATCAGATGTTCCTTTGTGATTTCCGGCTTTTTTCCTTCCTTTGTCAAATCAAACAGAGTACATGAAAACAACCATCGTCGATTTATCCAAACCTATTCAGTACAATGCAGGTGACCCATGGTTCATGCGGGTAAAGATCAAGCATAAATCTCACAAAAAATCCCATTGGCTGATTCGTCTGGCTCTGAACCTTCCATTCAGGCTTTTCCCGAAAAACTGGACGGGATGGGCAGATGATACGATCAAAAATATGGGACTTCATGCGACTACTCATATTGATGCCCCATGGCATTATGGGCCTGTTGTAGAAGGGAAACCCGCTAAAACCATAGACCAGATTCCTCTGGAATGGTGTTATGGGGACGGAATTGTAATTGACTGTACTCATAAAGAAGATTTTGTGGCTATCACAATAGATGATCTTAAAAAGGATCTTGATAAAAACGGTATTGTGATTCAGGAAGGTAATATCGTGTTGATCAGAACTGACCGTGATGAAATGATGGGAACTTCCGATTTTGTGGAAAAAGGAACAGGAATGAGCCGTGAAGCTACGGAATGGCTGATCGATCAGGGGGTGAAAGTAATGGGTATCGATCAGTGGGGATGGGATTTGCCATTGAAATTTATGGCCAAAAGGGCAAAAGAACTGAATGATCCGGAATATTTCTGGGAAGGACACCGTGTAGGTATTGAAAAAGAATATTTGCATATCGAACAGCTTACCAATCTTAAATCGTTGCCGCCATCAGGATTTAAGGTCTGTGTATTTCCTCTTAAAATTGTAGGCGGATCTGCAGCACCGGCAAGGGTAGTAGCCATGATGAATGAATAGAATATCAATAAAAAAAACAAAAGAGCGGATTTGTAGGGTTAACAAATCCGCTCTTTTTATTATATACTTAGTTTCTGTTATTTCTTTTTAAAGAATAAAGATCTGTTATATTCAAAATTCATTCTGGCGATATTCAGTACTGAAATTCCTTGTGGGCACTCTACTTCACAGGCTTCAGTATTGGAGCAATGTCCGAATAATTCGGTGTCCATCTGGGCTACCATATCCAATACACGTTTGCTTCTTTCTTCTTTTCCTTGCGGAAGTAAAACCATATGAGTGATTTTTGCCGAGGTAAATAATGCGGCACTTCCGTTTTTGCAGGTTGCTACACAGGCACCACATCCGATGCAGGCTGCAGAATCAAAAGATTCTTCGGCAGTCTGATGAGTAACAGGAATGGCTGTCGCATCGGGCGCCTGCCCTGTATTGACAGATACAAAACCTCCTGATGAGATGATCCTGTCAAAAGCGGAACGGTCTACCTTCAGGTCTTTTTTTACCGGAAAAGCTTCTGCCCGGAATGGTTCTATCAGAATGGTTTCACCATCTTTAAAAGAACGTAGGTGAAGTTGGCAGGTTGTTGTATGTTTTAAGGGACCATGGGCAATCCCGTTAATCATCATTCCGCACTGGCCGCAGATTCCTTCGCGGCAGTCATGATCAAATTCTACAGGTTCATCTCCTTCAATGATCAGTTTCTCATTCAGTGTGTCCAGCATTTCAAGGAAAGACATGTCGGGATTCAGTCCTTTAAGGTCATAGCTGACCAGTTTTCCCTCACTTTTTCTGTCTTTCTGTCTCCATATCTTAAGGTGTAAATCCATAATTTTTGTTTTTTATTTGTAACTTCTTACCGTTGGCTGCATTTCTTCGAAGACCAGTGGTTCCCTGATCAGTTCGGGTTCGCTGTTTGTCCCGGTCCAGCCCCAGGCGGAAATAAACTGGTACTCTGCATCATTTCTCATCGCTTCTCCATCCGGAGTCTGGAACTCTTCACGGAAATGGGCACCACAGGATTCATTACGGGTTAAGGCATCGTAGCACATCAGTTCACCAATTTCGAAATAATCGGCAACACGGCCGGCTTTTTCAAGTTCAGTATTCATGGTATCACCTTGTCCGGAGACCTTCACATCTCGGTAAAATTCCTGTTTTAATTTTCTGATCTCCTGAATAGCGTATTTTAGCCCCTCTTCATTTCTGGCAAGTCCGCAATAATCGTAAAGCAGTTTTCCCAATGTTTTATGAAAGTGGTCAACGGTCTGGGTTCCCTGGATATTCATCAGGTCCTGAATCTGCTGTTTCACGGCTTTTTCAGTCTGTTCAAATTCCGGCGTATCCGATGAGATTTTGCCGGTATGAATTTCATCCGCCAGATAATTGGCAATGGTGTAAGGAGCGATAAAATAACCGTCTACGGAAGCCTGCAAAAGAGAATTGGCTCCTAAGCGGTTAGCTCCGTGATCTGCAAAGTTGGCTTCTCCCAAAGCGAAAAGTCCCGGAACGGTGGTCATTAATTCATAATCTACCCAAAGTCCACCCATGGAAAAATGCGCGGAAGGAGAAATCATCATGGGTTCCTTATAAGCATCATATCCTGTTATTTTAAGATACATATCAAATAAGTTTCCATATTTTTCTTTGATCTTATCTTTTCCCTGTTCTTTGATAGCTTTTGAAAAATCAAGGTAAACGGCATTTTTTAACGGTCCGATTCCATAGCCGGCATCAATTCTTTCTTTTGCGGCACGGGAGGAAATATCTCTCGGAGCAAGGTTTCCGAAAGCCGGATATCTTCTTTCAAGATAATAATCTCTTTCATTTTCAGGAATATCATTGGGTTTTCTGTTTTCACCCGGTTGTGCAGGAACCCAGATACGTCCGTCATTACGTAATGACTCAGACATCAAAGTCAGTTTAGACTGATAGTCACCGGACTGAGGAAGAGAAGTCGGGTGTACCTGAATCCAGCTCGGAGAAGCCATTAAAGCTCCTTTTTTATGAGCTCTCCAGATGGCGGAGCCGTTACATCCCATGGCTAGTGTAGAAAGGTAATAGATTTTTCCGTAACCGCCTGTAGCCAATACTACTGCATGAGCAGCATGTCTTTCAATTTCTCCGGTATCTAAATTCCTTACAATAATTCCTCTTGCCTTTCCGTCAATGACAACCAGATCAAGCATTTCGTGTCTTGAAAATAACTGAACAGAGCCTTTTCCGACTTGTCTCATTAAAGCCTGATAAGCTCCAAGAAGCAGCTGTTGTCCGGTTTGTCCTCTTGCATAGAAAGTACGGCTTACCTGAACACCTCCGAAAGAACGGTTGTTAAGGTAACCACCATATTCACGACCAAACGGAACACCTTGTGCTACAGCCTGATCGATGAGGTTTAAAGAACATTCGGCCATACGGTAAACATTGGCTTCGCGTGCTCTGAAGTCACCCCCTTTGAGAGTATCTACAAACATTCTGTATACACTGTCTCCATCGTTTTTATAATTTTTGGCAGCATTTACCCCTCCTTGTGCAGCGACAGAATGGGCTCTTCTGGGGCTGTCCTGGAAACAGAATGATTTAACATTATATCCCATTTCGCCCAGTGAAGCAGCTATGGAGCTTCCAGCCAGTCCTGTTCCCACGACAATGACATCCAGCTTTTTACGGTTAGCCGGATTGACGAGTTTTGCTTTCTTTTTATAGTTGTCCCATTTTTGTTCCAAAGGGCCTTGTGGTATTTTTGAATCTAAAATCATGATAAGTCTTTTAATGGTAAGTAAAGAACACATACACCGGCATCAGGGCAAAACCCAGGCTGATGATGATGGAATAGGCGATTCCAATGGTTTTAAACCATTTTACAAATTTAGGATGGTAAAGCCCCAAGGTCCTTACGGCACTGTGTATTCCATGGATCATATGGTAACATAAAGCAATCATGGACAGGACATAGATGATCACATACCACCATTCTTTGAAAACGGTTACCACAAGAATATACAGATCTTTATTGCCATTTTCATCCAAAGGAGGATTTCCGAATTTATAGATGTACCAGAAGTTTTGAAAATGAATGACCAGAAAAATAAGAATTAATGTTCCTAATATTCCCATATTCCGGGATGCCCACTGACTTGCCCTTCCACGTTTGTCATTCCGGTAGTTTCCTCCCGTTTTTTTATTTTTTAAAGTGATCACTAATCCGTCAGCAGCATGCACAATGATACTGGCATACAAAACATAAGAAACTATTTTGATAATGATATTTCCTGATAAAAAATGAGAGTACGCATTAAACTGAAGATGCGCCTGCTCCTGCGGAAGAAACAACTGGAGATTTCCCAGAAAGTGAATCAGCAGAAAGAACCCCAGAAAGAGCCCGGTAAGACACATCAGCATTTTTCTTGACAATGTTGATAACATAGAGTTGATTTAATAATTAATAATATCCTAAAACTTTCATCCACAATCCTCCTACAACCATGTAGATAATTAATAATACAATACCTATTTCGAGACCTCTGAGCCACCATGCTTTAAGATCTACATATCCGCTTCCGAAGAATACCGGTGCCGGACCGTGTCCATAATGGGTAAGCACTCCATAAATTGAGCCCATAAAACCAAGCATCATGGCCAATAACATAGGAGGAATTCCTAAAGAAACCCCTACACCCAAAAGAGCGGCATACATGGCTGCTACGTGGGCAGTGGCACTTGCAAAAATATAGTGACTGAAGAAATAAACTACAATAATAACCGGGAAGGCTACCTGCCAGCTCAGACCTCCGATTTGTACCTTGATAAGGTTGCTGAACCAGCCAATAAAGCCTAATTCATTTAAAGAACTGGCCATCATAACCAGTACGGCAAACCAGACAATAGTATCCCAGGCTCCTTTTTCTCCTTTTACATCTTCCCAGGTCAATACGGAAGTTAACAGAAGTAAAGTTAACCCGATGAACGCTGTAGTAGTAGCATCAATAGAAAGCGCTCCTCCAAAAATCCATAAGACTAAAAGAATGAAAAAAGCCAGTAACATCAGCCATTCGTTTCTGGAGATAGGCCCCATTTCTTTTAATTTCTGTGCTGCCATTTTCGGTGCATCTCCTGTTTTTTTCAATTCAGGCGGGTACAATTTGTATAAAACCAAAGGAACTACAAAGAAGGCAACAGCTCCGGGAATAAAACCGGCAGCGGCCCATGACATCCACGTAATATTTATTCCGAGATTGGCTGCAAATTTCTGACACATCGGGTTACTTGCAGTCCCTGTAAGAAACATAGATGAGGCGATAAGGTTCATATAATAACTGTTCAATGTTAAAAATGAACCTAGTTTTCTGTGAGTTTCCGGCTTTTCCGGAACGGAATCAAAACTCATGGCCATAGACTTCATGATCGGATAAATAATTCCTCCGCCTCTTGCTGTATTACTCGGAATAGCAGGAGCCAGACATACATCAGCAAGTCCTAAACCGTAAGCAAGTCCTAATGAACTTTTACCGAAAATTCGGATGAATAAAAAGGCAATACGGTTTCCAAGTCCGGTTTTGATAAATCCCCGGGCAATAAAAAATGAGATCCCGATCAGCCAGATGACTTTATCTCCGAAGCCTGAAAGTGCCTTTGTAATTGATTTTCCCGGATCACCAGGAGCTACCACTTCGGTAAGTGCTGTAAATCCAATGGCCATCATACACATCGTTCCCATGGGAGCCGCTTTTAAGATAATCCCTAAAATGGTTGCTGCAAAGATGGCAAACAAATGCCAGGCATTCTCAGCAACTCCCTCCGGAGCAGGAATGAACCATATGATTAATGCAACGGCAAATGTAATTGCTACGTTTTTGATATTAATTTCTTTCATGATAATCACTATTTAAGGGTTAAAATCTACTCTGTACCTGAACGATGAATAGATTGTTGTTGTATTGGGAGGTATTTTCCACCTGATATTTATAGCGGTCAAACTGAACACCCAGCTGAATTCTTGCACCGTAATTTTTCAGAAACTCGAGTCCGAACATCGGGGTAACAGTTTGTCTTGGATTAGAATCCATCCGAAAATTGGTATCCAGATATTCATACCGGCATGAAACTTCAAAAGCACTCAGGTTTTTGTGGTTGATCTCATACCTTAGATTAGGAAGGAAATAAATTCCACGAACGAGATACTGATCCGGATTGGCAGGTCTTATTTCAGGATCAATAGAGTTGTATAAAACATGATTGGTTGCCTGTTTTGCTTCCAGCTGCATATCAAGGCTCCATCTCGGATCGAATTTTACCAAAGAACTCAGATCCACCCCCAAAGCATATACTTTTTTACTGAATACTTCTCCGATACCTCCGTTTAGGCCTACATTGAAATTGTACTTTTTAGATAAGCCAAAAACCAGACGGGTAGAATACTGCTTTCCGTTATCATTATCATTGATTTGATTTTTTCCGTTTCCATTGACTACAGAAACGGCATATTGAAATGGAATTTCTCCGAGCTGAAGCTGCCCTGTGGCAGACATTCCGATTTGAAAACTTGTCCAGCCCAGCTTTCCGAATTCAGTATATTGATTAGACCAGTCTAAAGATTTAATAATATCGATCGGGTACGTTTCCTCAATTCCGAACCAGGGTCTGAATTGTCCTACGGTAATGGCCAGTTTAGGATTGAAAGTATATTTCAGGTAAGCATTTTCCAGAACTCTGCTTTTAGGATCATTCTTGAAATCGGCAAGGTTTGCCAAGACTACCACTTCTGTACGTTTACTGATTTGTGCCCGTACCTGAACCCTCATGTATTTCAGCATGAAATTATTGCTGGTTCCGGAACCGTCCGAATGATGAAGTCCGTTTACATCAACATCTTTGCTCATTCCTACCAGATAACGTGCCTGAAAAAGGCCTTTAATCTGAAGCTGCGGATATTTCACATGTTCATCTTCGGGTTGAGGTTGGGTTTGTAAAGAATCCTGTATTTGTGCATTTGCTGAAAACCAACAGGCCAGCATGCACAGCAACAGGCTTTTCTTTTTGATTGAAAAAAAGGCCATATCTTTTTATTTGTTTTTATTTTTATTAAAGCCGGAAAGTACTAAAATGCTTTCGTGGCTTTCCGGTCAGTTTTTTGATTGATCATCACTATCTTTTCAGGGAACATTAATCATTGTAATCGTACTTATCTTCATCATTCAAAGGGTAAACAATGAGGCGTATTTTTTGCACGCTGAACAGGGCACTTAATCATTTAAGTGTTACTCCTGTTGGATTTGTGATGTGATTTTAGTTTAATCCCAAAAATTTGAATGGCGTTGATTCTTTAAAATCTGTATTTGATTTACCGTTGTAAGTATGGTAGCCGCTTAAATCAAGCTTCATTACTTTTCCTTTCGGGCCCAGATCAAAATCTTTAAGATCTACCCAGAAAGTATTAGGTGTGAATACCGTTTCAAAATAATAGACAAGATTTTTTTGATCTGAAACAGAACGCCATCTTGTAGAAGAAATATTGGGTTCCGTTGCCGAAGTGATTCCATAAGGTACAGAACAGTTTCTGATTACGCTGAAAACACTGGCAACGGCAGTACGGGTATCTGAGGTTCTCGGAATAGCATTGATGTAGTAGGATGCTCTTACAAACCGGTCTGCTGCGCGGTTGGTTCCCGGAAGCATAACTGTTCCCGGAATACCTTTCCAGTAATTGTTAAGAGCTAATTGTTCTTCGAAAACCGGAGAATTGGTCATTACCGTGTAAGAAGGATCATGATGGATCACCAGCTTACCGTTGATATACTCAAAGACGGCATTATCACCGGTAGCATCGGAAATGGAAAGGTGTACTGTTGTAAATCTTTCAGTTCCTGGAATATAATCACTTACAATAACAAATGGCTCTTTTCTTGAGAATTCTACGGCTTCTTTTACAGTGGCAAAATTATCCAGATAATATTGTGCCCATAGCGAAATGGCCAGTCCCTTTTTATTTCCTTTCGGATCGAACTTCGGATATTGGGACTCACCAAGCCAGAGCAGATTGGCAACCAGTCCTTTTTCGTTCATTCCGTCTGCAGAAGCAATATCCCAGCTGGAACTGATGATACTGCCGTATTTGGAAGTCCATTTTACAGATTTAGGACCTGCTTCTCCGGTATGGTCTATTCCTTTTGGGAAAACCCAGAGATTGGCCGGGATTTCATCACGCCAGTCCATAGAACGGGCTGTAAGAATGGTATTTTCCGGACCTTTGTAGACAACACGGGTGCAGGCTTCTGACGGATTCCATAATCCTATTGAAAGGACCAGTGAAAATAAAATTAATGGGAACTTTTTCATAATAGTATTATTTGAATTTAAATTTTATATTGAATTTATTGTGAATAATTCAATGAATTTTTAATCATATTCATTATTTAGTGATATAAATTTAGCCAAATTTGTTTAAATAACATAATTATTTTGACTCCTAATATGCAATTCCTGCGATGAATCATGAATAAAGGGAGGAAGGCTGCATAAATGGATTTTTTTTTGTATATTTTAGAGATATCTCATTAAAATATGGGTAAAATAAAGAATGTTTCAAAGTAATTTTAAACCGATCGGAAAGCAAACCCGGCAGAAATCATTTCAGGAAGCAGTCTGAAAAAAAAATTAAATACCACACCAATAAGGCTGTGGAAAAAAAGACCTATCTTTGATAGATTGACTGACATACTTATATGAATTTTGTAGAGTGCCATGAAGAACCCATCCATATTCCAGGCTATATACAAAGTTTTGGTTATCTCATTGGCATCAATGCAGAATCGCACTCCATTACTTTTTTCAGCAGGAATATTCCGGATCTATTTAAAATCGGAAGCTCAGATGAGCTTTTTGACAGGAAACTTACGGACTTTCCGGAAATTTTTCAGACGATTATAGCTTCGGATATCTATACTTCACTGAATAAACTTACCAGAAGAGAAAACGAAACCTATTTTGATAAGGTTTTCATTGGTGATAAAGAATATCATTTTTCTATTCACCGAAGCGGAGAATATATCTTTTTGGAATTTGAGGAAGTACTGATCAATCCTGATAAAAGGATTTCAAATAAGTATGATAATTTTTATGGGATAGATAATACGGAGGAACTCTGGAACCATTTGCTGGAAACACTTGCCAAAGTTGTGAATTATGACCGGATGATGGTATATAAATTTATGATGGACGGCTCAGGGAAAGTCATTGCAGAAAAAAAGGGGGATGATATGGAAAGTTTCCTTGGTCTTCATTATCCTGAATCCGATATTCCCAAACAGGCAAGGGCACTTTATCTTAAAAAAAGAAAAAGAATATTCAGTAATGTGTATGCAGACACCGTCCCGATTCTAAGTAAAACGGTGGAGAATATTGATCTGAGTTTTTCTGCATCAAGAGGAATGTCGCCTATTCACGGACAGTATCTAAAGAATTCAGGCGTTTCTTCAAGTTTCAGTGTTTCTATTATTCTTGATGATCATCTTTGGGGGCTTGTAACCTGCCAAAATGTAGAACCCAGACATATTGATCTTGAAGACAGGGTTCAGGCAGGTATTTTTACGGCACTTGCAGCCAATGCCTATTCATCATTTAAATCCAAAAATGAATTGAATTATCGTTTGGAAGTGAATGAAAAATTAGCTGAGCTTAAAACCGATTTTTTAAAGCATAATCATTTATTTGATTCGCTGGTCGATAATAAAACAGAAATTAAAAATTTGCCTGAAGCAGATGGTCTTGCCATTATTTCAGATGAACATATGGTGACGGAAGGGCTCACTCCTACATCGGAAGTGATCAGTCATATTGTGCAGTGGGCACTGGAAAATACAGAGGAAAAAATCTATGTCAGCCGGGATTTTCTGAAAAGTTACGGACAAGAACTGGGACTTCCGGAAAGTGCAGCGGGAATCATTATTTACTTTATTGCAAGGGATAAAAACGAAATGCTGATCTGGTTCCGAAAGGAATTTGATGAGCATATCAAATGGGCCGGAAATCCTGAAAAAAATATAGGGGTCTTCTCTCAAAACGGAGAAGAGAAACAAATTGTATCGCCCAGAACATCCTTCCACATTTTTACAGAAAATATTAAAGGTTATTCTAAAAGATGGAATTCCAGAAATATCAGTGCTGTACATGCAGTTCGTGATCTGATCCTGGAAACCTCCCATAAAAATTATAATACCATTAAAAGGCTGAATGATGAGCTTAAAAAAGTGAATGAAGAACTGGACAGCTTTTCGTACACGATTTCTCATGATCTGGGAACTCCTCTGACAGTCATGAAACTCAATGCACAAATGCTTTTGGGAAATCTTGCCGGTGATGCTGACAAAAGTAAAAATAAAATCAATACGATCATTGAGGAGATTGATAATATGGCCGAAATGATGCAGGACGTTCTGCAGCTCAGCCGTGCAAAACACAGCGAGATCCAGCTTGAAAGCCTGAAAACCAATGGAACCATTCGTAAAATTTCTGAGAATGCAAAGATGACCTATGGCAATTCTAAAAGTGAGATTGTGATTAAAGAATGTCCGGATGTACTGGCGGATAAAACCATGCTTCATCAGGTATTCTTAAACATTATCAATAATGCAGTGAAATATTCGTCCCATAAAGATCTGCCGAAGGTAGAAATTGAAGGTACGGCAGATGGGCAGACGATTGTGTACCGGATTTCGGATAATGGAATCGGAATTCCCGAAGAAGAAAAACATAAGATGTTTAAAATTTTCAACAGGATGGATAATGCGAAAAAATTTAAAGGAAACGGGGTAGGTTTATCCATTGTTCATCGTATTATGAAAAGAATTGGCGGAAATGTTGATTACGAGAGCAATAAAGAGGGGACTTCTTTCATTTTAACGTTTAAAAAGCCTTACATTTGAGAAACTTTTAAAACGTTATTATGGTATCAGAATATCTAAAACAAAACACCGCAGATTATCACGATGCAGCCGAAAAGCTTTTTAATTCTGAAAAAATTTTTAATAAGACTTTCACTTTAGAAGATTATAAAAAGATCATCCATACCAATTACCTGATGCTGCTTCACAGCGAAGATCAGATTTTCAGCAGCCTTTCGGATAAATACTCACAAAAACTTCAGCTTAATGAAAGAAAAAAGCTCTACCTGATTGAAAAAGATCTGAAGAGCCTTTCTCTGGACAATCAGGAAATTACAAACCCCCTGGAATTGAATAATGAACATGAAGCTTTTGGGGCGATGTATGTGATTGAAGGTTCAACACTGGGAGGAAATGTAATTGCCAAACAGCTTTCCAAAACGGAAGGCTTTGATGAGGTTACTTTTAATTTTTTCGGATGCTATCAGGAGAATACAGGGCCGATGTGGAAGAGCTTTAAGGAGGTGCTGGATACTGAAATTAAAGAAGAAAACTATGATGAAGTGCTTTCCGGAGCGAAAAAACTGTACTCGTTTTTACTGAATGTCAACTAATTCCCGTTAATGCTAATAAAATTCCTGAAAAATTGCGCATATTTTCAGGAATTGTTAAATTTGGGGAGTTTCAAATTTAGACTTAACTAAAAAAAATAATTTAAAAAGTATACAATATGAAAGTAACTGTAGTAGGTGCAGGCGCTGTAGGAGCAAGCTGTGCGGAATACATCGCAATGAAGAACTTCTGTTCAGAAGTAGTTTTAGTAGACATTAAAGAAGGATTTGCTGAAGGTAAAGCAATGGACTTGATGCAAACGGCGTCACTTAACGGATTCGATACAAAAATTACCGGAACAACAGGAGATTACAGTAAAACGGCAGGTTCTCATGTAGCAGTGATCACTTCAGGGATTCCAAGAAAACCTGGAATGACAAGAGAAGAATTAATCGGTATCAATGCCGGTATCGTAAAAGAAGTTACTGAAAATTTAGTAAAACATTCTCCGGAAGTAATCATCATCGTAGTTTCCAATCCAATGGATACGATGGCTTATTTAGTTCACAAAACTTCAGGTCTTCCTAAGCACAAAATCATCGGAATGGGTGGTGCATTGGATTCTGCAAGATTCAAATACAGATTGGCTGAGGCATTAGAAGCTCCGATTTCTGATGTTGACGGAATGGTAATCGCTGCCCACAGTGATACAGGAATGCTTCCATTATTGAGCAAAGCGACAAGAAACGGAGTTCCGGTAACGGAATTTTTAAACGACGATCAGCAAAAATATGTGATCGAAGAAACAAAAGTAGGAGGAGCTACTCTTACTAAATTATTAGGAACATCCGCTTGGTATGCACCGGGTGCAGCTGTTTCTGTAATGGTTCAGGCGATTGCTTGTGATCAAAAGAAAATGATCCCTTGTTCGTTAATGCTTGAAGGGGAGTACGGTCAAAATGATATCTGCTTAGGAGTTCCGGCTATCATCGGAGCCAACGGAGTAGAGAAAATTGTAAACGTAACTCTTACTGCTGAAGAGCAATTGAAATTCGCTGAAGCAGCTAACGCTGTAAGAGAGGTAAACGGAGATTTGAAATTCTAATTTCTGACCGGATTTATAATATAAAAACAGACTGTTTCCATTGAGACAGTCTGTTTTTTATTTAGTATTTGATAAATTAAATTACCTGAATTTCGTAAAGCAGACCATTCAGGAATTTTATGAATACGATCACTTTTTAACGGAAGCTTTGGTGGTCTGTGTGATGATATTCAGGATTTCCGACTGTATTCTTTCAGTAATCCATTCGTGGTCTTCCGGGGAGAGATCATGAAGTAAATTCCCATTGTTTTCATTAAAATCTGTGAACACATCCTGTAAAAATTCAGATCGAATTTCAGAAAGGCGGATCGTATTATCTGTATCGAGTGCTCCGACTTTGGAGATTACACTTTCCAGTCGGTTTGGAGTTACATAAGTTCTCAGCTCATCTGTGATAAAAGACAGATTTTCCGTCTTGGAAGAAATATCGGGGATGAAAGACCATTTTTCAGCCTGATGAAATTTTTCCTCCTCATCAAATTCAGGGTTTTTAAGCTTAATGATCGGACGATGGGAAAGCAGCTGATGATCTTTTAGGTTATAGGGTTTGATAACTACGCCTTCAATAAGATTATAGGGCAGCTCCGGAAGAGCCAGCTGTTGGGGAATAGGAGACATAATCCTTGTGTTGAAACTCAACGCTTCATTGAATTTTCCGATCAGCAAAGGTGTTGCATAAGGGATGTTGAATTGATTAAAATAGGAAACTGCCGTTTCATAATCGAGGTATTGTTTATTTCCGGATTCATCAACGATGGCAATATCAAAAGCATAGAAATGGATATCAGCAGCGTAGTAAACTCCGGTTTGTATTGCCTGTAAATTTTCTGTTGCTTTAACATCAGGGTGAGGATAATGACCTCCGAACAATTCTCCATAAAGAACATATGTTTGACCCGGGATGTGTGTTTTTAATTTTTCGAAAAATCCGGTGATGTTATTTTCTAAACGGTTAACAACCAGCTGGAAACCAAAGAAGTCATCTCCCCAGCTGAGGTATCCTCTTCTTTTAGCAAATCTGAGATGATCATTTTCGTAGGAAAAACTAAAGTTAGCCCCATGAATTTTTTCAGTGACCACCCATTTCAGTTTTTCCATCCTGGATAAATCTTTTTCATTAAGCCCGAGTTTTTTTAATGAATCAGGCATTTTCTCATATCCGGAAAATTCACTCATATCAGTTTGCTTTTATAGGAGTCACTTGTTATTATGGACAAATATATTATTTTCAGGCAAAACAAACAGGAGGTTTTCATGTAAGCGATCAATGAATTTAATAGAAAGGTACAGACTAAATCCCGGATTTTAGTTTCTTCATATTCGTATAAGGCAGCTATTAAAATAGAAAATACAGGGGACGAAATGTACTTTTACTTCTATTTTGATCTAATCATATTCAGCGATTTTTTTAAAAAGCTGGGGGTAATTTTCTATTAATCCGCTTTCATTTACTGTAATATCGGCTTTAAAATCTGTCCGGATATTTTCATAAAGATAAGTGTTGACCGATGTTCGGGTGTATCTTTGTCCGGCAGGCTTAATCTGATTGTTTAAAATATCAATATAGATCGCTTCAATTTCCTGGGAGCCGTTTTCCGGCAATTGTAAATGGTTTACTGGTAAGGTATTGGTAAAAGGAGTGAGGGAAATATCTATGAATGTAAAGCCTTTGAGATGTGTGTTGATGGTATCATTGATCTTCCATTCATTTTGTATTTTTCTTCCCCTAATCAGGTTTTTCTTTGTATTGATTTCAGATTCAATTGTAAATTCCAGGATATTCCAGCTTTTGTCGATGCTGATTGTATAATTCACATGATAGATTTTGTTCTCATAGCAACCGATTATTTTCGATGTTGCCGTATATCCGGTCTGATTTTCTCTGATATTGAAATATTCAAGAGATTCATAACAGATGCCTTTCCAGATTAATGTTTTCATCGTATATTTTGTTATTGGGATATTCTTCTTTTCCTTATTCTGCTTAAAGTTTCCCTTGCGACTCCCAGAAATGAGGCCAGTTGTATAAGAGGAATGCGTTGTATCATTTCAGGATATTTATTTTCAAGAAATTCTAATCTTTCCTGTGCTGAATAGAGTTTGAAAAGATTGGAAAATTCTTCCTGACGGGAAGCAAACTTTCGGAGGCAATGACGTCCCAAGGTTTCTATTTCAGAAGATTTCTTAGCAGCTTCAAATAATTTTTCTTTGTTAAAAATAATTGTATAAACTTCTTCACAAGCTGCAATATTGAATTCGGAAGGCTGGTTGTTTCCAAAACTGCTGAGGTTGGTGGCTATTTCATTTTCGAAGAAAAAACCTGTGTTTTTAGCCACTCCGTCTATCTCATAATACGTTTTACAAAATCCTTTACTGATGAAGAATAATGATTGACAGATTTTACCTTCCTGCAGCATCAGTTCATTTTTCTTAAAGGTTCTTTCAGAGAGGGCGGGCTGAAGCAAGTTCCAGCTTTCTTCTGAAAAAGGAGTGAGAGATTGGATGTACTGGAATAGATGGTTCATACGAATTGTATTTTCTATTGTTTTTGACAGAGAATTGGCTATTCAAAGATGAGTATTTTTTATTAAACCTGTCTGTTCGTGATTCATTTATTATAAGTAAATTGCAGTCATTGATTGTATTTGTACTATGAAAAAACTGATCTTTACTCTGCTTTTTATTCCTTTTGTATATAATGCCCAGCAAATTGTTCAGCAGGATCCTGAAATTACCCGTTACGTTTCACAGGTAAATGCAGATTCATTAAAGGGGCATATTAATAAACTGGTAAGTTTTGGAACCAGGCATACGATGAGTTCTACAACGGATCCCAAACGAGGAATCGGAGCGGCCAGAAACTGGGTTATGAAAAAGTTTAAAGATTATGGTAAAAATACGGCGGGAAGAATGGAGGTTTTTATTCAGAATCAAACAATCCAGCCGGATGGGAAAAGAATAGACCGGCCTACGGATTTAGGGAATGTAGTTGCGATACTTCACGGTACAAATCCCAATGATAAAAGGGTATTCATGATCAGCGGACATCTGGATTCAAGGGTAAGTGATGTCATGAATTCAAAAGATAATGCTCCCGGTGCTAATGATGACGGAAGCGGAGTAGGCGCGCTTATTGAAAGTGCAAGAATTCTTAGCGCATCTAAATTCCCTGCCAGTATTGTTTTTGTGGCATTTTCTGGAGAAGAACAGGGACTGCTGGGCTCAAAGATGCTTGCTGAAAAAGCTAAAAATGAAAACTGGCAACTGGAAGCTCTGCTGAATAATGATATGATTTCCAATACTTCCAGCAGTGAAACCAATCTGACCAATACATATCAATTAAGGGTTTTTTCCGAAGGTCTTCCTCAATATGAACTGGATAAAAGGGCCCAAGGCATCAGAATGCTCGGCATGGAAAATGATGGCGAGGCCAGACAGCTGGCCCGGTATATTAAAGAAATCGGGGAACGTTATGTGGATAATTTTCAGGTGAAGCTCATCTATAGAAACGACAGGTTCTTGAGAGGCGGAGATCATACTCCGTTTGTTGATAAAGGATTCCCGGCGGTAAGACTCACCGAATTCAATGAAAATTTCAACCATCAGCATCAGGATATCAGAAAAGAAAACGGAATTCAGTACGGAGATTTATCCGAGTTTATGGATTTTGAGTATTATAAAAAAAATGTAGGCGTTAATATTTCTGTATTGGCCAGTTTAGCCAAATCTCCATCGAAACCTGAAAATGTAAAAATAGAAGTGGATAAGCTTACCAATTTTACAACCCTGACATGGGAGAAACCACTATCTGGAGATCAAATCACCGGATACTATCTTTTAATGCGTGATACCGATGCATCTGTATGGCAGAAAAAGTTTTTCACCAAAGACCAGTCGATAAAGCTTCCTTATTCCAAGGATAATTATTTCTTTGGTGTACAGGCGGTAAATGCTTCGGGAAATGAAAGTCTCATTGTGATTCCTAAGGTTGGGAAATAATTGATTGGGCTGAAAAATTTCAGTCTATATCCAACGTCATAAAAACAGCAATCTCATCGGGTGAATCATAGAGTCTTGTATTGAGTCCGGTAATATTGAATCCCATTCTTCTGTAAAACTGAATAGCGGGATAATTGGTGTTCTGCGTTTCAAGTTCAATGACTCTGCAGCGTAGCCTTCTGGCTTCCCTGATACTGTTTTTAATCAGCTGTATTCCGATCCCCTGACGTCTGTATTTTTCATGAATCAGAATATTTTCAATATAGAAACTGTTGTTCCATGTTCTGTGTTCACCAATGATCCAGCCGATCAGTTCATCCTGAATGTAGGCTCCGAAAGAACAGCCTTTTTCGATAACTTCATTCAGGTCGTTCAGTTCATCGGAAGAAGTTTTCCAGATTTTGGTATACGAGAAAGATTTTTCCTTCAGGGTAAATTCAAAAAGGCGATTATATTCAATGGAAGAAACTGAATAGATCATATCCGTGGAATAGCCATTGTGTCCCCATTTCATAGAAGGATCGGTCTTTAATGTTTCCAGCTTTTTTATTTCCATGGCTCAGATTTATTGGATTTCAGTACAGATTTCCACCAGATAATGATCGGGATCAGTGATGTATGCCGTCTTTTGTCCCCAAGGTTTTACAGCGATTTCTTGGTAGAGAGCGGCACCGTTTTTCAGGGCTTTGTCCACTAATGTTTCCACGTCATCGGTTACGAAGCCCAATTCTATTCCGAAAGGCTTGCTGTTGACTTTGGAAGCTAAGAAACCCTTTTTCAGATTTGAGCCTGCCAAAGCAATGGATGCAAAAGAAATCCCGGTTTCTCCGGTGATTAATTCTCCGTAATCTTTTTCCGGAGTGATGAATTTAATTTCAGTATCAAAAGTATCTTTGTAGAAATTCATGGATTTTTCCACATCTTCCACATATAGGATAACATATTTAAATTTGATCATAATTTTGAATTTGATGAATTTATATTGTGTTTAGAATCTGGTCTCTGTCAGTCATTAATTCCACGTGAGGTCCGTGAATCGGGTAGTATTTCATGCCTCCGAAATGTCCGAAGTGGAGTGGATATTTTTGAGAAAGATCCCTTACTTTCTTTCCGAATGAATTGATGTCAACCTTCTGAATTTGATTTTTATATTGTCTTCCGTTGGTAAAAAGCAGCATCAGGTTAGACTGGTCACTGAAGTCGCAATCTTTATAATAGAATACATGGAGATTTTCTTCTTTACAGACAGAAACTAAATCACTGATGAAATCTTTTTTACAGGCTAAAGGCAGGTTGCAGTCAATCCGTATGGAATAATTTTCGGCATTATTCTGTTTGAAATCAGAACCCACCATTTGGATAAACCGGTGCTCTATGGTTTCATAGGCTGCCCTTTCAGGAGGATAGCTTTTATTGGAATCTGCTGTAAAAGGAATAGTATCATCCGATTTCACTGCATTTTCCTCAAGAAGGATATTCTCTATTTCGGCTGCAAACTGGAAGTGATAATCAAAAAGCTGATGATCGCCCGTTGTAATAAGCAACTGCTGATCCTGAATACTCAGAAAAAGATAGATTTGGGGAAAGTCTTTTTTCAGTATTTCCAGCTTTTCAATGAGGCGCTCTATATTCCCGGCCTGAACTCTTGTGCCAAGTTCGGCTGCATTATCAGCATGACCGCCGTAGCCTTCAAAAAACCTGAAAAACTTGAATTGATATAAATTCTCTGGAAATTTAAAATACCAGTATATTCCTAAAATCATAGTCGGATTGAATAGTGATCAAAAGTAAGTAAAATTCTGCATGTAAGTCCGCGGCAATAAAAAAACGCATCAGATGATGCGTTATATTGATAAAAACTAGAACTGATATAATTCTTTCCATTGGAATACAGGTCTGAAAGTATCAACCCAATGATAGCTTTTGGCAATACCGATATCATATCCGGAACTAATGGTAACATTTAAAACATCATGATCTGTTTTGTATATATGGCTGTTAATAAATGTTTTGACAGCTTGCTGTGCCTCCTTATTCTGAATAATATAAGATGTCGGGTTGTCTATTTTGGGAAGATCTGTTTTTAACTGTACGGTGATAAAATAAACAGTACTGTTATTATTCAGAGGATACGTTTTGATAGAAACACCTGCATTGGCTACATTTTCCTGCTTTAGAATACTTTCATATACCGGAATAAGTTTTTTTACGTCAGAATTACCCATGAAATTGTAGATCGATACACAAAATATAACAATTACTAATCCGGCTGTTATATAAAATGGTTTTTTAGTGATCTGAGGCATTTTCGTAAGCTTGATATCCCGGTAATCCTGAACAACAAGAGTTTTCACTATAACATCATGAACGGATTGTCTGGTTTCTTTATTTACAATATAGAATACAACCAGCCCGATACCTATGGCAAAAATGATCATAGACTGAAATACGGTCAATATTGAAAAAGGGGAGACTCCGGGAATTTTATAGCCGTTTAAAAAGAAGGGGAGCGTTAATATCAAAGCTCTGATCAGAGAGGTTTTTATATCAATAAACTGTCCGTTGATATCAATAACCCGGATACCCATTATTCTTTTGCCGGGAGTCTGGCCTTTATTTAATTTTGAATTGAAGACCGAGAAATAAACCAAGCTGATGAACCATCCGATACATTTGGCATTCCCTCCTAATGCGATAAAAAAGTTTTTGAATAAAAAGCCCAGAATTAAGCCAAAGATTCCAAGGATAATCGAGTCGATTAAAAAGGCCATAATTCTTTTCCAGAACCCGGATAAAAGTAAATTCGTTTCCATTGTATTAGTTTTTTAATCGGGCAAAAGTAGTGAAAAATTTATCTTCTTATCATTGAAAAATAATTTGTCTTTAATAAAAACAACGGAGTTTTCAAATTTGAATAAAATTTCATACGCTAAAACTTTCAAAACATGTAAATTTGTGATCAATAAAAATTTACTTGGATGCTTAGGAAAATTTCAATTGCGGCAGCTACTTTTTTGTCCGTAGTTACAATTAATGCTCAGAAGAATAAAAATACCCAGCTGGAAAGGCCTAAATTGGTGGTTGGTCTGGTAGTAGACCAAATGCGTTGGGATTATTTATACCGTTTTTATGGTAAATATGGAAATGATGGTTTCAAAAGACTTTTGAATACCGGATATTCTTTAAATAATGTACATATTCCTTATGTTCCTACCATTACAGCATTAGGACATACATGTATCTATACCGGATCTGTACCCGCAATTCATGGTATTGCCGGAAATGACTGGACAGACAAGGAAACAGGAAAAGGAGTATATTGTACGGCAGACGAAAGCGTACAACCGGTAGGAACTACCAATGTGAAAATCGGAAGCCATTCTCCGAAAAACCTATGGTCTACAACTGTGACTGATGAATTGAGACTGGCTACAAACTTCCAGGGTAAAGTAATCGGTGTTTCTTTGAAAGATCGTGCTTCTATTCTTCCGGCAGGGCACAATCCCAACGGAGCATTCTGGTTTGATGACAGCACAGGAAATTTTATAACAAGTACATGGTATATGAAAGAGCTCCCGCAATGGATCAAATCTTTCAATGCTCAGAATTTGCCTGAAAAATTAGTGGCCAACGGTTGGAATACCTTACTTCCGATCAATCAGTATACAGAAAGTTCACCGGATAATTCTGCATGGGAAGGTCTGTTAGGAAGTGCAAAAACACCTACATTCCCTTACACTAATCTGGCAAAGGATTATAAGGAGAAAAAAGATAACATCCGTTATACCCCTTTCGGGAATACGCTGACTTTAAAATTAGCCGAAGCTTCTGTAGAGGGAGAACAGCTGGGAGGAGATAATATTACAGATTTTCTGGCCATCAACTTAGCATCTACGGATTATGCAGGTCACAAATACGGACCGAATTCTATTGAGGTTGAAGATGTTTATATCAGACTTGATCAGGATTTAGCAGAATTTTTCAACTATCTGGATTCAAAAGTAGGAAAAGGGCAGTATACTGTTTTCCTTTCTGCTGATCATGGTGGTGCCCATTCCGTAGGATTCCTTAAAGAGCACAATCTTCCTACCGGTTTCTTCGGAGAAGGAATGGAAAAGAATCTGAATCAAAAGCTGAAGGAAAAATTCGGAGCTGATAAACTAATCAATGCGATTGATAACTATCAGATTTATTTTGACAGAAAAGTTTTGGCAGACAGCAAACTTGAGCTGGATGATGTAAGAAATTTTGCGGTTAAAGAACTTGAAAAAGATCCTACCGTTTTATATGCTGTTTCTGTAGACAGAGTTCAGGAATCCAGTATTCCGGAACCTATTAAACAAAGAATCATCAACGGAATCAACAGACAGAGAAGCGGAGATATTCAGCTTATTTCTCATGATTCTATGCTTCCGCCTTATTCTAAAACAGGAACTACGCACAGTGTATGGAATTCTTATGACTCTCATATTCCATTAATATTTATGGGATGGGGTGTTCAGCATGGAGAGAGTAATAAAGCTTATCATATGACAGATATTGCGCCTACTGTTTCATCTTTACTGAAAATCCAGTTCCCGAGCGGAAGTGTCGGAAATCCAATCACAGAAGTTATGGGTAAATAATTTAACACAACTATTATTACATACAAGGGCTGCCTCAGATACTGAAGGCGGCTTTTTATTTTTTTATCTTTGATTCTGAGGAAGTCCTGCTATTGTCTGAAATCTTAGTTTTTTGTCCAATACATTTAAAAAGCTATCTTTGCAAAAATTTTGGTTTCCAATATATTGGAATGAAAAGGGAATCGGGTGAAACTCCCGGACTGTCCCCGCAACTGTAAATCGCGATACAAATTTCTGTAATAAACCACTGTGTAAAAACGGGAAGGTACAGAAAGCGAAAGTCAGGAGACCTGCCGGAATGATAATCAAAAAAACATATTGCTTTCGGAGGAAAAGTAGAATAGTATGGATATAAAAAGATCTTTAGCACTGCTTCTTTCGTCTTATGGTTGTTTTCTTTTTGGACAAGAGAAATCCATTGATACGATTTACATATTCGACAACCAGATGAACAGAGTGAAACTCTTTCATCCTGTTACAACCATTACACCGGAAGATGTTGAAAAAAACTCTTCCAACCTTTCCGATTTATTGAGATTTCAATCCCAGATTTATATCAAAGAAAATGGCCGCGGAGCCGTTTCTTCCCCTTCTTTCAGAGGAACGACTGCTCAGCAGACAGCTTTCGTATGGAATGGGATTAATATCAATTCCAGTTTTTTAGGACAGGGAGATATCAATAATATTCCGGCATTCGGATATGATCAGATAGGAGTGAAGTCCGGCGGCGGAAGTGTGATCTATGGAAGTGGCGCTATCGGCGGAAGTATCCATTTAAATAATACCCTGGATTTTAATAAAGGTTTCCATGCTTCTTTATTCTCAGAAGCAGCTTCTTTTAATACCTATAATAATTTTGTTAAAGGTTCTTACAGTAACGAAAAGTTCAGCTTTAAAGTTTCCGGAAATTATATAACGAGTGAAAATAATTATGAGGTACCTGAATTCGTGGTAGGGAGTACAAGCTTTATCAATACTAACGGGAGATATTACAATACCTCCGTCAATATCGGTGCTTCTTATAAAATTGCTGCTCACCAGACTATTTCATGGCAGAATCAGACTTTTGACGCTTCACAACATTATCCTGTTTTTGAAGCCAACGGAAATAAAACGAAATATAAGGCACAGACCTTACGAAGCCTGATTTCGTGGGATATCAATAAAACTAATATTTCAAATAGCCTGAAAGCCGCTTATACGGAAGATAACTTCCAGTATTTTTCTGATATTACTTTACCTAAATCCAGTGGAGCGACAGGTAAGAATTATATTTTTAAAAACGATTTTAATTATTTCATCACTCCAAAAATTAATGTCAATGCGATTGGTGAGTTTCAGGTCAACAAAGGAGAAGGGTATCAGACAGGATTCGGAACGATCAGTAGAAATATTGGATCTTTAGCCGGATTAATCAGGTATTTTGCTACCACGGATATTCGTCTGGAAGCCGGAATCAAAAAAGACTTTATAGAGAATGTTTCATCACCGGTTTTATATTCCTTTTCGGGGAAATGGAAGGCTTTAGCATGGTATCAGGTGGGCATTAATTTTTCGAAAAACTTCAGATATCCTTCTTTTAATGACCTTTACTGGCAACCCGGAGGAAATCTGGATTTAAGACCGGAAGCCTCCAACAATATCGATATGAATCATGAGTTTAGTTTTGGAAATCTGAAGATTATACTCAGTCCGTATTATATGAATACCAAAGATCTGATCAGCTGGCTTCCAACCTCAAACGGGTACTGGGCTCCTTTTAATATAGCAAGAACAGAATCTTACGGATTGGAATCTCAGGCAATGTGGGCCAAAAGTTTTGGAAAACATATCCTGAAACTGAATGCCGGATATACCTATTCAAAATCAATTGATAAAGACACCCAAAAACAGAGAATGTATGTTCCGCTTCATAAAGCGGTCGGAAATATAGAGTATCAGTATGATTTCCTTACACTATATGCTCAGGGACTTTTTAACGGCCTTACCTATACCACATCGGACGAGAGAAGGGCGACTGCGATTGATCCCTATTTTATTCTAAATACAGGAATCTCTGCTGATATATTAAAAAAATATACTTTAGGATTTAAAATAAACAATATTACCAATACTGTATATCAGACGGTTATGGATTACCCTATGCCTAAAAGAAATTACAGTATCTATGCATCTATTAACTTTTAAACTGAAAATAAATGAAACTAAACAAATTTTTACACCTTCTTTTTGCTTTTACACTTCTTCTGGGAATTGCATCTTGTAGCAGTGACAATAATGTTGATGACAATACTGTATTTTACGGAAACGGATTCCTGATTGCCAATGAAGGTAAATACGGGACTCCAAGTGCCGAGGTAACTTTTGTAACTCCGGATCTTGCTCTTAAACAGGATAATATTTTTTCATTTAATAACGGAGGCGCTAAATTAGGAGATGTTTTACAGTCTATCTCTGTTTATGGAGATAAGGCTTATTTATTGCTAAACAATTCCAATAAAATCCAGATTGTTAACCGTGGTGATTTTAAAGCAAATGGGGAAATTACGGCACAACTTAACAATCCCCGTTATATGGCTTTTGCCAATAACAATATCTATGTAACCAATGATAAATATCAGGGTGACAAATATGTAAGTATCTATAAAGTATCGGACCGTTCTTTTGTTAAAAAAATCACATTCACAGATGCTGTTGAAAGAATTGTAGAAGCGCAGGGTAATATCTTTGTGCAGAATGCATCATTTGGTTTTGGTAATAAAATTACGATGATCAATACCTCTACAAATGATATTCAGACTACGATTACATTGCCAAACGGAAATATTAACAAGATTATTGCTAATAACCAGAATGTATATGCAGTGGCAGCAGGAACTACAGATTCTTATATCTATCAGATCTCAGGCACAGGAAATATCACAAAGACAACTACATTAACAGGTATTGCCAATGCTAAAAACCTTGAAATTTCAAATGGTAAATATTATTTTACTTCAGGGAAAAATGTATACAAAATGGATATGACAGCTACTGCAGCGCCAACTTCTCCATTGTTTACTGTAGCCAACGGTGTTGACCAGTATTCTCCTCTTTATGGATTCAGTGTAGTGAATGATATGATCTTCACATCCGATTCAAACGGGTTTACTCAGGCAAGTACAATTGTTGTGTATAACACTTTGGGATCAGCTATTAAAACATTCTCTGCGGGGATTGGTGCAAACGGTGTGTACTGGAACTAAAAAAAATAATACTTTGGTATTATAAATAATTTTTTATTTTTCATCATTTGTGTTTTTTTTCCGGCCGGTTCTTTGAACCGGCCGGGTTTGTTTTTTTATAAACCGCATGTATCAATAAAATAATCGGCCGGATCATGAAATATCCGGCCGATTATTTTATTGTATAATGTTTTGAATTTATAGCGTTAACCCAAGTTTTTCTGCTTCAGCAATAACAAACTTTGTTGCTTCTTCTTTTTCATTGGGAATTTCTCCCTCAAGAATTGCTTCTTTTACTTTTTCTTTTAAAATACCAATTTCACGACCCGGCTTAAGCTGAAACATTTCCATAATTTCTTCTCCCGTAATAGGAGGCTGGAAGTTTCTTACCTGATCTTTTTCTTCCACTTCCTTGATTTTTACCGCTACATATTCGAAATTCTTTTTAAATTTTTCCTGTTTTTTAGAATTCTTAGTAGTGATATCTGCTTTGCAAAGAATGAAGAGATCTTCCAGATTTTCACCGGCATCAAACAATAGTCTTCTCAGTGCAGAATCGGAAGCATCATCTGTAATCAAAGCAATAGGACGGGAAGAAAGTTTAACCATCTTCTGAACATATTTCATATCACTTCCCAATGGCAGTTTTAATCTCTGGAAAAGAGTCTTTACCATTTTTGAACCAAGGAATTCATGACCATGAAAAGTCCATCCTGTTCCCTCAACAAACTTTTTAGTAGGAGCTTTTCCAACATCATGAAGTAATGCAGCCCAGCGTAACCATAGATTGTCCGTATTCAATGAGATGTTATCAACAACCTCCAGGGTATGGTAAAAATTGTCTTTATGAGTTTGTCCTTCTACTTCTTCCACCCCTTTCAGTTCTATTAATTCAGGGATAATAAGCTTTAAAAGACCGGTCTGTTCCATTAGCCTTAATCCTATGGAAGGTTTTGCAGACATCATAATTTTGTTGAACTCTACCATGATTCTTTCCATCGAGACAATTTCAATTCTTTTGGCTTCCTGTGCGATCGCATTCAGTGAGTTTTCTTGAATGGTAAAATTTAAAGTAGAAGCAAACCTTACTGCTCTCATCATTCGTAAGGGATCATCAGAATACGTCTGAGCAGGCTCAAGGGGTGTTCTTAAAATCTCTTTTTCCAGATCTTCAATTCCGTTGAAAGGATCAATCAGTTCTCCGAAATTATCTTTATTTAAAGAAATAGCCATCGCATTGATGGTGAAATCTCTTCGTTTCTGGTCGTCTTCCAGTGTTCCTCCTTCGACTTCCGGTTTTCGGCTGTTTTCCGTATAGCTTTCCTTTCTGGCGCCTACAAATTCAAGTTCAAGCTCTTTGTATTTGATCATAGCAGTACCATAGGTTTTAAAAACAGAAACCTTTAGTTTTGGGTCAATATCGTGGGCAACATTCTGAGCAAGCTCAATGCCGCTTTGTTCGGTCACAAAATCTATATCCGTAGATGCATTTCTTTTCATCAGAAGATCACGAACATAGCCACCAACAATATAGACGGACTGATGATTCCTCTCTGCGGCCTCAGAAATTATTTTAAAAAGTTTTAAATTTTTATTTTGGTTAAGATTAATTTTCATCGTTAGTAAATAGCGTCAATTTCTAGCCATGCAGCCCATTAATTATAATGAGCATACATTTTATTAATTTTTCCTTCTTCATTAAAAAACATGACTTCAACGGCATGCTTATCCATAATAGATTTATAAAATAATGCGACAGAATTTACTCCGGCAGTAGATTGTATCAGTTCAAAGTGAAGATCCGGAAATTTTTCCAGTGCATTTCTCCAATAGCCACGAACAGCATCTTTTCCCATTAATGAATTTTCTTTACCTCCTGTAGCCATAACAATCATGGGTGTGGTAATTTCAATATCATCAGAATAATGCGAAAGAATATTTTCTAAATCATGAGAATTCCAGACGTTAATCCATTCCTGGGCAAAATCTTTATGGTCCATATTAAATTTTTATGAGTTGAGGTTGTGCAAAGATAAAACTAAAAAAAGAAATCCTGCCGATATGAATTGACAAGACTCTAAAAAATAAATGAATTACCACAGAATTTTTATTCTCTAAGAACTTTTATTCTGTTATCGCTCCATATTTTAATCACTGAAGATCCTGAGTATTTAGACACTTTTTCTCTGTCTTCTTCTACCGCGTAATCTACAAGCTTTATCATTTCATCTGAAATATCCGAAAATTTTAACGGACTTTTTTCACCACTAAAATTAGCAGAAGTAGAAACCAAAGGTCTGTTCAGCTTAGTGATCAGTTTTTTACAAAAATCATTTTTTACAAGTCTTATACCAATACTTCCGTCCTCAGCAAGCAGTTCTTTAGGAAGTCCTCTGGGATTTTCATACACAATGGTAACGGGCTTTTCACTAAGATCAATAATTTCCCAAGCCATTTCAGGAACATCCACTAAATCCTGAAGCCTTTTTTCAGACTCCACTAAAATGATCATGGATTTATTTTTTTCACGTTTCTTAATGTCAAAAATTTTATTGACAGCCTCTATGTTTGTTGCGTCACAACCAATTCCCCAGATTGTATCAGTAGGATAAAGAATGGTTCCGCCGGATTTTAATATTTCGATAATATGCTCCATAATTGTATTGAATTCAAAACAGTGGATAAAGGTAAAAATTCTGCCAGCTAAAGACAAAAAAATGAAGGATAAATGATGAATGTTTTAAGTTTCGGCTAAAGCCAACGGATATTATATTACATTGAAAACGGGCTTAAGCCCGTTCCTATTGATGGTTGTATGCGTTTTATTGTAATGATATGATGATATTGAATGTTTCAAAGAATATTGACGGAATCGGCGAAATATTTTGAAACATCCGGTTAAAGATCAATAGAAATGGGCTTTAGCCCATTTAATAAAAATAAATCTTTTATTGGCTTTAGCCGAAACGTATGTATACAAATAAATTACCTCAAAATTCTTTTTAAATCTCTTCTTTTACCGTATTGAGCAAATAAAACCGGTGTATTAAATCTTGATGTTTCTTTGATTACTGTAAATAGAACTTGATTCTCATTAATAAAAATAAGAGTGGTCTGATCGTACCCGTCAAATCCAATATAAGTGGGTTCATTAAGGAATATGGTGTCGTCAGAATTTTCTGAAATTCTGAAGTTTTTCTTTTGGGCATATTGAAAAATTCTGTCTTTTATTTCACTTTTTTTAAGATGAGTAGTGATTCTCATTAATCTTTTTTCTGTGATCTGACAATAAAGTCCATGCAGTCCAAAACAGAACAACAAAAATGGAGGAATAAAAAATAAAGGCGGCTCATATTCTGTTACAAAATCAATGATCATAAGTAAAGGCAGTATGACAAAGCCTGCAAATAATATATAGCTAAGTAATTGATTAGCCTCATCTGATTGACTTTCTTCAAAAATCAGTTTTTGAGCATGAATACTTTCTGTGATTTTTAGTTTTTTTAATGATCTCATGAAGGTGTTTTTAATTAAAAGAAACGGGTTAAAACCCGTTTGCATTGTTTCCTTACATCCATCCTAATTTCGATAAATATCTTTCCTCAATAATATTCAGGTGGTGATAATTGTGGCCTACAATAAGCTTTCCGATCGTTTCTACTGTAATTTCGTTATTGTTGGCAATTCCTTTGCTTTGTAATGCAGTGGGGTGAATGGTTTCTAAGAAGATCTGAGAAGATTTTCTTACCAGTTTGTATTCATCCAGAAGAGATTCCAGGGATCTTTCGTGGGCATAAGATTTATCTGCATATTCATTTTCATCAAATCCCGGAAGGTTATTTTTATCACCTCTTGCAATAGCGACCATTCTGTACTGGAAAACTCTTTCGCAGTCTGATAAATGGAGTAGAAGGGCTTTTAAAGTCCATTTTCCTTCCGCATAAGCAAATTTGGATTGTTCTTCAGTTAGATTGGAGTAAATTCCGATGGTTTTCTCTCCTGATTTATTTAATTCGGCCAGCCAGTCTTTGGATGGGATTAAATCTAAATATCGTTGAATATATTTTTGAAAATCGGTCATGGTTTTAAAATTTAAGAATTTAACGGTTCCCTTTATTCATTATTGTTCAGGGGTCCATTCATAGAAATTAACAGTGTTATACAGCTTAAATCCACAAGCCGGATACAGCTGGTTGCCGATATCGTTGCTTTTTCCTGTTTCAAGCAGAATACCACAGGCATTGGATGATGTACATAATTTTTTAGCTTGATCAATAAGTTCTTTGGAGTAGCCTTTTCCCCGGTGTCCGGCATTTACATATAAATCGTTTAACAGCCAGTAGCGCTGCATTCTTGTTGATGAAAAAATAGGGTAGAGCTGTACAAAACCTGTCAGTACACCATTTTCCTCGGCAACAAAAATTTCAGCATCTTTGTTTTCAATTCTTTCACGGAGGAAGTTTTCTGCTGAAGAAATATCAGATTCTTTGTGATAGAAAATCCTGTATTGATCAAATAACTCAGCCAGTTGGGTCAGATCCTGAAGGATCGCTTTTCTTGTGTTTTTCATAAGAATATAGAGTGATCATCGGTTAATGAGAAGGAGCTGCTTTTGGTGATTGCAGCTCCTTTTCAGTGATTTTTATGTTAAGAAAAAGCTTTTTCTAAATCTGCAATCAGATCTTCAGCATCTTCAATACCTACACTTAAACGAACCAGATCATCAGTAATTCCAAGTTCAGCACGTTTTTCAGCCGGAATAGAAGCGTGAGTCATTAAAGCAGGGTGGTTGGCTAAAGATTCCACACCTCCTAAAGATTCAGCTAATGTAAATACTCTTACTTTCTCTAAAAATTTGATAGCATCTTCTTTTTTTCCTGATTTGAAAGTGAAGGAAACCATTCCTCCCGATTCTTTCATCTGAGATTTTGCCAGTGCATGCTGAGGGTGAGATTCTAATCCCGGATAAATTACTTTATCTACAGCAGGATGAGTTTCAAGATATTTTGCTACAGCAAGACCATTGTCGGAATGTCTTTGCATTCTTAATGCTAATGTTTTAATGCCTCTCAGGACAAGGTAAGAATCGTGTGGTCCTAAAATACCACCGCTTGCAAATTGAATGAAATGGAGTTTTTCTCCAAGTTCAGCATCCTTAGCAATAAGAGCTCCTGCAATCACGTCAGAATGTCCGCCTAAGTATTTGGTAGCAGAGTGCATTACGATATCTGCTCCCAGATCAATAGGTCTCTGAATATAAGGTGTAGCGAAAGTATTATCTACGGCTACTAAAATATCTTTTCCCTTAGCGATATCTACTACAGCTTTGATATCTACTAATTTCATCAACGGGTTTGTTGGAGTTTCTACCCAGATCAGTTTTGTTTTATCAGTAATAACATCTGCAATTTTAGAAACATCATCAAAATTGACGAAAGTAAACTTCAGTTGATATTTTTCAAAAAGTCTGGTAAACATTCTGTAAGTACCACCATAAAGATCATCTACGGCAATTACTTCATCACCGGGGTTAAGGAGTTTCAGAACACAGTCGATTGCGGCAAGGCCTGAACCGAAAGCCAAACCTCTTGCTCCGTTCTCAATACTGGCTAATGAATCTTCCAATGCCTGTCTGGTAGGGTTTGCTGCTCTTGAATATTCGTATCCGGAATGTACACCCGGACTCTTTTGTGCAAATGTAGAGGTTAAAAATACAGGTACATTTACAGAACCTGTAGCAGACTCATGATGCTGCCCTCCGTGAATAACTTTTGTATTAAAGTTCATAATATTTTATAATTTATCAATCCAACAGTGTACCCATTTATTTTTGTTGTATAAATTTTGCAGGACTCAATCGGTACACTATTATATTGATGAGGTTACATTTTTATTTGATAGCAGATTTCACTGCGAATTCTTCTGCAATTTCTTCCATCCATTGTGCTACATCTTCCTCACCGGTTGCTCTCTGATAAGTACTTCCTAAAGAGATTAAAATCTGGTGGATAAACATCTTCATCTGATCTACCGGCATTTCTTTTGTCCAAAGATCAATTCTTAAAGCTTCCATCGTTTTATCATCCCATACAGAGATCATGGTTGCTTTAGTTTCTTCTTTTTCAACACCGCCGTCCTGTGCGTTCCATGTTATATTTTCAGGGATGTGGTTTTCATCCAGTTCTACATCTATCGTAATCTGAGTTTTTCTCATATCAATCTAAAATTTTTGGCAAAGTTAATACTTCTTGAGCTTATCTAAAATTTCTACGAAATTATCTTCATCAGGAAATGGGCTGTTAAGGTTAAAAACTTTTCCATTAGGGTCAATAATAAGAAACCTCGGGATAGACTGAACTTTGTATTTATTCATAAATTCACTGGCCTCAGCAAGCCAGAATTGCGGAACTTTGGACGGTTTTGTTTTTAAATAATTTAACCATTTAGACTGATCTTCATCCAGGCTGATTGAAATAAACTGAATATTGCCCGCATAACGGTACTGATTACTTCTTGCATCAAAAATAGGACGAATCTGTTTACAAGGTCCGCACCAGGTAGCCCATAAGTCGATCACTACATATTTTCCCCTGTATTCCGAAAGTAAATGAGACTTTCCGTTACTGTCAAGAAATGTCAAATCTGAAAACTGAGCTCCCTTTTGTGAAACATTGAGCTGTTCAAGCCTGGATGCTGCAAGTTTTTTATAATTGCTATTTTCTACTAATGGAATTTCCTTCATAAAAAGCTGTTGTCTTGAAATACTGTCTGATTTCAGTTCCATACTTTTTATAAGATGTCTGGTTAATAAACGGTCTCTGTTGATACCATTAGGCAATGCATTTAATTTTATAAAAAGAAGACTGTCAGCATTGGAGAGTTTTTCTTTATCACTAAGCATCTGATCAAGCTTGTACTGAATATAATCATCATTTTTACTTAATAATACAGTCGGGGTTTTGATTTTTGCATTCAGTTCTTCTAAAAATGCTCCCGGAGCCTCAAATTTAGGATCATTCCAAGAGGTCATTTTTCTGTAATTGCTGATCTCATTCAAATATTGGATTGCCAAGAGTTGTTTTCGGTAAGCGAGATAGTCATCAGAAAGTGCATTATTTTCACTGTCGGTGTAATGAGATAGTTTTTTTATATTTTTTTTCCAGTCATTCTGGGCCAGTTCATAAAACTTCGAAGGATTATCATTATACTTTTGTTCATCAACAGCATAGGAAAACTCATATCCGAATCCGTCCTCCTGATTTTTATAGGATTGTTCTGCTGACCGGTTGGAAGTAAGGAAATACTTCATTTTTAAAGCATTGCACCGGATCTTGAAATCAAAATGATCCCCATTTCCCATCATGAAATCAATTTTTTTCGTGCCAAACTCAAGACTGTACTGATCAAATGGTAATTGCCGTCCGGTTTTCCAAAAAAACACTCCGTTTTTGACAGCCGCGCTTCCGATTTTTTTATGAAAATCTTTAGCATAGATTTTAACAGAATCAATTTTAAGACCGGTATCGAGTTTTCCTTTGATTACAATACCTTCTCCGTCGCTTTGATAAGCTTTGGGTTTTTGTAAAATATAAAAGATTCCCGCGGCAGCCAGAACAAAAGCAGATGATGAAATAATTTGTTTTTTGCTTTTTAAAAATGCCGTTTTAAAGCCTTTTCCACGATACCAGAAATATCCGATAATAAGAAATATCATAGCCCAGAATATACTTAAATACTCACTATAGGTAATATAATGATTCAGGCTTCTGATATCAGGAGATTTACATAAAATATATAAGGAGTTATACGGGCAAAATGGAAAATCTACCCTTTGGGTCATAGAATACATATTGACAATAAGCCCAAGAATTCCAATTAAAAACGGCCAGATAAAACCGGGAAATGCAACGGAAATACATAACTGAACCGCTGTAATTCCTAAAACAGCAACACATAGCCTTATCAATGTTTTTAACATCCAGACTACATCAATGGTCAGTAATTTCGCTTCACCCGGATGGATATAATAATCCATAAGGGAAAACAAAATGTTAAACCCGATATAGGAAGCAATGCATATAAAACTGAGAATTAATAAAACCAGGTATTTCGACAGGTAAAGCTGGAATTTGCTGATAGGTTGAGTTTCCATCAGCTGCCATCCATTGTTTTTATGATCGGTCTGTGCAATTCTGTTAGCCGCAATAACCACGTAAAGCAATAGCAGAAATACGGCAAAAGCCTTGAAACTTCCGGTGATCGCTTCCTCAAAAACAGAATAGGGCAGATCTTCGGGAGTCAGAAAGTTCGGGTTAAAGGCCTGAGTTAAAAAACGTAGGACCGGGAGTAAAATACCTAATGCCAGTGCTAAGTAAACCAGCCCCAAACCTTTTATTTTCAGCCATTCTGTACTGACCAGTGTGAATATTTTTTTCATTTGTGCTGATTTTAATTTTTGGTAATTTCCATAAACCAGTCTTCCAGTCCCGCACTGTTTTTGATCTCAAAAATTTCGGCATCTTTTTGTACCAGAAGTTTAGTCAGTTTAATAATATCTTCTTTAGATTGTACGGTTATCCCGATAGAGCTGTCATCAATGATTTCTGCTGAATAATTCTCCGGAATATACCGTACAAAATCTGCAGATTGATGTAAACCTATCCTGATCCGGTTGTGCCGGTACTGGGTGTTCAGTTCTTCTACACTTCCTGAAAATTTAATAGAACCGTTTGAAATAATAGCGAGATGGGTGACCATTTTTTCAATCTCCTGTAAGAGGTGGCTTGAAATAAATATTGTAATTCCCTGTTCTTTATTAAGTTTTAATAGAAGCTCACGGACTTCAAGCATTCCGTTCGGATCAAGACCATTCACTGGTTCATCAAGAATTAAAAGCTCGGGAGAGCCAAGGAGCGTCATAGCAATGGCCAGTCTCTGTTTCATTCCCAGAGAATACTTTTTCATCTTAAGATTCCTGTGGTCCCACAGATCTACGAGGTGTAAAACCCTTTCACATTCCGAATCAGGCAGGTTTCTTAATCTGGAAAGAATGATAAGATTATCCCAGCCGGACAGGTGATCATAAAAAGCCGGACTGTCTATGAGGCTTCCTATTTTCTGAAACCCTTCAGGATAAAGCGATGTAAGATTCTTACTGAAAATTTCTACGGCTTTATTTTCGTCAGGAAGATTTCCCAAAAGTACTTTCATGGTTGTAGATTTTCCGGCACCATTGGCTCCCAGAAATCCGAAAACACTGCCTTTAGGTACCGAAAGACTTACATCTTTAAGAATAAGCCTGTTGTGAGTGAATCCGTAATTTAAATTTCGAATACTAATTAAGTTTTCCATAATTCATTGTGTTGGTGAGAATAAAAAAAGAAAAAAGACCTTCTGTACTTTACAAAAGGTCTTTTATAGGTATGTGATATTGTCTATTTTGTTACAGGTTTATACCCCGACTGATTAAAAATTGTGGTAGCATCCATCTTCAGGAAATCTGTTAATTTTGTTTCCGGTTTTTCTTTAAGATAAGCTTTACAGATCTGCCATCCTGTAAAAATTCCGATTTGAGGGGAAGATTCATTGTCAATTTCTGTATAGAATTTTGAGAAAGGTCCCGGAGCAATAAATCGCTCTCCCAGTCGCGGATCATCACCAAAAATCAAATCGCTTTCTACAAAATAGTTCCAGATATTGGCTTCATTAGCCTTAGCCCAGTCATATTGTTTCTGGGTATAATTCATTTTCAGATAATCAGGGAAATCAGGCAAAAAAGCGTCCTGAAGAATCATGACTTTTCCGTTGAGAATAATCTGGTCAATGAATTTCTGATGATCAGGTGATTCTGTGACAATATTTTCAGCGAAAAGGCGGGAGACTTTCGGAACAATATTCTGCGGATTCATCGACTTTTGGAAATAAAGTTCCAATCCTTTATAATGAGCATTTCCATCTCCCATGAAACCTGTAATGTCAATAAAAAGAAGATTCTTTTTCTCATCGTAAAAAATAGGATCCTGAACCATTTGTAGTGCAGATGAAAACAGGTATACTTTAGGACTTTTAAATTGCGGAAAATAATATTTCATATGTGAAAATAAATCCTGCAGTTCTGTCTGAAGTTTTACCCTATCTATTTTCCCGACAGCCTCTTTATAGATTTTTATTTCCTCCGCATCTGCTCTTCTCTTCTCATAATCTGTGTCAGAAACCGTTCCCTGGAACCAGGGGAATTTTGCCTTAAACTGATCCAGTGGAATCCCCTGATTGTAGAATTCTTTGGAAATATCCGTTATTTCTACTTTTTCAGCAGTATTCTTTACTTCTATTTTCCAGGGATTGTCAGATTCTTTTTTACAGGAATCTAAAGCCAGAACTAACACAGAAGAAAGCACAATAAATCTAAAAATCTTCATTATTTTTACATGAAATTTAAGGCTACAAAAGTAAGAATTAAAAATACAAGTCATGATGAAAATTAAAATATTTACCGTACTATGCCTTATTTTGGGACTTTCTTTTTTTTATAGTCAGAAGCTTGAATTTAAAGATAAAAACTTTGAGAAAGCAGTACTTGAAAACTTTGATCTGAATAAGAACGGTAGCATAGAGCCATTAGAAGCCGGAATGGTAACCAATTTATTTTTGGTTCAGAAAAATATTTCCTCCGCCGATGATCTGCATTTTTTTAACAACGTAAAAATGATTATTCTCGATGATAATGCCATTCCGGATATTGTCCTGAGCAATTTGAATCATCTGGAATTATTTTCCTGTACGGGATGTAAAATTTCCTCTTTTACAGTAGAAAATCTGAAAAACCTGACTTCGTTGTATCTGGATCATAATCTCTTGGAAACAATTTCATTAAAAGGAATTCCAAGAATTGATCAATTAACATTATCTTTAAATCAATTAAAAGCAATTGACCTTTCTCAGTTTAAAAATTTAAGGAAATTAAATCTTGAGCATAACAATATTCATAGCCTGGATATTTCAGGGAATCCTGTTTTACAGACGGTCAATATTGGTGAAAATGCCATGAAAGAAAGGAATATTACAAAAGGCACAAAAACGGACATAACGATTTTTGGAGCTGAAGAATAAAATGAAACATCATGAAAATAGAAACTGAAAGACTGATTTTAAGAAAATTTGAGGATCCGGATTATGAGCGCATGTTTCTTATGGATTCTGATCCGGAAGTCATGAAATATCTGGGAATTCCCGTTACCAGTGCTGACGAATCAAAAAAAATGATTCAGATGATTCAGAAACAATATGAAGAAAACGGAGTAGGAAGGCTTGCCGTCATTGAAAAGGAAAGCGGTTTGATGATAGGATGGAGCGGCTTAAAATTATTAACTCAGCCGGTCAATGGTTATATCCATACACTGGATCTGGGATATCGTTTCATTCCTGCATTCTGGGGAAAGGGGTATGCAATGGAAGCAGCGAAAGCTTCTCTTGATTATGGTTTTAAAGAAATGAATGCCGAAATGATCTATGCCTACGCAGATTCCGGAAATGCAGGATCCAATTATATCCTGAAAAAATTAGGTTTTGAGAAGACAGGAGCATTTGAAGATTCAGGAGCAGACTGCTTCTGGTATGAACTAAAACGAGAAAAATACCTCTGAAATCCCATGATTATACGACAGGAAGAAGAAAAAGATTTTAAAAAAGTTTTTCAGCTCATTGAAGAAGCTTTTGAACAGATGGAATACAGTGATCATCAGGAACAGATTCTTGTAGAAAAACTGAGAACATCGGAGGCTTTTATTCCGGAGCTTTCACTGGTGGCAGAAGATGAAAACGGTGAGATTACAGGTCATATTCTTTTTACAAAAATTAAAATAGAAAATGGTTCGGAAGCCTATGAATCATTAGCACTGGCTCCTGTTTCTGTACGGCCCGGATTTCAAAATCAGGGAATTGGAAAAGAACTTATCCTTCATGGTCATTCCATTGCAAAGGAATTGGGATATGATTCCGTTATACTTATCGGGCATGAAAATTATTATCCTAAGTTTGGTTACGAAAAAACCAGTAATTTTGGAATTTCTTTTCCGTTTGAAATTCCGGAAGAAAATGGAATGGCTATAGAATTGGTGAAAAACGGATTGAAAAATAAACAGGGGCTTGTAAAATACCCTAAAGAATTTGGAATAGAATAAAAATATAAACGATGCAGACACAAAAAGTGATAGATCATATTGTAAGCTGGTTAAAAGATTATGCTACAAAAGCCAGAGTAAATGGTTATGTAATTGGAGTTTCAGGAGGAGTGGATTCAGGAGTGGTTTCTACCCTGGCCGCAATGACGGGCATGAAAACACTACTGATTGAGATGCCAATTCGTCAGAAAGCAGATCAGGTAGACCGGGCCTTAGACCATATGAACGACCTGAAATCAAGATTTCCAAATGTAGAAATAATGTCTGTAGATCTTACCCCTGCATTCGAAGAGCTTTATAAGACTTTTGATGTGAAGGACGATCTGTATCCGAATGAAAAACTAGCTTTTGCCAATACAAGATCCCGTTTAAGAATGCTTACACTTTATTACTACGGGCAATTGAACGGACTTCTCGTATGTGGTACGGGAAATAAAGTGGAAGACTTCGGTATCGGATTTTATACAAAATACGGTGACGGAGGAGTAGATGTTTCCCCTATTGCTGACCTTTATAAAACGGAAGTCTACACGCTGGCCAAAGGACTGAATCTGATTAAAAGCATTCAGGAAGCCATTCCGACTGACGGTCTCTGGGATGTAGACAGAACTGATGAACAACAGATTGGTGCTACTTATCCCGAATTGGAGAAAATTCAGAAAGAATACGGAATCAAGACGGCCGAAGATTATGAGGGCAGAGATAAAGAAGTCTTTCTCATTTTTGACAGAATGCATAAAGCAGCAAAACATAAAATGGAACCTATTCCGATCTGTGATATTCCGGAAGAATGGAGAAATTAATCAATATACATGATGTACCGGCTTATCAATCATTAAAGAATCATTGTTAAATTAATAAAATCTTGTTATGAATACCAAAATAAGAGCAGTACTTTTTATGTGCCTCGGGCTTCTTTTCGGGATGTCCGTGATGTATGTTTACAAAAATTATATTAGAGATAAAAAGGACCGGTCATATGCCGGAAAAACGGAAGCGGTAAACTATGGAAGTACAGCGGCTGAAAATCAGTATACTTCTGGAAATACAGACCAGGTTTCTATTGAAAAACTTACAGAAGAAAAAACAGTGATCAGTTATGTGAAACAAAATCACAGACTGCCGGATTATTATATCACTAAAAATGAAGCCAGAAAACAAGGCTGGAACCCTTCACAGGGAAATCTTTGTGAGGCGCTTCCCGGAAAAGCTATCGGTGGAGATAAATTCGGTAACAGAGAAGGAAGACTTCCGGACGGAGAAAAGTATTTTGAAGCCGATGTCAATTATCATTGCGGAAGCCGACAGACAGATCGGATTATTTTTACCCGAAACGGAGAGGTTTATCTTACCAAAAACCATTACAAAAGTTTTGAAAAGCAGTAAGGCGGTGCTTAGTTAGTCTATTCCCTGTAACGACAGGTGAATTATTATTATTAGAATTAAATTAAAAATATGAAGACAGTATATATAGATTTTACAGACATAGGTGACTATGAAGATTTTTATGCCCAGTTAAAGGAGAAAATTAAGCTTCCTGAGCATTTTGGGGATAATCTTGATGCACTTTATGATACCATCACAGGAGACCTGGAAATGCCACTTCACATCGAATTTGTCAATATGACCGTTGATCAGCTCGAAATGTTTGAAGATTTACTGACCACTTTGGAAGATGCTGAAGAAGAGGTAGAAGATTTCACTTTCAGCTACTATCTGGAGCAGTACGAAGACGATGAGAATGGTGAAGAAACTGAAGGTTAATTCTGTAATGTAAAAAGTAAAGAGGTTGTTTTAGAAATAGAACAACCTCTCTTTTTTATAGTGCCCATTGAAATTTACTGTAAAATACAACAATACAGGCAGGATAAGCCGGTGTTTTTCACCATTTGGAAACCTTATTTTTAAACCGTATCATGCTTTGTTTTATCCGCGTATTCGTGGCAAATAATCAACGCCATAAATGATTATAGATTTTACAATGCACTTTTCCGTGATCTTATAAAAACGTTGAATCAAAATAAAAAGGCAGCAAATCTTTCACTGCATGTACTTTTACCACTTCTTCATTCATACTTGAAAAATAAAGGTCAATATTTTCGTTCTGTTTGGTTTCATATTCAATTAAGCTTTGGCGGCAGGCTCCGCAAGGCGGAATCGGCGGATTGCTTTCGTGGAATTGCTTAGGACCTCCAACAACAAAAATCTTTTTTATTTTCACATCCGGAAAATTGGCTGCTACCCAGAACAGAGTAGTTCTCTCGGCACAGAGGCCCGAAGGATAAGCCGCATTTTCCTGGTTGTTTCCGGAATAGATTTCTCCGTTTTCCAATAATACGGAACACCCCACTAAAAATTGTGAATAAGGTGCATAAGCATTTTCGCGCGCCTCTTTGGCCCTTGCGAATAATTGAGTTTCTATGTCGCTCAGTTCGCTGCTATTTTTAAAATATTCGTAACTGATCTGAATGTCTTTTTTCATATATTGTAGACTAAAAAAGGGGGGTAAAATTAGTTCTTTTTAATGAGTTGGGCAATATTTTATTTCTCTGGAATTTAAGTTGAATTTTTTTATAAGATCAAATGTTATACACACCAATAAAATTCAGAAATGTAGTTTTACAAAACAGATGGGTAATGTCACCTATGTGTATGTATTCATGTGAAAACGGAATGGCAAATGATTTTCATTTTGTTCATTACGGAAGCAGAGCGCAGGGAGGAACAGGGCTCATTATGGTAGAAGCAACAGGAGTGGAGCCGAGAGGCAGAATTACCAATCACTGTATGGGAATCTGGAATGATGAGCAGGCTGAAAAATTGCAGAGAATTGTAGATTTTGTTCACAATAATTCAGATAGTAAGATAGGAATCCAGCTGGCTCATGCCGGAAGAAAAGGTTCCACATGGAATAATCATCAGATTTCTGTCGAAGAAGGCTGGGAAACGATAGCACCAAGTCCTATTCCTTATCATCCTACAGAAAGAATTCCGCATGTATTGAGTACGGTTGAGATAAAAGAGCTTGTGCAAAATTTTAAAGATGCCGCAAAAAGAGCCGTAACAGCAGGGTTTGATATGATTGAAATTCACGGAGCTCACGGATACCTTATCCATCAGTTTCTGTCTCCGCTTTCTAATATCAGAACAGATGAATATGGCGGAAGCTTTGAAAACAGGATCCGGTTTTTGATTGAAATCGTAGATGCAGTGAACAAAGAGTTAAATGAAAATACAGCGCTTTTTGTGCGCATTTCAGGAACGGAGTATGCTGAAAACGGATGGGACCTTGAGAGCAGCGTTGCACTTGCAAAAGTGCTTAAAGAACATGCCGTAGATCTGGTAGATGTTTCAAGCGGGGGAAATATTCACGGGGCTAAAATTTCTGTCTTTGACGGATATCAGGTACCTTTTTCCTCTCAGGTAAGAAATAAAGCTTCTGTGAAAACAGGTGCTGTAGGTTTAATTACCCAGATTGATCAGGCAGAAGAAATTCTTCAAAACGGGGATGCAGATCTTATTTTTATTGCAAGAGAGATTTTAAGAAATCCCTACATTGCCGTTCAGGGTTCGTTTGAAATGAAAGAAGACTGCTTTTTTCCGCATCAATATACCAGGGCGAAAATCTCCTCATAAAAATAATAGAATATATAATACTGCAGAATGAATATTGAAGACTTCATGCTGACCTGTCCCAGTAAAAAGTTTTTGGGAGTAGAATGCCTTGGATGTGGTGCTCAGAGGGCCGTCGTGCTGGTTTTTGAAGGGAAATTTTATGAAGCTTTTCAGATGTATCCTGCCGTATATACTTTATTATTGTTTTTCTTTACTCTTGGTCTCAGTTATATAGACAGGAAAAGAAAGTATAGTAATATACTGATGATAATGGCGGGGGTTAATCTTGTTATTATTGTGGTATCTTATATTTACAAACATTATTGTGCGCATCCTTAAGGCGATTATTAATCTTTTATCTGAAAAGTCGTAGAATTACTACAATTTCCGAAACTGTTGGCTAAAAACTTTTCAGATTAGAGCATGAAGTCTATCTTTGTTAGACAATTCCTATACACGGGAAGAATCATTAAGGACAAAATTTAAGAATATGGCAGGAAATTCAAGAGGAATCTTAAAATTCAATGGAGGTGAAGGTCAAAAGCTGTTAAAGCTTAATTACAGTGTATCCAGATCTACAGACGTTTCAGGACGTGTGGCTTCAGATCCGTCAAATGCTCTTATTAAAGTAACTATTGAAGCAACAGAGAAATCTGATGTTCTTGAAAGTCTACTCAACAGCAAGTATAAGCCTACAAACGGAGAAATTACATTCAACAAGTCCCATGAAGAAGGAACATTGATTTCTTTACATTGGGAAAACGGATATGTAATCCAGCATGAAGTAGACTTTGATGCTTTAGACAGCAATAATATGCTGGTAAGCTTTGTAATAAGTGCAGAAAGCATTACTTACGGAAACTCATCTTATGACGGACTTTGGCCAAGCTAAGTCTTCAGTATTAAGATATGAAAAGACTGTCCTTTAAGACGGTCTTTTTTTACCTGGTGTAAATCCAGATTCTAGGAATTATTAAGGTTCGAAATCAACAATAATTCAAAGAATAATTAAAAAAAAATAACAAATCACTACAAAATATGTCAAACACACCTGGAAAAAATGCGGGCTCTTTTAGACCCACACAAAATGCTGACGGTGTATCCGAAAATCATCATACCGGAATTAATCGTTTGGTAAAACTTTCTTTGGTTATAGAAGGAAAGATGATTAAATATTATAAACATTTCAATCTTAAGCAAAGTACAAGACGACATCATGAATTCAGCCTTACTCTGGCTCATGATACCTTAGGAGAAAGGCAGACCCATACGCTGGAGGATGCCAATAAATTCTTAGGAAAGCGTCTTACCGCCATTATTTCATATAAAGATATCGATAACAGCCCTGAAAGAACTTTTGTTGGGGTAATTACCGGTGTAGGATTCAGTCAGGAAAAAATGAGTCTGGGAAATATCGTACTTACCGGCTACAGTCCGACTATTCTTCTGGACGGTGCTCCGCACATTCAGAGTTTTGGGGGCGCACAGCCTGTAAATATGGGGATTATTGCAGATGAGGTAATTAAACAGGGAATAGATAAAGGACGTTTTGATATCAGAGTAGACGCCCATAATTTTTCTCAGATTATCTACAGCAGCCAATATGACGAAACGCATTATAATTATTTAGCAAGAATGGCTGAGGCTTATGGAGAACAGTTTTATTATGACGGTGAAGTACTGCATTTTGGGAAACTTCCGCCTCAGAACAAACCTATTGTACTCACCTACGGAAGTAATGCCAATGATATCAATGTAGAGCTTAAGGCTGTTCATACCAGACCTCAGTTCTACGGCTACAACAGTAATAAAGATGAAAAACTGACTTCAGGAACAACCCCCATTAAACATGTCGGGGATCTGGCTAAAACAGCATACAGCCATAATGATACCATCTTTAAAACACCTGCATTGCAGATGGCTCCTATTAAAGCATCCACACATTTAGATGTTGAATATTCACAAAAAAGCGCATCGGGAAGTGAAGCGGTAAATGTTTTTTCTGTTTCAGGAAATACAACCGTTCCTTTTCTGCATCCGGGTTGCGTAGTAGATATGCAGATGCGAAAACCTGATTCCAACGAAACTTCTTATTTCACAAGAATCATGATCACCGAAGCCGAACATGATATTGATACGAAAGGCCATTATCAGGGGAAGTTTGTAGGAATTGCAGCAGATACAGGATTTCTTCCAAAACCGGAATTTACCATTCCCAAAGCAGAACCACAGACCGCTACCGTAATTTCCAATACCGACCCTGAAGGACAAGGGAGAATTCAGGTGAGATTCGATTGGCAAACCAATGATACAACTCATTTTATAAGAATGATGAGCCCCGATGCCGGAGGAACAGATCAGATTACTCAAAACAGGGGCTATGTGGCTATTCCTGAAGTAGGGGATCAGGTAATGGTAAATTTCGTCCACAGCCATCCGGACAGACCTTTCGTGATGGGAGGAATGTTCCATGGAGGAGTAGCTTTAGGCGGTGGCGTAAACAACCGTTTGAAATCTATTCAGACCAGAAGCGGAATCAGAATCTTAATGAATGATGAAGAAGGAAGTGTTACCATCCTTGATCCGAGTGGGAATACCTATTTTATGGATGGTAAAGGCAGTATCAGTATGAAAGCTCCTAAAAACTTTACTTTAAATGCCGGTGAGAATATCAATATCACTGCCGGAAAAGAGATCTCAGTAAGTGCCGGAGCAAGCATTACAAGCTCTGCCAATGAAGATATTATTTCTACGGCCGGAAAAGATATGAGACTTACTGCATCGGGAGATATCAGAGAATCCTCAGATACCAGAACAGAAATGGTAGAAAAAGAATTTAAGAGACAGTCTGAAACATCTCATGAAATAGCAGGAGAAATATCCATGTTCAGTGAAGCCGAGAATATGACGATGCAGAGTGGAAAAATCGTTGAATTCAACAGTGCTGAAAAATCAAAATTATTCTGATATGGCGATTATCAAAACAGCAACCAATATATCGATAACAGTTAAAGACTCTTATCACCTGAGTGTAGGTAAAAAGGTTGAAAAAATTGCAAAGAAAATCAATGTAGAAGCACAGAAGGAAAACCTTGTACTGGCAAGCAATAAGAAAATAATGTCTCATGGAAACAGGTAGATTAAAAGCTCTTGTACTTTTGGTTTTATGCGGTTTTTCATTAATAAACTGTCAAAAGAAAAAAATGGAAGAAAAATACAGCTGGCTGGGAAGTATTTCCGCACCACAGGAATATCCGATGGAAATTTATAAAGGCGCTATTGTAGCTAATGATTTTACCTATGGTTTTGATGCAATCTGGGGAACACAGAACACAGGATGGGGAAATGACGGAGGAACAATGAGTGTAGATACCGAAAAAATGGATCTTCCCCACCACCTTGAATTTACCTGGTACTCTTTAGTAGAAAAAAAATTCTATACCGGAAAATGGGAACTGGATCATAAGAAAATTAAAAGCCTTTTTGATGAAGGATTTGTAGATCAGGATACCCGTAAAAGAACCACCTATTCATCTTTTGTAGTAGGATTAGCTCCGAAAGGAAAAGTTGTTTTATGGGCTAAAGGGCCAGGTAACCAGAAAGAAGTCGGTGCTTTTCAGGCTCATGATACTTTAATTGTTCAGGAAAAAGCGTATTCCAATGCCCGGTATATGCTAAAAGAAGGTTTTGCAGACAGGATGTTAAATGATCCGGAATATAAAACCTTCAAACCGGAGATCCGTGAAAAAATAAAAACAGAAGGGTATCCGGCTCCGGATATCTATGAAACTTATAGGGAAAAGTACAGCTGGAAACCTGTTGTTGTTCTACCGGAAGGAGGTGTGTGGATTGATTTTGGGTTTACCAATTATAACGGAGAACAGGAAAATCTTTTTGCCAAAAGTTTACAGGATAATACTTATAAAAACAGAGCAATTCCGAAATTTTGCGGCTTTTACTGGAGAGATAAAAATAAAAACAGATATGCTGTATGGATAGATGCTTTTGATGAACAGGAAATTTTTGGCTTGTTTCAAAAGCTGGGTAATGATGAAGATATTGATTTTACTATTAAAGTAAATGAAGACAATACCAAAGTATTTTTGTCTCTGGTTACTGAAAAAGAAGAGCTTTCCATCACAAAAGCAAAGATCAGGCTATCCCATAAGATAGAATAATAAATGACTGTCGATTAGTCTTAAAAGAAGAAGAATGCACAACAATCAATTTGGAGGTTATTCCCCTTCGATATCCAAAGAAGAAGTATTGGATATTACCATCGGAATTTTTTTTGACGGAACTTTAAATAATAAAACGAATACCACCGCAAAGAAGGAGAATAATGAAGCCTATAAAAAATATGGGGGAGTACCGGAGGATAATAACAGTTACAATAACGACTGGAGCAATGTAGCCCGTATGTGGGATAACTATGATAAAAGTTTCGGAATCTATATAGAAGGTATCGGAACTGAAGATTCTAAAGGGGATGCAACACTGGGATATGCTTTCGGAACAGGAGAAACCGGTATCAGAAGTAAAGTAAGAAAAGGCTGTGAAGAGATTGTAAAAAAAGTGAAAAATATCAAAAGCTCAAAAAAAGCAGATAAAATTGCAGTGCTTACTTTTGATGTATTCGGTTTCAGCCGTGGAGCTGCCGCTGCCCGTAATTTTGTACACGAAATAGGAAAAACAAAATATAAAGCAAGATCTTATACCGCTTCAGGCGAGGGAATGAGTGCAACCTCTTATACTGATGAAGACGGTAAAAGTGTTTCTTCGGAAGATCTTCCGAAATGGGGACATTTAGGATTAAAATTAGAAGAAGCCGGAATTACTGTAGATGTTTTAAAAATAAGGTTTCTGGGAATTTATGATACCGTTTCTTCTTATTCAAAATACCCGTCGCCGCTTCCTAATTTCAATAATGATGTAGAAGAACTCAGTCTTAATGATATCGGAAAGGCTCAGACTGTGATCCACTTTATCGCTGAAAATGAGCATCGGGAAAACTTTGATCTTACTCAGGTACATATCGGGACTGAAAAGACATTTCCGGGCGTACACTGTGATGTGGGAGGAGCTTATGAAAACGGAACGGAAATCTGGGAAGAAGTAGAAACTTCCTGGACGACGAGTACCAAGCTTAAAGCCCTGAGATTACAACTTATTGCAGAAGGATGGTATGAAGAAAAACAGCTTACGATTACACCAGGTTTTTATCTTTCTCTGAGAGGAGAAAGGGATCTGCTGAAAACATACAGTTATATTCCTTTACATTTTATGGCAGAATATGGAATTGATAAAAGTCTTCCTATTACCATAAAAAAACTTACAGACGAAACATACTCCATTGCAGATGATCAGTTGTTACTGAGGGTTAAAGACAGGCTGAGACCCTATGTAATGGGAGAAGGAAAACCCTATATTTTCAAAAGGGCAAAAGAATTACGGGATGCGTACGGCGGTGCAGAAATTCCGGAACAGAATTATGAGGCCTATCAGAAAGAAGTTAAAGAACAAAAGGATCTGGCCGATCTTCGGAACAAATACCTGCACTGGTCTGCAAGAAGAGAAGGTATTGGTATGGATCCGAGATCAGACAGAAAAAGAGTTATTCATTAAAATAATAAAAACAGAATTTACCCGTAGAAATACTCCATGACGAAGGATTATCATATGCAGAAATTTAACAGACATATCGTTCAGGAAAATGAAACTTTAAAAAGTATCGCTGCAGTTTACAATATAGATGCAGATGCTTTAAAAGTATTTCATAACAATCATTGTGAAGTAAAAGATATGATACTGATCGGGATCACCGGACAAAAAGAAATCTTCATTCCGAGAACTGCTGTAACGGATAAAAGCAGGCTGGTGAGATTTGAAAGGGGAAATACACTGATCTTTCGGCCTGAAAACTCATTTCACAGATATGGAGCTGTCATTACTATTGAATCCGGAAGTAGCAAAAATGAACTAAAATATGAAACTTCCGTACGCTGGCTCAAAAAAGAAAATAAATTACACTTTTTTGAAATAGACAGAACTTCTGCTCTGTATCTGAATAAGGAAGAAGTGAATGAAATAGCCGATACACTCGCCTACAAAACTTCTAAAGTATTATATCCTTTACAGATCAGTACAGATGAAAACGGAAAGTTCTATGCGGTGGAAAACCTTTCTGTATTTAAACAGAGATGGGCCGCAATAAAAGAAGAGGTGTATAAGGAATTTGAAGGAGAAACAGTAGACCGCTACTGTAAAAAAATAGAACAGCTGATCTTTAATCCCGAGATTATTGATCTGTATCTGAAAAATGATTATTTCATCAGGACTTTATTTTTCGGGATTTATCAGAGATTTGGTGCAGAATATCAGATAGAAAGCACGGAGGAGTTTCCCGTCATCAACAATCCCATTGAACCTCAGTATGAAATTAGATTTGAAATTGATCCGTTGAAAGATGATTACAATCTGGTAAATATAGAAGGAGAAGGAAGGCTTAACGATGAAAGAACAATCTATGATTTTGTAAACGGATCACCATTTACAATGATTATTGAAGAGGATCCGGAAATGAATCATGGAGGGAACTTCAGAATGCAATATTATCTGAACGGAGAAACTCAGCTTTCTGAGGCATTATATCTCGAATGCAGCATCATGCTGAAAGAAGAAAAGAAAATATCAGTAGCGATTGCTACGGTACCAGAATAAAAACAATACAAAATGGAAATGAAATTAAATGATGACCTTTTCGGATTGCTCATTGTGAATAAAGAATTTTAGCTATGGCAGAGAAACATATTGTAGTACAGGGCGCGATGTGCAAATGTCAGTTCGGACAGGCTCCGGATAAGCTTAAAGTACTTACCCACCAGAAAGAATATGCTAACGATAAAGATGCTTCCAAAAAACTGATCGTTACTACGAAAGAAATAGGAGGAGCTACCTTTGAAAAAAATACCTTTGGAAACTGTACTAAAAACGGAGGCCCGCCACCACCATGTAAAATTATGGTAACAGAATGGCAGAACTTTTATGACAAAGTGCAGCTTAGCAACGGCGGATTTATTATCGTAGAAGACAGCAAAGCCATTTGTGCAGTGGCAGGAACACCCTGTATAGAGATCATAGACCATGGCCAGAGAACCGAAGCCGGTGCGCAAAATTTTAAAAATGCTGATAAAGATGTACAACAGCAGATCAATCCTCTGGTAAGTTCTGAAGAAATGTATAAAGAACAGCCTGAATATGGCAGACAGGATGATGTAATCTAAATAATAAAGAAATGGCGAAAGGAGTTAAGACAATACAAATGACAAAAGGGCTTTATTATCCTGATAAATCAGTAAAAGGCAAGAGGATTACCATAAAACCGGACCAGAATGTACATTTTGAAGTAGAAGACTGGTTGCCCGGTACCACGGCTGAAGATAAAAAGAAAGAACTGATCTGGATGCAACAAACGAGCAGCAGACAGAGAATTCTCGTTCAGAGGCCTTCTAAGACAGGATATGATTTTTTAATTGAAAAGCAATATTGTGGCAGTTATCACTATTATATTGAAGCCAGTCTCTCCGGTAAAAGAGATAAAAATATAACAGGTCTTTTTGTAAGAGGAATATGTGACCCTACAATTGTAAGCAGCAAATGGACTACTCAGCCGGGAAGTAAAACCAGTATTAAAAACAATAAAAAGAATCAATATATTTCTTACGGGCATCTTGTTTACCTTAATCTGATAACGGAAGGACTCAACGGAAACAATCTCAGTATAGAGCTCTGGAACCGGCAGACTGCCAGAAAAGACAAGCTGGTTTTCACCTACCTCGATGTTCAGGTTATCGATGGCGAAGTCAATCTTAAAATTGAAAATACATACACATGGATGGCCTTTGTAGACAATATCCAGAATGTGGAAGAATTTTATATTAAGGTAAAAGATCCGGTTTCAAAAACCTATATTAAAGACAGGCTGGGTGATGATCTTCATGGAATCTACCTCAATGTAAAGAATAAAGTTGCGAGTACAAATACCAGTGTCAGCAAAAACCAGACCCCTACCAAAGTTTATAAACCGGATGTAAGCAATGTTCGTTATGAGCCTTGTAAATTTGAACAGATCAACATTACGGAAAATGAAACAAAAGACGGGAAAGCCAGTAATACAACCATTACCGTATTTGATAACGGAAAAGGTTTAAAGCAGACAAGTGCTCCTGAGGAAAATATTCACAGAACCATTTTTTATAAATTTGATTCTACCATCATTGATAAAGACGGCGAAGAAATACTGAATAATATTCTGAAATTCCTCCTTGAACACAGAGGCTCTACCATAAATCTGAGTGGATATGCCTGTGTGATCGGCAAACAAAATTATAATAAGGGATTATCTCAGAAAAGAGCAGATATTGTCAAAAAATTCTTTGCAGACGGAGGATTAGACCCATCCAGAATTATTTCTGTTGGAAAAGGTGAAGTAGATCCCACCGATGATAAACAGGGAAAAGATAATATCCGGTATAAAAATGAAAAAGAATACGAAAATAACCGGAGAGTAGATATTTCATTTACATTTCGTGCTCATGATGCACAGACAATTGTTTATGAAGCTTTAGCACCAAGTTCGGATATCAATCTTACAGTAGCAAGTCTGGGATATACCAATAAAGGTTGCTTTCGGGGGAAAGATAAACATGAAAATAAGGTCATTGTAAAATCTCCGGAATATAAGAGCAACCGTGAAATCAATGACAGTTCATTGGCTTTTCCGGTTCACTCGCAACTGGCGGGAGCCAATGTAGCTCCTTTGAATTATATCTGGCCTTCATTCAATGCTTTAACGATGCGGAGTTCCGCAACAATATATAATGTATTTGTCAATTCATGCCGGTGGTTTTCCAATAAAAATAATGCAGTTATTCAGGTAAAAGTGTTTCCGGATATCAAATGGACGGTTGAGTTTAAATGGAATCACGACCAGCCTTTTGCTTATACCTTTGGAAATAAGCTCCATCCTTATGATATTGAAGAAGGAAAGAAAAAAGTAATAGGCTCTGAATTTGACCGGGCGATGTCCAAAACCTACGGTGAAATGGATCAGTCATTTGCTCTTTCTCTGAAAGCAGAATGGAACAGAATTTCACAAGGAAGATCTACTGCACCCCAGACTCTGGAACTGGGGCATAAATGGGATGGGAAGATCAGAAAGACCTTAATGATTTTCAATAAAATGAAAAGCATGACGGAAAGAATTTCCAATTCTCCGTTATCTAAAGGAAAAGCCAGATTTACCATAGAATCTCCTAAAATTGCATTTTCAGCGCAATGGTATCTTGAGAGAGCTCCTAAAACCGCTTTGGATCTCACCCATATGGTGGTGGTAGGGGTATCTGCAAAACCCTTGGTGGAAGCTAAAATTGAAGTCGATCTCTGGAAAATTTTTATAAAATTCGGTGGCGATGCCCTTTGTCCCGGTGCGGGAAGTATTATCACGTGGATTTTAGATAAACTGGGGAAAGAAGCCGGAATGCACTTCCTGATCAGTTTCAGTGGAGGTATTTTTGTAGATGGTAAAGTTACCCTTAACACTTCTTACCCGAAAGAAACTTCCGGTGAAATAAAAACAACCGGAAGAATACAGGTGGTGGCTGAATTTAAAGCCTGGGCAAAAGGCGGAGTAGGTTACCTTGCATTTGAAGGAGAAGTAAAAGCCGATGTAAGTACCTCTGTTACAGGCGGTGTAAAAGTGGGGGCAGATAAAAACGGAGTTTATATAGCTCCTGTAGCCGAATTTGCCGGCGTAAAAGCTACTTTTGTAGCGATAGGAACTGTAAAATTAGGGGTGTTCAAAAGAACACTGACCTATGAAGGAGAATCCAGGCTGGTGATGCCTGATGAAATAAAATTTGAGAAAAAGTATATGAATTCTGATAATTAATAAAATTAAAAATGAAACAGATATTAGTTATTTTAGGTTGTTTTTTAGCCATGAGTTGTAGTTCACAAAAACAGGAAGATCCAAATCTGATTGGTAAATGGGACGGATCATTGAAAGATTCAAAGACGGGAAGTTCCGTTGAAAAAATTATTTTGGAGTTTACCAAAGACGGAAAGTTCCTTCAGCATCTCGGAGAAGGAAAGATGCAAAACACCATAGAATCTACCTATGAAGTTCAGAACGATAAAATAGTTACCGTAGAAAAGGATACCCAGGAAAAATCAGAAGGTAAGTACAATATAAAAAAAGATACTTTAACGATTACTTTCGAAGGGATGGAAAATAAATATATAAAGCTTAAATAATAAGTCCTTTTTCCGTCATATCATCCATACACTCAAGCAGGTGTGATGAGGTGACTGTCAAAATATTGATCCAAGTAATGCTGAAGATACAGTCTTTAGCCAATAAATGCATACTAAAATGACCCGATTTACAGAACCCTATTACCTGGTGGATTTTAATTCTTCCCTGTGTAATTTTGATATTTTTATTAATGATCTGCCTGCCTTTACCCATCACACAGGAGGCAGTATTTCATCACATATCCCGGTTAATCATTTTATACTGCAGCCCGGGGTACAAAAAGTAAAAATAAATGTATTGCCATTAAACGGAGAAACTTCTTTAAGACCGGATGGTTTTTTTAAGGTAAAAATATTTAGTTATGATTCTTCTACGGAGCATTATGAAAATACCGATGAAGCGTTCAGATATGAGCAGGATTTCTCACAGCATACAACACCCGTTAAAGACGCAGTCAACGAATTCAAAGCTGAAGTAAACTATACAGTTTCAGGCTGGTCTGTTTCAGAACCATTGGATACGAAGTCTTTGGATCAAAATGCCATTATTCAATATTTCAGAATGATTTATATGATGTTTAAAGAAAAAAATATAGAAGGTATTCATCAGGAAATGAAAGATAAGTTTGAGGAAATTGACACCTCAATGTATCTTGGAATTGTTGATAATAAACTTGAATTATCTAAACTCTTTGAAGAACTGGCAGCGGGTAACTATATCCTGGAAGAATTTCCCAGGTCTACAGCACTGAAATTTTTTGCAGCGGGTAGAGTTTGTACTTTAACAGGAACCGGAGAAAGACCGGTTATTCATTATACCAATAAAGAAACTAATGAAGAATTTTCATTACCTCTGTTGATTCATAAAAAGAATAACAAATACAGTATTATACGGTAATACTTTGTATAAAAAAGCTGGTCTTCCATGAGGGAGACCAGCTTTTTAATATAAACAGGCTGTTATTTTACTAAAAACTGCACAGTGGTATTATCCAGTTTCAAAATGTAGATTCCCTGCCCAAGATTTTGAGTTCTGATAGAATTTCCGGTTTTGAAAGGCTGATTTACCGTTTGTAAGATTTTTCCCTGCAGATTATAAATTTCAGCTTTCTTAACATTCTGAATATCGCCATTCACAAAAATTTTCTGATTGGTAACCGGATTCGGAGAGATTTTAAAACCCTGGGTATTGGGTTCGTCAACTGTAGCCTTAGCCTGACGGGCTGTCCCCGTGGAATAGCATGTCCATTTAAGATCATCAATAGCCACTCTGTTAGAGGATGAGTTATTCACCAGACTTACCGTTACGTTTCCGGAAACATTAATATTGTTGATGGTTGTTGTTGTCGCTGTTGTATCATATGGAATTGTCCCAACGGTAGTTCCGTTTACCTTTACATCAAAAGTTCCGTTGCTTCCTGAAAATTTAAGCTGAGTAGTTACCGTTAAAGAACCGATACCATTACTTGAACTACCGGATGATAAAGAGCCGTTTCTTACCGTAATTGCTTTATTATTTATAGTCTGATCTGTTCTCGAATCAGTAGCTGTCCACGATACGCCGCCATTGCTCCAGGTTCTTGTCGTATAAGATGCATTGCTGTCAGGAATGGTTTCAAAAGTCTCGTTAACACATCCTGTACTCGGATTCGGAGTCGTAGTCCCTCCACCTGTACTAGGAGAAGAACCCCAGATTTGGTTTACATAATTGGGATTATCAATAAACGGGTTTCTGTTACCCTGATAAGTGTAAGAAGCATTATTTCTTTTGATTTCTGCCTGAGAAACAGGGTCCTGATTATGCCACGCCAGAAGTACATTCAGCTCCCAGCTTTGTAGTCCCGGAAATGTAGAACCTCCCAGCATATCTCCCGAACTGAAAGTGGAAAGCTTGCTTTGGTAACGGGTAACAAAATAGAAAATCATACGGGCTACATCTCCTTTAAATTCATCGATCGGTTCGAAAACCGTTCCCGAATATCCTGAAGAAGCAGAACTTCCAAGTTTTGATCCGTTTTTCGAAGTAAAAGAAGCACTTCCTACTTTTCCGTAAGGATAGTTACTTCTCATCCCGTTTACTTTTCCGTCTGTAGCTCTGATAAAATGAATATCGGCCACCATAGGAGAAGCCTGGTTAAATAAACTTTGAGGAACAACATGTTCCCTGTTATAGCAATTGCCTTCTGTAGAATACGTACCGCATTGGTTGGTTCCGGGCATATATTTATAAGGATCCGGCCCTGTTGGTTTCTCAGAATAGATATCAAGAATAGATCCGTCATTCTCGTAATCTCTGTCGATATCCGTTGTTTTATACCCGGTCCACAATCCGTTATAGCCTTTATCTATATGACCGTTGCTGATAATGGTACTTAATGCCGTTTTAAGTGCTGCACCGCTTAATCCGCTGGCTGAGTTATAGTATCCTGCCGGAGCCTGTGCCTGTGCAAGTCCCGCAAATACAGAGAATAAGATGATTTTTTTCATATTAATATAATTTTCACCAAGATTACTACAATTTTGTGAATAAAAAATTACATAATTATTAATTTTAAATGTGCTGCATTCATGTTTAATTTTTGAATGTCATTTGGGGTATTCTGATGAATATGCATAGAAATGGCATCGCTGGTCAGAGCAGGTTGGAATAAAAAATGCCGGTACAAAAAGCTGTACCGGCATCTATATGGATTGATTTAAATCTTATTTTCTTTGTGGCGGATAATTTTTCATAATATCAGCCATAATTTCAGGAATCTGTCTTTGTTTAGCTTTTGGAGAATCTACAGAAATTCCGCTTCCTATGCCTTGCCAAACCAGTTTATTGGTTTTAGTATCGATAAGGTCTACAATCAGCGCTCCTTCATTATAATTGCTGGTCCATGTTCTGTTCATACCTACACCCCAACCGAAAGGGCCGCCCCAACCCCACATTCCGTAAGGAGAAGTCGTGTTGATATCGGTAACTTTTTTATGATTTGCTTTCACGTTAATGATCAGATCAGGATTCTCGCCGGATTGAAGCCCTTTGCTTTGAAGTTGTCTGGATAACTCGTTTAAAACTCTGTCTTTATCAATATCATTCAATTTTAGATCATCAATTCTTATTTTATAAGTTCTATAAGTATTGAAGTTGGCGCTTTCAGCATAGTCTGAACGTACCTGAAAAGGGCTGCAGGAGGTAAGTCCCAATGTAGCCGCTGCCATCAAAATAAAAATATATTTTTTCATTTTATTTATTTTTTTTATCGTTTTTTATGAATGTATCTGTCTTTTTATCGTACCCGTAAGGACAGTGTCTGCAGCCGCTTTTACAGCAATAACCTCTTTTTAGATGAAATTTTTCCGTAAAAACCTTGTATCCCTGTTCGTTATAATAAAAGTCCTCACCTTCTTTGATGTCAAAATGGGCCATAAGTTAAACGTTAGTCAAAAAACTTTTTATATTTGTTATCATGATAATTGTATGCCAAAAGCCATTAAAAAAATTAAAAATTAACGGCATTGCTCTCTTTCCCTTTATCTTCATTAGGAAACCCGAAGATAAGGAAAATAAAGTACTTATCAATCACGAAAAAATTCATTTGAGACAGCAGCTGGAAATGCTGATTATTTTTTTCTATATTTTCTATGTCATTGAATATTATTACTGGTTTTTTCAGCTGAAAGACGAATATCTTGCTTACAAAAGAATTTCATTTGAAAGAGAAGCTTACGCAAAAGAACATGATCTGCATTATCTCAGCAACAGAAAATTCTGGAGCTTTAGAAAATATCTTTAGAATGACCATGTTTTCAAATGAAATAGAAATTAGTATCATCTGTAGCCCGCTCAAATAAATAAATCTTTTGCTAATTTTGCAATAATAAACATCAGCAGCCAAAGACTATAATGCGATTAAAACTTCCGACAGAACCGGTTCCCATTCAGGAAATATCTCTCAGTAAAAATATAAAGCTCTTCATCAAAAGAGAAGACCTTATTCACCCGCAGATTTCAGGAAATAAATACTGGAAATTATTTTATAACGTGAATAATTATCTTGGTGAAAATCCGGAAAAACCTTATATCATTACTTTTGGCGGAGCATTTTCCAATCATATTGCCGCACTCTCTGCTGTAGGTCATCTTGCTGGTATTCCTACACTGGGAATGATAAGGGGAGAGGAGCTCAAAGATAAATGGCGCGATAATCCTACTTTGCTTTTTGCAAAAAGAAACGGCATGAACCTGAAATTTGTCACCCGTGACGAATACCGCCACAAAGAAAAATTAACGGAATTCCTTCAACAGGAGTTTCCTGATGCACTGATCGTTCCGGAAGGCGGAACCAATACAGAAGCGGTGGAAGGGGTAAAAATGATGCTCAATGAGCAAACAAAAGATTTTGATTATCTTTGCACCGCAGTCGGAACCGGAGGAACCATTGCCGGAATCTCAAAGTTTTGTGAAGAAAATCAGAACGTTATAGGATTCAGGGTAGTGGATGACTCTTCACTGGAGAATAAAATATTTGAATTAACTTTGATGCGAAATTTTAATCTAATAGATTCAGCTTTTGGGGGTTATGGTAAAATAAATGATGAAAACATCCGTTTTATCAATGATTTTAAAGAAAAATATAATATTCCTTTAGAGCCGATTTATACAGGAAAGATGATGCAGAAGCTTTTTGAGTTGATTGAAGAAGATTACTTTCCTGAAAACAGCAGGATTTTGTGCTTTCATACAGGTGGATTACAGGGGATTGAGGGAGCTAATCTGCTTTTAGAAAAACAGAATAGAAATTTAATTATATAAGTAAATTGAGAAAGATGAAAAGACTTTTCCTATCCATAAGCCTTTTAGTTTTATCAAAATTTTCAGCCCAGACTTGGGCCACCGAAGATCAGTACATTCAGAAATTTGCTAAATATGCTGTAGAAGAGATGGAAAAATATAAAATTCCGGCTTCTATTACTCTTGCTCAGGGACTTTTGGAAACCGGAGGCGGGCAAAGCAGATTGGCACTGGAAGGTAAAAATCACTTCGGAATAAAATGTAAAGAAGACTGGGCCGGTAAAACAATGAAACATACAGACGATGCTCCTAATGAATGCTTCCGTGTGTATGAAGACCCAAGACAGTCTTATGAAGATCATTCTGTTTTCCTGGCGACAAGAAAATATTACGCTAATCTTTTCAAACTGGATATGAAAGACTACAAAGCCTGGGCTTATGGTCTTAAAAAAGCAGGATATGCAACCAATCCGCGTTATGCCTCTATCCTGATCACGAAAATTGAAAAGTATAAGCTTTACGAATATGACAATACCAGTTCTACAGAGGTATTGTATGCTGTTCTTAAAATGTATCCGGACCTGAAAGATGACAGAACTTTCATGGCTCAGCTGGAACCTTCAAAGGCAGGTAAAAGAGCAAAAGACCCGGTAACGGTAGAAGTGCCTTATAAGCAGACATCTTATGCACAACAGCAAAAAAGAGTAGAAAAAATCAAAACGAAAGCGGAAATTCTTAATGCAATCCTTATTAAAAGTCATCCGAACGACGGCCTGAAATATATTGTAATTCCTGAAGATACCAATGTACAGTTTATTGCCAATAAATTCAAAGTAAGCGAAAGCAGACTGATGAAATGGAACGAGCTGGAAAGTGACGTATTAAAGAAAAATGATATTGTTTTCCTTGAATCTAAAAACTCTTCCGGAAATACCGCAACGTATAAAGCCGAATCAGGAGAAGATATGCATGATATTGCTCAGAAATTCGGAATCAAACTGCATAAATTATATGCGAAAAACAGAATGGATGAAGGGCAGAAACCTTCACCGGGGCAGTTGATTTATTTGATCGATAAAAAACCAAGAAATTAATCTGTTGAGAATTGACCGGAAGCAATACACTGGCAACTGTTCCATTCTCAACTTTCAACGAATATATGAAGTACCAAAGAAGTTCGGCTTTATTTGATGAAGCCTACAAATACATTCCCGGAGGGGTCAATTCTCCGGTTCGAGCATTCAAATCAGTAGGAGGAGTTCCTGTTTTTATGAAATCGGCTAAAGGAGCCTACCTTACCGATGCAGATGATAATACGTATATCGATTACATCAACTCATGGGGACCTGCAATTTTAGGGCATACGCACCCTGAAGTACTGGAAGAATTGAAAATTCAGGCAGAAAAAGGTTTCTCTTTTGGTGCGCCTACAGAACTTGAAACAGAAATCGCCAAATTTATTATTGATCATGTACCGAATATTGACCAGATCAGAATGGTCTCTTCAGGTACTGAGGCATGTATGAGTGCTGTAAGACTGGCAAGAGGATTCACAGGAAGAGATAAAATCGTAAAATTTGAAGGCTGTTATCACGGACATTCAGATTCATTCCTGATTAAAGCCGGAAGCGGTGCCGCTACATTTGGAAATCCAAATTCTCCCGGGGTAACTTCAGGAACAGCAAAAGATACTTTATTAGCCCGTTATAATGACTTTGAGCAGGTTGAGGATTTATTCCGACACAATCAGGGAGAAATTGCTGCCGTAATTATTGAACCCGTTGCAGGAAATATGGGTTGTGTTTTACCCGAAAATAATTTCCTTCAGAACCTGAGAAAAATCTGTGATGAAAACGGGGCATTATTGATTTTTGATGAAGTAATGACAGGTTTTAGACTGGCTTTTGGTGGAGCACAGGAACTTTTTAATGTAAAAGCAGATCTGGTAACTTATGGAAAAGTAATCGGTGGCGGGCTTCCGGTAGGTGCTTTTGCAGGAAGAAATGAAATAATGGACCACCTGGCTCCGAAAGGAGGTGTATACCAGGCCGGAACTTTAAGCGGAAATCCATTAGCGATGAGAGCCGGATTAAAAACACTTCAGCTGATTAAAAACGATCCTGAATTTTTCAACAGACTTCATACAACTACAGAAACCCTAGATTTTGAAATCGGAAAAATTTTAAATGAAAAAGGAATCGCTCATAAAATCAACAGAAAAGGTTCTATGATGTCGGTATTTTTCCATACAAACAGAGTTTCTAATTTTGATGAAGCTCAGGAAGCTAATCATTCATTGTTTAATAATTTCTTCCATCAGATGCTTCAGAATGGGGTGTATTTACCACCAAGTGGGTACGAAACATACTTCATCAGTGACGCGATCAAAGAAAAAGAAATTGATATGACGCTGGAAGCGGTAAGAAAATTTGAATATTCTAATACATAAATAAAAAAGCCATTGACACTCTTTGTATCAATGGCTTTTTTATTCCGGATAGATCTGTTTGATGTCTGTATATTTTCTTATGGTATGTATTTTAGATTAATGTCCTTAGCATTATAAGATACTTTTACAAGATATACTCTATTTTTTTCTAATAAAGGAAGGTCTGCTACGTTCAAAAAATCTTTGTATGTATTTTTGAATACTACTTTACCGGATGTATCAAATATAGAAATTTCTACGGAAGTATTAAGCTTTTCATCAATCCTGAGGAAGCTATTCCCTGTTGCCGGATTTTTTATAACGAGAGCTTCTCCTTTTTTTGCGTTCTTTATATTACTGGTCAGTTCAGATGAGGTTGGTCTTAATTCTATTTGACCAATTACGAATCCTGAAATTAAGTCTCTTGCATAATGGTTGTTTTCCATATGTATGTTCATAGCATAAACCCCTTGCGATAAACCTTCAAGATAGGCAGAATAAGAGTTTTGAGAATTATTGTATTTAAAATTAATGAATTGTGTTATGCCGGAATTGTTATTTCCGTTTTCCGGTAGCCGATAAATTTCAGCTTTAATAAAGCTGTTTTTGATTTCATGATTCTGTATATCTTTGATTGTTAATGTGTTGTTGTCTAAATCTTTTTCCAGAAGAAATCCTTCATTTTCTTTACTTACATAGATCGTAAGAAATTTTCCGTTATTATTTTTTATGCTGTGTTTTCCCTTTGGATAGTTTTCCATATAAGCTTCTCTTACTTCTGCATTCCTTTCTTTTATGCTGATTACTTCATAACTTTCTGTATTATCCTTTACAATAAGATCAGGTTTTTCATTGTAAATAAGCTGATAATTAGAATATTCAGTAATAACTGGTGAATTTATATTCTCTTTTTTAGCTGGTACTGAAGCAGGGTTTTCTGTAAAAATTTGATTAATTTTTTTCCATAATTCGAAATCTTCATGAAGATAAGTATGGTTATCTTTGCCTTCTCCTTCGGGTACCATAATGTGGCCTCCGAGTTTATAGTGGCTGTAGTACGGCGTTACGCCATCATTATTTCCACCCCCCAGTGCTTTGATAGTGTTTCCACTTACCAAATATTTTAAAAAATTGGGAAAAGTGACATTTGATAATTGATTGTAACCGGTATGTCCAAAATGATAAAACAGACTGGGGTCGTTATTGGGATGATTATCTATTGTTTTTCGGACATTTTCCATGTAGTAGGTTGTAGATGTTTTCATACCTTCATCACCGAACTGAGAAGAAGCCACCCAATTTAGAATAGGCCATTCTCCTATATTGGCAATCTGAGTCCCTTTAAAAGGAGTTCCTAAGGTAACTACCTTGATGGCCATATCTTTTTTTCCGTGAACAGTTAATGCCAGATCTATACTTTTCCCTCCGTTGCTATGAGCCAGCATATAAAATTTGGAGCTTCCCAGTTTTGTTTTTATTTGATCTAGTCCTTTGGCAAATAATTCAGCATTGGTTTCCATTGAACCTCCTTTTGTAGTCGTCACAAAGACAGTTCTATAACCGTCATTAAAAGCCCATTTATACAATGAGCCATTAATAAATACACTGCTGGTTGCAGTAAAACCATGAGCAAATACGATCGTTTTTCCGTTCCAGTTATCAGGTGTAGTACCGTAATAAATGGTTTTTTCCTGATCATTTCCGGAAAGGGAACCATTATTAGGATTACCTAAATTTACCTCGGAAAGTTGTGCATACATTATAGCGTTAATAATAAAAGCAAAGACAAAAAGTAGTTTTTTGTATAACATGTTTTTTTTTATTTAAGATTCCTCTTTGTAAATCTATGTAAAATGTTGTATTTCATGATGTTAAGTTTGGTTAATGGAGTGTGGTTTTAGTATTTATTTAAATTTTTTATGATATTTTTTTTTATTTTAAATAAACCTGTTGTTTTATTTAATGGATACATGGTATTCTGCAAAATTTATTTTTACTTTTCCGAAGATATCAACCTTAATAATAAATCATACAGATTTTGTAATAAACCATACACTTTGTTGATCTGAGTTCTTTTTAATTTTGTCATAAATAGATTGGAAATGAAGACTTCAGACAATAATATATCCCGCAAAGATTTTATCAGAAATTCTGCACTGGCCATGGCCGGGCTAACTTTAATACCCGGTGTCATGACTGCATCACCGTTTTTTGATGAGAAAAATGTTTCGGCAAAAGGAAAATTAAGTCTCAAAAATGTTCGTCTGGAAACCGGATTTGAATATAAAGAGGGAGAGGTAGCTTCTACCAAAACAGATCTTTTTTATATAGAAGTTGAAAACGGGAAAATTACAAAAATTGCTCCTAATCAGCCTGCAGCAAAAGCAATTGATGCAAAGGGGCTGTTGATGCTTCCTGCATTTAAAGATATGCATATCCATCTGAATAAAACTTTTTACGGAGATAAGTGGCAGGCTGTGAGAAAAAGAACGGGCGGAATAAAAGGGATGATTGAACTGGAACAGAAAATACTTCCTGAAATGCTGAAAAACTCAACGTTTAAGGCTGAAAAAATGATTGAACTTTTACAGTCAAAAGGAACATCTTATGCCAGAAGTCATGTGAATATTGAGCCAACATCAAAACTTCAGTCTTTAAAAAATTTACAGAAAGCTTTAGAAAATAAAAAGAAAAGTTTCGGAGCAGAGCTGGTGGCTTTTCCACAACACGGAGTATTTTATACCGATTCCGCTCCTTACCTGAAAGAGGCTGCCAAAATGGATATTGATTTCATCGGCGGGGTAGACCCCTTCAATGTTGACGGAGATATTGAAAAAGTAATGGATTTTACCGTTCAGTTAGCGCTGGATCATAAAAAAGGAATTGATATTCATTTACATGAAACCGGAGATTCAGGATTGAAGACGGTAGAATATCTTATTAAAAAAGTAAATGAAAATCCTTCTTTAAAAGGAAAAACTTATTTAAGTCACTGCTTTATACTGGCTAAACTGGAAAGTGTAAAACAGGAAGAAGTCGCTGAAAAACTTGCAGAAGCTCAGATCGGGGTTGTATCTACGATTCCTTTCGGAAGGCTGATTATGCCGATTCCTACTTTATACAAGCATAATGTAACGGTATTAACCGGGAATGACAGTATTGTAGATCACTGGAATACTTTCGGAACGGGAAGTGTACTTCAAAAGGCCAATCTGATGGCGCAACTATACGGCTATTCAACGGAATTTTTATTATCAAGAAGTTTAAAACTGGCAACAGGAAATGTACTTCCGTTAGATGATAAAGGGACTCAGCAATGGCCTAAATCCGGAGATAAAGCAGACTTTGTATTGTTAAATGCAAGCTGTTCCGCGGAAGCCGTATCAAGGACCTCCAATGTTGAATCACTGGTGCATCAGGGAAATGTTGTTTTCTAATCATCATGTCAATACTTATGAAAGTCTTAGTATTTCTGTTAGCATTCGGAAGCCTGGGTGCCTGTAATAAGAAACCGATTGATTTTCCGCAACAAGAGATGATACAGGAGAAAGAGATCATAAATCTGGTCAGAAAAAATGATATTTCCGGGGTAAAATCTACTCTGGATGAAGGAACGGATATTAATACAAGAGATAAAAAAGGTCGTTCATTACTACTGATTGCAACCATAGGAAAACAATATGAAATGGCAAAGCTGCTCCTTTCTTATCGGGCAGATGTCAATCTTCAGGATGATCAGCTTGATAGTCCGTTTTTATATGCAGGAGCAAGCGGACAGACAGAACTGGTGCGGTTGTATCTGGCTCATGGAGCTCGTTTTGATGTATTCAACCGTTATAATGGAACCGCTTTGATTCCTGCCTGTGAAAGAGGGCATGTGGAAACGGTGAAACTTTTGGTATCCACAAAAGGCTTTCCGGTTAATCATGTGAACCGTCTGGGATGGACTGCCCTAATGGAAGCTGTAATCCTTGGAAACGGGAGTCAGAAATATCAGGAAATCGTACAGATTTTAAAAGTTAACGGAGCTGATATTCATATTCCCGATCATTCAGGAAAGACTCCTTTACAGCATGCAGAATCTCTTAGATTTACTGAAATCGCTCAGATATTGAAGTAGATTTATATAATTTTAGATATATAATTTAGTTGGTGTTTTTTAACCACAAAAATGACAAAAACTTGTCATTTACATTTTGGTTTTTAAAGACAATCATTCAATGCATGACCATCTTTGAGGAAGGTACATCGCAGGTTGGATAAGGTGGTTGATGCATTTGTCTTTTTTGTGGTTATTTTAATTTTTTCTCTCATTATTTTTATTAATTTTAAGGGAAATTCAGGTAGCGTGAGTTTTCATACAGATCATTTTCCCATTTTAGGAATTCAGGAGTTTAGTGAGAATCAGCTTAACAGCTGCAATTTGCTGTTTAATGAACTTTACGGGGCTCGTTCTATTGATGATCCTCATAAACATGACTTTTTTATTATTAACCTGTTTGAACACGGGCTGGGGTCTCATACCATTGATTTTGCAGAGTATGAAGTAAAAGATCACCAGATTCATCTTGTTTTTCCGGATCAGGTTCATCAGTGGGTGATTGAAAAAGAAACGATAGGGTATCAGCTCATGATCAGCAGAGACTGGTTTGAAAGTTTTCTGCCTTCTCTGAGATTTTCTGCATCTTATTACCAGAATCATCCCGTAATCAATCTTTCCAAAGACGTTTTTGAAACATTTTTGTACGAATTTCAGGCCATCCAGAAAGAATTAAAAGAAGAAAAAGTTTTTTGGGAACTGATTCAAAAGCGAAGTGAGCTTATCGGTTTATTGGTGAGTAAATCAGTAGAAGGTGCATTTAAGGATTTTGAAGTATATAATTCCAATCCGATTATTTCCAAATTCTTACACCTGATAGACGAACATTTTAAAACAGAAAGATCGGTTTCTTTCTATGCTGATAAGCTGAATATATCAGCCAATTATCTGAATATCGTTTGCAAGAAAAATCTTAACGCTTCAGCTTCTTCACTCATTCAGGACCGGATTCTTCTGGAGTCCAAACGCCTTCTGAAAGTTTCAGAAATGTCCGTAAAAGATATTGTATACGATCTCGGATTTTATGATCATGCCAGTTTTTCCAAATTCTTTAAGGCACAGACGGGAATGACCCCCTCTCAGTTCAAGGAATAATCTGTACAACACAAGGCATAATTAGTACACCGGTTTTGAACAGAAGCCGATGTAATTTTGTATAGTTAAAATTTTAAATTATGCAATTTCCATATCAATTAGCTGCAAAAGGAAAATATTCCCTGAAAAACGTTCGCCTGGAAACGGGTTTTGAATTCGAAAATGAAGAGGTAATAGGTACTAAAACAGCTCTTTTCAGTATTGAAATTGAAGACGGGAAAATCAAAGCGGTAAAAGCCAACGATCCGGCTTCTAATGCTATAGATGCCAAAGGATATCTGATGCTTCCTGCTTTCAGAGATATGCATATCCATTTGGATAAAACGCTATATGGGCTTCCGTGGCAGGCACTTTCTTCAAAAAGAAGAACGGTGAAGGATATGATAGCTTATGAACAGGAAATTATCCCGGAACTGCTAAAAACTTCGGTAGAAAGAGCAGAACAGCTGATAAGCCTGCAACAACACTACGGAACTCATTTTGCGAGAACCCATTTTAATGTTGATCCTACTTCAGGACTTCAGTCACTTGAACATTTAGAGCAGGCGCTTCAGAATAAGAAAGATTCTTTTAAAGCTGAACTGGTAGCTTTTCCGCAACATGGAGTTTATTATACGGAATCAGCTCCTCTGATGAAAGAAGCAGCACAGATGAAAAGTGTGAAATTTATTGGCGGCCTTGATCCTTTCAGTATTGACGGTAGTATTGAAAAAGTAATGGATTTTACTGTTCAGTTAGCTTTAGATCATAAAAAAGGGATTGATATTCACCTGCATGAAGCAGGCGAATCCGGAGTGAAAACCATCAATTACCTGATCGATAAAGCTATTGAAAACCCACAGCTTCAGGGAAAAACGTTTGTAAGTCATGCTTTTGCTCTGGGACATCTTTCTCCGAAAGATACAGAAAAGATTGCAGAGAGACTGGCTGAAGGTAAAGTGGGGATTGCCTCTTCCGTACCTTTTAAAGGAACGATAATGCCAATTCCAACCCTGAAAAAATACGGAGTGAATGTATTAATTGGTAATGATAATGTACAGGATTACTGGAGTACTTTCGGATCAGGAAATATGCTGCAGAAGGCCAATCTCATTTCAGAATTGTATGGATATGCTACTGAGCCGGCCCTTTCCAGAGCATTGCAGTTTGCAACTCAGAGTATTTTACCACTCGATGAAAAAGGCACCCAACAGTGGCCTAAAGCCGGAGATGAAGCAGCCATTGTACTTACAGATGCATCATGTTCTGCAGAAGCTGTTTCCAGAATGTCTAAGATAGAAGCTCTGATGAATGACGGGAACCTGTTCTGGAGAGATTAAAAGAATATATATTTTTTATATATACTTGTTTTTTGTGAAAAGGCCATCGGTTTTCCCGGTGGCTTTCTGTATGCCGTTGTTTTGTGAAAAATAAAAAGCCTTCAGATATTCCGAAGGCTTTTTTAATACTTGAAAAAGATATTTAACTACTGATAATATTATAAGTTATAATTAGTCCAACCGGCATACCATGTATCATTGGCATCCTGTACAGCACCTCTGTAAGTTACTTTTTTGAACCAAGGAGAACTTAATTTAGCATGTGTAAACAGTCCGCCTGTCAATAATGGGGATCCGGCAGCAGGAGAGAAGTTGGGTGTCGTTCCTGCAGGAGCCCATGCACCGGCAAGTTTTACGTCAGCCGTATAAGCAAGGATTGTGTTTCCCTTACTGTTAAAGTAAGTGGTAAGATCTGTGATGGAATATCCTGTTGGAGAAGAAGTAGACGCTCCGTATTTTAAAGGAACTACATTTCCTGCTAAGATATTATTTTCAAAAGCAAGAGCTCCGCTGGTGATATTTTTATCTGTTGGAGTTCCTTTAGTGGCATCAATGAATAAACCAACCGGGAACCCTGTAAATACAGAGTTGAATACAGAAATAGAAGAATTTCTTCTGATTTGTAAGGCATTTTGGAACAGTGAATTGATTGAACCTACATTGGTGCCTGTACTCGAAGAGTTGATGGGTCCTATGATGGTCATGTTTGAGAATGTCGCCGATGTCTGAGGAGTTAAAGAAGAACCGTTTGCATCATTATCAGACTCAAATCCGTTAGAACCGGAAACGTCCGCTACCTGAGGATCTCTTACAGCAATACCGAACTGGATATTTCCTGAAAAACCGTTATCTGTATCAAAATCATCATCAAGACCTTTGTAAGAGATAAGGTGAGAACAGTTTACCGTTCCTCCGAACCATTCGAAACTGTCATCGTTAGCATAAGCTACCTCTACATAATCTACAGTAGTACCGTTACCTACACCACCGAATGTAAGTCCGTTGATTTCTTTATCCGGTAAGAATGCATATCCCGCATATTCAATTCTTACATATTTTAATACACCACTGTTGTCAGCAGCATTATTCCCTCCGTAAAGTCCAAGACCCTCTGTGTTGTTGATCCCTCCTTCGATTTCCCCAACACCTTGCTGGTTGTTGAATGAAGCATTTGTAGGAGCATTTCCTAAGATAACCACTCCTGCCCAGTCTCCTCTTTTTGGACTTGGCTTTTCAGAAGTAAAGATAATCGGGTTGGCAGCAGTACCTTCCGCCATAATTTTACTTCCTCTTGTAATGATCAAAGCACCGTTTTTATCAGCCTCACCTACAATTCTGGTACCCGGCTCGATGGTTAAAGTAGCATTGTTTGTTACATATACTAATCCTCTTAACTTATAGATTTTATTAGCTTTAAGTGTTAAATTAGAGGTAATCTTTCCTGAAAGAATAAGATTTTCAGTATCTCCGTTTCCGGAACCACCACCCTGAATGATAGTCTGCCCGTCTTCTTCTATATTTCTACATGCGGTAGTGGATACTAGAGCACCAAGCATTAAAGAATACAAAACGAATTTTTTCATGTTATAAAGAATTAAAAGATTTATTAAATATTGAATGTGTTAAAAATTATATCCCAGTGTTAAGCTGACATTAGTTCCTGTTACTCTTTCTATAGCAAGAGCATCGGAGGCATCATATTTCTTGTTTCCGTTCAGATCGTGATAGAATTTTGCACGACGGTTTAGGATGTCAGAAACATTAAGCTTAATTTCTCCTTTATTTTTCCAGATTTTTTTGGCTACCTGGAAGTCTAAAAGTGGTCTTGGAGCTTCCCAGATTGGTGGAACCTGATCATTTCCTACATAAAGAATTCTTCTTCCGATCATATTGAAAAGTACTGTAGAACTCCATCCGGATTTTTCAGCATCATACTGAAGGCTCAGGTTGATCGTATAAGGAGACTGTCCCTGCATAGGTCTGTCGATCTTAGTCGCTTCGTCCGTTACTTTATTTTTAATCCATGCGAAGTTTCCGCCTAAAGTGAAATTTCTAAGACTGTTGACGAAGTCAAGTTTTTTTCTGAATTCAAGTTCAAGACCATAAGCATCGGCCTTATCTACGTTCAGATAATTGAAGGTATTACTTGTTCCTACTCCGGATTGATTGAAATATAATTCGATCGGTTTTTTGAAGTTTTTGTAGAAAGCAGCTACGGAAAGGATTTCTCCGTTTCTTGGATAAAATTCCCAGCGAAGGTCGGCATTCGTAATTTTAGTTCTTTCAATAAATTTGTTACCAATGACGGTAGCTCCTAAGTCAAAATCATAATAAGCCAGTGGGGAAACCTCTCTGAATTCCGGTCTTACAACAGTCTGAGAACCTGCAACACGGATATTCATTTTAGGATTTACCTTGAATGTTAAGTTAACAGCCGGTAAAAAATCGGTTACACGGGTATTGACAAAACGGTCATCGCTTCTTTTTGTACTTCCTACCAGCTGATCAAAGTTCTCAATTCTCAACCCCCAAACTGCTCTTAGCCATGGTGTAAAGTTGTTGTCAAGCTGTAAGTATCCTGCATTAAGGATTGTGTTGGCGATGTATCTGTACTGATTTCCGGCGATTTCATCAAATGTGAATTTGTTTCCGTCTGTTCCGAAGTTCTGAGGATCGAAAATGGATTCAAATGGTTGGGAAAGTAATCCCTGATTATATTTTTCAAGTCTTACAGAGAAAGGTCTTGAGTTGTAAATTCTGTCTTTTACCTGGAATAGATATCCCCCTTTAATCGTTTGTTTTTGTCCGAATAAAGTAAACGTTTTAGATACGTCTCCACCTGCGTTATACAGGTAATCACTTAGCGTGGAGTAGAATACACTTCCTGATTTTTGTGAAAGCCCGTTGGAAATAAGCGCTAAGTAAGGGCTCCCGTCGAGATTTGTATACTGGTTGTATTGTAAACGCTGTAATAACGGAATGTATTGGTCAAGAATTCCGAAGCTTCCGTACCAGTTAAAGGTAAGTCCTCCCAGAGCGTCTATTTTGTGAGATCCGTTAAGCGTAGAATTATAGAATGTTGTCTGTTTAAAACCAATCTCTCTTGCAATGATATTAGTCCCGTTGATAGGATCAAACTCAAAATCCTTTCCTGTTCTGAATGACATGTGATTCACCGTATTATTGGTGATGATGTTCTTCAGGGAGATTTTGTTGTTATTGTTTAGTTTTAAAGTAAGGTTTAATAATCCGCCTAAAATAACATCATTGCTGTATTTTTCAGTGTAATAATCAAAGTTGGTATCTGCAAGCTGATCATTGATTGTGAAGAAACGGTTTTTAGATTCGGTTCTTCTTTTGTTGTTACTGTAATTAAGAACCGCAATTACTCCTAAATCTTTTCCGAAGATTTTAGTATTGAATCCTCCGTCCAGCTGTAAACTTAGATTTTCAGGATATCCTACACTGTTGTATCCGAAGTTCTTTGTAAATCCTTTTCCAATCTCAGTTTTCTGTGCTTCACCCAAAATACTGAAAGCATTTTTTGCGGGCATATTGGTAGGAAGTTTTCTGTAGCCGTCGTCAATCCCTAGAAAATCCCATTTTCCACCTTTCTGCATTAAAAACTCATGGTTCATGGTAATGGAATTTCCTCCTACCCCTACCTGTGCGTTGAAGAAATTCTTATTAGGAATATCTTTCGTATTCACCTGGATCAGCCCTCCTGCCCATTCACCACTGTATTCAGGAATGAAAGTCTTATTGATGACAAGGGTTTCAATAACATTGGCCGGGAAAAGGTCAAATGAGAATGTCTTTCTGTCCGGCTCTGTACTGGAAAGCTGAATTCCATTTAACATAGCCTGGTTATAACGGTCGGATAAACCTCTGACAACAATGTACTTTCCATCAGATAAACTCACACCGGATACTCTTTTAAGAACTTCTCCCGTGTTTCTGTCCGGACTTCTTTTAATGGCTTCAACACCTATTACCTGAGAAACTACTCCTGCATTTTTTTGTAAACCGATAGTAGAAGCTATCGTTTCTTTTCTGGCATTGGATCTGATCACAACTCCTTCAATTTCTTTTTCCTTAGCAGAAGGCCTGTTCAGAACAATGTCAAGATGGGTATTGGTATCATTTTTTACCGTTACCTCACTGATTTCTTTTTTGCCGTACCCATTGGAAGTTACTGTGATAATGTAGTTGGTTCCAGGTGATAAGTTGATAGAGTAGTATCCGGAAATATCGGTTACGACCTCCTGGTCATTGACCTTTACTTTTACCCCTTCGATAGGTGTGTTGTCTTTCTCATCCAGTACCCTGCCTTCCAGAACCTGGCTTTGTGCAAATGCATAGCCAGCAGAAAACAAGGCAAGTAGCATAATGCTCTTGTGGAGTTGTTTTTTCATTTTACTTTCGTTTACTTCTTTTTCAAGGGCAAAATAAAGACTAAGTTTTTAAGAAAAGTTTAGGATAATTTTAATTAATTATGAAGTTTATATGAATAAAAAAGGGTGAATTACTATTATTGAAATTTCTTTTTTATAATTATATTTTTTTTAATTATTTTGAATTTTGTTTCGTATATTTGATTTATATTTATTTTATATTTGTTTTTGTTGTTGATTTTTTAACACGAGACAAGTATTGTGTTTTTTAATAATTAGTTAACATTTGACAGATAGATGAAATCAATGAAAATAACTAATTTTGTGGGAATTCTTAAACTAGAAGATGAGCAAAAAAATTCTTTTAATAGACGACGAACTGGACATTTTAGAGATTCTGTCTTACAACTTACAAAAAGAAGGTTATGATATCTATACTGCTACAAATGGTAATGAAGGTATAGAAAAAGCAAAGGAAATTGTACCGGACCTTATTCTATTAGATGTAATGATGCCTGAAAAAGACGGCATTGAAACCTGTCAGGAACTTCGTAAAGTGAAAGAACTTCAAAAAACACTGATTGTTTTCCTTTCCGCAAGAAGCGAAGAATTTTCCCAACTGGCAGGATTTCAGGCAGGAGCCAACGATTATATTGTAAAACTGATCAAACCGAAAATTCTTATCTCTAAAGTCAATGCATTGTTACAACTGACTTCTCAGGTTTCTGATAATGCTAAACTTATTGAAATAGGAGATCTGGTCATAGACAAAGATAATTTCAGAGTTTCTAAAAGCGGACAGCAGTTTCTGCTTCCTAAAAAAGAATTTGATCTGCTTTATCTCCTGGCTTCCAATACTGAAAAAGTTTTCAAAAGAGAAGAAATTCTGGAAAAAGTATGGGGTAATGATGTGATCGTAGGAGAGAGAACAATAGATGTTCATATCCGAAGACTTAGAGAAAAACTGGGAATCAACACCATTCAGACTTTAAAGGGAATAGGATATAAACTTATCGTTTAATCACTTAAAAATCTTAACTTTACCTTCAATCATTAAAACTTTGTAAAATTGAAATTTTACAGACTTACCCTCGTTGCTTCATGTCTGCTGACATTAGTAATGCTCTTTCTGGTAGTCGTTTTCGATTCACTGAAAGATATCTATTATGAAACGCCCCTGTTCAAGACGGGCGTTTTAATCTGTGTTATTCTGATCTTTATCATTAACAGCGTGGTATTGGAACTGCTCTTTAATTATTACGGAAGAAAACAGGTGAAAGGCCTTTCACAGATTCTTCCTCAGGAAATCGTTCACGATAACGATGAAAATATCACCATTAAAGAACTGGGAGAACGTTTCTCGGACTTAAACCAACAGAAGGTGACGGAAATTGATATGATGAAGGAGATGGAAAGCTACCGTAAAGAATATATCGGAAACGTTTCTCATGAGCTTAAAACACCCCTGTTTTCAATTCAGGGATATGTGGAAACCCTCAGAGACGGCGGAGTGGATAATATGACCATCAGAGATAAATATCTGGAAAGAATTGATATTTCTGTGGAAAGACTGATTGCCATAGTCACAGATCTTGATATGATCAACAGGCTTGAGGCCGGAGAAATCAATCTTACCGTTTCAAAATTTGATGTTAATCTTCTCATCAAAGAAATTTTTGACCTTCTTGATCTTGAAGCAGAAAAAAGAAATACAACGTTACAAATTCAGACCTTACACCCGCAGATTTTTGTGGATGCTGATAAACAGAAGATTTCCCAGGTTTTTATTAACCTAATTTCAAACGCAATCCATTATGCCAACAGGCAGGAAGCCAAAGTCATTGTAAAAACCAGTGTGCTGAAAAATAAAGTACTGGTGGAAGTCATTGACAACGGAATGGGAATCAAATCCGAACTTCTTCCAAGAATCTTTGAACGATTCTACAGGGTAGAAAGCAGCAGAAGCCGAAGAGAAGGCGGATCCGGACTTGGATTGGCTATTGTAAAACATATCCTTGAAGCTCATAACGAAAACATTACCGTAGAAAGTGTGTACCTTGAAGGAACGAAATTCAGTTTTATGCTTGAAAAAAGTAAATAACTTCGGCAAAATGTAAGAAAAAAAAATATTTTAAAAAATCCTGAAATATTTTTTTGTCACATGTCATTTATTATATATTTGCACCAGAGATTTATCATAATTATAAAGGCAAAAAAGTAATTTAAGAAACTGATATGGTTTACAAAATCCGCGTAATATTAGATGCGAAAGAGGATATTTTCCGTGATATTGAAGTTAAAGGGAAACAGTCGTTATGGAACTTACATTTAGGAATTAAGAGTGCATTCAGTCTGCAGGGGGATGAGCTTTCTACTTTTAATCTGTTAGAAAATGACGGAACGATTGTAAAAAGTGTCCCATTAGAGGATATGAGTGATGATGGAGACGGGGAGATTATGTCAGACGTATACATTGATGAAGCTTTTGAAAGTGTAGGCGACAAAGCACAGTTCCAGTACGGACTTCTTGATCTTTGGGAATTCTTCTGTGAGCTTGTAGAAGTAATCGAAGAAACAAAAGGGGTTAATTATCCGATTACAGTATATAGATTTGGAAATGTTCCTTTGAAAGCACCTAGCAAGAGCGGGAGCGCGGGAGGAAGCAAGAAAAAATCTGCAACTCCTTTAATGGATGATGATTTCGGTTTCGAAGATGACTTTGGATCAGGAAGCAATTTCTCAGATGAAGATGACAACTATGATGAAGATGAAGAAGATGACTACAACGACGATGTCTTTGATGAAGAAGACGACAATGACGATGAAAGATAAGATATAAAAATACAGACCCCGGATTTTAATCCGGGGTTTTTTCTTAATGATACCGTTTGTCTCAAAAAACAATCCTTACTTTTGTTAAAAATAGATTAATGAAAAAATTAATTTTATTATCTCTAATTGGTCTGGGAATTGTTTCCTGTACCACTCGAAAAAATACCCGGAAAATGACAGAACTGCCAAAAGAATGGAAACATAACACCAATATTTACGAAGTAAACATCAGACAATATACTCAGGAAGGTACTTTCAAAGCATTTGCCAAAGAAATGCCCAGATTAAAATCCATGGGAGTGAAGACACTCTGGCTGATGCCTGTTACTCCAATTGCCCAGCAAAATAAAAAAGGAAGTTTGGGAAGCCCTTATGCTGCGGCTGACTATACCTCTGTAAATCCTGAGTTCGGAACACTTGAGGATCTTAAAGATATGGTAAATGAAGCACACCGGTTAGGATTTAAGGTCATTATAGACTGGGTAGCCAATCATACCGGATGGGATCATGTATGGACAAAAAAACATCCTGAATTTTATTTAAAAGATCCGGACGGGAAATTCCATATTGCTTCCGGAATGGATGATATTATTGAACTGGATTATAAAAATCAGGAAATGCGTATGGCGATGATTGAAGCTATGAAGTTCTGGGTGAGAGAAACAGACATTGATGGCTTCAGATGTGACCTTGCTTCCTGGGTGGAAGTTGATTTCTGGGAACAGGCCCGTCCTGAAGTGGAAAAACTAAAACCTCTTTTCTGGCTGGGAGAATTTGATGAGTTGGAAAGCCCTGAATATGGAAAAGTTTTTGACGCCAGCTATTCCTGGAAATGGATGCATAAATCTGCAGATTATTATAAAAAAAATGAGCCGCTTCAGGAATTAAAAGAGCTATTGGTACAATATTCCAATATAGGAGATCGTTCGATGAGAGCATGGTTTACATCCAATCATGATGAGAATTCCTGGAACGGAACAGAATACGAAAAATACGGAGCCATTACGAAGCCTATGGCAGTATTTTCTGCAACATGGAACGGAGTTCCTTTATTATATTCAGGACAGGAACTTCCCAATATGAAAAGACTTGAATTTTTTGAGAAGGATCCCATTCAATGGACCAAGACGTATCAGATGGCTGATTTTTATAAAATATTATTGGATTTAAAATCTTACAATCCTGCACTGAGAGGCGGAGACCCTGATGTGACGACTTACCTTTTGCATACGACGGCAGATGATAAAATTCTTGCCTATGTCCGTAAAAACGGGAAAAATGAAGTACTGGTCGTATTGAATATGTCAAAAGAAGCTGTGAATTTTAGTATTGAGGATGAACATTTATCAGGAACATTCAGAAATGTATTCAACAAAACCAGCAGGGATTTTACTACCGGAAAAGAATTCTGTTTCAATGTTTCAGATTATGCCGTATTTGAAAAATGAATACAGAGACCATTGAATTTTTGGCTTAAATTCTAATATTTCCCCCGATTTTAAACAGGTCCCCCAATTCCTTTTTCCGGCGGGACGGCAGCATCTATGATTTAGACAGGGTGGTCCTGCTCTTATAAAAAAACATTACGACCAATGAATAAACAAGAAATACTCAATATCATCAACATAAAAATTACGGATAAAGCTCAGTATTTTGAAAATCTGATTGCTGAAACCAGAGCTTCCAATAATGATACAAAAAGTTCAATGGGAGATAAATATGAAACCGGCCGTGAAATGCTTCAGCAGGAGATCAATAATCTGCAGAGACAGCTTAATGAGATTCTGAATCAACAGGCAGTCATGCAGAAAATAAATTCAGGTCCTTCTGAAAAAGTTCAGAACGGAGCTTTGGTAAAAACCAATAAAGGACTTTTTTATGTAGGGGCTTCAATCGGAGAAATTGTTTCTGATAATCAGAAGATCATGACCGTATCAGCAGAATCACCGCTTGTTAAGATGATGTATGGTAAAAAGGTTGGTGAGTCATTCACGATCAATACTATTGATCAGCATATCGAAAATATCTGGTAATATATCATTGATCTACACGCCAGATATACAGTTGTTTAATAGAAATTGGATATAGCATTGATAAAAAGCATTCATAAAAATGAGTGCTTTTTTTGATGGTTTTTACTAAATTTGGAGCATAAAATTCCTTTCAAAATGCAAAATTACCTGGACCTTTTACAGCATATTTTAGATAATGGCACCGATAAAACCGACAGAACGGGTACCGGAACGAGAAGTGTATTCGGATATCAGCTGAGATATGATCTGTCAAAAGGCTTTCCTTTGGTGACGACTAAAAAAGTGCATCTGAAATCCATTATTTATGAGCTGCTTTGGTTCCTGAAAGGAGATACAAATATCAAATACCTTAAAGATAACGGAGTAAGCATCTGGGATGAATGGGCGGATGAAAACGGTGACCTGGGTCCGGTATACGGAGCACAGTGGAGAAGCTGGAATGGAGCAGACGGAAAAATTGTGGATCAGATCTCAGAAGTGATTGATCAGATTAAAAAGAATCCGGATTCAAGAAGACTCATTGTTTCTGCATGGAATGTGGCAGAAATTCCGAATATGGCACTGGCTCCCTGTCATGCATTATTTCAGTTTTATGTAGCAGATGGTAAATTGTCTTTGCAACTGTATCAGAGAAGTGCAGATGTTTTCCTTGGTGTACCTTTCAATATTGCAAGTTATGCCCTTTTACTGATGATGGTGGCACAGGTTTGCGATCTTGAAGTAGGAGACTATGTGCATAGTTTCGGGGATGTTCATATTTATAATAATCATTTTGAGCAGGTAAACAGACAGCTTTCAAGAGAACCAAGATCCCTTCCGGTTATGAAGCTGAATCCTGAAATCAAAGATATTTTTGATTTTAATTTTGAGGATTTTACATTGGAAAATTATGATCCGCATCCGGGAATTAAAGCTCCGGTAGCTATTTAATATCAATACATCAATATAAAGTGGAGCTGTAAACTCCACTTTTTTTGTACCTTTAGTAGCGAATATCTTACCTATGTTATCATGAAATATTTAAAAGTAAATCTTGAAGAAACAGCAGACGCTGAGGTCTTAAAAAATACTTTACTGCAATTGAAAGGAGTTGCTTCAGTTGAAATTGTAGATGATGAAAATCCTGAAAGCGAGCTGAAAAAAGCTTTTGCCAAAACAAAAGAACAGCTGAAGAAGGGAGATTATGAAACCCTGGTCAATGATATTTTTGAAATCATAATTAAAAAATAATTCTAAAAAAATAAAATAGACGAATGAAAAAAGCCATTTTATCCATTGCTATACTTGGAGTTTTATTTTCTGCCCATGTATCGGCACAAACTGATACTTCAGGGAGAGAAAAGGTATACAGAGCCACTCATACCAAACTGACAGAGCTTAAACATACTAAGCTGAAAGTGAATTTCGATTATCAGAAAGAACAGATGAACGGAGAAGAATGGCTGACAGCTTCGCCTTATTTTTATCCTACGAATGAATTGACACTGGATGCCAAAGGAATGCTGATTCATGAAGTTGCGCTGGATATCAATGGAAAAAGAACTCCTTTAAAATATGATTATAAAGATGAAACTTTAAAAGTTACACTGGATAAAACCTATCAGAAAAATCAGGATTATACAGTTTATATCAAATATACAGCGCGTCCCAATGAGGTAAAGCAAAAAGGGAGCATGGCTATTAACGATGCAAAAGGATTGTATTTCATAAACCCGCAGGGAACAGAACCTGATATGCCGACGCAGATCTGGACGCAGGGGGAGACTGAATCTTCTTCCGCATGGTTTCCTACAATCGATAAACCGAATCAGAAAACCACTCAGGAAATCTATATGACAGTTCCTGATAAATACGTAACGCTTTCGAATGGTATTTTGAAGGATTCACAAAAGGAAGCAAACGGGTTGAGAACGGATCACTGGGTAATGGATAAGAGGCATTCCACTTATCTTTTCTTTATGGGAGTAGGAGAATATGCCGTTGTTAAAGACAAATGGAAAAATATTCCGGTAGATTATTATATCGAAAAAGATTATGAGCCTTATGCTAAGCAGATCTACGGGAATACACCGGAAATGATCGAATTTTTTTCCAAAAAAATGAATTATGATTTCCCTTGGGCAAAATATGCGCAGATCTCAGGAAGGAACTATGTAAGCGGTGCAATGGAAAATACAACAGCAACGCTGCATGGAAGTGATATCCTTCAAAAACCGGGACAGCTGATTGATGAAAACAAATGGGAAGATACCATTGCTCATGAATTATTCCACCATTGGTTCGGTGATCTTGTAACGGCAGAAAGCTGGAGTAACCTTACCGTAAACGAGTCGTTTGCCAATTATTCGGAATACTTATGGAATGAATACAAATACGGAAAAGATCAGGCAGATTATCATCAGATGACAGACGTTAATATGTATATTCACAATCCGTCTGATTTTAAGAAAAACCTGGTCCGATTTAATTATGATTCCCGTGAAGATGTTTTTGATCTGGTGACTTATCAAAAAGGAGGCGGTATCCTTCATATGTTAAGAAACTATCTTGGAGACGATGCGTTCTTTGCCGGAATGAATGATTATCTTAAAACCAATGAATATCAGAACGCAGAAGCCCATCAGCTGAGGCTGTCTTTTGAAAAAGTTTCCGGAAAGGATCTGAACTGGTTCTTTAATCAGTGGTATTTCGGAAGCGGAAATCCAAAGATTAATTCTTCGTTTACCTTTGAACCTGTGAAAAAGCAGGTTGCTGTAACCATTAATCAGACTCAGGATCAGCCTTTCGAGTTTCCGCTGGCAATTGATGTCTATGATAACGGAAAACCTAAAAGATATAATGTCTGGGTGAATGCTGAAGCAAAGAATACATTTAACTTCGATGTATCTAAAACACCGGATCTGATCAATATTAATGCAGATGGTATTTTAGTGGCTGAGGTTACCGATACAAAAACACCGGAACAGAATCTTCTTCAGTTTACAAATTCTAAAGAATTCAAGAGCAGATATAAAGCATTAACCGGAGTTAAAGATCAGGTTGGAAAAAATCCTGCAGCAGTAAAATTGTTGTCGGCAGCTTTAAAAGACCCGTTCTTTAGGGTAAGAATCAAAGCACTGGAATTGATGGATCTTTCCAATCCGGACCAAATGAAAGCATTGGGGGCAGATGTTGAAAAACTGGCTTCCGGAGATCCTAAAACATTAGTTCAGGCTGCAGCAATAGGAGCTTTGGCTAAAACAAAAGATAAAAAATACCTTCCGGTATTCGATAAAGGGCTCAATGCAGTTTCCAATGCCGTTAAAGGAAGTTCTTTAAGCGCTGTTCTTACCGTTGATCCTTCCCGTGCTAATGCACTGGCAGACAAGATTGATCTGGATGGTGCTTCAGACGAGCTACAGGCGCAGCTGGTTCCCATTATTGTAAAGAATAAAGTAGTTTCTCAAATGCCAAAAATTGCTCCTATTGCCGCATTTTATCCGTTTATTAAATTCCAGAATCCGGATTTAGGAAAGGCGGGAGAAGATGGTTTCAACTGGATTATGAGTTCGGATAATCTGAAAGCTACCGAGAGTGTTACCAAAATTTTAGGCTATGCCAAAAATCAGATGGGAGACAATCCGCAGGCTAAAATGATGATTGTTCAGATGCTGAAAGACGGACTGAACAAAAAGATGGATCTTCTGAAGCAAAATCCGCAAAATGCTGCGAGTATCAATAAGCAGATTGATCTTATCAATAAAGCCATTGAAAATTTTAAATAAATCCACAGAATTTATTGTTCAAATCATAGCAGTATCACCTTAGGTGATGCTGTTTTTTTATGAGTCTTATCTCTGGGAAATAGTAAAACTGTTATAAAATAGGTAAAAGTCATAAGATATTCAACGATTATTCAGGCTACATTCTCTAAATTCGTATAAAAATTAGAATAGAATGACATTTGGAATTGAGGCGGCAAGCTATTATGTACCCGGTTTGTATTTAGAAATTAAGGATTTAGCTGAAAAAAGAGGTATAGAACCGGCAAAGCTGGAAAAAGGATTAGGTTTACATAAGATGGGGCTTCCCGATGTTCATGAAGATGCAGCTACATTTGCGGCTGAAGCACTCTTAAAGCTTATCAAAGATTATCAGATAGACCCAAGGGAAATTGCAAGAGTGTATTTGGGAACCGAGAGCGCTCTGGATGCTGCCAAACCTACAGCATCTTATGCCGTACAAATGGTAGAAAAAGTATTGGAAGAAGAATTTGGACCAAGATGCTTTAAAAACTGTGATATGGTAGATCTTACTTTTGCATGTGTAGGAGGAGTGGATGCATTGCATAATTCTCTTGATTTTGTAAGAGTAAATCCGGATAAAAAAGCGGTGGTCATCGCCAGTGATTATGCAAAATATGAATTGGCTTCATCGGGAGAATATACCCAGGGAAGCGGAGCGGTTGCTTTACTGGTTTCATCAAAACCGGACCTGCTGGAAATTGAAAATAACTGGGGAATAGCTTCCGAAAGTGTTTTCGATTTTTTTAAACCCAGAAGATCTTATAAAAAAGAAGACCTGAATAATGCACCTCAGGCTTATCCGGATACTATTGAGGTATTTACTGATGAACCTGTCTTTGACGGACAGTATTCCAACCAGTGTTATCAGGACCGGATCAGGGAAGCATATCAGCATTATAAAGAGATTACAGAAAAAACAAAACCTTATGAAAACTGGAAATATATTGTTTTCCACCTTCCGTATGCTTTCCACGGAAAAAGAATATTTACAGAGATCTATAGTATGGAGAATGAACTTCCCCATACGACCGCAGATGAACAGAAAACGGTGGCAAAATCAGAAAGTTATCTGAACCTGATCAGTAATACAATAGAGAAAACGCAGAGGGCTTCTTCTGAAATAGGAAATATGTATACCGCCTCTATCTTTATGGCGCTTCTTTCTGCATTGCAGACTTCTTTCGATGACAACGAAGAGCTGTCAGGAAAAGAAATCGGATTTTTCGGATACGGAAGCGGTTCAAAATCAAAAGTATTTGCCGGAAAAATATCTGAGAACTGGAAGAAGGTAGCAGAAAAGTGGAACCTGTTTGAGCATCTTGGTAACAGAACTTCTATCAGTTTTGATACTTATGAAAAGTTACACAGAAAACAATTGTCTCAATCTGTCAATGCAGATTATAAGGGATTCGGACTTACTTCCATAGAGAAAGAATCTCCTGTTTTAGCCGGAGCAAGATATTATACTTATCAGGGATAACATCCTTATGAGAAATTGCATAAAGCATTCCAATTATTGGGATGCTTTATTTTTTTTGTCTTTTTTAGGTGGTTTTTTTGTTTTTTATGTATGTATTTTACTGTTTTTATATTGAGATTATATAAAGTGAATGTTTGTTTTTTTTATCAGAAAGGTTGATTGTGTTATTTTTTTTTATTGATTGTATGAAATCAGTGTAAGATGAAGGAATTTTTAATGCTTGTTAATATTTTGTTAATGTGCTGTTGTTTTGAATTTTTTAAACTCTTTTTGTAAAAATACCAGTTGATGTAATGAAATAGGATGATATAATTGAAATTAATACTTTTTAACTCATTGTTTTTCAGTCTTTTGTGTTTTGCTATTTTTTGTTCTTATTAACATATTTGTCATTGAATATTAAAATATGTTAAATATGAATGTGAAATTACGGGTATTAAGTGCCGGAGTGCTGTTCTTTATAGGGCGGGCTTCCTATGCACAAAAAATTAAGAACGATACTATTTCTAAAGAGAATAAGATTGATGAGGTATTCATTACCGGGGCTTATGGAATTAAAATAACTCCTGAGCAATCTACAGGTTCTCTTGTTAAAGTATCGGGAAGTATACTTGATAAACCATCTGCTGTTTCCGTTGATAATATTTTGCAGGGCACTGTAGCGGGATTAATGTCAAATGCCAACTCAGGGCAGCCAGGAGCATCAACCATTACATTGATTCGAGGAATATCTTCATTGACATCTGGAAATGACCCATTATATATTATTGATGGAGTTCCGGTTCAGTCAGGTGATATTTCCGGAGCATTAACAACTCAAAATGCTTTGTCATTAATCAACCCTGCTGATATCCAGGATGTTCAGGTGTTGAAAGATGGTGTTGCAACTGCTATTTATGGGTCAAGGGGAGCTAATGGAGTGATTTTAATTACGACAAAGTCAGGTAGGAAAGGTAAATCCAGCTTGCAGTTTGTCAGTGAGATAGGGACATCAAATGTTGCTTTTGATAAACTAAATTTATTAAATGCTCAAGAAAATGTAAACTATTTAGGTCAGGCATTGTATAATAGGTACCCCAATACAGATCCTATAAAGGGTTTTGTTAATCTTAATAGTGCTATTGCCTATGCTAAATCTGATATTTTGGAGTGGGATGGAGTGACAGACACTGATTGGAGAAAATTAACAAGAAGAAATTCTCCGATAATGAATCGATATAATTTAAGTTATTCCGGAGGCTTTAAAGATTTTACTTTATATGCCTCATTAGGATATTTAAAACAGGAAGGATTATCATATGATGCAATTTTTGACAGGTATACAGGAGCAATTAAAGCAAACTGGAAAGCTACAGATAGATTAAATATTACTTTTTCAACAAACTTGTCAAGAACGATACAGGCCGGACCATCTGATGCTTCATCTTTTTCGAACCCTGTTTTCTCAGGAACTCTTCTTTCTCCTACGCAAAATCCTTATTTGAGTGATGGAAATTATAACCTAAACCTGATTTATTTAAGCCCTCAGTTTAATCCACTTGCATTAACAGGGACTAATGTAACCAAGGGAGCATTTGATAAAATATTGACCTCTATAAATGTTGATTACAAAATTTTTCCTTATTTAACTTTTAATTCCAATTTTGGTATTGATAATACTTCAGGAGATGAATTTACTTATTGGAATCCGGATTTTGGAGACGGATATGAACCTTCTAATGCAAATGGTAATGGATATTATTATAAGAGTATAAGGAATTTTTTTACTTGGAACTGGTATAACTTTTTAAACTTTAACAAGACATTTGCTGGAATACATGATATTTCCGCATCGCTAGGGATAGAATCTACAAAGAGAACATCAGAATATAACACATTTTCAAAAAGAGGATTTCCAGCAGGTACGAGAATTAAATATGCCGATGCTGCAGCTAATGTTACCGGAGCAACAGGTAGCACTGAGGCATGGACGCTTGTAGGCTATATTGCAAGAGCCTCATATACTTATAATAAGTTTGCAACCATTACTGGGTCTGCAAGAAGAGATTCTTATTCAGGATATACAAAAGCAGGGAATTTTTTTGGGGTAGGAGTTAGCTTTGATTTAGGAAAAATGAATTTCTTACCGTCTTATATTAATTCATTGAAACTTAGAGCAAGTTATGGAGAAAATGGTAATCAGGCGGTATCTCCATATGCTAAATATCCACAATATACTTTAGTTGGAAATTATCTTCAGACCAATGCAGGATATATCTTAACCCCGGGCGCACCTGATGGATTATTATGGGAAAAATCTAAAAAAAGAAATATTGGATTAGATTTCTCATTAGGAACAATAGGAAGTATTTATGGTACTTTTGATGTATATTCTAATATTAACCCTGATCAGGTGTATAATGTGCCAATTTCTCCTTCTACAGGATTTAGTTCAATCATCAGAAATCAGTCGGAGGTAAAGTCTAATGGTTTTGAAGCTTTATTAGGCTACAGAAAAAGTTCAGAGTCAATTACTTGGGATATCAAAGTGAATTATTCTTATAATAATTCCAAGGTAACATATATAAAAGGAGACTCTACTCCTACTGTTATTGACGGATTGAAAGCATTTTTTCCTGGCCATAACCCAACTGAGTATTATACAAGATTATGGGCAGGGGTAGACCCTTCAAATGGGGATCCGTTGTGGTATACGGACGCATCAAGAACTGCGACTACAAATGATATGAATAAAGCACAATTATCATTTACCGGTCAGAAAGCTTTACCTACGCACATCGCCAGTCTAATCAATGAATTTACTTATAAAGGTGCAAAACTGTCATTTATGATAACTTATCAGGGGGAGTACTCTGTATGGGACAGTTGGGGATTCATATATGAGTCAGATGGGAAATATCCGACGGTGAATACAACACCGGAATCTTTGTACGATTCCTGGAGTCCTTCTAATCCTAATGCCTCAAGACCTAAACAAATATATGAAGGTAACAGATCTTCCAATGCAAATTCAACAAGATATTTATATAAAGGTGATAATATCCGGTTAAGAAATGTTGAATTAGGGTATACATTTAAAGGTTCTGAGCTTAATATCTCCGGCGTTAAAGGAATCTACGCTTACGTAAGAGGTGTTAATTTGTATACGTATGCGTTCGATAACAAGTTACGTTTTGATCCGGAGGCTAATTCAAGAGCCTTTAAGTACACGGTGTCGAACTTAGGCGTTTTTGATATGACTCAACTCAATATGAGACAGTTTATTTTCGGTATTCAGGTTGATTTCTAATAATTTAAATTTAAAAAAATGGAAAAAATAAAAATCTTATTAATAATATTAACAGGACTTGCGGTAAGTTCTTGTAAAAGTGAATTTTCAGAAGAGTTGCCGCCGGTTACGCTTCCTTTGGATCAGGCAATTACCAATGAGAAGGTATTAAATACGGCTGTAAATGGATTATATGGATTATATCAGACATATTATGATCAATCTAGTGAATCCCTTAATTCTTATGGAGCTCTGATTCCTACTTTGCAGGAATTACTTGGAGATAATGCTTTCGTAGTATTAATACACTCTAACAGATTTTCTGCAACAAAAGATCCCAATCTTACTTTTTATACCCAGAACAGTGATGATATAGCAACAGTATGGAGAACTTTATATAGAATTATTGGTAATGCTAACTTTGTACTTAACTATGAAGGAAAAATTACTGATGATCCGAATACGCCGGGTACGCCGGAGAATCAATTTGGTCAGGCTTACGCGGTAAGAGCTATGGCTTATTTTACATTGGTAACATTATTTAGTGACAACCTGAATAGCTCAAATCCTGACGTTGGAGTTCCTATGCCTTTAAAGTTTAAACCGGGAACAAATCTTCCACGATCCAGTGTGAAACAGGTCTATGATCAGATATTTACTGATTTAACAAGTGCAAGCACCAGAATTGGGACAGGTAACGGCAATAAAAAGTTTAATGCAGCGGCAATAGATATGTTATTCTCAAGATATTACTTGGCCATTAAAAACTATGCCCAGGCTAATACCTATGCTCAGAAAGTTCTTGACAATACAGCCTATACTTTATTACCTTCTTCAGGTGTTGCAGATTTTTTTTCTGTAGGAGGAGAAAATAATAATGAAATTATTTTCCAGATAGATTATAATGCACTGGATTTACCGGGAGACAATGATGGTATTACGGCTACATGGTCATCAGTAGGAAGGTATAAACAAAATTTTGCTACTCAGGCATTCTTTAGTAAACTGGGACCAAAAGATGTAAGAAGAGGTACTTGGTATAGAAATACAGGCTACGTTCAAACGCTGAATGATGATCCTAAACCTATAGATGTGATGAAGTATACTGTAACAGATAGAGATATTGTTGTAATAAGAAAAACAGAAGCCGTATTTAATCAGTTAGAGGCTTTATATTATACCAATCCTGCGGATGCTTTATTCAAGTTAAATGCTTGGATGAAAGCAAACAGAGATACTGATTATGCTTATGTGGGCACAGGGATAGATTTATTAAAGGAAATTTTAATACAGAAGAATCTTGAAATGTTTTTGGAGGGTTTCAGATATAGTGATTTAAAAAGAAATGGGTTAGGCTTTAAAAACCCTCAAACTCAGGTAGAGCTTACCCCATCTATGGTCCAGTTTAAAGCCTTTCCGGTATCTCAAACTGAACTAAATACTAATACATTGTTATCTCAATATCCTGGTTATTAAGAAATAGAGTTTTATAATTGTTTCAGAGGCTGCCTTTTAGGCAGCTTTTTTTATGGGCTTATGTTTCGGTATTTCGGGAAGCGTGATTAAAAATATATAATCCGTTTTTATTAAAAAGAAGGGATAATTTTCAAAATGCGATAGGTTGATATTTTTTATAATTTTTTAAGTCTTAATTTTATTAAATTCTTAATTATTGTTTAAAATGTCTGAAACCCCTTTCAATACTGGGTTTTTTTATAATTATCACGTTTTCAGATGTGAAATTATTTTTTTTGAAAGGCTTGAGGATTTTTCTAGTGAATGATGTTTTTTATGGTTTTATTAAGTATTTTTAGGTAAAATATGTAGAATTTTTATCGCATTTACTATTTTGATTGAAATATAACATGTTGATTTTAATTAATATTTTAAATCATATTTGATTTAATGGTTAATATTTTTCGTTAAAATTAATTATTTAATTAATGAATGCTGTTTTTTTAACCGGGCTGTTTTTTCGATAAAAAATTTTATTTGGCGATTTTACTATGTATATTTTTGTTAAAAAAAGTGTTTTAGGTGTATTTTTTACATTTTTTATGTTTTTATTTTAAATTTAATTTATTAACCGATTTGTTTTTTAAAATTGAGAATATTAATATTTATTAACATATTTGCTTATTGAAAATATTAAAATCTGTTAATATGAATGTGAAATTACGTGTATTAAGTGCAGGAGCACTGTTTTTTTTAGGACAGGTTTCCTATGCACAAAAGGCCAAAAAGGACACTGCAACTACTCAGATTGACGAAGTAGTAATGGTAGGGTTTGGTCAAAAAAAGACAGTAAAGGAACTTACGGGAGCAGTAGGAACTGTTTCAGGAAAAACATTAGCCCAGAGTTCTTCATCTGCCTCAATTGAAAGAGCCTTAGCAGGAACAATTGCTGGTGTTCAAACAGGAGCAGCATCAGGACAGCCTGGAGGATTTGCCTCTATTCGTGTAAGAGGGGTGAGCTCAATCAACGGTAATAATAACCCGATCATCATCATGGACGGAGTTAGAATTAACCAGGGAGATTTGACTCAAAACTCTACAACAGCGAATATCCTTGCTAACTTAAATAGCTCAGACTTTGAAAGTGTTACCATCTTAAAAGATGCTGTATCTACAGCGATCTATGGAGCTGATGCAGGGGCAGGGGTTGTTATTATTACAACCAAAAAAGGGACTAAAGGAAAACCTAGGTTCAATTTAAGCTTTGAACAAGGTGTTGCGTATACGGCAATTAAAATGCCAAAAGGACTAAGTACGCAGGAATGGAAAGATTTAATGGCGGTTCAGCTGGCCAATAACCCATCAAGAGTAGCTGCCAATCCGGGATTAACCGCAGCAATGGTACCAAGCTTAGCTCTTAATGGTAATTTTGGTGGTCTATACCAATATATCTATTCTCAGGATCAGGATACAGACTGGTTAAACGCAATCCAGAATAAAGGAGGTGGACATTTCCAGACTTTTAACGGTTCCATTGCCGGAGGAAATGATAAAATGTCTTACTACTCTTCATTAGGATACTATGATCAGAACAGTATTGTGAGAAACTCATACTTCAAAAGAGTTTCCAATACCAACCGTATCGAGTATAAAGCAACGGATAAATTTACCCTTTCAACGGATATCCAGTTGTCTTATTCAGAGATCAGTACGCTGAATACAGGGGGAGCATTCTCAAACCCGATGATTGCTTACCTGTTCAACTATCCTATCGATCCGGTATATAACCCGGACGGAAGCTACAACCTGGGAGAGCAGGGAAGTCTTTCCAATGGACTATTCAACTCTGCATTCCTACAGACTGTAAACTATCAGAAAGCAAAAACAGCAAGAGCTTTTGCTAACCTTCAGGCTGAATATAAAATCTTAAACAATCTAACATACAGATTCGTTTTTGCACCTGAATACATCAACATCGAGGAAGATTCTTATAACTCTCCTCTACATGGTGACGGATACAACTACAAAGGAAGATTGTACTCTTATGATACAAGATATTTCAACTTCAACGTACAGAATATCTTATCCTATAACACAACTTTCGGAGATAAGCATAACTTCAATGCCAGTGCAATCCAGGAAGCGTATTCCAGCCAGCAAAGAACAATCGGAGGGGGGGCAAGTACTGTAGGTGCTCCTTTCTTGAGAACATTAGACAGTTTTGTAACTCCAATTGCAACAATTGGAAACAGATATAAAAACTCGAGAGCGGGATATGCTTTAACAGCTCACTATGACTATGATAAGTTATTATTGTTAGATGCTTCCTTAAGAAGAGATAAGTTATCTAACTTCTGGCCTGGACAAAAAGCAGGTACTTTCTGGTCAGTTGGAGCAGGAGTAGATTTAGCAAGATTAGATGTATTGAAATCTTCTAAGACTATTTCTCAAATGAAGTTTATCATTTCATACGGTCAGGTAGGAAACCAGCTGCCTAACTATATGACTCCATATACGCTTTACAGATATACAACCAACTATGATGATAATGCAGGAGCATCTATTATCAATGTTGATAATCCAAACTTAAGCTGGGAAAAAGTAAATCCGTTTAACGTTGGATTGGATGTAGGATTATGGAATAATAATTTAACGATCAGCGCAGCGTACTACAACAAAAAGACAAAATCTTTAGCGACGTTTGTACCACTTTCTCCTTCTCAGGGAGGTTTATCTGAAACATCTCCTGGGGGAGGTACCGTTTCAAGTGCAAGAATCGAGAACGTTGGAGATATGGTGAACAAAGGATTTGAATTAACAATCAATGCTAATATCATCAATAATCCTGACGGATTCAGCTGGAAATTAGGCGTAAACGGAACATTTAACAAGAATGAGATTACAAGCCTTTACGGAGGATCTGATGTAATTTCAGGAACGAATATCTTAAGAGTAGGAGAGGCAGTGAACTCTTTCTATATGAGAAAATGGGCAGGAGTGGATCCTTCTAACGGTAACCCGCTATGGTATATCAACGGAGTAGACGGAGCTACTACTTCAGATTACAACCAGGCGCAAAGAGCTGTTCAGGGAACCAGAATGCCTAAGTTCTTCGGTGGAGCTAATACACAGTTAGCTTACAAAGGATTTACAATAGATGCACAGATGAGTTTTGGATTTGGAAACAAAATCTATGATTCTTGGGCAAACTACCTATTCAGTGACGGACAATATACTTCCAACTATCCTGGATACGGAGCACAGTTAGATTACTGGACCCCTAACAACCCTAACGCTCTGAATCCAAAACCTATCGAAGGTGGAAACAGAGGAACAGGAACTACAAGAGCTAACTCAGCATCTTCAAGATTCCTATACAAAGGTGATTACTGGAGATTAAGAACTTTAAAAGTAGCATACAACTTTAAAGGAGATCTTTTAAGAGGTACAGGTTTGAATAACGTAGAAATCTATTTATTAGGAAATAATATCTGGACAAGCTTATCAGATAAGCATCTTCAGTACGATCCGGATCTTCAGTTAGGAGGAACATCTACCGCTTTAGGGGGAACATCCAACTTGGATTTACCGGCATTGAAAACGTACAGTTTAGGTGTTAACTTAACTTTCTAATGTAAATTTTAAATCAAAAAAAATGAAAAAACTATTTTCAGCTAGTATATTAGCCCTGTCTTTGGCACTTGTCACTACTTCTTGTAGTAATGACTTCGTAGAGACAACTTTTTACCAGGAAAAACAAGCTGCTCCTATTGGAAGTATTGAAGAATTAACTTCTTTTATCAATGGAACATTTGCTAAAATGAGGTCTATCAATTATTATGGAAGAAACTTCCTTGCCTATGCTGAAGTTCACACAGACGAAGCATATACTACAGGAGCTTCAGGACGTAACGTAGCCTGGGGAACGTATTCTTTCACATCTTTGGATGGTGATGTAACCGCTACCTGGAGAGATATTTACTTAACTGTTGCCAATGCCAATGTAGTTATCAATACCCCTGATACAGGTTTAACTTGGGGAGAAAGCTCAGATCCGGCAGTTATTAAAGATATGACCAGATATATTAAAGGTCAGGCATATGCAGTGAGAGCTCAGGCTTTCTTTGACTTGCTAAGATTATACGGTCAGCAGTATTCAGGAGGCAGTCTGGGAATCGTATTGCCTTTGGTGTACGACCCTAATGCCAAAATGAAGAGAGCTAGTATTGCAGAAACACAGGCTCAGATTGAGAGTGACTTTGCTAATGCTATCCTTTATATGAATGATGATACTGAAGAAAATAACGGTTCTCCGGTATATCTTAACCCATACAGTGTTAAGGCATTAATGTCAAGATATTATCTTTATAAAGGAGATTATGCTAAAGTGAGACAGTATGCTGGAGACGTAATCGCTTCAGGAAGTTATTCTGTAATCCAGTCCGGAGATCTTTTAAAATCATTTGCTTCTAATGCCAATTCAAATAGTGTTTTTGAAATTGCAGTAGGTACCGCTTCAGCGCTTTCATTTGATAGTTATTCTAACCTTGTGAATAGTGGCGGATATCAGAATATCAGAGTATTGCCAAGTGTGGTAAGCTTATACAGCAGCAATGACCCGAGACTGAAATTATTAACGTCGAGATATTTAAATGGAAAGTTCCCTGATATTACAGGAGCCGGAAATATTAAAATGGTAAGATATGAAGAAGTATTGCTAAATGCTGCAGAAGCTGAACTGAACGGAGGTTCTGCTGCCAATGCACTTACTTATTACAATACCCTGATCCAGGCTAGAAGCCAGACTCCTGCAGCAGCAGTTACCTTGAATATGGTGAAAACTGAAAGAATCAAGGAATTGGTAGGAGAAGGATTCAGATATTGGGATTTATTAAGATGGGGACAAACAATTCCTTATTATAATACATCCGGTGTTGCCGATGCAGCACAAAACAAAACGATTCCGGATAAGAAATTAACATTCCCTATTCCGCAATCAGAAACTAACGTAGCAGGGACTTTGGTAGTATCAAACCCTGGTTATGATAATTAACAAATTTTAATTTAACCCAGAAGAGGCTGTCTTTTTAAAAGGCAGCCTTTTTTATTTGGATAGAGTGTTTCGTTTTTGAGCATCATCTTATTCCTGATATCTTTAAAGATAACAGGAAAACTGAAGACACTATATGATCAGATATGGGGAAGTAAGTCTATTCAGAAATAATGATCTTATTCTGATAACTTTTAGGAGTAGTGCCTTCCAGTTGCTTGAAGACCCTTGTGAAGTAATTGGTATCGGAAAATCCGGTCTGATAGGCAGTTTCTTTTATACTGTTCTGATCTGCCAGCAGCTCTTTAGCTCGGTTGATTCTTTCCTGAAGAATAAATTCATTAGGAGAAGTTCCCAGCTCATCCCTGAACATTTTAAAGAAATTGGATTTGCTGACATACGCCAGTCTGGCTATACTGTCAATAGAAAGCTTCTGATGAAGATTTTTTTTGATATAATCTACTACAAAACCTATTCTGGATTTATTCTTTACCACATTTTTTTCTACCATGCTTCTCGCCTGCGTTTGCATCAGGCGGATTAAAAGTTCTTTGAGAGCAAAATCAGCCATGATGTCTTTCTGGGAATTATCATCCATAGCAATTCTCATAATGTTATTGGTAGCAGAAGCTAATGCCTGATTGTTGAAAAGGAAATATTCGTCCAGCTGGATATTCCACTGTGAAGTTTCATCCACTTTGGGAAGATGGTAGTTCAGGTGATTGAGAGAGTCTTCAATAAAATCAGGGTTTAAGCTTAAAGAAATACACTGAGTAGGAGTTTCGTCGGCCTCAGGAAAATTAATTACCATGGTTTCTCCGGGAGCTACCAGAATGCTTTCTCCGGGGAAGTAATCAAAATAATTGGTTTTATTGTCCAGCTTCATATGTTTCTTGCCTCTGAGCATAGCGGTAAATGCAATATTTTCAAAATGAAGTTTTACATCAAAAGCCGTTTTGTGGGTCTCATATATACTGAATTCACAGTTGTTTAGATTGAATTTCGTCTGATTTTCAATAATGTTTACTAATCTGTTTTCCTTAGTTAATTCAGGAGTATCTAATAAATATTTATTATTGTTATTCATTTCTAAACATTTTTAAGGAGCACGTAACTCAAATATAGAGATTTTGACCCGATGTTGCTGTTAATAAAATTATAAAATTGAATTTCTGTAGTATTCTGCACTTTTTTTATACGATTGTGCTATAGGTTTCTATGCTGTACGTGTAATTTGGCATTACAGAAAATTTTAAAAATACTAATATGAGCACGATTACAGAACCGAGATCAGAGACCCTTCTACAGCGTCCTGAATTCAAAAACAAATATGATAATTATATTGACGGTACATTTACACCACCGGTGAACGGACAGTATTTTGATGTCGTTTCTCCCGTAGATGGTAAGAATTTTACCAAAGTAGCCCATTCCTCCAAAGAAGATCTTGAACTGGCTGTGAATGCTGCTGAAAAAGCATTCCGGTCCTGGAAAAATACCTCATCTACAGAAAGAAGTATTATCCTGAATAAAATCGCAGACAGAATAGAGCAGAATCTGGAATATCTCGCTATCGTAGAAACAGTAGACAACGGTAAAGCAGTAAGAGAAACACTGGCGGCAGACTTACCACTGGCGATTGACCATTTCAGATATTTTGCATCAGTGATCCGTGCAGAAGAAGGATCCCATAACGAACTAGACAAAGACACCGTCTCTCTTATTGTTCACGAACCGCTGGGAGTGATCGCACAGATCATCCCATGGAACTTCCCGATTCTGATGGCTGTATGGAAACTTGCCCCCGCATTGGCAGCAGGAAACTCTGTGGTTTTAAAACCTGCAGAAAGCACCCCGGTTTCCATTATGGTCCTGATGGAACTCATCGGTGATCTTCTGCCCGCAGGAGTTGTTAATATCGTTAATGGCTTCGGAGCAGAATTGGGAAGAGCACTTGTAACCAATCCGAAAGTGGCCAAAGCCGCATTTACCGGATCTACCGCTACAGGGCGTCTTGTGATGCAGTATGCCACAGAAAATATCATTCCTGTAACCCTCGAACTGGGTGGGAAATCACCAAATGTTTTCTTTAATTCAGTGATGGATGCAGATGATGAATTTTTAGATAAAGCCATTGAAGGAGCCGTACTGTTTGCCCTCAATCAGGGAGAAATCTGCACTTGTCCGTCAAGGCTTCTCGTACAGGAAGGCATTGCAGATGCGTTCATCGAAAGGGTAATCGAAAGAGTAAAAGCCATTAAAGTAGGAAATCCGTTGGATAAAACCGTGATGATGGGAGCTCAGGCTTCTCAGATTCAGAAAGATAAAATACTCTCTTACATCCAGCTCGGAAAAGAAGAAGGTGCGCAAGTGCTGGTGGGCGGTGATGTTAACAACCTGGGTGAAGATCTTGATAAAGGATTCTATATCCAGCCCACGATTTTCAAAGGAAACAACAGGATGAGAATTTTCCAGGAAGAAATTTTCGGCCCTGTACTCGCTTTTACCACCTTTAAAGACGAAGAAGAAGCGGTGAAAATTGCCAATGATACCATTTATGGACTTGGAGCCGGAGTATGGACAAGAGATGCTCATCAGCTGTACAATATTCCGCGTCAGATTGAGGCCGGAAGAGTATGGGTCAATCAATATCATTCCTATCCGGCGGGAGCCCCTTTCGGAGGATATAAGCAGTCCGGAATAGGAAGAGAAAACCATAAAATGATGCTTGATCACTATCGCCAGACTAAAAATATGCTGATTTCTTACAACAAAAATAAATTAGGCTTCTTTTAATATTTATTTAGGACGTGCCCGGTTTGCCCTGATCAGAATCAGGGCAAACGGTCGGGCTATTCAGGGCTCCACTTCGTTTCGGTGCTTTGCACCGGCTCGTTCCTCGCCGCCCTTACTATCCCTCACGCAGAAAAATACCAGACTTTCCGGTATTTTCAGTCCTGAAAAAAATAATAACCCCAAATAAACGCAATCCAAAACATACAATATGATTCCAAAAACAATGAAAGCTGCCGTAGTTCAGGGCTACGGGCAACCCCTGAAAATTGAAGAAGTGCCCGTAAGAGAACCCGGAAGATATGAAGTACTGGTAAAAGTAATAGCCTGTGGCGTTTGTCATACAGATTTACATGCTGTAGACGGAGACTGGCCCGCAAAACCTAAAATGCCGCTGATCCCCGGACATGAAGGAGTAGGAATCGTAGTAGCCTGCGGGCCGGAAGCTTTCGTAAAAGAAGGAGATGCCGTAGGAGTTCCCTGGCTCTACAGTGCCTGTGGATGCTGTGATTATTGTATCACGGGGTGGGAAACCCTATGTGAAGCCCAGCAGAATGGTGGCTATAGCGTAGATGGCGGTTTTGCAGAATATGTTATTGCAGATTCCAGGTATGTAGGGCATTTAAAATCAGATGTCAACTTTCTGGAAATAGCTCCCATTTTATGTGCAGGAGTAACCGTGTATAAAGGATTAAAAGAAACAGAAACAAAACCCGGAGAATGGGTCGCTATTTCAGGAATCGGAGGATTGGGACATGTCGCTGTACAATATGCAAAAGCAATGGGAATGCATGTTGCAGCCATTGATGTTGCAGATGATAAGCTCGATCTGGCGAAAAAATTAGGCGCAGATCTTGTGGTTAATGCCAAAAATACGGATCCCGGAGAATATTTACATAAAGAAGTAGGCGGAATGCATGGTGCACTGATTACCGCAGTTTCTCCAATTGCTTTTAAACAAGGAATTGATGTATTGCGAAGAAAAGGAACCATCGCACTCAACGGGCTTCCTCCAGGATCATTTGAACTTCCGATCTTTGAAACCGTATTAAAAAGAATAACCGTGAGAGGCTCTATTGTGGGAACCCGCAAAGATCTGCAGGAAGCACTGGATTTTGCCAATGAAGGACTGGTAAAAGCTACCGTAACCTCAGCAAAACTGGAAGACATCAACGAAGTATTTGATAAAATGAAGAAAGGGCAGATTGACGGCAGGATCGTGCTGGATATTGCCGGCTCAAATTAGCCATGATGGATAACGAAGTCCGGCTTATGGAATGCCGGACTTTTATTATTGTTGTACAAATCATGAAAAATAATTAAAAATGGAAGAAAAAACAGCAAGGCTTTCCGCAACAGAAAAAGCCCTTGAAGTCATCCGGGAACTTGAAAATAAATACGGTCCCCTGATGTTTTATCAGGCCGGAGGTTGCTGTGAAGGTACACAGCCGCAATGTTTTGAAAAAGGAGGGTTCTTCCCCAGAATGAATGATGCCATGATCGGAACAATCAACGGACATGAATTCTGGATAGACAGAGATTTATTCGAATACTGGAAATATTCGCATTTCACACTGGATGTTACAGATGGTTTCGGCCCCGGAGGTTTCTCCCTGGAAACCCCGTTGGGAAAAACGTTTAAAGTTCAATACAGACTTTTCACTCCCGACGAATATAACAATCTGGAACCGGTAAAAAGAAGCGAATAGAATACTAATAAACCGTCTCTGGGTTAGGGTTTTTGAGCAATATAAATAAGTTCTCTCTCGAATTCATATTTTCCTCTTGCAATGCCTCTTTTTAAAATAAAATACCGGAGTATTGCTATCGCTGTTACAATGACAACCACAAAAATATCCTGATCATCTCCTGCATTGGAAAAAGCGATCAGCATACAAAAACAGAAAATGAAAATCCCGTTAAGAATTTGGAATGCCGACGGATGTACTTCCAGACTGACTGATGACTTTCCGTTTCATCTGAAATACTTCCGTGAAAAACAGGATTACTTCTGTTTATATCAAATAAACGCATCCTTCTTTTCATCGTAAAACAATCCTCATCTATCATTCCCCGGTATTGAAGTGTCTTTTTCCATTGAGATAAAAGAGGTGTTGGTTTTATAAGTGATCTTCCGCAACTACTGAATCAGTGCAGGTTTACCGATATTCACTTCAATCCTGGAGCTGTCATAGAGCCCGATACCTTTAAAAAAAAGAATTCATTTCAAAAATAATAGTTACAAATGATGATCAGACCTTCACAAACCGGTTGACAAACATGGCAGCTACAATATCTCCTACTGCATTCAGTACCGTTGCCAGAGGATCTACCAGTGTTCCGATAATCATTACAGCAGGAATGGCTTCCTGAGGAAGTTTATATACTGAGATCATCAGCATTTCGCCAATATATCCGCCATTGGGAATTCCTCCGGCTACAATGCTTACAAAAACCGTAATGCCTAAAGCCAGTAAAAGATTAGACGGATCAAAAAAATCTTTTCCTATAATGAGAAAGGCTACATAAATTTTGATAATGGAAGACATCGAAGACCCGTTTTTATGAAGGGTTGTTCCAATAGGTATCACCAGATTGGCAATAGAATTCGGAATACCAATTTTAGAAGCCGCCTGTAAATTAGCCGGCATTGTCGCAAAACTGCTGCATGTACTTATTGCAGTCAGGGTAGGATAAATGGCATTTGTCCAGAAACTTTTTATCCCTTTATAGCCATTAGCCATAAAGGCGTATAATGAAAAGAATACCAGAAAATAAATAATTCCGGCAATATAATATAGCCCTAAAGGTTTAGCATAAAAACCGAAAAGCTGAGGTCCCAGCGTGGCAACCTGATAAGCGAAATAAGCTCCCAGACCCACCGGAGCCAGTTTCATAATCAGTAAAAGAAGCTCCTTCATCACTTCGTATCCGGAAGCAATAAAAATTCTGAACGGTTCTCCTTTTTCTCCTGTCTTTCGGGCTGCAAACCCCGTCATAAAAGCAAATATAAGAAGTGCCAGCATATTTTGTCTTGAAAAGAGTGCCGTAAATTCTCCCACTGTGAAAAAACCTACGATTCTGTCACCCCAAGTATCGCTGTTGGCCGTTTCGGTAATCATTTCAGAACTTCCCGAAACTCCTGATACAGGAAAAAGATAAACGGCACAAATGGTAAAAACGGCAGCTGTCAAAATAAAAAATAAAAAGGTGAGGGCCATGATGAAAATAATCTTCCCGAATTTCGATTGTTGTTCTAAGGAAGCAATCGAATTGGAAACAGCAAAGAATACCAGAGGAACTACACTCACGAAAAGAAGATTAAGGAAAATATCGCCTAAAGGTTTAATGTAGTCTACAATACCGGGAGCTGTAATGCCTATAATGCTTCCCACGGTAATTCCTAGGAGTAAAAATATAATTCCTGAATAGTTTTTTAAAACCTCGTTCATGCGGTGCTTTTTATCAAAGATAGGTTTATTTTTAACATTTTCTTATATACCTTTCAAAGGTAAATTTCATAAATTTGGGTAAACATCGTTTCTATGGCTTATATAGATTATTATAAAATTTTAGGCGTAGATAAAAGCGCAACACAGGATGATATTAAAAAAGCCTATCGAAAACTGGCCAGAAAACTACATCCTGATCTCAATCCGGACGACAAAGAAGCAGAAAGACAGTTTAAAGAACTGAATGAAGCTAATGAAGTCCTCAGTAATCCGGAAAACCGGGCAAAGTATGATAAATACGGAGAACACTGGAAACACGGCGAAGAATACGAAAAAGCCCAGCAACAGCAAAGACAGTATCAGCAGCAGAATAATTATAACGGGGGATACTCCGGTGCTGATTTTGGAGAAGGTGAAGATTTTTCAGACTTCTTCCAAAGCATGTTCGGCGGAGCAGGAGGTTTTGGTAAGAGCTCAAGAGGCAGTGCTTCCGGAAAATTTAAAGGACAGGATGTTCAGGCAGAACTGACCCTGAATCTCAGAGATGCTGCCAAAACACATCCGCAAACCTTTGAAATCAATGGTAAAAAAGTGAGAATTACGATTCCTGCAGGGGTCTATGACGGGCAGCAAATTAAATTAAAAGGACATGGAAATCCCGGTTTTAACGGAGGCCCTCAGGGAGATCTGTATATAACCTTCAATATTCCTGTGGATCCCGATTTTGAGAGAATAGGAGACGACCTGAAAACTAAAGTCACCATAGATCTCTATACTGCTGTTTTAGGAGGAGACGTTAAAGTGCATACATTAGACGGTAGTGTCAGTCTTAAAGTAAAACCGGGAACTCAGAACGGAATGACGGTAAGACTGAAAGGAAAAGGATTTCCGGTGTATAAAAAAGACGGACATCATGGTGACCTTTTTGTAACCTATGAGGTAAAGCTTCCGGTAAACCTTACCGATAAACAGAAAGAACTTTTTGAACAACTAAAAAATTCCTAAGCTATGAGTGAAAGAATATCACGGGAAGAACTCGTAAAAATTTATAATATAGAAATTACTTTTTTTAATGAGCTTGTGGATTATGGTTTGCTGAATGTTCAGATTGAAAATAATATCCATTATCTGATGTATGAAGATCTGCCGGATCTTGAAAAATTTTCCAACTGGCATTATGATCTGGATGTTAATCTTCCTGGTCTGGAAGTGATTTATCATATGCTGAAAAAGCTGGATACACTGAAAAAGCGAAATAGAGAGCTTATGCACAAACTTTCTGCAATAAGTGATCAATATGAAGATATTTAGTTTAGCTTTGTAACTTTTTAAAGCAAACTATAAATATGAGTGAGGAAAAGGTAATTATTATAAGACCTGACAGAAAGACTTTTGAAGATATTTATTTTAGTGGTAACCAGGGGAGTCTGCTTTTCTCACCCACTACTAAAAGTAAAACCATAACCACGACTGTTGCGGCAGTTATTTTATGTATAGCATTTCTTATAAAAGATAGTCTGAGTAAAGATAGTGTCGGGATTTTATATTTCCTGAGCTTTATATTTTTATTGTGTGCTATCTTTCTTTCAGTAAGCATTAATAAAGTTTCAAGATGGAAAAAACAGGTGGATCATTATCTGAATGTGCTTGAAAAGTGTAAAGTCTACGAAATAAGAATCGATTCTCTTTTCTTTACCGTTAGTATTGACGGAAATAAAGAAAACAGCGAGTGGAAAGATTTTGAGTATTTTGATTCCAATGATCAGTTTATAACGCTGGAAGGCAAATACAGCTATATGTTTCCCAAAAAAGCAATGAACGAAAAGGACTATAATTTCCTTAAAAAAATAATGAAAGAAAACGTTAATAAAGAATAAAAAAATCAGAGCCAGCAGCTCTGATTTTTTATTTTATGAAGATCACAGATCTTAGTCTAGCCATCCCATTTCCTTCATCCATTCGTCATTGTAGATTTTCCCTACATATCTTGAACCATGATCATGAAGTAAAACAACAATAACATCATCTTTAGTAAACTGATCTTTCATCTGAACCAGAGATGCGATAGCACTTCCCGCAGAATAACCACAGAAAATCCCTTCTTCTTTAGCTAATTTTCTTGCGTAAACAGCTCCGTCTTTATCTGTTACTTTTTCAAAATGATCAATCACAGACATATCATAGTTTTCAGGAATGATATCTTCCCCGATTCCTTCAGTGATGTAGGTATAAGCGTGATCATAGTGAAGTTCTCCGGTTTCGTGGAACTCTTTAAGGATGGAACCGTAGGTATCCACCCCGATTACTTTAATATCCGGATTTTTCTCTTTGAAGAATGTTCCACATCCTGTAATGGTACCTCCTGTTCCGGCACCTACCACAAAGTGAGTCAGTTTTCCTTCAGTCTGTTCCCAGATTTCAGGCGCTGTAGATTCGTAATGAGCAGCTCTGTTTGATAAATTATCATATTGGTTGACATACCATCCGTTTTCTGTTTCTTTAGCCAGTCTTTTAGATACTGAATAATAAGAACGGGGGTCTGTAGGTTTTACATCGGTAGGACATACAATAACTTCAGCACCTACTGCACGAAGAATGTCACATTTTTCTTTGGATTGTTTAGAGTTGGTCACAAAGATACATTTGTAACCTTTGATGATCGCTGCAAGAGCCAGTCCCATTCCGGTATTACCTGAAGTCCCTTCAATGATAGTTCCTCCGGGTTTTAATCTGCCGTCTTTTTCAGCATCTTCGATCATTTTAAGAGCCATTCTGTCCTTTACGGAGTTTCCGGGATTGAAAGTCTCTACTTTTGCTAAAACCAGTGCAGGGAAATCTTCTCCCAATACATTATTAAGTTTTACCAGTGGTGTATTCCCTATAGTTTCAAGGATATTTTTTGCGTATTTCATAAATGTTTTATATGCGGTGCAAAGATAAGGCTTTTAAAATTATCTGTGCAGTGGATCTTAAGGCTGAGACCAGTGGAAAGCCATTCGAAAAGAGAATCTTTAATCAGCAACTATTCATTTTTAATTATACTTAATTGCTTTTACCGGAGAGATTTTACTGATCAGGTAACTTGGAATAATTAACGCCAGACCTGAAATAATAAGAATTCCTACAGAAATGGAGATAATTGCAATCGGATTAAGGTCTACGGGAACTGTACTTACATAATAATTTTCAGGATTCAGTTTGATGACTCCAAAGAACTTCTGGATCAGAATAAGTCCCAGTCCAATAGCGTTTCCGTATAAAAGTCCAGGAATCATAATAATCAGCGTATAGTTGATAAAAGTTGCTCTGATCTGAGAATTGCTTGCTCCTAATGTTTTAAGAAGACCAATTGAGTTTGTTCTTTCAATGATAAGAATTAAAAGAACCATAATAATATTGATAACGACTACAATCAGCATAATAATGATGATCAATGCGATATTAGTGTCAAAAATACTGATCCAGTCAGTAATTTGCGGAAATTTTTCAGTAGCTTTTTCAGCATAATTTTTATATCCGATCAGTTTTTCTATTTCCGGAAAATCTTTGTCGATATCGTTTACATTTTTCAGGAAAATATCAAGGCCGCCTATTTCATCAGGTTTCATATCCTGAATTTTTCTAACATGATTGATTCCGCCAATGACAAACTGATCATCGATCATTTTAATATCCGTTCTGTAAATTCCGATAATTCTGAATTTACGATACAATGGTTTTTGATCGGTTTTTAAAAAGACCGTAACAATACTGTCCTTCACTTTAAGGTGAAGATCATTGGCCACTTTTTGTGAAATAGCAACATCATTATTGAATCCTATTTCCGTTACTTTCGGAGTTGTTCCGGCAATAAGAAATTTCTTAAACCGTAAACTGTCAAAATCTTTCCCGATTCCTTTAAATATGATTCCTGCAAAATTATGCTCATTACGCATGACACCGGTAACCATAGCATATTTTTGAATACTTTCAACATCGGGAAGTTTTTTTATTTTCTGAATATCAAGTCCGTTATTATCCAGTATGGAAGTATTATAGGATGAATTAGACTGGGTAGATCTTACTGTAATATGACCGCTGAAATCTGCCAGTCTTTCTTTAATAGCTTTTTTGGAACCAAAACCGGTGGCTACGGTAATCAGGGAAACGATAATCCCTAAAGCTACGGAAAGCCTGCCAATGAAGATAATAACTCTTGAAAGGTTATTTTTGTTATCTTTGGATAATGCTATTTTTCTAGAGAAATATAAAGGAAATTTCAAGCTTATGAATTTAGATTTCAAAATTAAAAATTTACTTCTTATTTGCCTAATTTTTTTAGGAGGAATCAATCAATATTATTCTCAGACTCAAGTTCAATCGGATTTTAAAACCGGTGCCGATCAGCCCGAATTATATTTGCCATTGTTAAAAAATAAAACGGTAGGGGTAGTGACTAATCAAACGGGACTGATGAGTGACGGAACTCATTTGGTAGATTTTCTGGTAAAAAACAATATTAATGTTAAAGCTATTTTTGCCCCCGAGCATGGATTCAGAGGTGAGGCTGATGCAGGAGCAAAAGTGAAAAATGGAGTGGATATTAAAACAGGGATTCCTATTATTTCTTTATATGCCGCTAATAAAAAACCAAAGCCTGAACAGTTAAAAGGAATCGATATTGTTGTTTTTGATATTCAGGATGTAGGAGTGAGGTTCTATACCTATATTTCCACTTTAACCTACTTAATGGAAGCAGGAGGCGAAAATAATGTTGAAGTGATGGTATTAGACCGGCCTAATCCGCATGACGGGTATACAGACGGACCGGTATTAAGAAAAAAATGGACCAGCTTTGTAGGAATGCATGAAGTTCCTGTAGTTTATGGGCTTACCATAGGAGAGTACGGGAAAATGGTAAATGGAGAAAAATGGCTGAAAGATGGTGTTCAGGTAAAATATACGTTGATTCCAATGAAAAATTATCATAAAAAACAGCGTTATCCGATACTGGACAGGCCCTCGCCTAATTTACCGAACGATAAAGCCATCAACTTATATCCGAGTTTATGCTTTTTTGAAGGAACACAGGTGTCTGTAGGAAGAGGAACCGATCTTCCATTCCAGATATACGGGTCTCCATGGACGGAAGGCTTACCTTATCAGTTTACCCCAAAACCTAATTTCGGAGCTAAAGACCCCTTCCTGAACGGGAAGCTGTGCTATGGTGAAAATCTTTCGGATTATCCTACTGATCTTAGAGAACTGAACCTTGAATGGGTGATCAAAGCCTATAAAAATTATAAAAACCCTCAACAGGATTTCTTCTTAAAGAATTTATGGTTTGATACATTATCCGGAACTGATGAGCTGAGAAAACAAATTGTTGCAGGCAGATCAGTTCCGGAAATTAAGGCTTCATGGAAAAATGATTTGAATAATTTTGAAAAAATCAGAACCAAGTATATTATGTATGAAGACTAATCAAAATTCTGGGGCGGATTCTTGTCATTTCTACCTTTGTTAAGGATAAAAAGACCAATAGTTAACCCCACAACTCCTGCAAAAGCTGTCATCAGGGCCCGCTGTAATTTATCAGGAAGATCGTTCCCGATATAATTCATTAAAAAAAGGATTACAAACGTGATTACCGAAATGATAATATGATTTTTACCGAATGGTTTCATTGTATTATTTTAATTTGTACGAGATCATGACTCCCCCTCTGTAAGGGATGATTTCTCCGCTTTTATTGAATTTTTCTGCTCCGTCATAACGTTTGCCGGTTGTGCTGTCATATCCCTTATAAAATCCTTGAGAAGTTCCAACTGTAGCATAAATGTCAAGATTCCATCGGTCTGATAGTTGAAACTGATATCCACCCGTAACTCCAAGCATAACCGAATATCCCTTTTGGTAAATATCTGAATTTTTAACTCTATCGCCGTCATCTGTTAGAAAAACACCATCATTCCAATAATTCCATTTTTGGGCATTATAATATGCCATACTTAAATTTGCACCTATATACCAGTGTTTAAATGCTTCTTTAAAATAATATCGTCCTTCTACAGAAGCTGAATAAAACTGTAGTTTATGTCCTGCAAAAGATTTCCACGGAGAAATAAAAACATCTCCCTGAATGGTATATTTAGGACTCAGCTGTTTTTCTACTCCTACATTTAAAATTCCTATCGGAGCAAAGAGCGCATTGCCTTTCAGATATAAACTTTTATCCTGCCCTTGTTCCTGTTCCTGTGCGCTTATAGTTCCTGCAGCCAGGAAACCTAAAATACCTGCAAATAATTTATACTTCATCCGATCATGTTATTTTTTTATTTTATTTGGCTCAGCAAATCTTCAGCCAATTTTGAATCTTTATTATTCTGGAGAGCCATATTTTTTGACATTTCAGCATAATTCTGTGCCATTTCCTTATTTCCGGTCAGAAAATAAAGTCTGGCCAGAATATAAGTGTTTTCAGATGTCTCTCCGCGCATTACAGACTTTTCTGCCCATTCTGTAGCTTTCTTCAGTGATGAAGGTGTTTTTATATGATCGCTGAATACCCATGCGGCTCTCAAAAGCTCATTAGGCTCAAAAGCATCAGCATTTTTGTAATAGGCTAACGCTGCTTTTTCAAACTCGGGAAAATTGGCATTCTGCTCATAATAACTAAGTTTGGTCTGATTAAGTTTAGCCGTTGCAGCTTCTTTTCCAACCAGAGGTTCCGCAGCTTTCATAAAAACCTCATCATTGATTCTTTTATTTTTATCGTCAATAGACTGTTCTACTACTTTAGAGAGTCTCAGCTGGTTATCAAATTCTTTATAGGTCTCTTCGGGAAGAAATTTAATGATCTCCGCCTTTCTGGAAGCGAATACTGTATAGTTTTTGTCTTCTGTTGATTTTACAAAATAAAGCAGCAGATCTATTTCATCTTTTGAAAACTCCTCCGTCTTTTTTTTATTCTCAAAATATCTTTCAGAAGCTTTTTTCGCAAAATCGTAATCACTGCTGGAGTTAAGTTTCATTACATTAATCAGAAATTCAGGATCTTTTTCTCCATTGGCAAAACGTTCCTTTAAGGAGCCTTTTTTATTGCCGGGAGCATTAATGTCCTGTGCCATAGTTACAAACATTCCTGCATCCATATAACCGGTATTCTGAGAAACGAGATCTCCGTCACCATTTAAAAAAAGATAAGTAGGATAAGAACGTACTCCATATTTGGACGCAATATCTCTCCCTTCTCCCTTTTCCATATCAAATCTTGCATTGACGAAATTGGTATTGAAATAATCTCCCACATTTTTTTGAGTAAAAACATTTTTTTCCATCAATTTACATGGCCCGCACCAGGAAGCATAAGCATCGATGAAAACTAATTTCTTTTCCTTTTTAGCTTGAGCAATAATGTCCTTTAATGACTGGTCCTGGAATTGGATAGACTCCTGAGCGGAGATGATAACAGTACAAAAAATAGATATCCCGGAGATGATCTTTTTCATTTTCAAATAAGATTTGTAGGCGAAGATAATTAATTTTCAAAATATAAAAGGATGATTATCTGATCTACTATGCTATATTAACTAATTTTAAGACTTAAAGCAGCGCCCGTTTAATCAGGATCATATGAGTTCTCAAAATTATCCGAATCTAATTTTAATTCACCAATTGGTCCTGAAATCTTTGTTATATTTTTGCAAACGAATAATTTATCAGTAGGGAAATAACAATTTTAGAGAGATTTGAGTATTAATTTTAAACACACCTTATCCCAAAAATCCGCTTACATTGCCGCTTTATCTGTCTGTTTAATTGCAGTGATTGCATTTGCTGTTCTGAGTCTTTTAATTACCCGGGACAGCCGGAAAAATAATGAAGAATTTGCACGTAAAACTTTTGTCCGTAAATACGAGACGATAGAGAAGGAATTTAAAAATATTGAGGATTATCAATACCTGCTTCGTGCCTTAATTCAGAAAGACGGGTTAAAAAATTATCAGGAGTATTCTTCTGTTTTAAATGATCTCAACCGGAAAAGGGATTTACTTACATACAGCTGGTATTATTATAAAGACGGTTCCGCAAAATCTGCCAATACGGATATGTTATCCGATGTATTCAGAAATAAAGGGAAAGCGGAGAAGTTTGTTAAAATAAAAAATAGCGGGAAAGGGCATTTCAATGATTTTTTAATTACCCGTAAAGACAGTATTTTCTGGATAAGTTATGATTCTGTCGCCGTAGCTAAAAAAAAGAATACATTATATTATGGCTCTACTGTGAGTCTTGATGATCTTCACCAGTACTTTATCAATATTGACAAGATTCCCAATAATTATGCATATGTGTTTACCAAAGAAGGAATTTGTCTTACCCATCCTGAAAAGAAGTATTTAGGGAAAAATATTTTTGATTTTACAGATATCAAGCCTTCAGATACCATCTGCAGAATAACAGAGTTGGGATACACCGAAAGAAATACAAACTCTGAATATCTTAATGTTGAAGTGACAAGGTTTATAAAACCCCTGAAAACTGATAATTTTGAAGGATATGCGGTGGTGAATTCCGTTAATTTCCTTATTGATGAAAGCGTCAACAAAACCAGAACCTATACGGTATATATCTTTCTGGCGGCCTTATTTCTTATCGTCACTGTGTTTATTTTATTTCACAGGTCTACTAATATAGCCTATCAGGAAAAGGAAAAAATACAGTCTGAGAAAAATCTTTTGCTTATTGAGAATGAAAAGATGCACAAAGCAGAAGTGATCAATCAGCTGCAGCAGCTTAAAAACAATATCAATCCGCACTTTCTTTTCAATTCGCTCAATTCACTTTATATGCTGATCGGGATTAATAAGGAGAATGCACAAAAATTCACCATGAATCTTTCAAAGATCTACAGGTATCTTATTGTACCTCCAAAGGAAAATATTGTGCCTGTTTCACAGGAGATCAATTTTATCCGGCAATATATGGAGCTTTTGAAAAGCAGATTTGATGAAGAGCTGAGGTTTGAATTGATAATTACTCATGAAGAGAGTTTAGAAAAAAGAATTCCTTATTTATCACTTCAGATTGTTACAGAGAATGCAATCAAACATAATATTGCCACAATAGATCAGCCTTTAGAGATTGTTATTACAGTTGAAGAAAACGGGATTATCGTAAAGAATACCTGGCAACCTAAAACAGAGGCTGTACAGGGAGAGAAGTTTGGAATTGACTATTTGAATCAAGTTTATGGTTATTTTAAGAATGATTTTGTTAATATTTCCGTAAATGGTGAATATTTCATATGTTTTTTACCATTAATGAAGTGAAAATAAAAATCCATTCACTCCCGAAAAATTACCTCTCACTCCCTAATACACAGTATATGATTTTCTTTACCTATAGCTTTGCCTACTGAAACTAAGATATTTACTATTTGGAATGAATCGGACTATTTTAATGAAGAATTACAGACTGGCACTGTATTTAGGACTTGCATTGGCTTCACCATCAGTTCTTGCACAGAAAAAAGATACTGTAAAAACGACAAAAGAAAAAACTGATAAAACAGACATTTCTTCAAAAAAAACAAAAAAAATTGAAGATCTGATCAAGAAAGGAACTTATAAAAAAGGTCTTTTTAATACGATCCAGGTAAAGACGGATATTTATTTTGAAATTCCTGACAGCCTGATGGGACGTCAGTTTTTGGTCGTTAACAAATTATCTCAGGTACCTATGCAGGTAAATGAAGCAGGACTGAATAAGGGAATGAACTATGAAAATAAAATCATTTCTTTTCATCGTGATGCTGCAGCCAAAAAAGTCTGGGTCAGAACTTCCGAGGCTAAAGTGTCTTCTCCTAAAAATGACGCTATTACAAAATCTGTAAAAGATAATTTTTCGGAATCTATTATTGAGGTTTTTGATATTGAAGCTCAGAATAATGACTCTACCTCAGTGGCGATTAAAGTCAATAAAGTTTTTGACGGAAATCAAAAAAGCTTTAATGATGTTCTGGCTAATGTAGGATTAGGAGGATCAGTGAAATCAAGCCTTTCTTATATAGAAGGAGTGAAAACATTTCCACAGAATCTTGTTGTGAAATCTCAGCTGTCTACTTCTGTAAATGAAGGAGGTGTTGATTTACCGGTAACACTTGGTGTAACAACCAATCTGGTATTACTTTCTAAAACTCCGATGAAGCCGAGGATTTCGGATCCAAGGGTAGGTTTTTTCAGTGAAAAACACTGGTCATTTAACGATCAGCAGCAAAAAATGGACGAAAAGTTCTTCATCACAAGATGGAACTTAGAACCTAAAGATGAAGACAAAGAAAAATATCTGAAGGGGGAGCTGGTGGAACCTAAAAAACCGATTGTTTATTATATTGATCCGGCAACTCCTAAACAATGGCGTGAGAAAATCATTGCCGGAGTCTATGACTGGCAGGTAGCCTTTGAACAGGCAGGTTTCAAAAATGCAGTGGTTGCCAGAATGCCGGATGAAAAAGATGAAGATTTTGATATTGATGATGTAAGATATTCGGTGATTACCTATGCCGCTTCTCCTAAATCCAATGCGATGGGACCTTCTGTAGTAGATCCGAGAAGCGGAGAAATTATTGAAGCCGACATTATCTGGTGGCATAATGTAATGACTTCTCTTCATGACTGGATGAGAATTCAGACCGGTCCTATAGATCCGAAAGCAAGAGGAAATAAGTTTAGTGATGAACATATGGGAGAAGCGATCCGTTTCGTTTCTTCTCACGAAGTAGGACATACCTTCGGATTAAAACACAATATGGGAGCTTCTTTCGCTTTTCCGGTAGAGTCTCTCCGTTCAAAAGAATTCACAGATAAAATGGGCGGAACGGCTCCTTCTATCATGGATTATGCACGATACAACTACGTAGCTCAGCCTGAAGACGGGGTGACTGCTATTACCCCCAAAATAGGTATTTACGATAAATATGCTATAGAATGGGGATATCGTTGGTATCCTGATGAGTTCTCTGAGAAAAAGGCATTAAGAAATCTGATTGAAAAACATGAGGATGACCCTATGTATTTTTATGGAGAGCAGCAGAACTTTCTTGAGACAATTGATCCCCGCTCACAGTCTGAAGACCTGGGTGATGATGCGATGAAGGCCAGTGAGTATGGAATGAAAAACCTGAAGGTCGTTCTTGACAATCTTCTGAAATGGACTTACGAAGACGGTAAAGAATATACGGATGCAGGAAAACTGTATCTGGGTGTAATCGGACAATGGGATTTGTATACCGGTCATGTAATGGCTAATGTAGGAGGTATTTATCTGAACAATACGGTATTCGGTAATAAGAAAAAGGCCTATGAAGCAGTACCTGCCGAAACGCAGAAAAGAGCGGTAGATTATCTTGTTAAAAATGCAATTAACCTTCCGGAATGGTTATTCTTTAATCCGATCACAGAAAAAACCTATCCTGTTAAAAATTCCCCAATGGGGCCATTTGAACAGACTCCGTACACCTTGGCAAGAGGAATGCAGTACGCCAATATGTATTCTCTGTTTATGGATGACAGATTATTGAGACTGCTGGAAAATGAATTGAAACATGAAGTTTCAGGCTCGAAAGAAGAAATCTATACGGTAGAGAATTTATTTGATCAGGTAAGAACCGCCATTTTCAATAAAAGAGGAAGCCTTACTATTCTTGAAAAGATGGCTCAGAAAAACTATGTAGATGCTCTGATTGTTTCTGTCAATAAATTATTTGAAAAAACGGCAGTGAAAGCGTTAAAGTCAGATAATACCCTGAATATGCCACTGATCTGCAATTATCATGAAGAGGAGAATAAACTCAGAAACATCAATTATTCATCCATGAAAAGAGTTTCTGAAGTGACGACCTATAAAAGAGCAGAACTACATAAGGTACTGGATCTGCTAAACAGAACCAGATATAAAGGAGATGATGCTTCAAGAGCACATTACACGGACTTAATTATCCGTATAGAAGAGGCTTTAAATAAATAATCAGCTATGAAAAAAACTCTAATTCTTTTACCTCTTTTGGCTGCTAATATTGCATTGGCCCAACAAAAGAAAACCATCACAGGTAAAGTCCAGGACGGCAATACCTCACAAATAATTGCAGGAGCATCCATCAAAATTGAAACCCAGTCTGTTTCTGCAAAAACCAATCAGGACGGAATCATTGAAAGTGTTTCCATTGGTGCAATTACCGATAAAAACGGAAAATTTGTTTTAGAAATTCCTGCCGATACAAAATCAGTACTGGTCAGTTATCTTGGTTATGAATCCAGACTGATCCAGATTGATGAAGAGCAGACCAATTATAATGTTAACCTGATTCCTGTTGCAGGAGAGGTTTCTGACAAAAATAAGATTCAGGAAGTTATTATCACCGGATACCAGAAAATCGAAAAACGTAAACAAACTTCAGCGGTTGCTACAGTGAAAATGGATAATATCAACCAGGCCGGTGTAGCCAGTGTGGATCAGATGCTATCCGGTCAGATTGCCGGTGTGGTCGTTACTCCGGAAACAGGATCTCCGGGAGGTCCTGCGAAGATCAGAATACGTGGAACTGCCTCTTTATCCGGACCACAGGATCCCCTTTGGGTTATTGATGGTCTTCCGCTGGAAGGAAATGATGTACCGAACTTCAGCGATAAAGATAATATTGATCAGCTTCAGAACTTCTCTATCGCAGGACTTAACCCTAATGATATTGAAGATATCACTATTTTAAAAGATGCTGCGGCAACAGCCATCTACGGAGCAAGAGCAGCCAACGGGGTTATTTCCATTACCACTAAAAAAGGAAAAAGAGGAAGTATGAGATTAAACTTCTCGGCAGATACTTTCATTACCGCACGTCCGGATTTTGAAAAGCTTAACCTTTTGAACGCTTCTGAAAAAGTAGACCTTGAGCTGATGATGGCGAAACGTGCAGATCTGACCTACCGGGCTGATAAAGGAGAGGTAATGAGAATTCTGACTAAAAACGGGCAGCTTGATGCATTCAGAAACGGAGGATTTGATGCCATTAACGGTTTGTCCCAACAGCAGATCAACAGTCTGAGAAACAGCAATACAGACTGGGGAAAACTATTGTACAGAAATGCGATCAACAGACAGTACGGACTTAGCCTTTCAGGAGGAGGAGACCGCTCGGATTACTATTTCTCCCTTGGATACTATGATGAAGAAGGAACAACAATCGGAACAGGGTTTAAACGATATAACCTGACGCTGAAGAATAACTATAAAATCAGTGACAAATTAAATGCAGGAATCTCTATTTTCGGTACCCAGAGCGAGCGTTCATCATTCATGACTGATGCTGATGCAGCAGCCAGCCCTATTAATTACTCAAGAAATGCAAACCCTTATCTGACTCCTTACAATCCGGACGGAAGTTACAGATATGATCGTGATATCGATGGTTTTGCAGATCAGTACGTTCCTTTTAATTTCCTTGAAGAAAGAGAAAATACCGATTATACTCTGAAAAATCACTCTTTAAAGGCAATATTGGATTTAGAGTATAAAGTATCAAAAAGCCTGAGATTTACTTCACAGCTGGGTATACAGTATGATATCAATAAAACGGAGAAATATGCTGCCGAGAATACCTACTTTACCAGAAAGATGAGAGAAGGAACCCGTTATTATAAAGACGGAGCTTACCGCTATTTCCTTCCTGCAGGAGGGGTAAAACAAAACTGGGATAATGATTTTTTCCAATATAACTGGAAATTGCAGGGATTATACAGTACGAAAATCAATTCGGTACACGAAATTGATTTAATGGCCGGAATGGAAATCCGTAAAACAGAAGATAATACGACGGTGACCAGAGCATTCGGTTTTGACAAAATGACGAGAACATCTACTCCTATCATGTTCCCAAGTGCTAATGATGCAGCTAATAAAAAGTATGAAACCTACCGTGAAATGCCGCCAATAGAGAATGCTTATGCCTCTATGTTTGCCACGGCTTCTTACACCTATGACCAGAAATATACTTTTTTTGGAAGTGTAAGATACGACGGAACCAATTTATTCGGAGTGAATAAAAAATACAAATATCTTCCGATCTGGGCGGTATCAGGTTCTTGGCTGGTAACGAAAGAAAATTTCATGCAGAATATTACTGCGGTTTCTAACCTTAGATTAAGAGCATCATATGGTCTTCAGGGAAATATAGACCGTAATACATCGCCATTCTTCATCGGAGAATACAATTCGGCGGTTATTCTTCCGGGAGTAAAAGAAGATGTAATCAATGTGATCAGCCCGCCAAATGATAAACTGCGTTGGGAAAAGACAACCAATGTCAATCTGGGTATTGATTTAGGCTTATTCAAAAACAGAATCAACTTTACTGCTGATATCTACAGCAGAAAAGGAACTGATATGATCAGTATGAAAGAAACACCACTGGAGACAGGATTCGAATATACCATGGTCAATTGGGGAAGTCTTACCAATAAAGGTTTTGAATTAGCATTATCTACCAGAAATATTGATAAAGAGAATTTCAAGTGGTCCACTACAATTAATTTTGCACACAATAAAAGCAGGGTTCTTAGTGAGCAGCCGCGTGACAATGCGCAGCTTCCTTCCAGAGAAGGCCTTCCGGTGAATGCCGTTTTCGCTTTGAAAACCGCAGGAATAGATGAAAACGGAAATCCGATGTTCTGGAAAGGAAATGAAAAGGTAAAAGCTGAAGATTTCTTTAAATTGTATGATGTGTACGCAGATTTCCTTCCGGGAATGTTTGTACAATCGAAGTACTCAACAGCAGAAATGAGAGAGCTGTTCACATATATCGGAGACAGAGATCCGAAATTTACGGGAGGGATTATCAATACCTTTAAAATCAAGAATTTTGACTTTACCGTTTCCGCTACTTTCAATTTAAAACAGACCGTAATGAGATCACCATCTTACCGCGGAATGGATCTTGACAGGGGAAGAAATTATACGAGAGATATCTATCAGGCCGGATCTACACTTCCGGGAATCACAAGTCCCGATATGGAAAGCAATCCGGGATGGATGGCCAACAAATGGTTTGCAGGTAATGACTTCAATACCTACGGATTATTAGACATCTGGGCCAAAGAAATCAGCTATGTGAGAATCAGCAGCATCCGTTTAGGGTATACGCTTCCCAAAGCATTCACAAGTCCTATGGGAATCAACAGTCTGAGATTAAGCATTGAAGGCCGTAACCTGTTTGTTTTCAGTAACGGATATAAAGGATATTTCGATCCGGAAACCTATGGAAATATTTATGCGCAGCCTATTAGTAAATCTGTGACAATCGGATTTAATGTTTCTTTTTAAAACTTGAAAAAAATGAGAAAAATAACAACATTTATCGCGTTAGCAGCAATAAGCTTTATCAGTATCGGATGTGATAGATTTTTAGATATTCAGCCGGAAGGTAAAGTGATCCCGGCCACCGTTGAAGATTACAGAAAAGTGCTTACTTCGGCCTATGCAAAATATCCGGATCACAAATCTTTATTGGCTCTTCGTACCGATGAGACGAATATAGATGAAAATACCGATGAGTTCAATGTATACCGTGAAATTGCAATGTGGAAAGATGTTAATCTTGATCCGGCAACGATGGAATTTCCATGGGTGAATTTTTATCTGATCAATTTCTATCTGAATCAGATCATTAATGAAGGTAGTAAAACCATGAAAGAATCTCCTGAAAAGCAGCAGATCATGGCGGAGGCTTATGCTTTGCGTGCTTATATCTACCTGGATATGGTGAACTTGTACGGAAAGCCTTATAACAGTGCTACAGCATCTACAGACAGGGGAGTTCCCATCAATCTGGAAATTGATCTAGAGAAGGTTTTGAAACCTTCTTCTGTACAGCAGGTCTACGATCAGGTTCATTCAGATATGGAAAAAGCAGAAGGACTTATGATAGAACAACAACAGCCGACCGGAATTAATTACCGGTTCTCCAAAGTATCACTGAAAGCTCTTCAGGCAAGAACAGCTCTTTATCAGGGAGACTGGAACAGTGCATTAAGCTATTCAGAACAGGCACTGGCTATCAAAGGAGACTTAAATAATTTAAATACTAGCAATACACCTCCTAACCATTATGCTTCGCCGGAATCTATTCTGGCACTTGAAAATGTATTTAACGGTACGGTACAGAATAAGCTGACTTTTGCTTCACAGGAACTGATCTCAAAATATAATACAGCCACAGATAAAAGATTCGGAATTTATTTTGAAAAAAATAACAGCCGGTATAAGATTATTAAAAAAGGTCATTCTGATTTTAAAGTTTCTTTCAGAACCGCAGAAATGTATTTCATCAAATCTGAAGCATTATTAAAATTAAACAGACTTCCTGAGGCTAAGGAAACTTTGCTTACCATTGTAAAAAACAGATATACTCCGGAAGGATATATTACCGTACAAAACGATATCGCTTCAATGAACCCTGCGGATTTCATGAATTTTATCCTTGATGAAAGATTCAGAGAATTTGCTGCAGAGGGACAACGCTGGTTTGATCTGAGAAGAGCAAATCAGAAAAAAATCATTCATACCATTAATGGTCAGGACTATATCCTTGAGCAAAATGACGTAAGATATACCATAGAATATCCGCGTAGTGCAAGGAAAAATAATCCTAATTTGTAACACTTCATATTAACACACCCTGAAACCGCTTGAACTTGATCGTTCTAGCGGTTTTTTTGTACTTTTGCACTGTTATGAAAATTGCCATTATAGAAGATGAATTACTGGCTGTTAATTATCTGAAAAATTTATTGGATCAGCAACGTATCGTCCCTGTTACAGAGACGGTCATTCTTCGTTCCAAAAAACAGGCAATTGATTTCTTCCAAAAAGATTCAGCAGATCTTATTTTTATGGATATTCATCTGGGAGACGGAATGAGCCTGGAAATTTTTGAACAGGTGGAGCTTTTTACCCCGGTTATTTTTATTACGGCATTTGATGAATATGCCATGAGAGTTTTCAGGCATTTTACCATAGACTATCTTCTGAAACCTTTTGAAGAAGAAGATCTCCATAAGGCATTACAGAAGTTTATCTCCATCCGGAATAATTTTGATCCGGAACCCGTCCTCAAATCCATATCCACTCTGCAGCAGGGAGATGCTGAGGTGATGAGACGTTTTATGGTAAGAGAAGGAAATAAGCTTAAATCCATAGACGAACACAGCACTGCCTATTTCTTTGCATCAGGAAAATATCTCTTCCTTACAACCGTAGATCATCAGACCTATATTTATGATGATACCATTAAAGATATTATCCAGAAATTAAATCCGCAGGTTTTCTTTAAGGTCAATCGTAAGTTTATCATTAATAAAGAATCTATTACAGAAATCATCAAACATTCCAGTCAGAAAGTAGAGTTAAAACTTTCCCCGGAGCCGGAAGTAAATGCGGAGGTTTTTATCAGCAAAAGACAGATCACGGAATGTCTGGGCTGGCTGAACAGCTAAAACCAGCCCCGGTAAAGATGTTCTGATACAAAAGCAGTTCCGTTATTGATTTTCATATTTTCAATCGGAATACATTTTTTTTGTATTTTTCCTATTTCAATTATTACAGAATTATTGATACCATGAAAATATATCTATTTGTTACCCTATTGCTGTCGGGGCTGTTATTCTCACAGAAAATCCAGCTGAAAAAAGACAAAATTGTCTTCAATGAAAAAGAAGCAGGAATCCTGAAATCTCCTTACAGAGACCATTTCGAGTTCTATACTTTGGCCAATGAAAAAATATTTGATGCGGATCTTAAAGGAGTGACTCTGGCAAAAGATCAGTTCCTCTATTATCTGGATATGAAATCTGCAGACGGCAAAACCACGCAGATCCCTTATGAAGTTTTAATTACATCATTTAAACCGGACAGGATTGTGGCCCATCAGCTAGCCGTAAAATATAATCTTTTCAATGAAAACGGCTTTAACAAAGCTGAGGTGGATAAGTTCTTCGATACGCCGAGAGAAAATTTGGCAGATAAGTACCTTAAAGCTAAAACAAATAGTATTGCCGAAGATAACGAAAGAAAAGACAGGCTTGAAAATATAAGACGTATTTACAATCCAAGATTAGGATCCAACGGTGAAATTCTCATCAATAACGGAAACTATCCGGCCAAAATAATAGGCTACGCCAGAAGCTATACCTGTGTCGGGTTTAGTAACAGCGGGCCATGTCTTGAAATAAGTGATCTCGATGGAGTGAAAGTAGCTTCCATGTATCAGACCCAGGGAATTAAAACCTACGGAGTAAGAACTTTCGATAAGAACGAATTTACTTTTACGGCAACAAGACCTTATGCACAGTCAGATTATGCCTTTGTGAATGAATTTGTTGCCAACCTTTTTATTCAGGGGTACACGCTGGAACATCAGGCATATTATAAAAATCAGGAGCTTCATCAGGCAAAAGTAAATGATGCTATCAACCGTAGTATTAATTTATATGATGTTCCCGGCTATCTGGTTGAAAAATCAGGAAAGAAAACCGAAGGAGCCATCACCATCTGGTTTGAAATGCTGGATACGGAAAGAACGGGCCAGAAACTTCCTGAAGGCGGAGCAGATCTCTTCGGACAGAGAGTCACTTTAAAAAAGCAATTACCCGGAATGAGAAGCATGGCTACAAAAATATATGATGCCGAATCAGGGGTTCATTTCTGTGTGGCTCCCAATGGAAATGAAGACTGTTATTACGGGCTGGATGTAAAAGGAGAATTCATGAAAAAACTTCAGAATTACGAAAGCCTGCATGGGAACAATTCCTATTTCTACCGATTGATTGCCAAAGAAAATAAAATCATGCTCCTTCAGGATCCCGTGGAACTTCAGAAATATGTGATCAAAACGGATATTCAGCCTAAAGGGCAAATGCTTGATAATAGATCAAATGATAAGCTTTCCGAAAAACTGGCAGACTATCTTAAAGATTGTAAAAGCCTTTCCGATCAGCTGAGAAAAGAAAGTCTGGATCTTAAAAATGAGGACAATCTGATTCAGATTATTTCCGATTATAGCAAATGTAAAAAGTAAACCTTATACCCTACTATAAAAAAAGAATCATCCGGCAACAGTTTAGCCTCTGTTGCCGGTTTTTTTTAGGTCGCTATAATTATTTCCAAAAAAAAATAATGCGTCAAGTTTTGACGTTTTGTCGTGGTACTTTTGTTTCAGAATAAAACAATGCGCTATGAAGATGAAAAAACAGATCAGTTTTATGGAATTCATCTGTCCATCACATCTTATGTCTTATCCGGGTTTTCACAAAGAATTTTGTGATAAGACTTCTTTTTTGTTATTAAAATATAACACGTCAGGTTTTGACGTTAGACTATAATAGCTTTGCTTTACAATCAAACACCAATCACAAAATATTAAAAAAATCATGGATAAACCAAGTGAAAACAGAATAAAAAAGCTTCATCCGCTAGTGAGGGAAGAAGTCATGCAAATTGTAAAAGATTGTGATGAAGCCCTTACCGGAAGAGCAAAACTGAGGATTACCCAGGGATTAAGAACCTTCAGGGAACAGGATGCACTCTATGCACAGGGAAGAACAAAAGCCGGAAAAAAAGTTACCAATGCCAAAGCCGGACAAAGCATTCATAATTACGGATTAGCGGTAGATATCTGCCTGATTATCGACGGAAAAGTGGCAAGCTGGGATACTGCCAAAGACTGGGATAATGACGGAGTAGCCGACTGGTACGAATGTGTGAAGATCTTTGCCAAACACGGCTGGGACTGGGGCGGAAACTGGAAAACCTTTAAAGACCTGTCGCACTTCGAGCGCAGATTCATCTGGAAGGGAGAGCGTAAGATCAACGCGACCTGGAGAAACTTACAGAATTTACCAAAAGATAAAGACGGATATGTAGTTTTCACTCAATAATTCCGGAATTATTTACAGTGAAAATCAATAATACAATCAACGGGAATGATTGTACAGGAAGGGGTTTGTCTTTACCGGAAAAAATAAACCTCCTTTTATTGAACAGACGGTAAAACCTGAAAATAGTTTCTGAATAATGAAATTATGGATGCAATTAAGATACATGAAGAAAAAATAATCATACATTTTAAGGAAATATACTTAAAAAATACCAGGGCTTATCATTCTTAAAAGCCTTCACAGACCTTAAGGGTTCAGACTGTATTCAGGTCTTTATTTAAGATGAATATCAGAACCGTCTTATCTTTTATTAACACCAAAAAAAATATACATGCCATACGAAATAGCAGAGGGTACACCCGATGTATCCAAAAAATATATTGGCAGAAATGTCAGCAAGGACTTGATGCCTTCATCTTCCTTTTTTATTGATGTCAATACTGGTTACACTCAAACACCAGCTAATAAATTTGGGATTATAGGACAGGGAGAAAATTCAACATTCAGAACTACATCTAAAATTTCCTATACAGGAAGTGTATTTGCTGCCTGTCAGGGATTTGTCCTTATCCAACCCAATAGTGCAGATCCCAATAAGGTAAATCTAATTTTAAAACCTTTTTCTCAACCGATTAAAGGGCTTTCAATTAAATATTTTATTTACAGGGGACTTAATAAGAACAGCTTTTTTACTCCAGACGGAAAAGTGGTTTCAACTGGAGCCCTTTCAGAATTTGTAACATTAGTCAGAAAAGATTTTACTGAATTTTACCAGAAACTCAATGTTACCGTTCCTCCTTTTTTAGCAGAATATATTGGGTATCCAAGTTCAGATCCGAATATACCGTTTAATCAGCAGCAGAAGACAACAGATTTAATCGATGATTATTTTTTTAAAGCGGCACAAATTGAAAATGGAAATGAAAACGCAAAAGAAGCATACGATTTACCCATCATCCCTCGCGGAACACATTTAGGCAATGCCACCGGACAACTGGGAATTGATGTTGTTTTGGATGAAGGAGATTACTCCCTGGAAAATGATCCCAATCCGTTCCAGCTGAACCTGGGATTTGCCAGACTGGCAGACCATGTCTTAGATCCGGCTACGGCTTCAACTGTGTTTGAAAAGAAACTTTTAAAAGAGTCCGCAGCCAATTTTATGGATATTGCGGCCTTCTACGGAATGCATGCGGAAACAAAAGGGAAAATTTATACGGCTCCGAATACTTCGATTAAAGATAAAGATGCCATCTATAATTTAATCAAAGATTTTAAAACGAGCAATACTTTTTATCTTTATATACAAAGTAACAGACAACGCTCTTATAATTATTATGGGAACTATAAAACCCCAACCGGGCTTAATATTAAAATAGGTGATGATGAGAATAGTTTGCAGACTCAAACTTTTGAAACAGAAACCTGGCCAGTGAAAATTTTTGATGCAAGCTCTTATACCAAGTATTTTCTGAGCTTATTGCATGACAAGAATTACCGGGGGAATTTATTTTTTATCGAAGTCGGAAAGCAGAAAGGGAAAAATAAAAAGAACAATTTTGCTGTTGAAGGGGACTATATCAATTTCGCCACAAATGTTCAGTTGGATTACACGTTGCCAGTTGAATTTGAAATATCAGGTATTGCTTCCATTAACAGACTTATGTATCTGGGAGCCAACGTGACCTATGCAAACAATCAGAATACTCAGTATATTCATTACGACTACATAAAAGAACTGTATCCCGTTATCAATGTCAGAAGCCGATTTAGCGGAACAGATACCGATGATTTTTCTAAAATTTCATATTACCGTAATGCCGCAATTAATTTAAGTGATTACTCTAATACACAATACCATTCTATTATTCAGAATCAGTTAATATTCTACAATGGAAAAAAAGAAGAGGCTGGGAATGTTACAGAAAAGAGAAAAGTACTACTATTGGGTAAAAAGAAAGATAACCTAGACACTGTCAATGCAAATGATGTTTTAAGTGCTTTCGGATCTGTTAATAGTTTTACTGTAAAACATAATGATAAGGATGATTATCTGAAGTTTTTGATTTTTGGTAACAGTAATTTTTCTATCTATCATAGGGAAATTACTGAAACAGAAGGGGATGTTGCATTTAAAGTTTTGAATATTAAAAAAGATAAAAGAGATGAACGTGCGTTTTTTTCGATAGGTGTTACTCATACAGAATTTCAAAACATTATGAGTGCCGTTCCTCAAAATTCAGCCAATGTAAGATACTTTTTAAAGATTGTTGCTCCAAATGTAAGAGCTGATATTCATAATATAGGATATTATAAATATTCTCTTGGAGTTTCCTATGATAGTGCTCAAGGATTAGGTGTATCATTTCCTGCTAACGAAGTGTTGATCTATGGCGACAGACTCAACTTTCTTTGTTCTAAGGAGTTTTCTGAGTATGAATGGGGGACAGTTCCGGAAGAAACAGTTCTGGATGAGTAAATTTATCAAAAACCAACAAAATATTAAAAATGAGCGATCAAAATTATAGAGCCATTAAATTATTGGAATATATAAAATACAAAACCGTTAAGAGGCAGATTGATCCCAATGTCATTGAACATCTTGGTTTCAGCGGAATGGGGGAATCAGATATTTATGTTTCAAAAGATTCTGATTTGGTAATGCCGGAAGGTTTTACAATTAATTTTAAACTAATTCGGTTCAATTGGGCAAGTACAGCTTTTGACGGAGCTGGAAATAGTATTAATGCTAGGAAAGCCCTTTACTTTGAATTCAGTAATGGAACTAATGGTTTACTGAAAGAAAATTGGTATAAAATCTTCACACGTAATGGAGTAGAATACAGAAGGTATATTTTTAATTCGAATTTTTATAAAGAGCAGGTCCAGAAAGATCCAAACGGAGTAGCCAATTGGATCAATACCTATGATAACCAGAATTATATCGAATCAAACGACGGTGGTGGAGATTTTCCAATGTCAGCGGTCATCACAATTAAGAATGATGAGGTAAACAGGGTAAGATTTGAACAGTTTATGAAGATGAGCTATACGGACTGGTCTGTATATTTTAATAATAAACTTCAGCGCTTTTTACTGAATGGTGAAGCTGGATTATTTGATTTTTATCCAACCCAGGTTATTGTAAGCCATCTTTCAAAAGGTACTGCCGGAAATGTAGATAATTCTAAACTCATTCAGGTTTTACAAAAAATTGGCCATGGATGGGGAAACAATATTGGTGAGCTTGGTGGAGAAAGAAGAACCCGGATATTACTGGATATACTTTCTCAGATAAAAACAGAAAATGCTAAAGATATTTACGATGAATTCTTTAAGACACCATCTGAAATATTTTACAACAGTATTTTAGGCTATATGGCTGAGGAATATAGAATTCAATTCATCTTAATGTTGTTAAGGCTCTTTTACAAACAAATGTCGCAACAGGATTTACAGGCTTATGAAAATAAGATTGTGAACTTACCAAATGATCATATCCTTCCATTTATAAAAGAGAATAAAGGGAATGTTTGGGGAGCTGCTACTGTAATAGATAGAGGACCTTCTCCGGAAGTAGAAACATCCGGTTCCGGTATTTTACTTAAAAGGGTCAGATTTTATACTTATACAGCAGGAGCCTTGTCGAGCAAAGAATTAATAGGTGCGGAGAATCCATTTAATCATTTACAAAATAAGACCTATGGTTTAAATGAGGTCATTGGAGCACTGGCATGTTTTGATAACCAAGAACTTGGCTTTATGCAGCTTAATGTCTATCCGATACCTGCATTTGCCTATGAAACTTTTCATAAAACCACGTCTTCATACTATAAGTTTAAAGATCTTATCAATGAATTAGCAATAAGTGCATGTATTATATTTCCATATTTTAGAATAGTTCAACTTGAAGCTGCTGCAAGTAACATTATATCATTAGTTTTTGGTGGGTTTGGTGCAGTTCTGACAGATGATTTTAAGAATTACCTAAATAATTTATCAAATACTCCTAGTGATCCTAATGGATATGGAAAAAAATTTGTACTTATGTATACTCTTTGTAGTAATTTTTGGGTAATTAAAGATCTAACGATAGTTGCCATAGAAAACGCGAAGGATTTAATTGATGTAGAAAATTTATTAAGTATCTGGGGATTATTACAAACAGCCGACAGTTTTAAGAACAGAGATCAGCAGCATGAACAGGCTTTTCAGGAAGTTATTAAAACTATGGATATAATGAAATTAAAATATGAGATTGCGAAAAAGAAAAATAAAATATAACCTAGGGTTAGCTTTATTACCATTATTGATAGTATTTTCATGTAATTCTTTAGACAAAGATGAATACAAAATTCTGAATACAGTTGTTGATATGCATATTCATCCCGAAATGGATACGGCTCGGCTTAGAGAAATGTTAAAAATGGATTATCCTGTATTCATAAAAGAATTGAATCTTGCTAAGGAAGAAATGTCAAAAAATCCACATACTTTTGCGCTTTCCGATACTATATATCCTGTCATATTACCTCCTTCTTTAAAAGAGGATCTTCATACGAAATTGTTTTTCTCTGAAATAGAGAACAGATCTGATAAGCCTATTTTAGCTGATTTTAATCAGTTGAAATTCAAAAAAAATCTGACAAGAATTCCTAAAGCTGTGAAGGGTGCTAATTATATTGGACAATTTAAGCTACACAGAGTGCTTTTTGATAAAACAAAAGAGAGAGCTTATGTACAGATTGAAACCCCTCTTAATAATTATCCTTCATTCATTGGGATTCCATTTAAAAAAGTAAAAGGAGAATGGGTTGTAGGTGATCAATAAACAGTTATTAAGCAATTAATAACGATTTATTCTCTTTAGATATTTTTTCAAATAATGATCAATCATAGGTAGAATTTACCTAAGGATGCATTCATACTGTCTAAAAACGACGTTAAAAAGTAAATGATCAAATCCTCTTTAAATATTGAAAAAATAAGGTAAGGTAAAGAGAATGTGATGATTACGACGATCCAACAAAGGGTGCAGATCATTAATGCTATGAAATCCTTTGATGGAATAAATTTCATATGCATCTATTTCTAATGATAATCATTAATTTATCAAATCTGTAAACTTAATGTTCAAGAAAGAAAATGGAAGAAAACAGATATTCGGGAATTGAATATCGTGATTGCTTTCATTATTTAATTATTGTATAGGCTTGCTTATACATACTAAACCAAATACAAAATATTTTATGCCAAACCAACCAATAAAGTATAGGTATTATCCTAGACTCTCATCCGTCATTTCCGAAAATGACATTCCAGATATCCTGGGATTCGTGAAGGATGGGATTGTTAGTTTGCTTGACCACATCTATTTTAAGGATATGCAGTCAAGTAAAAGTCCAAAAGGAGACTCAGCTTTTTACAGCTTATCTATTGTTTCAAAAAAACTTCAAATAGAAATTCCGGGTACAGAGATTGCTCTGGTACTGAACCCGGATTCTGTTGGAGGTAATTCAAATATTTCATCATTTCCTATTACTGTAGAGTATCAATGGAAAGTACTTGCATTTTTAAGAATGTTCAGTGTAGGAAACTTTTCATTTGATCCACAACAGATATTTGAAATACTACTTACCGTTCTTAATATTTCGGAAGAACAGGCAATTGAAAATTTTATAGAAATTTTTGTTACCCCTGAAAATCAGAATACAACAGCTCTACAACAGCTTGTAAAGGATTTAAATAAAGCAAATCCGGGATGGGCAACTCCCATTCCTCAACCTTCAGGCTCAACATCCATTGCAGAGGTTGTGCAGCAAATTATTTCTAAGGAAGGAAAAGAAGCTGCTATGGTAGCATTTGCTGCCTATATTCTCAGTAATAGTTCGGATTTGAGCCTGGAAAAAGTCAAAATCTTTTTCAATAAATTTCTTCCGCATGATCTTGATGAATTTATTAAAGAAGTAGTTCTGCCTAAATTCAGAGCAACACTGATGTTGTCTGCAGCGATTGAGTTTCCGAGAAGTATTTTAAAACCTGTATACCCGGCCAAACATCCATCAACACCCTTGGAATTATTACCGGAGGACAGTAATGGCGGGCCAAAAGTAAGTATTAGCTTCGGAGAAGCCTTATTCTATGCAGATACGGAAAGAGGATTCGGATATAATATGGACATGGTTCTCAATATGAGTTATCCTGCTCAGATTGGAAATACAGGATTCGTCATTGATATTCATAATCTGAAAATTGACCTTAGCAAAAAGGAAAATATTGCAGAAGCTGATGCTGATGGAAGACCCAAGGAATTCATGGGGGTCTATATGGAGTATACAGAAATTTTCCTCCCTAAAAAATGGTTTAATAAGCAGCAGACCGGACAGACCATTGGAATCTCTGCAAATCATCTTTTGATCGGAACCGGAGGGCTTTCCGGAAATATTGCAATCCGCCCAACCTACAGTACGGAGACTGTAGGAAATACTGTTGAAGTAGTGGATTATTTTGGAGATTTCTTTTCTCTCGATTATACAAATCTGTGGGTGAAACCCATGGATGGAGCCACAAGCCTGCAGATTGGCAGTAAGGCCCAATTACTCACTTATATAAACAACCTGCCTTCTCCTTCCCAACTGAAATTTGAGTATCCTCTTAAAGTGATCACATTATCAGGTGATCATAAAACTTTTAATAAAGAAGAAGATTATTTAAAGTTTATCAGCAGCCTGAAAATTGAAGATCTTCAGGATCTTAAAAAAAGAACGCTTTGGTTTAATTTAGGAAAAGATAAAGAAAAATCCTGGGAGTTAGGATTCTCTAATTTTGATATCGATTTCCATCAGGGACAAGTAGTACGTTCTTCCCTGAATGCCGGGCTGAAGATCAAGAAGTTTAAAGGGTATGAAGGAAATGGCGACTTAATTATTAATGTGGTCGGAGAATGGGAAAGCAAGGAAAACTTTAAGCTTTCCGCAGCATTCCTTCCCGATGGGCTTGCCATGAATCTGTTTGATATTCTTAAGTTTAAGCTTCAGAGAATCGAGATCGGTAAGAAAGACGATAACTTCTATATTGAAGCAGATACAGCCATTACTTTCCCGAAAGATACATTTGGAGAAAAACTATTTGGAGAGCAGGGAATCGACCTTCCTTCGGTACGCTATTATGCCAGTGGTAAATTCGAACTGGGAGGCGGAAACTCAATTATTCCTGTTAATCTGAATCTGAACATCGGCCCTGTGACGATGGGGGTATCAGCTATTCATATCGGAACCGTACAGAAAATGTTCAAAGGCGTGATGCGTCAGTACAACTACATCGGATTTGATGGTGGAATCAATGTAAACCCACTAGGAATCGATGTCAGAGGAAACGGAGTGAAATACTACTATACCAATGATAACGACGAACACGATGGAGTTAAAGATCATTATTTCCATATCTCAACGCTAGAAATTGACTTGATGATTCCGGGAACAGCAAGTGCAGAATCTGCATTAGCAATCATTAAAGGATCCTTAACGATTCCAGAACCTGGAGTTTCTACGGAATACAGAGGAAAAGTATCTCTTCAGCTTCCGAAAATGAAAATTTACGGATCTGCTGAAATGGCTTTTGACCCTAAATATCCGGGGTTCTTTATCGATGCGAATGTGGAGTTCCCATTTGTCATTCCGTTAGGATCTTTTGGGATCTTCGGATTCAGAGGATTGCTCGGGTATCGTTATGTGGCTCATAAAAAGGCCCTCGGAATGAATGATAATGATACATGGTATGACTACTATGTTCATCCGGAACGAGGAATTCATATGGATAAATTCATCGGGCCTCAGTTTACGAAGGATATGGACTTCCCTTTCTCTATTGGAGCAGGAGCTTCACTGGCAACCTTAGACGGACGTTTAGCCTCACTTCGTGCGATGGTATTATTGTCTGTACCAAGTATGTTTGCTATTGATGCCGGTTTAACCATTATCAGTGAACGTCTTGGCCTTGCAGAAGATGATCCTAGAATTCCGCCATTCTATGCATTCGTTATTGTCAGCAGTGATTCCCTGGAAATCGGAGCCGGAGGTAACTTCCAGCTAAACAGGAAAAACGGTTCGTTTATCGATATTAAAGCTGAAGTTCAGATGGGATTCTTCTTCAAGAATCAGCGTCCTTGGTATGTGAATTTCGGTACTAAAGAAAAACCGATTACAGCCGCTTTATTTAAAGACTCCATCAATATCAAAGCGCAGGCCTATCTGATGATTGCCGGAAAGGGTATTGAAGCGGGAGCAAGGGTAGATTTCAACCTGAATCTTCTCATTCTGAAAGTTTGGGCAGCCATTGAAGTAGGAACTAAAATCAGCTTTGAACGTCCTCAGGTAGGTGGTTACGTCTATGTGGAAGGAGGTGCGGAAATTAACTTGTTTATCATTAAGGTTTCCCTGTTTATTTCCATTTATTTCAGAGTTGAACTGGTGAAACCGTTCCTGATCCTTGCTGAATTTAAGCTTGAATTGAAAATTAAGGTATTCTTCGTTAAGGTTAAATTTAAAATTCATTTAACGATTAAATGGGAGAAAAACGATCAGGTAGATACTGATCCGGTACCTCCTATTACTTTTGTCTCTGATACCGATGAGGCCGATTATCCGAAAGTAGCCAGACTAGAAAGTGCTATTAAGGGAGTAAATATGCTTACCAATGAGGAGTTTATCCTTAAATCAGTGGGCGTCAATAATCTTCCACTTCCAAGTCTTGTAAGGAATAATAAAGAAGTAAATTATATTCCACTGGATACTTATGTGGATTTCAAAGTTGAAAAAGGAATGATTCCGACAACCTTTGTAGGTAAGAAAATTGGAGGACATACCAGTGGTGCAAGCGGATATACAGATCTGATACCCCCTGAGAAAACACAGCCGGGAGGTCACGTGATCAGACAGGTGAAACACCAGTATTCCCTGGAAGATGTACGTATTTTGATTGCTCAGGGCGAAAACTGGGTAGAATATAACCCTTACCGAGGAGTAGTATCTCAATCGCAGGCGAACAGCATCCCGGATATAGATAACTTTAAAATCGGTTTCTGGCAGAAAACCAACGAGAAATATGATACAATCAGGCTTCTAGCATCTACACCTTTCACATTCCTGGATGGCGGTCAGCCGGGTTGGTTCATTCCTGAACAGTACGGAATTACAGCATCTTCGTTATTCTGTACAGATCATGTACCGGTATGGCATCAATCCAATGTACTGGATAAACCGGCAGGAACAATGTATTATCAGCCAACTATGTATCCTAACGAATACATTAACGGAGCTTATTATAATATTCTTGGAACTACTACCAATGATGACTATATGACGGTTTCCAATGCTTCCAACCCACATGGTTTTGCAAAATCACTGAAGATTACCAATGGAAATACAATGGTAGTTCTTCTTCCGGAAGCTTCAGCGAAACTAAAATTAAAACTTTCCACACTGGCAAGCAGTGTGAAGATCAAACTTTATAAAGAAGTATTCTCCAATGCTATTTATCAGAATTATGAACTGATCACGGAAGTGGATAAAACAAAAGCTGAGCTTGCTACAGAATTGAAATTCGAAGAAGCAGACCTGTTTAATAAATATGTCAGCAAAATCGAGATCATTCCTTATCATGAAAACCAGGCAGTCATTGATGATATTAATACAATGATTGATCAGATCTGGTTAAATGCCACAGCCAATACAACCGGAGAAGTAGGTTCAGTCATTCTTTCACCAGATGAGCAGAATCTTTATAATGAACTGCTTGACAAACTTGAAAAAATGAAACAGGGAGGCTGTACGACTTCTCAATGTAATGAGCTGGATTTTGAAGTGATGGAGACCATCAATAACTATAACGGATTATTCGGTTCAGGTATTGTAAACTTTAATTTTTCAACAGTAGTGAATAACTGGCAGGAGTTTGAAAACCTGTATATGCAGGTCAATAATGGAGAACCTGCTCCATATATGGATTTTAACACGCATTCCGTGATCTTCCTGTATTTGCCAAACAATCATTTTAATACATTCATCGAAAGAAATAGTGTTATTTCCAAGATCTCCGAAAAAGCTGACGGTATCGATATCTGCTACTCAAGTGATTATCCTAAAGAACCGACGAACAAAGCGGTCATTATTAAAGTAAGCAAAGTGAATCAGAAGCCGATCGGACTGAAATTTACACCAGCTTGCGGATGTGATGACAAAGTGGAACCATGTAAAAAAGATACACAGCTTTGCGATTTCCTCAGCAAAATTTCAGCAAGTCTGTATAGCTGTGTGAACTATAATCTTAAACTGTATGACAACTGGAAATGTTTCCTAGGTCTTATGGATGCAATCTATAGTTTTGATAGAGCATATCCTGAATATAATCTGATCAGCGGTAAAGGATTGATCAGTAGTCTTATGAAAGATCTGGAGAATTATCCGAATACAGACGGAGCCACTCTGCAGGGCGCATTGGATATTGTGAAAAAAATCTTTGATACCATTTATGAAATCGGAAACTGCGGATGTACAGGTGTAGTAGCAGATACGGTAACAAACTGTTATACATTATTACATCAGGTTTCATGGATGACGGTTACTGATTATGAATATGAGCAGACTATTCCGGCACAACAGGCAGTACAGCAGGATATGCAGTTGATGCTTGATGCCATGTCACAAGTTGTTCAGCCGATCTGGAGACCTAATGCAACGTATTGTATTCACATTAAAACGAGAGATACGGTAAACGGAGATTCACCAACTGACTTTAATTATTATTTCGCTTTCAAAACTGCCGGTCCTATCGGGCATTTTGAACAGACATATCCGGATTATATCGACTGGATCAGGGATGATAAAGGAGTGCCTGTTGTTCCTCCTAAAAAGAAAAATAAAGAAGAATACCCGATCACATCTCTTAAATCATATATCGATATGAAGAGATCATATCCTAATGCAAATGGAGATCTTCTGATGTCAAAACCATTATTCTACGGACATGAAGAATGTGAAATTCACCTATTCTTTAACAAGCCTTATGTTTATAACATGCTTAAGAATTGGGAACCCGGACAAGGTCTTGGCCTGATCAAAGGAGAAATGAATATCATGATCAAAGATCCTGTAACCAATGTTGTTATTCCGTATCCGTTACCTGAACACTGGACTCATGAAACAGTTCCTGAAACCATTGTGGAATGGGTAGGTGATAATGATCCAAACTTACCTTTAGGAATTCAGCAGATGATGAACTACGTGAATTATGTGAATTCTTCCAACAGTACATTAAACTGTAGCATTAAGTTAGGCAAAGCCGTAAAACCGAAAGCCAACAGCTATTCTGTAGTATTGGATAACCTGAATCCGGAAAAGCTTTATACAGCTATTGTATCCAATGCATTTGACAGTAATGAAAGCGGTCAGTTTGCACCTTATACAATTTCACCGGATAGAGTTTATGAAGAAAACCCTTCAGTACATGAATTTGTATTTAAGACTTCAAGATATATGAACTTTAAAGAACAGGTGGAGAGTTACAAACTGAAAGAATATGATGATCATAATGTAATCATTGGAGAGAAAAATGCCGTATATCAGTTGAATACAAACTTTACTCAGCAAAAAATTGATGATCTGTATACATTGGTATCAGAAGGTGTTGAAAATACCCATCTGAAAGGTCTTGCCAATACCTACTCAGAAGTCTTTGACCGTGCTTTTGAAGGGGTAATGGGCCTAAAACCGCTTGATCCGCCAACGAATACAGAATTTGTGAAGATTATTGATACCGCTACGAAAAATGTAGTAGCAATACTGGTCAGAAACCCTGAACCTTTCAATGATCCGAGAATTCCTCTTACAGATATGAAAAATTGCTTTGAGGTGCTCAACCAAGCCGGGGTAGAGGATATTCAATTCAGGGTATTATACTCAAAAGATTATTCCCAGTTCCTGGTGATGCATGAAAGCAAAAAAATTACCAATTCAAAATTAAACTGCAGATTCAGATATAAATCTTGGAACGGCCAGGCCTACAAGGAAAAATCTGTTGTTGTAAATGAAATCCAATTATAAAATAAAATTAAAAAATGAGTTTTTTTAAATACCATAACTATAATACTGTTTCCAGTTCAGTAATTAACTTTACATTTCATCAGAATGGAAATACATTTAATGTAGGGAGCGTAGATCGTTCAGCATCTATGACCGTACTTGATGTTAATGGAGGGCTTATCTTGAACAAAATTTACAGTTTCCGCGATAAGCTGATTACTTGCAGTAAGATTATGCCTTTGAAGAGCGATTATATGCTCCTGGGTTTTGAAAATTCTACAATTCCCTTCCTGATGCTGGTTTCAGCGGACGGAAGTGTAAAATGGTACAAAAGTTTCCCTGACGCAAACGTCAGGGGGCGTTTGTACGCCACTACTTATGAGGATCGTGTTTTTGTAACGTATTATGACGTCAAACTGACCACATCCTATATCATTGCTGTTGATCAGAATGCCAGAGTTCTCTCAAAGAAAGAGATTGCAGTGGGAGGAGCTGTAGAGAATCCTTTTGAAGTAACGGGAATAACGATGTATGGAAGAATGCTGGCGCTGTGCGGAAACCATACGGTGAAATCACAGGTAATCGGAGCTTTTCTTACCGCGGATTTGAATCTTAATCTTTCTGACTCAAGATATACCTACACCGCAGGTGGTGGCACTCCAATGTCACTGGATGGAATCTATTATGCCAATAATAAGTTGTTTGTTTCGGGATTGTGGAATCAACTGCCGATGCTGATGCTTGCTTATGAACAGTTGGGTATCTCTTATCGTGAAAACTACAATAAAGCACCGAAATATGTTTTCGGAGACAATTTTTTTCTGATCTATAACAATCAGAATGAAATTATCAAATCTGACTATGGCTTCAACCACGAATACATGAAGCGTATGGATGTCAAGTCATTTTCCATTGACCAGATTTATAAAGATGAGGTAGTACTTCACGGAATTGACGGTGAAAGACACTTTTCAGGATTTTTCGGAAATCAGTTCGACAACTGTAAAACAACGCCTTTACAACCGTGGAGAATTTCTTATTTTGAACAAATGCCTGAAGTAGCAGGATTTAAGTTAAACGAAGTACCTTATAAAGAATACACCCCAAAACCGGCAAGTTCAAATTTTGGATATAAAAATGAAGGCGTTTGTGATACGGGAGGTTCAACGATAGATTTTAATGATTTATCAGGGCTTCAGACCCCTAATTTTTATGTACAGGCTGCCGGTTCAAAAGGAGAAGACAGTACAAAAGGAATCCATTTAAGGTGGTCATTGGGTGGAAAGCTGGGAGAAAATCATTTACCGAAAGGAAATGATGCTTCTACTTCTTATAACTTCAACAAACCTAATGACTTCGTAAAGCTTTACAGAACACCTTATGTGAAGTCTGTATTTTCACTGGATTTTTCGGTAGCTCCACAAATGGTGGACGACAGCCAGAAAATGTGGGTGTATAAATTTAACAATAATACAAGGCTGATCTATGTTTATTTTAAAAACAAAAATGTATATACGCAGGTAAGACAAATCTATAACCCGCTTACACAGCCACTTAAATTTATTGAAAAATACGGCAGTGAGCTGATTGAAGTACAATCTAAAACAGATTTGTTTTTTGCAGCTTCTTTAAAGCTAAATGATGTACAGGGCTACACAAACCTGCAGCTGGAAGCTCTATCTGTAACCGATAATAACTCTGTTTCACAGCAGCATCTTACTTACAGAAAAGAATTCTACGGACTTGAAGCAGGTTCCAATTATTTTAATGCTGAAAACGGAAAAACAATTCGTTTTAAGGCAATTACCGGTTTTGTTACGGCGGTTAATTTTGAGTTTTATTCAGATTTTATCATCAATACCAACCAGTCTCAGGCCTGGAAATTAATGGGAGAGTTTTCTCTGACATCCGATACTAACGAAGTGTTCAACAGACTGGATCCTCTTCCGGATTCCAATCCTGTACATGGAGCATGGCTTAGATATAATGATAAAGCTTTTGTCAATACTGAGAATTATAAAGCAAAATGGGAACACGCATCGCAAGGTCCACTAGACAGGGATATTCTTACCGTTGTCAAAAATTATGTGAGTTTAAGTAATGCTCAGCAGAATCCAAAAGCAAACGAAACCCTTGATCTTAACCTTGGAGCAGGACAGAATGACCCTAATGTTGTCATCAGTACAGATCCTGTACAGGATGGGCAGACGGAAGTTTCCAACCTGGACATTCTGAATATTGCATCTCTGGATTATCACGTAGCAAGGATGTTAGGATTAGGCTACCTGGATATTAATACTGATGTTGAAGGAAAAGAATTCATTTACATTGCAGAGTATTTTACAAATAAAAACCTGGATATTAACAGTTCTGATAAAACTTACCAGCTATTATCCATGTCATTACCGGTGTCAACGGAAATTGAAAGATTGTCACTTCCTGTAGATCTTCTTAAACTTGCAAAAGGAATGGAAGGAACCAATCCTAATTCTGCTAATCTGTATAACAGTGAAGGATATTCTCATGATGGTAAATACAGATATATCAGTATCTATAATAATCAGATTCCAGACTTTCAGGTAAACCCAACGTTCTTTGATTCCAGTTATAAGTTTGATGCGTCTTCATTCACCAACCCAGTATATGCCGGACTTGAATCCAGACTGGTAAAACCGGGGGAAGCAGACAGCTATATCTGGACAAAACCTGAATTATGCCATGATCCTCAATACCTGAATATAGATTCTGCAAGTGATTCTTTTGAAACACTTCCGATTCAGATTCCGGATGGCTATACTCCGCTGTATATGCATAGACAGGATAAAAGCGGAACATATTTTTACAAAGGATATGGAATCAACTGGTTCTCAAGAGCTCAAAATGGAGAAAAAGAACTTTCAATTGATACCGATATCAAACCTGCCAACAGACTGTTGCCTCCTTCGGGAACCAATGCATTTAATATTCAGAAAGAATATCCGTTGACATTTACCACTCAAAATGAACAGGAACGTTTAAAAGCAATTACGGATGATGATAAAACATTGGTAAGGCTTGCCTATGATTATCATATTTATCAGGATATGATTGGGTACTCAATCCCGTTTGATTCTGCAATTTCAACCAGTACTTATGTACAGGATCCTGAAAGCTTGTTCCCTGATAATAAAGAAGTCTTTGCAGATGATGTGGAAATATTCTACAGAAATTATACCCCTAAGATTATTTCTGCTCAGGCTTACGAGGTTCTGCCTCACACGAATCAACTGATGGCAATCATTAAAACCAGAAATTATTCGGTTCCGGGATCAGGTGCTCAGAACAATGGGGTTACACAACCTTCAATCCCGACACAGACCTTAAAATCTGAAATTCCTGCAGGAACTACAGTAAGCGATTATATCGGCGGAATTTTCCTGATGGATTCTGACAGCTATATCATCAACGGAATCGATCAGACTCCGACAGGTCTTCATTTTACCGTATTTAAAAAAGCGGCCAGTGAAGCTATAATCGCAGGGACAACTCCATTGATTGATCAGACAAGCTTAACATTGCCTGTCATTAATCCTGCTACAGAAGGAGTATTCAATGTTACAGAAAATATGCAGAATACTCCAACATGGGGTGTTAAAAATCCGAATTCACTAAAGGTGAAAATCGGTACTAATGATTGGACCGTTCACAGAGAAGTTATTGAAACTCCATTAGCTAATGGAGGAACACAAAGATACCTTGAAAAGAGCAGAGGGTTCTGGAAAACAGCCAGAGTCAACAAACATTTTGAAGAACTTACCGTCTACCAGAACAGCCAGGGAACAGTAATCGACTATCCGAATAAACCTCTTGTACATAAAGGTGTTTATAAAATTACATTCCCAGGATTTAAAATGGCCCAGCATTCACAGTTTAATGCCGGATCTCATTCTGTAGAATGGCAGAATGGTATTGTAAGAATGTTCACCAACAAAGATTATAATAATGGAAATCCTGTAGAAGGAAGATCGGTTTTCAAAATTGTGAGAACAGAAAATATTGGGACCAATAATGATCTGGTACTGTACATCTATGATGAGAATTTTATTATTGAAGAAGATGCTAATCATCAGCCTGAGTTCCAGGTGCCAAGCGGAGTTTATTCAGTGAAAGATTCTGACCCTGTCGTAGGAACAGATCTTATGATCAATTATTACCCTTCTTATAAAGTACTCCTTTATAAAAATATAGCCAATAACCTGACTCAGGATGCCATTTTGCCGGGAGATGATGAAGACGTAAGATATTCGGTATTCGGATTACGAAGTGTAGATAATGATACCCTGGATATGCAAGGTGCTAAATACAAGTCAAAATTTGGAGTTCTGGCTATAATGTTTGCCAATAAAATTATTGCTCCTAAACAGCCTAAACAGCCTACAGGATCAAAATACGCAACCAGACCCGATAAATTTGGTAAGTCTACGTACAGCTTTATTACCGAATATACCCATAAGCCATATTCTGTACAGTTTTTCAGAGCTAACAACGCTTTGTTGATGGGAGCATTATACCGTCCGGGTACTGTTCGGGAAATTATGGCAAGACTGAACGAATTGGGAGGCACAGATGAAGTATTCTTTAATGACCGTTGGATCAATTTTATGGATTTCGATATGCTAACCAACCCCGTAAGCACAGAATATACTGAGTTTCCGGATGTAGGAGAACTGAGATATACGATGCCGATTCCGGATAGTGAAGATTTCTTGCTTGCCATTAATGCCTTTATTAAAGCACATAATGATCATTTTAAACTGACTTTGGGACAGAATCCGTATTCTCAGCCACTGGATGAAACAAAATGGAAAAATGGTGAATATCTGATCAACCAGATTGTTATTAAGGCAGTTCCGAATCAGGCTGATGAATTGCGTCTCGGACATTTTATTAAAGAAAGGATTTTCAATTGCTTCCTGCCTTTAACAGAGGTTCCGATGATCTATCAGCACATCAAAAATATGGACTACTCAAGTATGTTAGGACACAGGCCGAAAAATAAAAAGCAGAATATCCGTGATGCTTCAGGATACTTATTACCTCCTACTCATCAGGATTTTGATATGGCTCCTATGGCTGCGATATACAGTTCATCACCCAATCATTCAACATTGTTCACGGATTTCACACTGGATGGTGCTTCCGATAACTTCTACTTCTACGGAGTAAGGGAATTAGGAAATCAGATGCAGATGGGAGAATTCAGTACTTTCCTGGGACCGATTAAGCTGGTCAACACAAATCCGGCCGAACCACCTAAGATTTTAAGTTTACTGCCGATCGTAGAGAATGTATCCTTAGGAATTTCTACAAAAGTAAGAATTGAGGTCAATTCTTATACAGATGTACATAAAATCAATACAATTTCGGTTTACAGATCAACCAATAGACTGGATGCCGAATCAATCTTAAGTATGAAACACATTAAAACTGTTAATATTGCGGATGTGGAGATTGATACGGCCAATAATTCATGGGTAGTTTACGATGAGTTTGAAGATATGGATGATAAGCCTTATGGTGATGCTCTTTTCTACAGAGTGGTAGTTTCGAGAAAAGTAGAATACAATACAATGGATTACGCTGTCACACCTCCTGCATCACAGGTTGTTGAAGAGGAAGCGCCTTCATTGCCATCGAAAATTACAGTATCTACATTGGTGGAAAATTACAATCCTCCGACACCTGTATTGAGCTATCATTCCGAACCGGTAACTTCCGATGTTATCAACTGGGTGATTTTATCCTGGGAGCAGGTATGTTATAAAGGTAAATATCATCTTTATAAAATGAGCCCTTCAGGGAACTGGAAAGAGATGGCCAGAATTGATACCGATGGGAAAGATATTTCAAAAGCCAATCTGTATGTATTTGCTAATAACCCTACTACCAACACTGATGAATGGTTATTTAAAGAAACATTTGATATGACCGGAAATGAGTTTTTCCTTCCTGTAGAAAAATTAGGAATGGATCCTATGAAAATTAAAGATTCAGACGGAAATATGCTCTACCATCACTTTAAAATAGTAGCTCAGAATACATCTAATATGCTAAGTACCGAAGAAAAAATTCTTACCATCTATAAAGAAGAAACATGGACGGATATCGGAGGAATCTCTCATGACGGAACAGACGGAATGATCGTACAGGGTACTTTCATTGTAAGACCTTAATTCAATTTTTATAACAATTAATTAAACTGAACAGTTCCTCCTTACCGGAAGGGAAAGGGGGAACTTATCATAAAAAAACAAAAAATCATGGCAAAAAAAGCTATTGCAGCATTAAAAGAATATTTCAAAGCCGGAAAGAGACCTACTGAAAATCAGTTTGGTGATCTTATAGACAGTTATGCCAATTTGGATGATAAAACTATTTTCCCGGATAATTATAAATATAAAGATCTGTATGTTGAATTTCCTCATCAACAGGGAGATCTGGCAGTAGATGTCCTTTTGGGGAATACCTATCTGAACGGAAGTGTGGAAATTGAAATGACAGGTACATTTGCCAATCAGTCAAGTGTGGGTATTATAAAAAAACAATTTGAGGTCGGAATTAATCCTGATGGGTACATCTGGTATCCCACTACAGCAAGAATTGTAGAAGCAGCGGGAACGATTTTAGATAATATTTATATCGGAGACATTGTATGGGATTCATCAAGAAATGAATATAAACTGACTATTTACCACACAAGTACCAATAAAAACCCTTATGCCATAAGAATCAAACAGTTTTCTTACGACAAAGCATTTATAGATCAGGCCAGACTTTCGGATATATACGTAAAACCATTTGTTGAGCAAAGAAGGCATTCCGTACATTATAATGATAATGTGGGGATCGGAACAGCAGACCCGAGATCTAAGCTGGATGTCTGGGGCAATGTTCTTGCCGGAAGAAGTGATGCTACGGAAGGGATTAATGCATTTTCAATCCGTTACGAAAAAGGCTCTGTTAATAACTGGGGATCATTGAGAAGTGGTGCCGAAACGTATATGAGTTACGGCGCTAAAGCAGATAATACAACGGCTTATGGCTGGTTGTCAGGTTCCGGGTCTTATTCCAGTTATAAAACAGCAGTTACAGCAGGAAATGACGGGATCAGATTCCTGTCCTCCGCTTATGAGAAAGTTCCTCAGGAGTCGCCGGTTGCTATGTCTGAACTGATGAGAATTGTTCCCAATGGAAATGTCGGAATCGGTACAGTAAACCCGCAACAAAAGCTTGATGTGAACGGATCAATTGTATCTCAGGCCGCCAGTAATGAAGGAGGATCAATTTTTTTTCAGAACCACAAAAAAACAGCGCCTGGTACTGCTCATCAATGGGCCATCTATAATATGACCGGTGGGTATGGCGATGGGCTGCAGTTTTGGAGTTATTCTGCCGATGGAACTAATTACGGTTCCAGAATGACTATTGCCGATAACGGAAATGTAGGGATCGGAACCGCAACTCCTCAGGCAAAATTGGATGTTTTCGGAGGAATCACAGTGGCTGCAGGATTTCCTATCCAGTTCGGCGGGAATGATTCATCTCACAGTCTGAAATATAAGAGGACTAACAGTGATAACTCTTTACTGGATGGGCCTTTCCTTTCCGGCTGGACAGGAGGTGCGTTGGGGATTAAGAAGAATGATATTGAATTCAATGTTCTGAGCTGGAAAGAAAGTGGTAATGTTGCTATCTATGGTAAACTGGAGGCAAAAGATGTGGTGATCACAGCTACCCCTACCGCTGATTATGTTTTTGCATCCGACTACAACTTAAGAGGAATCAAAGATCTTGGAAAATTTATTAATGAAAATAAGCATCTCCCTGAAATTCCTTCCGCAAAAGAAATGACGGATAATGGGCTTTCAGTAGCAGATTTTCAGATAAAGCTTCTCCAGAAAATCGAAGAACTTTCACTTTATATCATCTCACTGGATCAGGAAATTGATCTTTTAAAATCAAAATAATTATGGCAAAAAAAACAATAGCGGCATTGAAAGAATATTTCAAAGCCGGGAAAAGACCAACGGAAAGTCAGTTTAATGACTTGATAGACAGTTATGTGCATCTCGATGATTTATCAGAGTATACTGCTACTGTAGAATTTCCTACAGATTATCAGGTCGGAGACTATATCGAATTTTTACAGGTAGAGCCATCCAGCGCCCGGGCCGGTGGATTTTTTGAGATCTCTATCGTTTATACCCGAAATAATACAGCCAGTGCAGCTACTCATATTGCAGCGATTTCTCATGCAAATCCGGATGTATGGAAAGAGTGCGGAACAATCAACAAGAATAATTATGTGGATGGTTCTGACAATAATAACCTGACAGTAGATCTGAATGGCGGAGCGTGCAGATTCCGTATCAGAGCAGTTCAGACGTATGGTGATCCTAATCAAACCCTGAAAGTTTTCATTAAAGTACGATCCATCAATAAAAATGATAACTGGACTGCATTAAATAACAGGGGAAATACTACTGCAGCAGTTCCTTTTCAGCCCATGAGTAATGAATGGAATCTATGGGTAGGAGATCTCAGGTCCGATGGAAGTGCTAAAGTAGGGTTAAAAGTTAATAAAGACGGGAATGTAGGTATTGGAACAACGAAACCTGAAGTAAAACTGAATGTAGTACAGGAAAACGTGTTAAATCAAAACTCTACCATGGCCAAGTTTACGATGAACGGAGCAACGGGCGGAAGTAATGTCGTAAGTCTTTCTTACCACAATAAAGCTAATTTAGAATTGAACTCCGGATTTTCAGGCCTTGGAAAAAGGTATGGCAATTATTTCGATTTTAATATCGAAAATGACAATTCTTATGACCTGAACTTTGGTGCTATTAATTTAGTCACAAGCCAAAAAGTTCAGATGACCATCAGACCTGGAGGAAATATAGGGATTGGAACGGAGGATCCAAGAGCTAAATTAGACATCTGGGGAAATATTCTTGCCGGTAATACCCATGCAACAGACGGGATTAATGCCTTTTCCATCCGGTATGAGGATGGTTCGGTCAATAACTGGGGATCATTACGAAGTAGTGCGGAAACCTATATGAGCTTTGGCGCCAAAGCGGATAACAAAGTCGCTTCAGGATGGGTGTCCAGTAGTAGCTCTTATCCAAGTGTAAGAACAGCAGTAACTGCAGGTAATGAAGGGATCAGATTCTTATCTTCCACTTATCAGCAAGTCCCGCAGAATGCATCGGTTGTGATGTCTGAACTGATGAGAATCGCTCCGGGCGGAAATGTGGGTATAGGAACTCAAAATCCTGATCAGAAACTTACGGTAAAAGGGAAAATCCATGCGGAAGACGTGATCGTTGATACAAATGTTCCTGCAGATTATGTTTTCCAGAAATATTTTGACGGCCAGTCTTCCATCAGACCTGAATATCAAATGCTTGATATTGAAGACCTGGAATCTTTCGTCAGAGAAAATAAACATCTTCCGGAAATTCCTTCAGCACAGGAAATGACTGAAAACGGACTTTCTGTAGCAGATTTACAAATGAAAATGCTTCAGAAAATTGAAGAATTAACACTTTACATGATCTCCATAAAAAAGGAGGTTAATGTTTTAAAATCAAAATAATCATGGCAAAAAAAATAATTACAGAATTAAAAGAATATTTCAAAGCCGGAAAAAGGCCGACTGAGAGTCAGTTTGGTGATTTAATAGACAGTTATGTACATAAGGATGAGTCATCAGAGTATGTAACCAGTGTGGAATTTCCGGGCGGTTTTCAGGTAGGGGATTATGTGGAATTTTTACAATTTGCTCCGGCAAGTGTGGGAGCAGGTGGATATTACGAGATATCAATTACCTATACCAGAGGAAATATTGCAGCTGCGGCAACACATATTGCAGCAGTTTCGCATGCCAATCCAAACACCTGGAGAGAATGTGGTACTGTCAATGAAAACAATTATGTTGATGGCAATTCAAGTTATAATTTTACGATCGATGTGAACGGAGCAATAAACAGATTCCGTATCAGGGCAGTTCAGACGTTTGGTGTCGCAGATCAGGCTCTGAAGGTTTTCATTAAAATCCGATCTGTTAATAAAAATGATGCATGGACTGCCTTGGATGTCAGAGGAAACAACCCTACATCTCTTCCTCTTCAACCTATGACCAATGAATGGAATCTTTGGGTAGGAAACCTGACGTCCAGTGAAAGTGCCAAAGTTGCGCTAAAAGTTAATAAAGAGGGAAATATCGGAATTGGAACCGAAGCTCCCAAAACTAAACTGGACGTCAGAGGAACTGTTTTTGCCGGAAACGGTGACGGCACACAGGGAAATACAGCAATGGCAATCCGTTATGAAGACGGTTCGGTCAATAACTGGGGATCATTAAGAAGCAGCGCAGAAACTTATATGAGTTATGGAGTAAAAGCTGACCCTTATACCGGTTTAAAATGGTTGTCATCCAGTGGTGTTTTCCCCCGCTTCAATACAGCAGTCGTTGCAGGATACGAAGGAATTAAGTTTTTGAGTTCAGGCTATAAACAGACTGCTTTAGATCTGCCGGTAGATATGGCAGAACTCATGAGAATTAGTCCGAATGGAAATGTAGGAATCGGTACAGAGAGCCCACAACAAAAACTCGATGTAAGAGGATCAATTGTATCACAGGTAGCCAGCAATGAAGGTGGAGCTTTCTTTTTACAGAATCCAAACAAAACGGCAGCCGGCACCGCTCATCAATGGGCTATTTATAATATGACCGGCGGATATGGTAATGGTTTACAGTTCTGGAATTACTCTGTAGATGGAGCATATGGACCAAAATTATTTTTATCAGATGCCGGAAATATGGCTTTATATGGTAAGATTGAAGCGAAAGATGTAGTGATTACTGCAACCCCTACTGCGGATCATGTGTTTGCAGCAGATTATAATTTAAGGGATATGGGTGATCTTGAAAAATTTATTACTGAAAAAAGCCATCTTCCTGAAATTCCTTCTGCCCAAGAAATGACAGACAGTGGACTGTCTGTAGGCGATTTTCAGATCAAACTGCTTCAGAAAATTGAAGAATTAACATTGTATATGATCTCCATGAAAAAAGAGATTGATGTTCTAAAAGCAAACTAATCATGGCAAAAAAAACAATTGAAGCTTTAAAAGAATATTTTAAAGCCGGAAAAAGACCTACTGAAAGTCAGTTTGGTGACCTAATGGACAGCTTTGCCAGTCTGGAAGATCCGAACGTATTTTCACCCCATTATAAAGAGAAAAGTAATTTTAAATTCGTATTCCCCAATCAGGTAGCAGATCAGGCTATCGATGTGCTGCTTGGGAATGGTATTATTCATGGCTGGCTGGAAATTGAAGTTGCCGGTTTCTATAATTATCAAAACAGTGTAGGCACCATAAAAAAACAGATTGTAATAGGTGCTTTTAACAATAACAATGTCTGGAGACCTCCGGTATCAAGGATCATAGAGGCTTCAGGTGAAATCATTGATAATATTTATATCGGTGATATTGTCTGGGATGATGCTGTTAAACAGTATAAAATAACCATTTATCATACCAATTCTCAGGGGAATGAATATGCTGTAAGACTGGTGCATCATTCCACCACAACCGCTATGGCAGATAAAGCCGTTCTTTCAGAGGTGTATACCAATGCACTTACAGGACAGAAAAAGCATTATGTTCACTACAATGAAAATGTGGGAATTAAAACCAAAAACCCTGGTGCTTCGCTGGATATTCAGGGAAAAATATTATTAGATGCTGAGTCTCCTGTTGCAGGAGGTATCGGAATCAGAGGATATGATACCATGTGGGCAAGGGGATATTTTTTTATTTCTTCAGACGGAACTCAAAATGCAGGGGGCTTTGGAGCTGTAGGAGAGCAGAATCAGATTTATCAGTACTACATCGGTAAATATGAAAATATGATTGCTTCATTTAATCCTGAAAATAAGCATAGCACATTTGTAGGAGATGTTGAATCATACGGAGAAGTAAAGTCCAGAAGCCAGAGAGTCTATGACTATTCACCGGTACTGTTTCTTGATAGAAGTGTTGACTACGGTGGATATGTTCAGGGAGTTCAGACCAGATTATCCGATGGCTCCAACAACTGGTTTTATGGAAATGCCGGGCCGGATCTTTTTGTGGTTTCATCAGGAACTTATAGTGGCGGAAGACAGTTGACGATTAACAGAAATGGTAACGCTGCTTTTCAGGGAAAAGTAGAAGCTAAGGATTTTGTGGTTTCTACTACTCCTACAGCAGATCATGTTTTTGCCCCAGATTATCATCTGAGAGAAATCGGGGATCTTGAAAAGTTCATTACGGAGAAGAATCATCTTCCTGAAATTCCATCAGCAAAGGAAATGACAGAAAGCGGACTTTCAATAGGAGAGTTCCAGATTAAACTCCTTCAGAAAATTGAAGAATTAACATTGTATATGATCTCTCTGAAAAAAGAGATTGATTCAAAACCCAATTAATTATGGCAAAAAAAACAGGGACAGAGCTCAAAGGCTATTTTAAAGCCGGGAAAAGACCTACTGAAATTCAGTTTGGTGATTTAATTGACAGTTATGTACATTTAGATAATCCTGAAATCTTTCCGGCCAATTATAAGCATAAAGATTTTAGTATCCGATTTCCTCATTTGCAGGCTAATATGGCTGTAGATATCTTATTTGGAAATAACCGGGTGAACGGAAATATGGAAATTCAGATCGTAGGAGCTTACAATAATGAAAATACGGTGGGAATTATCAGAAAACAGATTATTATGGGCGCCAATACGGATAATGGTATCTGGAATGCTCCGGTATCAAGGATTATTGAGGCGTCAGGACCCATTGTGAATCATATTTACATCGGAGATGTGGTATGGGATTCGGCACTTACTCAGTATAAATTGACGATCTATCATACCCGTTCTACAGGAAATACTTATGGAATAAGGGTTGTACAGCATTCCAACACGACTGTTTTCCTGGAGAAAGCATCGGTTTCAGATATTTATGTAAACCCGCTTTCCGGACAGACTAAGCATTTCGTGAATTATAATGATAGTCTCGGAATCGGGACTCCCTTACCGGAAACCAGTCTGCATGTGAAAGCACCGAAAAACCAGGGACACTCCAATGTGGTTGGTGGCTTGTTTGACAGAAGTGAGGCAGCCGGCGGAAGTAATATTGTGCAGTTGAAGTATCATTCCACAGCTGATCTTGAACTGAACTCTTTTTATACCGGAACCAATTTCAGATACGGTTCTTATGGTGACTTTAATTTGGTCAATAATATCAGCGGAGGTGTCCACGGCGGAATCAATCTTGTAACCGATGCACAGACAAGATTGAAAGTACATCCTACCGGAAATGTAGGGATTGGAATAGACTATATTAAAGAATCCAAACTGACGGTTTACGACGGAAGAGAAGCAGGGACCAGCAATTTTCAGCTGAGAACCAACCATCTGAGAAATCCGGACAGGTATTTTATGAAAAACGTTATCAATGGGACCGGAACTGAAGATGTGACTTTCTCATTAAGACATGACGGTCAGATGTATGTTTCCGGTAATGTAGGAATAGGAACCCAAAACCCCGATCAGAAGCTTACCGTAAAAGGAAAGATCCATGCAGAAGATGTTATTGTGGATACCAATGTTCCCGCAGATTATGTTTTCCAGAAATATTTCGACGGGCAGTCTGAGATCAGACCGGATTATCAGATGCCCACTATCCATGAACTGGAAGATTTCGTGAGAGAAAACAAACATCTTCCTGAGCTCCCTTCTGCAAAAGAAATGTCACAGGACGGGGTGAATCTGGGAGAAATGCAAATGAAAATGCTTCAGAAAATCGAAGAATTAACTCTTTACATCATCTCTTTGAAAAAAGAAATGGATTCAAAACTTAATTAATCATGGCAAAAAAAACTAATACAGAATTAAAAGAATATTTTAAAGCAGGCAAAAGACCTACAGAGGCTCAGTTTGGTGACGTAATAGACAGCTTTGCCAGTCTGGAAGATCCACAGCTGTTTCCTAAGAATTACTATGAAAAAAGACTAGGTCCCCTGGAATTTCCCCATGTGGTAGGTGACCAGGCTGTAGATATTCTGTTAGGAAACAGGGGAATGTCCGGCAGGCTTGAAATAGAAATTGTAGGAACGTGGAATTACGTCAATAGCGTTGGAAATATCAAGAAACAATTTGAGATTGGATTCAATCCGGATAACGGAGTATGGTATACGCCCAGTTCCAGAATTGTAGAAGCTGGCGGACTTATTGTTAATCATATTTATATCGGAGATGTTGTCTGGGATACAGCTATTAATCAATTTAAAATAACGATTTATCATACCCATTATGCAGGAAACGTATATGATGTCAGAATTACTTATCACAGCCCGCTTGATACACAGGATCTTAATGATGTGAAATTTTCACAAGTCTATACTCAGCCGCTTACAGGGCAAAGAATTCATTATATCCATTATAATAATAACCTTGGAGTAGGGACTGCCTTGCCAAAAGCAAAGTTGCATATCTTACATGATCCGAGCTCAGATCCTATCGATGCCATGACTGTTGATGTCGGATCATTTGGAGACCCTCAGAATGCCGCTAAGAGCCATTACTTTAGAGTCAGAGATATTGGCGGAAGCAACAGCGTACCTTTTATTATTAAAGGATCCGGAAATGTGGGAGTTGGAACTGAAACACCGGCGGCAAAGATGAACATCGTTTCCGGATATTTGGCTCCCGACAGTCAGGGGACCTTGATGTTGGGAGATCCTACGCAGATCAATTTAAGATTGGGATATACCGATAGATACAGCTGGATTCAGGGACACGGATCAGCACCATTGTACATCAATCCTCTTGGAAACAATTTAATTTTAAACAGAGATTCAGGCCATGTCGGAATCGGGACGCAAAATCCGGACCAGAAGCTTACCGTAAAAGGAAAGATCCATGCAGAAGATGTTATTGTGGATACCAATGTTCCCGCAGATTATGTTTTCCAGAAATATTTCGACGGGCAGTCTGAGATCAGACCGGATTATGTGATGCCCACTATTCAGGAACTGGAAGCTTTCGTGAGAGAGAATAAACACCTTCCGGAAATCCCTTCAGCAGAAAGAATGTCAGAAGACGGAGTTAACTTAGGAGATTTACAAATGAAACTCCTTCAGAAAATCGAAGAATTAACACTCTATGTCATCTCTCAAAACAAAGAGATTGAAGACCTGAAGTCAATCATCGGAAAATAATATCAGAATATTGATTACCTTTTAAAATAAGAACTCCTTCAATCATTGTATTGAGGGAGTTTGTTTTTTTATTAACGAACCATCGCGGGCACAGAAGACAACTTAACGTATAATAATAAAAAAAACCTCTGACTAATCAGAGGTTTTCAAGTGGTTTCTCCAGGAATCGAACCAGGGACACATGGATTTTCAATCCATTGCTCTACCAACTGAGCTAAGAAACCATTTATATTTTTGTTTGACTTACTTCGTTGTTTTAAAGTGATGCAAAAGTATAACATTTTGTAATACCATGCAAGTTTTTTTAAGAGTTTTTTTCTGAAATAGTGCTTTTATGCCTGTGTTCTGATGACAATGATTTGTATTTCAGGTATTTGATGGGGTTAATTTTTTTTCACTTTTATATTGTAAATGTAATAGTCCTAATAATCCATATAAAAATAGAGATTTTTAGAGCAGTCTTATTGAAGTGCTGATGAATGATTTGTTTTTACCTGGGCATCTTTGAAATAAGCAGTTTTTTCCCTTTTATCATCGGTTAGGTTTAAAGATTCCGGAATGCAATATAAATGCTGTAAAAAAGAGGAATAGGGTAGCGTACTGCTTATGGGTCCACCTCGTCTTCCAGAAGTCTGTCATTCTCTATTTCTATTCGTGAAAACTAAAAACAAAAAAACCTCTGACTAATCAGAGGTTTTCAAGTGGTTTCTCCAGGAATCGAACCAGGGACACATGGATTTTCAATCCATTGCTCTACCAACTGAGCTAAGAAACCATTTATATTTTTGTTTGACTTACTTCGTTGTTTTAAAGTGATGCAAAAGTAGTAAGTTTTAGTATACAAAGCAAGTATTCATCGTACTTTTTTTGAATAAAGTTAAAAACTTACTGATTATCAGTTTGATTATTTTCCTGTTCTTTTCTGATTTGTTCACTCATCTCTTCCAATACAGGTTTAATCGTGTTTTCCGGAAGATCACTAATCCTGATATACATCAGTCCGTCGATCGCATCATTAAAGTTCGGATCAACATTGAATGCAATTACTTTCGCATTCTGTTTAATATATTTTTTAATTAAAACAGGTAATCTCAGTTCCGGTTCCAGGTCATCAATAATTTTATCAAGCTTATTCAGATCAGATTCCATCTCTTCAAAGAAGATATTTTTATCCCTGTCACGAAGCTTTACCTTGTATTCATTTCTTGGGGTGATGTATTGGGCTACTGCAGAATCAAAATAATTGGATCGCATAAACTCAATCATCAGAGATTTTGAGAATTCCGAAAATTTATTAGAAATACTTACGCCTCCCATCAGGAATTTATGATCCGGATTTCTCAGGCAGACATGTACAATTCCTCTCCATAAAAGAAATAAAGGAAGTGGTTTTTGCTGATATTCCTGGCAAATGTAGGCACGCCCCATCTCAATGACTTTTTTAAAGAAAGGATGGATGTCCTGTTCAAATTCAAATAATGAGCTTGTATAGAAGCCTTTGATTCCGTATTTTTTCATGACCTCTCTACCCAGTGCCATTCTGTAGGCTCCCGCAAGCTTTTGTTCTCCGTTGTCCCAAAGGAAAAGGTGGTGATAATGTTTATCATACTCATCAAGGTCAAACGGAAGATTACTTCCTTCTCCTACTGCACGGAACGTAAGCTCTCTCTGACGACCGATCTCCCTCATAATGGAAGGAATTTCTTCATAAGTGGTAAAGTAGATTTCGTAATTCCCGTTGCTGAATAACATCTTATCAGTACCCCTCAGTTTATCAACATCTTTAACGATATCTTCTTTCGGAGTTTCATCAATGATATTCTGAACTATATTTTCTTCTTTTAATAAAGGGAATTTGACAGAAAGATTTTGGAGATTGATGCTTTGAGCCAGAGATTTTCTCTTCTCATAGTAAGATTTCATCATATATACCTTACGTTTCAAAAACTCTCCCAATTCCTCTATCGTTTCCATCTCATCCATTGCTTTTACAGTAATAGGACGCCCGATTCTGATTCTGATAGGTTTTTCCCTGTCGTTCATCATTTCAGCAGGTAACATCAGGGTTTGTAAACTTGGATGAAGTTTTGCCACCTGATAAAACAAACGACTGTTTTTGGCATGAAAATACATAGGAACTACCGGCACTTTAGCCATTCTGATAAGCTTAAGTGCCGTTTTTTCCCATTCTTTATCTAGAATTTCCCCGTAAGAATTGTTTTTATTAGAAACTTCTCCTGCCGGAAAAATACCTACACAACCTCCGTTTTGTAAATGCTTCAGTGTTTCACGCATTCCCGAAGAGCTGCTGTAAGCTTCTTTTCTGTTTTCAAAAGGATTTACAGCGATTACGTACGGTTCCATAGGCTTGATCTTTTCCAGAAGAAAATTTCCCATTACCTTAAAGTCCGGACGAACCTCCGATAAGATCTTGCACATCAAAATTCCGTCAATCGCACCCAATGGATGATTGGAAACCAGAACAAACGGTCCTGTTTTCGGAATTTTTGCCAGATCTTCTTCAAAAGCTATATAGCTTAAGTTTCTTTCTCTCACAAATGAGTCGAAAAAGTCTTTGCCTTCCTTGTCTTTTAGTTTATCGTATAATTTATTTACTTCATTTATTTTAGCAATGCTCATCACAGCAGATGCTACGGGATTCTTTAGGAATCCAATTTTACTTAAGCCGGAAGCTTTGATCAGATCGTTTTTCGAAATTAAACTCATGTGTGTTTAGTCGCAATTAATAATTATTGTGTTACCATTTGAAGTGTATTTTTGGAAATTTGCTCCAATAACACGTTTTTTTCGTGGTAAAATTTGTCAATGTGATCCATCTTCGCATTTCTTACTGTGAATAAAGATACATTTTTAATTGCTTCGGTTTTAAAAATTTTTTGAAGTTCTTCGTTAAGTTCTTCAAGATGGTTAAACTTATCCTCCAGACATAAAGCCAGTGAAATGGCAGAATTCTGCATCAGGGAAACCTTAATTTTATATTTGGATAAATATCCGAAAATTAAACTCATATGATCTTCTGCAATGAAAGAAAAATCCCTTGTTGAGATCTTTAGAAGATTCTGGTTTTCTTTCAGAATATAAGACTCCTCCTGCTGATTCTTGTCTGAAGCACCTACTTTTGTTCCTTCCTTGGTAGGATCTACGAAAGATTTTACATAGAAAGGAATATTTTTTTGTTGTAGCGGCTGTAAGGTCTTAGGGTGAATTACGCTCGCCCCGTAATAGGCCATTTCAATGGCTTCCTCATAAGAAATATTCGAAAGCAGAGATACATCGCTGAATTTTCTCGGATCTCCGGTCATTACTCCCGGTACATCTTTCCAGATAGTCATCGCATCGGCATTTAAGCAGTATGCAAAAATAGCCGCAGAATAATCTGAGCCTTCCCTTCCTAAAGTCACCGTGAAGTTGTTGTCATCAGAACCGATGAAACCCTGTGTTACATAGCAGATTTCATGATTTAAATTGGAAATAAACTCCTCGGTTCTTGTCCAGTCTACCGTCCCTTCTCTGTAAGAATTGTCCGTTTTGACATAGTCACGGGCATCCAGCCATTGGTTGGTAAACTGTATTTCGTTCAGATACTCACTTACAATCTTAGTGGAAATCATTTCTCCACAGCTTACCACCTGATCATAGACAAAGTTGTAATTAGGAGATTTGTTTCTTCTTAAAAATGAGTCGATGTCATCGAAAAAGAGATTGATTTCAGCAAAAACTGCATGATTCTCTGGAAACAGACCTTCCGCGATCTCAATGTGTTTTCGTTTTATCTTTTCAATCTCAGTTTGATAGTTATCTTTCTTGAAATAAAGTTCTACAACTTTTTCCAACTCATTCGTCGTTTTGCCCATTGCTGAAATTACCAGCAAACATTTGGCAAATCCCTGGCTTTGTAATACCATGGACACGTTTTTCACACTGTCGGCGTCTTTTACTGACGCGCCACCAAACTTGAAAATTTTCATTAAATTGTTAAAAATAAAATTGTTAGATAAAAAATTACATGAGTTTTTTACGGACGTCAAAATTATAAATTTACAACGAGATATGAAATAGCAAGATTTCCGGATGGAATTAAGATTTCCTTAAAATGCATATTCCATGAATTTCTCCGATTTTTTGTCACCTTATTGAAGCCAATTTGGATTTATCATCCACACTGATTGTAGTGTTTTATATTTTATTTAAACTATATTTACCTGATATACAGTTGTTTTTAGCTTTTGTAATTAAATTTTTCTAATGTGATAAATTTTCCGAAATTTGGGAAAACGTAAAAAGTAAAATATGTCAAATCAACCATTACAGACTTTAGGAGAATTTCTTATCGATAAACAGGACGATTTTCAGTATTCAACAGGTGAATTTTCTCGTCTTCTAAGTGCAATAAGATTGGCTTCGAAAGTGGTTAACAGAGAAGTAAATAAAGCCGGAATTGTAGATATTACAGGAGCTGCAGGAAACCAGAATATTCAGGGTGAAGAACAGCAAAAACTGGATGTCATTGCAAATGAAATTTTTATTACGGCTTTGTCTCAAAGAGAGGTTGTTTGTGGTATTGCTTCTGAAGAAAATGATGATTTCATTGATATTAAATGTGGAGAAAACGGTCATTTGAGTAAATATGTGGTGTTGATCGATCCTTTGGATGGATCTTCAAATATTGATGTGAATGTTTCCGTAGGAACTATTTTCTCTATTTACAGAAGAGTGACGGAACCGGGAACTCCTGTAAAACTTGAAGATTTCTTACAAAAAGGAGTTAATCAGATCGCAGCAGGGTATGTAATCTATGGCTCTTCTACCATGATCGTTTATACAACTGGAAATGGAGTGAACGGATTTACATTAGATCCGTCTTTAGGGACTTATTACCTTTCTCATCCCAATATGACTTTTCCAAGAACAGGGAAAATCTATTCGATTAACGAAGGAAATTATATTAAATTCCCTCAGGGAGTAAAAAATTACCTTAAATATTGCCAGATGGAAGAAGGAGATCGTCCTTATACCTCAAGATATATCGGTTCTTTAGTAGCAGATTTTCATAGAAATATGCTGAAAGGAGGAATTTATATTTATCCTTCTTATTCTCAGGCTCCTAACGGAAAACTGAGATTACTGTATGAATGTAATCCTATGGCGTTCCTTGCAGAGCAGGCAGGAGGAAAAGCCACAGACGGGTTCCGAAGAATTCTGGAGGTAGAGCCGACAGAACTTCACCAGAGAATCCCCTTCTTCTGCGGAAGTATTGAAATGGTAGAGAAGGCAGAGGAATTTATGCGTATTGACAGCGTAAAATAAATGGAAGCAAAATATTCAAAATACGTATTAGAATTCAAACGCCCGAGTGGAACATCTCGCGGCGTTTTGCTTGAAAAAGAAACTTTTATTCTGGAAATTTCCGAGGCCGGGAAAAAAGGAACTGGAGAATGTGCCATTTTCAGAGGATTAAGTTTTGATGACAGACCGGATTATGAGGAGAAACTGAAATGGCTTTGTGATCATATTGAACAGTCTCCGGATCATCTGAAAGAAGAGCTTAAAGAATTTCCATCGATATGGTTTGGATATGAGCAGGCTGTTTTGAATCTGAAACATGGTGATCATCTTTATTTTCCGGGTGAATTTACGGATGGAAAGTCCGCAATTACCATTAATGGCCTGATCTGGATGGGAGATATCGGATACATGGAAGAGCAGATTCGGGAAAAGCTTGAAAAAGGATTTCATTGTATTAAACTGAAAATTGGAGTCAACTGGAAGGAAGAACATAGTATCCTTCAGAAACTAAGAGAGAAATTTTCTAAAGATCAGCTGGAATTACGGGTGGACGCCAATGGAGGATTTAATAGAGGAGAAGCTGTTGTTGTTCTACAGCAACTGGCAGATTTAAATATTCATTCCATTGAGCAGCCTATTAAAGCCGGAAACTGGAACGATATGGCGGAACTATGTGCTGTAACCCCTACGCCCATTGCGCTGGATGAAGAACTTATCGGAATCATTGATTCTGAAGAAAAGAAAAAATTACTGAAAACAATTCAACCTCAGTATATTATTTTAAAACCAGCTTTAGTAGGAGGTTTTGCCGGTTCTGATGAATGGATTGCCTTGGCGGAAGCCCAGAATATCGGCTGGTGGATTACCTCTGCACTGGAAAGTAATATAGGACTGAATGCCATTGCTCAGTATACCTTTACAAAAAACAATCCGATGCCTCAGGGATTAGGTACCGGAGCTTTATTTGTCAATAATTTCGAATCAAGTTTGGAGCTCAGCAATGAGTTGCTGTGGTTCAGAAAATAATACCATTACAGAGCGGGATTTCCGAAAGCAATTATTTGTTTGGCGTCCCGCTATCTATGATATCCTGTACTTAGGATAACACGGCTAAACATACATTTATTCTTTTCTAATCGAACGATTTTCGTTATATGTATTTTATTGATATTTAACGGGATATAAAAATTTCATTATAAAACGTAAATATGAAAATAAATTCCTTCAATAATTGCAGGAATTCATAAGAATTTTGAGTCGCTTACATGAATGGATAAAGTAATGATAGGATCGGATAGTCTTTGTTTTTTTTAAGATTTTAAATATTAGTTAAATCACATCTTTTACGAAAATTGCTTTCTTTATATACCTGATGATAGAAGAAAACTGTTTTTTAATGTTTTTCATAATAAAAAAATTGTAATTCTCTATTGTTTGATTTGGCAATCTTTATGCCACTTTTCCGGTTTGAATAAAATTTAACGTACTGTCATTTTTATAGGATTTTTTTAATTTATAATTAAGAAATAATTGTGAAAATATTTTCGTTATTCTTGGATCTATTGGTTATTAAATTTCTATCAATGCCGTATAAATTCTGAAAAATATCTTTTTGAACCTCAGAGCTGGAAAGGTATCCCCAGTGATTGCCTACTTCATATTTGAAACTGTTTAAAAGATCATCTTTTACAAACGTGCAGTCAATCACGGACACAATATCTTTAAATTTCTCAAGATCACTAGGCCCGTTTTTTCCCAGTCTTGGGGTAAGAATATTCTTCGTAAACTGAGAAATACCCAGAATGGCATCCTGTCGGTTTAAATAAATTGAAATACGATTGGCAAGTAAAGGAAGTTTATTGAACGAATCTTCAGCATCTTCAAATACTTTGTAGGTGACATCGGCATTCAATAAGATCACCTGGTCGATCACTCTTAAAATATTTTCTTTCTTTAAACTGTACAACATACTCTGAAGTACCCTGTTCCCCATGGAATGAGCCATAATATGGATTCTCTGATTACAGGGCGCCAGATCACGATTAGAGAAAATATCCTTTAAGAACTGAGTATAGAAATAAAAGAGTCTCAATAATGAGGTGCCTGAATTAATACTCGAAGCTTTATCATCAAAATAGGAGAGCGGAACAATACTGCCTGAAGCCGGCCAGCTTATAAATAAAATATGCTCAACCGGAGATTCCGGATTATCGATGAAAATTTTTTTAAGATCAATCATTGCTTTTAATTCATCATCAAAATCATATAAATAACCATGAATGAATATCAAAACATCGCTCCGGTCTTTGGTGGAAGACATATTTTTGTACAATTCATAGAACATTCTTTGGGTTCCTCCCAGATTGTCGGCTGTTAAAGATGACTTTCTGATTCCTTTTTCATTTAAAAGAACATCCAGTACATCTTCATATCCCTGCTTTTCGGGTTCGGAAAAAAGGCGGTAATTAAGAATATTTCTGTTGGTATAATCCTTTTTCTTTTTAGCCTGTGCAGTAGGCTCTTTATAGTTTTCAAAATCACATTTGGCAATTCTGAAGTTTGGAATTGAGTAGACTTCATTAGAAAAAGAATCTACTCTTTCGCCTTTGTGACGAATGATTTTCCGATTGCTTAGGATATAAACGGCCATGATTATCAGTTTTATAACTGTCTCTAAGTTACATAAAAATACCGAATGCTAAGCTATTGTACTTTTTATTTATCACTTTCGTACAACCTAAAATTTCCGTAACTTTGTATCACTTTTTTTGCTAAAAACAAAAGCTAATTTAATGGAAGAAGAAAAAAAATCACTCAATTTTATTGAGCAAATTATAGAAGATGATTTGGCAAACGGTCTGAAAAGAGATCAGATTCGTTTCCGTTTTCCCCCTGAACCTAATGGATATCTGCATGTAGGGCATACCAAAGCGATCTGCATCAATTTTGGGCTGGGTGAAAAATACAACGCCCCCGTAAACCTTCGTTTCGACGATACGAACCCTGAAAAAGAAGAACAGGAATTCGTGGATTCTATCAAAAAAGATGTGGAATGGTTAGGTTTCAAATGGGATAAAGAGTTGTATGCATCAGACTACTTCCAGCAGCTTTATGAGTGGGCGGTACGATTGATTAAAGAAGGGAAAGCGTATGTGGATGAGCAACCTTCAGAAGTGATTACTGAGCAAAGGAAAAATCCTACAGAGCCGGGAGTGGAGTCTCCATTCAGAAACCGCCCTGTTGAAGAGTCTCTTGATTTATTCGAAAGAATGAAAAACGGAGAATTTGAAGAAGGAACGATGTCGCTCCGTGCAAAAATCGATATGGTGTCTCCGAATATGAATATGCGTGACCCTGTGATGTACAGAATCCTGAAAAGACCTCACCACAGAACCGGAACAGCATGGAAAATTTATCCGATGTATGACTGGGCACATGGTGAATCAGATTATCTGGAGCAGGTATCTCACTCTTTATGTTCATTAGAGTTTGAAAACCACAGACCTCTTTATAACTGGTATCTTGAGCAGGTATATGATGAATCCAAAGTAGCACCTAAGCAGAGAGAATTTGCAAGGATGAACGTTTCTTATATGATTACTTCCAAAAGAAAGCTTCAGAGACTTGTGGCTGAAGGAGTGGTGACAGGATGGGATGACCCGAGAATGCCTACGATTTCAGGAATGAGAAGAAAAGGATTTACTCCTACGGCAATCAGAAACTTTATTGAAAAAGTGGGGGTTGCCAAAAGAGAAAACCTGATTGAAATTCAGTTGCTTGATTTCTGTGTACGCGAAGACCTGAATAAAGTGGCAAAACGTGTGATGAGTGTAGTAGATCCTGTAAAATTGGTGATCGAAAACTATCCTGAAGATAAAGAAGAATGGGTAGAAACTGAAAATAATCCGGAGCAGGAGAATGCAGGAACACGAGAAATTCCTTTCTCAAGAGAATTGTATATCGAACGTGAAGACTTCAAAGAAGAAGCGAATAATAAATTCTTCAGACTTAAACTGGGGGGAGAAGTTCGTTTGAAATCTGCTTATATCATTAAGGCGGAAAGAGTAGAGAAGGATGAAAACGGTGAGATTACTACCATTTATGCTACTTATGACGAAAAAAGCAAGTCCGGAAGCGGAACAGAAGAAAGTCTGAGAAAAGTAAAAGGAACATTACACTGGGTTTCTGCCAAACATGCCATTCCTGTAGAGGTTAGAATTTATAACCAATTGTTTACGGTGGAACAGCCTGATGCGGAGAAAGATGTTGACTTCCTGAATTTCATCAATCCAGAGTCGGTAACTACTGTTAAAGGATTTGCTGAGCCAGGTTTAAAAGAGGTAGCGGTAGGTGAGCCCCTTCAGTTCCAGAGAATCGGATATTTTACGAAAGATCAGGATTCTACGGAAGAAACACTGGTATTCAACCGTACGGTAACCTTAAAAGATTCTTATAAGCCTGAATAATTTCAGGAATATATACCTATTAAAAAGCAGGACATTCCGGAATGTCCTGCTTTTTTCTTTGTAAGGCATTGTTCGATGGTATCGGAGCTAAAACCTTTCGTCTTAAAAGGTATCGGAAAAACTAGCATTTTTGCGTTTTCCAACGATAAGTTTATTTCAGGAAATCCTTATCCTGATAGGCCGGATTAGGATATTTATAAAAGCCTTCGCCGCTCAGAACACCCAGCTTTCCCTGATCAATATATTCTGTTTTTAGTTTTTCTACCGCCTTGATCTTTAACGGATCCTGAGTTTCCTCAGCTTCCATTTTATTAATATTATACGCGGTTGTAATTCCTACGACATCCAGAATACCAAATGGTCCTGTCGGCGCTCCGGTGGCCACCATCCACGTTTTATCAATCGTTTCAATATCTGAAACTTCGTCGATCCAAAGATTGACTGCAGCACCAAGTAAGGGAACAAGCAGTGAGTTGACAATATATCCCGGTTGTTCCTTATGAATGGGAAGTGCGACCATTCCGATGGCTTTGGCAAATTGAATGACCGAATCAAAGACTTCCTGTGATGTTCCGGAGTGACGCATGACCTCTCCGGTATTATGCTTCCATATTTCATTGGCAAAGTGAAGCGCCACAAATTTCTCAGGCCTTCCTGTAGCTTCTGCAAATTCACTGGGAAGAAGGGTGGAAGAGTTAGTGGCAAACACCGTTTTTTCAGGTGCTACTCTGGCCAGCTGATGATAAAATTCCGTCTTGATTGCCGGATCTTCCGGAACAGCCTCTATCAGAAGATCAGCGTCTTTTACAGCAGTTGCAAGATCCGATGAATAACTGAGGTTTTTAAAAGTAATATCAAGTTGCTCCTGTGTAGCATTCAGGTCGTGTTGATAAGCTTCACTGAGTACCGTAAATTTTTTCTTAGCCTTTTCCAGTACATCGTCATTGATATCGTACACTGTAACTTTAAATCCGTGATAGGCTGTCTGGAAGGCGATCTGATATCCTAATACACCGCTTCCGGCTACCGTTATGTTTTTAAAATCCATGAGGTTTGTTTTTATGAATGATTAAGTAAGCCGTTTTCAGATTAATGCCCTTACGACGGCTTATTTTAAATTGTTATTTTATCCTTTTACTCCCTTGATCCAGTCCTGGAATCTGCCTACCTGTTCCATAAAGAAAGACTCATGTTGTTCTTCTTTTTCTTCAGGACGGTTAACCAGGATGTGTTCGAAATAGGTTCCTTTTAATATTTTTCTTAAAATTCCTTCTCCAAGGAAAGGTTTGTAATCATTCAGGGCTTGTGTAGCTTTTAACAAATGTCTGATATCGTATTGCAACGGATTGATATCCGGAACCTGCTTGTTGAGGTTGAGGAGGTTATACACTGCTATTCTCGCTGTTCTTACGGAACTTTCCATCGTAAAGACCACATCATTATTGGTTTCTACAAATTGTCCTACCAGTCCTAAATTTGTACAGCCTTCAGGAACAACTCTCGGGCGGTCTCCCTGGGCTCTTGGCATAAACATAGACGTAATATAAGGCATAAATGCTGTACGTACGATGGTGTTTTCCACCACATTATCAAGCTGGTCTGTCATTCCCAAATGATAGCATAATTCTGCAAGGATTTCATTTCCGGTACACTGAGGCATTGTTTTTTTGATGTAGTTTCCTTCTTTATCCATCAGTAGGGCGTATACCCATACTACAAGAATATCATCCGGCTGAGTAGGGAAGTGTGGCTGTCTGTTGCAGGTAAAACTCATCACCCAGTTGGAATCGGTGATCGTAATAATTCCGCCGGTTGCTGTTCTTCCCGAATAAGGGTCGTTGACACACAGTTCTTTCAGTTTCTCGGTGAAAGCAGAAGGACGGCACGTTAAAGTAGCCGATTCCCATGAAGATTTTTCAATATGGCTACAAAATTTTTCAGGTTTCCCGAATACTTCGGATTTTGCGGCAAGATTTTTCCAAAGTTTCCATCCTGCACTTTGTCCTGCGCTGCTGTTATCTATCGTTACTTCAGGTACAGTGGTATTGTCTCCGTAAAAAGTACTTTCAGTCATAGAGCCTGTTGTTACAATAACATAATCATCTTTGCCAACCGGAATTTTAATTTCTTCCCCGTTTTGCTCGGTGATAATTCCTTCTACTGTTTTCCCCTCGGTATTGATATGGATATCCAGATCTTTCACAAGAGTGTTAAACTGAATCTGTACCCCTTTCTCAACAAGGAAATTTTTCAGAGGAGTTACATAAGTATCATATTGATTGTATTTTGGGAATACAAGACAGGAAAAGTCTTTCATTCCGTCTATGGCATGCAGGAATCTGTGCATATATAATTTAAGTTCCAGCAGACTATGCCAGTTTTCGAAGGCGAACATGGAACGCCAGAAGAACCAGAAATTACTGTTAAGGAAGGATTCTGCAAAATAATCTTCAATGGTAAGATCATCAAGCTCTTCTTTCTTTTTCAGCAAAAGTTTCACAATGGCAAGCTGGTCTTTTTTCTCCAGTCCGAATTTGCTGAAATCTTTGATTTGTCCCTGATCATGAATCAGTCTTGCTTTGGAATAATTAGGATCATTATCATTGATCAGACGGTATTCGTCCAGCACACTGTAAGGAGCCGGTAATTCCAATGCAGGAATATCCTGGAACATATCCCAGAGGTTTTCGTACGTCATGTCCATTTCACGTCCTCCACGGATGATGTATCCGTCTGTTGCGTTTCCTGCACCATCCAGTGATCCGCCTTCAATGGAAAGCTGGTCCAGGAAGATGATATTTTTACCGGGAATACGGCCGTCGCGGATGAAATAGTAAGCGGCAGACATGCCTGCAATTCCGCTGCCTACAATATAGATTTTGCTGTTTTCGTAAGATTGCAAAGGAATCCCTTTGTTACGTTGATAATTTCCGATCTGATCGGAAAAAGGCATTGTTTTTTCAGGGGTGTTAATCTGAACTTCTTTACTGGAATCCGGTTCGTGATTTACTTTTCCAAACTGCTCAGAAGCATTTAAAACTTTGTCGAATTTTGAATTGATCGTACTCATTTTTTGTTTTGTTTTTAATTAACATGTTAAAGGTACTTCTATTCATAAAGCGATACATATCCCCAATGTCGGAATTATTATCCCCAAATTCTCAGGACTGGATGTTTTCTTTTACGCGGTATTCGGAAGGGGAAAATGCAGTGTGTTTTTTAAAAAAACGTCCAAAGGCAGATGCCGAATTAAACTGAAGCCGAAAAGCAATTTCTGAAATCGTAATCTCAGGATTTCCGAGCATAACATAAGCTTCTTTCAGTAAAGTTTCATCTATAACCTCATGCGGGGTTTTACCGCTTGCTTTTTTTATGATTTCGATGAGGTATTTATGAGAAAGACAGAGCTGATCCGCATAAAACTGAACGGTCCTCTGTTCTCTGATATTTTCACGGACAAGCTGGCTGAATTTCAGGAAAAGATCCTTTTTGCCCTCTTCTTTTTCAGAATGGGTATGGCTTTGCTGTTCTATAATTTCAGCAGTTTCAAGCAACACATTGAAAATAATGGTACGGATGATTTCTTCAGTGAATTTTCCCTGCTTTTCGGATTTCTTTTTCAGGTAATCCAGTAAATTCTGAAGTTGTATTGAATTTTTTTCCGTTGTCTTCACAATGCTGTAGGAGCCTTTCGTAAAAAGATTCATTTTTTCAATGATAAAAGGATTGGAAATATTTTTGATCAGAAAGTTTTTATCAAAAAACAACAGTTTCATCATAAAATTTTCACTGGTCTTCAGGAATTTTACGATAGTAGAAGGTGCCGCAATAAAGAAACTGTGAGCATCTACCTTATATTTTCTGTTATCGATCTCTATGTTGATTTCACCTTCGGTACAGATGCATAATGCATAATAATCCATCCTGAAAGAAGCTGTAGGAAATTTAAAAATAGGATTTCCGGAGGAAATGTAATAAGACTGTCGGCAATCTATATTGTAAAAAGAGAGTGTATCATGTAAATTTTCGTAGGTTACCATTTTTACGGATTGCTTAGTTTTATTGAAGACTGAAAACCTGTTGTGTTGTTAGGGCAATTTACGAATTTTATAAGAGCTTTTAGAGCCCGTTGACTAAAAATATCCTCTCTTTAAAGGAATTAACCGTGTTTTTTATCATATGTATGGAATCAGGGGGATATTAAAATCAGGAAATAATCGGTAAGGATGATCAAAACTTATCCCTTCTATTTTTTTAACAATAATAACATTAGTATTTTTGCAGCAAATTAATCACATGCAAAATTATTTAGAATTCAATTTCAAAATTTCTCCATTGCAACCCTGGAATGAAATATTAATGGCAGAACTTATCGAAATAGGTTTTGACAGTTTTACGGAAGAAATTGACGGAATTTTAGGATATATCCAGACCGATCTGTTTCATGAAGAGCAGCTGAAGGCACTTCCGATTTTTGAAAACGAAAACGTAAAGATTGAATATTCTTTCGAAGAAATGCCTAATATCAACTGGAATGAGGAATGGGAAAAGAATTTTTCACCCATCAATATTGATGATAAAGTATTGATCAGAGCAGAATTTCATGAGTCTGTTCCGGGAATGCATGAAATTATCATTCAGCCTAAAATGTCATTCGGAACCGGACATCATCCTACGACACACCTGATGATCCAACAGATGATGGACATTGATTTCAATGGAAAAAAAGTACTGGATATGGGCTGTGGAACCTCCGTACTGGCTATCTATGCCAAACAACAGGGAGCGGGAGAAACCAAAGCGATTGATATTGATGAATGGTCTGTGGAAAACTCAAAGGAAAATGCAGTAAGAAACAATGTAGAACTGGATATTGAGCAGGGAACTGCAGAAAATTTAGGAAAAGAAAGGTATGATATTATTTTAGCAAATATCAATAGAAATATCCTGATCTCAGATATTCCAACCTATGTTTCCGTTTTGAATGACGGAGGAAAATTATTGCTTTCCGGGCTTTGTTTCTTTGATGTAGATGATATTCTTGAAGTATGTACTGCAAGTGGTCTTGAACTGAAGAAACAGCTGCAGCGTGAAGAATGGGTGAGCCTGCTACTGGAAAAATAAATACAAATATGAAAACTTTATTGACCGCTTTATTGATCCTGATGGTACAGCTTTTTGCAGCACAGGACAATGAAGCATATGCAGATGGTATTTTTGGGTTTGAAGAGAATAAAACCCAGAAAATTTTTACAGACTGGACGAGGATCCGAAAAGAACCCCATGTTCAGGCCCCGGTTCTGGATTCGTTGCAGACCAATCAGCCTGTGTTGATTCTTACAAAAGAAGAAACGGTGCTGAGGTTGGGAGAACGAGGTGCCCATTGGTATAAAATTTCTTATCAGAAAGGTGATAATACGGCTGAAGGCTATGTATGGGGCGGAAATCTTTGTGTAGGATACCGAAATAAAAACGGCTACGACTTCCTTTTCGGACTTTCAAAAACAGTGGATCGGAAAAGTAAAGATTTCAATGAAATAATAAAACAAAACATTGCCGGAATTAAAGTAATGGAAGGCAATGTGCTGGTTGATGAAACCTATTTTGATACCGGAAGAGGTGAAGAGCTGAGCTATGCGACATTCAATATCGAAAGTAACCATAAGCTGCAGAATGTTGAACTGACCTTAAAGGCGATGGTTTCCGGTGAGGCTTGTGGTATAGCAAGCTACGACCAGTATGTTCTTTTTAAAGATAAAAAATTAATAGCACTTCCCCAGCTGATGAATGTGGGAGATGCAGATGTTTTTTACCATTCCGAACACTATATTTTTCCCAACGATAAAGGAGGTATTCCGGATGCTTTTCTCTTCAGAATGGAAGAAATGGAAAAGGATGACAGAGATCGTGAAAAGAAAAAGCGCTCTTCCAAAACTTATCTTTGGAACGGAAGTTCTTATCAGTTAAAATAATTCTGATTATATACATCAGGTGGCCGCTATAGTAATATAGCGGTTTTTTTATTGTATACGATCCATACGATGAAGGGATTTCTCTTTTAATACGACTTATTCTGTCGCTTTACGGCAATACCTTTGTATGATTAGATCAATATTAAATTAAGATCACAAATCTTTCTGTTATGGAGTAAAAAGGATATTTTTGCACCCGAATAAACGAATAATAATAACTTAAA